>Ga0181519_10003089_pt1 | contig 13792 bp, 9 predicted proteins | sample PEATcosm2014_Bin_26_FD_121102 | JGI IMG/M metagenome (GOLD analysis project Ga0181519, IMG submission 121102) | Peatland microbial communities from MTU Mesocosm Facility, Houghton, MI, USA - PEATcosm2014_Bin02_10_metaG | ecosystem: Environmental > Terrestrial > Soil > Wetlands > Peat | place...
CCGATGGCGGCGAGCGAGCCGTCTACTTCAAGATTCTTGTCGGAGTAGGAGCTGCTGAGCACGATGTTGCCGGCGCTGGTGTAGGCTCCGAAGACGTTGACGGCCGACGAATTGTACGTGGGGTAGACGATGGTGTCGGCGGTGTTTACCGTGACGGGCTCGACGGTGTAGCGGATGTCGCCGGTGATGTCGATGTCATTCTTGGCGGCGACGGTGACCATGGAGTTGGACTGGATAGCGGCTTGTCCCTCGCCGGGGCCGGAAAGGCCGGTAACCGTGCCATCCACGTAGAGAAGCGTACCGGGGGTGGCCGTACCGGGACTGCTGACCAGGTTGGCGGGCACTCCGGTAAGCGTCTTTGTGGTGCCGCCCTGCACGATCTTCGTGGTGTTGGCCGCGACGTCTGTGGTGATGGTGGTGGTCGTGGCTCCCTGGGTGATGGTGTAGATCTGCGTGGGATTGCCGGAGCCGTCGGTGCCGGGGGAGAGCTGAATGTTGGCGTTGCCCTCAATGTAGAATCCGCCGCCGTAGCCCGTGGTGAGGCCGCTGCCGGTGGAGATGGAGTTGCCGTAGACGTTGGTGCTGGTGTCCCAGGGGAAGAAGACGCCACTGCTGGCGGTGGCGTTATAGGCGTTGCCGTTGATGTCCTTGAGATAGGTTGCGAGGTTGGGCTGCGAGCCGGTGGTGCTGGCACTGGTGCAGTTGGGGCCGCTGGTTTCGCCACAGCCGTAGCCATCCACGATGGCCCACTTCTGCGAGTAGCTGTTGGTAGGCAGCGCGATGGTGGGCTGGCCAACCGAGATACCCTGCTCCCAGGTGACGTTTACGCCGGGATAGCTGCTGGCCGCCGACTGGTTGCAATTGCCGTTGACCCAGTAATCAATTTTCGAATTGGCCTGGCCGACGTGGTCGGTGAAGATGAACTGTCCGTTGTTGGAGACCTGCCAGGCGCCGTTGGTGAAGGCCGGGCCGCTGAAGATGCCTTGAATCAGCGGGGCGGAGCAAGGCGTGTAGTTGTCAATGAAGGCTCCATAGCCGGCGAATGTGGGCTGTGGAATGTCCGCTGCCTGGACGTTGATGATGATGGTGCCGTTCTCCCGAATGGCGGAGCGCTGTAACGCCGTGCTGGTGTTGGCCGTTGCCGTTCCGGTGGAGCAGAGCGTGTAGTTAAAGGTGTAGGTGTAGCCCAGGACGAGCGAGGTGCCGGGGACGTATCCGGAGATGGTGGGGCTGCCGGTGGCGGCCGCGAAGCTGTTGGTGCAGTTGGCGGTGTTGGTGATGATAAAGGAGCTGGGCCAACTGGCGCTGGCGTTGCCGCTGTTCACCTGTCCGGAGCTGAGCGAAGCATAGGCGCTGGTGAGATTGCTGAGTGCGGAGCTGGCCGCAGTAGTCTGCGTCAGCGGCATGGAGGTGCAGCTAGTGTCACTGGAGGTGGAACCCCAGCCTATACAGGCATGGGTGTTGACGCTGGACTTGAGCGAGTTGACCAGGTACTGGCGCGCGGTGTTCATGCCGCTATCGGCGGCGTAGTAGGCGGCGCGAGTGTTGCCGTAGTAGCCGTTGATGAACATGTCGGAGTTGACCGACACCATCATGGTCAGCGCCAGGATGCTCATCAGGATGGTAAGGAAAAGCACGGTGATGAGCGCGATACCGCTGGCCGGAGGCAAGCTGCGAACACGGCCGAAGGGCAAACGGGCAATCCGGATTGTGGACGGCTTTTTCATTTTCATGTTCATGGCAGTGACTGGTCGTCGCTCATACTAAGGTTGCGGGGATTGACCACGATGGCCATTCCCTGGACCTGATAGGGTCCGTTATCGAAGCTATTGCGGAATGTATAGGCGGCGCTGTTGTTGGGCGCCGTACGGGCAATGATGGAAACACGCACCGAGCGGATCAAGCTGTAGTTCCACGCGGCTGCGGTGCTGCCGATGGTGTAGGTCGAGGCCTGGTAGTTGTAGTAGGGCGTGCTGTAACCGCTGGTGATGTCGGAGTCCCATGTGGCGGCGCCGGCCTTGAAGCCGATGATCTGATCCATGACGACGTTGCTGTTGTGGTTCTGCGTGCGCACCAGTTGCCAGGGATTGTTGGGATCAGAGTTGGCCTGCACCGAATAGACGATGGGCGAGAGCTTGATGATGTATCCGCCGGGGCAGAAGCTGGTTCCGAACACGTCGGTGGGCGGCGTTGCGGGCACTGTGACGGGCGGCGGCGGCGGGCAGGGCTGGGTGTTGTCGCAGGCGGTGATGTCCAGCGGATCGTTGGTCAGGGAGTTGCTGCCGTCACTGTTGGTCTGGTAGATGGGCAGGGCAACGACCGAGGTGCTGTAGGCCGTGGCATTACCGCTCATGACGGCCGTGGAGATGACCTTGCCGCTGTTGCTCATGAAAAGCAGCTGGTCGCCGGAAAAGTACTTGGCCGCCGTCTGCGCCGAGGTGAAACCCGAGGCGGGCAGGGCATAGATGGTGGTGGCTGCGCCGGGACTGCCGTTGTAGGTGCCGGGGCAGGTGGCGGGCGCAGGGGCACCCGTTGTGTCCGTGAAGGTGAGCGCCGGGTAGAGGGCGGGATCAGCAGTGATGATGTTGACCTGGTCAAAGCAGGTGGATGTGTAGCTGTTGGTGGTTTTGTTGTAGCAGCCGTCGCCGCTGGTGCCGCTGCCAGGAGCGACCCAGTTGTTGACGATGGTGACGCCCACGGGCCAGGAGGGAATGTTGGCGTTTGGGTAATATCCGTTGCCGGCGTTGGCCAGGTCGAGTTCCAACTGAGAGGTGGCATTGCGCAAGGCCAGGCTGAGGCCGACCTGCCCCTGCACGCTCGAGCTCGCGTTCTGCTGCTTTTGGAAGAGCGTAAAGGCTGCGCCGGCGACGATGGAGAAGGCGGCGAGGGCGATCATCAACTCCAGCAGGCTGGTGCCGAGCTGGCGGCGCCAGCCTGGCCTTCCCGGAATGTGCTGGGCGTTCATCCGCAGATCGTTCGTTCGCAAATCAGTCATTCGCAGATTGGTCATTGGCGCTCCAGACTCATCTGCGTGGTGACGCCGGGCTTGACCGACTGATCGGTGAGGGTGACGCGCACGGTGATGCGCCGCACGTTGGTGACCGGCGTGTTGGACTCAATCAGCCAACTGCGGTGGAAGACCATATTGTTTGGCGCCGTGGTGGTGAAGACCGGCGAGCCGTCGGAGTTGCCCGGGATGACGCCTGTGGGCGCGTGATAGGTGGTCAGATAGCCCGAGGTGGCGCCGCTGGAGCCGGTGACGGTTTCGGAGAAGCATCCGTAGCTGGCGTTGGCACAGTTGGTGCCGCTGGTGAAGTCAATGCTGATGTCATCGAAATACGCGACGGTGCCGCTGGAGGTGCCGTTGGGACAGGTGATGCTGGACGTGACGTTGGAAGTCAGGCTGCCCTCGCTGGTGTCCGTCGCCTGCACGCAGATGGCGGGCGCGTTCATGTTCCAGCGGTTGAGATCCTCGAGTTTTTCGCTGGCCAGGGCTTCGGCCACGTTCATGTAGCGCGACTGGCGTCCACGGGTGAGCATGATGGCCGCAAGGGCTGCCATGGCGCTGACGGCAATGATGAGGATCGCCGTGGCGATGATCACTTCCAGGATGGTGAAGCCGCGTGATCGGCTCCCGCTACGGCGTGGTGATCGTGACATTTCCGACTCCATTGACCGTGACGGTCTTGCTGGTGTTGCCGTTGAGGACCTGCATGCTGAAACTGGCCGGCGAGGTGACCACGCTGGTGCTGGTGACCGTGCCGCCGGGATTGAGCAGGAAGGTCACCGAGGGTATGGTTACATCCGAACTGGCAAAGGGCACCGCGTTGCCAACATTGGTATAGGTGGTGGCGCAGGCCGGGGGCGTGCCGCTGATCGCCTCCGTGGCGAGTTGATAGGAGTTGGTCGCCGGAACGGTGGTGAACTGCACCGGGCAGCCGGTGCTGATGGCCTGGTAACGCGCGGCCTGTATGGCTCCGGAGAGCGACGAGGCGGCCGAGGTGACGTGCATGGTCTTCAGCGTGGTGGTAATGATGGGCAGGGCAATGGCCAGCATGATGCTGGCGATCGCCACCACCACGGCCATTTCCACCATGGTGAAGCCGCCTCCGCCGCAGGGGCGAAGACGCGGAGAGTTCGATTTGTGGGCCCGGAGGTAAGTGCGTTTCATAACGCCACCTGCCATCTTTCCAGCGCGGCGCGCAATTGCTAGCGTCAGATTTAAACAAACATCGTGGGCACCCCGAATAGGGTGCAGGCCCTGAACTTCGTGCGACTCAGTGTACCTATAATGCAGGATCGCGCGGGACACAATCAGGGAATGGTACCGAGAGCCACTATACCCATATCTTTAGTAATCGGACCCAGTAATGCAAGTTTGTTACCTCTAGGGGAATCAAGTAGATACACGCCATGCAGCTTTGGGATCGACGTCCTGAAAAGGAGCCTGTGGTCTGGCCAACCCAGCTGGCCAGCGACTCCTGCCCAGGGTTTTGGGTTTTGCACGGCTCCAGGAGGCCTGAGGGGCGGGTGAAGTGATGGTTGAGGCGGTTAGCATTTAAGATCGAATACGCGAAACGGCGCGGGCCGGGCAGTGATTCTGGTTACGAACGGGGGCAAGAACTTGGCGGAAAAGACCACCATTGGCGAATACCTGCTGGCGCGGCTGAAGGAACTGGGAATCACCCACCTGCACGGCGTGCCGGGAGACTTCAATCTGGCCTTCCTGGAGCAGGTTGTGGCCTGCCAGGGCCTGCACTGGGTGGGCTGCTGCAATGAGCTGAACGCCGCCTACGCCGCCGATGGCTACGCCCGCATCAAGGGCGTGGGCGCGCTGCTGCTGACCTACGGAGTGGGCGACCTGAGCGCCTTGAACGGCATTGCCGGAGCCAACGCCGAGCACGTTCCGGTGGTCGTGATCAGCGGAGTGCCGCCGCTGAATGCCATTCTGCGGCGCGAGGTGCTGCACCACACCAGCGGCACCGGCGACTTTGAGGACGTGATGACCTGCCTGGCACAGTTTACGGCCGCGCAGTCTCGGCTGACCCCGGCCAACGCTCGCATTGAGATTGACCGCCTGCTGCTGACCTGCCTGCGCGAGCGGCGCCCCGTGTATCTGCAACTGCCGAGCGATGTGACCCACTTGGAGATTGATCCGCCGCGTGAGCCGCTGGCCAACGTCTCTCCCACGGGAGACGCCGTGCAGACCCGGACGGTGGTGGAACTGCTGGCCGCGAGGCTGTTGGCGGCAAAGACTCCCGCACTGCTGGTGGATGCCGACGCACAGCGCTTCGGGCTGCGCAAGCTGATCTGCGCCCTGGGCGAGCGCGCCGGGCTGCCCTTTTGCAGCATGGCGAGCGGCCGCAGCGTCTTCAACGAGCAGCATGCGCAGTACCGGGGAATCTATTCCGGGCGGGCGAGTTCGGCCGAGGCCCTGCGGACGATTGAGGATTCCGACTGCCTGATTACGGTGGGCGTGCGCTTCTTTGACGCGACGACAGGATACTTCAGCCAGCGCATCCCGACGCCGGAGACGATTGTGCTGGAGCCCTACCGCGCGGTGATCAACGGACGGGTCTTTGAAGGCATCTGCGCCGATGAGGTGCTGAAGGGGCTGTGCGAGCAGCTGCCCAAACGCGACCTGGTGAAGCTGACGAGCGCGCCGATTGCAAATGCGGGCAATGCAGAGGAGGGGATTGCTCCGGAGGCAGGGCGGCGGCTGACCCATGCGCGGCTGTGGCCGAGGCTGGGGGGGTTCCTGCGCGAAGGGGACGTGGTGGTGGCCGAGAATGGCTGCTCGCAGGCGGGGCTGGCCGGGGTGCGGCTGCCGGCGGATACGAACTACATTGGACAGTCGGTGTGGGGCTCGATTGGCTATACGCTGCCGGCGTTGCTGGGCTCGCTGCTGGCGGCTCCGGAGCGGCGGCAATTGTTGTTCATCGGCGATGGCAGTGTGCAGATGACGGCGCAGGAGATTTCCATAATACTGCGGCAGGGGCTAAAGCCCATCATATTTGTCTTGAACAATCGTGGCTATACGATTGAGCGAGTGATACTTGGACCACACGCCGAGTACAACGAAATCCAGAACTGGCAGTACCTGAAGCTGCCGGAAGTGCTGGGCGATGGAGCGAGGGTTTTGGGGCTTTCGGCCAGTACCGAGGACGAACTGGAGCGGGCGCTGAGCGCGGCGGAGAAGTCCGACTGCCTGACCATGGTCGAGCTGCACCTGGAGAAGCTGGATGCTCCCGAGGGCTTGAAGCGCATGGGTCCCATGGTGGCGGAGTTCGACTACGGCGAGCGCGGGCCGAGGTAGAAAATTCAAGGTCAACAGCCCCACCCTCCGCCCGAAAACGGCGGAAGAGGAGGGCACCCGGATAATCTTCCGATCGAAAATTTGTGAAAGAAAACCGTTGACAGTACATGTCGGTGCTATATATATAGAAACACAATATATGAGCACAACACCTATCACGACACCGATGATTGATCCGAACCTGAAGCGCGGCAGCGCCGAGCTGGCCGTGCTGAGTGTGCTGAGCGCAGGCGCTCTGCACGGATATGAGATTGCCCGCCGCATCAAGGAGCAGACGGGCGGAGTGCTGGCGTTCGACCTGGCATCGCTGTATCCGCTGCTGTACCGGCTGGAGAAGGATGGGCTGGTGAGCGCCGAGTGGGAAGAGAGCTCGAGCGGACGGAAGCGGCGCTGCTACCAGCTGACGGGCGCGGGACGGGCTCGGCTGGCTCCGCTGCGGCAGCAGTGGAGGGAGTTCTTTGGGGCGCTGGACCGGCTGACGGGTTTTGGCCAGGCGATGGGGATTCCGGCGCCTGTGGAGGCCAGCCATGGCTGAGGCGATGCCGGATTTTGCACGGCTGGTGAAGCTCCGGATGGGTCGCTACGCCGCCACGGCTGGCGATGATGTGGTGTGCGAGCTGGCCGGTCATCTGGAGGACTTGTACGGCGAGTTGCTGTCGAAGGGGCTGACCCCGGCGGAGGCCGAGCGCGAGGCTCTGGCTTGGGCGGGAGACTGGAAGCGGCTGGAGCGCGGGATTGAGGATGCGAGGGAGGGGAAGATGATGGAGCGGATGCCGAAGATTCTGCTGCCGGGCGCGGTGGCGTTGTTTGTTTCGGTGTGGGGCCAGAAGCAACTTTGGCGGATGGGCTGGAGTCCGACGATGACCTCACATTACTATCGCGGACTGGTGGAGTATCACGGTTGGGGCGGCATGCCGTTGCATTGGGCGGACGCTCCGTGGCTGCTGGTACTGGTGGTGAGCGGCGCGCTGGGGGCGTGGCTGTGCCGCTTGATGGGCGGCAACTGGCGTCAGCGGATATGGGCGGCGGAGTTGCCGACGCTTTGCACCCTGGTGCTGCTGGCGGTACTCATCTTCATTGGTCTGCCCATCGAGTACTTTCACGGTTCACTGGCGCCAGCCAGAGAATTAGTTGTGGCGTGGTTGAGCTTTATGCTGACGAATATGCTGCTGCCGGGAGTGGCGTTACTGGTGGGGGCGCTGCTGGTAGAACTGCTGCCGACGCTGACTCGGCGTGCCGGCGGCAGGTTGTCACGCGCATAGGGTCGGGGGCCGCGGCGGTGTGGTGTAGGCCGCGGGGAGACAATTCAAAAAGCGAGCAGAAGGGCGGCGCATGGGCGTCGCCTTTCCTTTTGCGCGGCAGCCGTGTCCGTCACATGACGTTGTGCTTACCGCCGGATTTCAGCTTTATCAGGTGAGAAGTCAGTGGCATCCCATTGCATCGAAAAGCGTTCGCGCATATAGTTTCGAGTCGAGTTCCAACTCATAAACAGTAAAGCTCTTTTACATTGACCGGAATCACATAGCTCATGCAGGGGGACCGATGAATACCTTTCCAATTATGCTGGGTGCGTTGTGCATTTACGCCCTGGCGTACCGCTACTACAGCGCCTTTATCGCCGCCAAGGCACTGGTGCTGGACGATCGCCGCATCACTCCCGCGCACACCTACGAAGATGGCCACAACTACGTTCCTTCGCCCAAGTGGGTTCTGTTTGGGCATCACTTTGCAGCCATTGCCGGAGCCGGTCCGCTGGTGGGACCGACCTTGGCGGCGCAGTTCGGCTTTGCGCCGGGCTTCCTGTGGATTCTGATTGGCGCGGTCTTTGCCGGCTGCGTACAGGATTTCACCGTGCTGGTGGCCAGCATCCGCCACAAGGGACGCTCGCTGGCTGACATTGCGCGGACAGAGATTGGTCCCTTTGCCGGGCTGGTTTCCATGATCGCCGTGCTGTTCATCCTGCTGGTGACCCTGGCCGGACTGGGCACGGTGGTGGTGAACGCCCTGGCGAACAGTCCGTGGGGCGTGTTTACCATCGGCTGGACGGTTCCCATCGCGCTCGTCATGGGCATTTGGATGTTCAAGGGCCACGCCGGGAAGGTGACGATCACCGGGCCGAGCATCTTCGGCGTCATCTGCCTGCTGGCGGCCGTGGTGGTTGGACATAACTTTGCCGACAGCAGCTACGCGCACCTGCTGACCTTTAACGCGCACCAGATCACGCTGATGATGGTGGTGTACGGCTTTGTGGCCAGCGTGCTGCCGGTATGGCTGCTGCTGGAACCGCGCGATTACCTCTCCACGTATGTGAAGCTGGGCACCATCGCCGTGCTGATCGTCGGCGTCTTCGTGGTGCATCCGAACATTCAGTTCCCGGCCTTTACGCCGTATATCCACGGCGGCGGACCGATCATCAAGGGTAAGCTCTTCCCGTTCCTGTTCGTGACCATCGCCTGCGGCGCCATCAGCGGCTTCCATTCACTGGTAAGCAGCGGCACGACGCCGAAGATGCTGGACAAAGAGACGGACGCGCGGTTCATTGGCTACGGCGCCATGCTGTGCGAATCGCTGGTGGGCGTGCTGGCGTTGATCGCGGCCTGCTCGCTGTCACAGGGCGACTACTTCGCCATCAACACTCCTCCGGCGGTGTTTGCCAAGCTGGGACTGCACACGGTGAACCTGGGTGAGTTCAGCAAAGAGGTGGGCGAGAACCTGGCGGGACGCACCGGCGGCGCAGTCAGCCTGGCCATCGGCATGGCGCAGATCTTCCGCGGCCTGCCGGGCATGGCCAGACTGATGGGCTACTGGTATCACTACGCCATCATGTTCGAGGCCTTGTTCATCCTGACGACGGTGGATACCGGCACGCGCGTGGCTCGTTACGTGCTGCAGGAACTACTGGGCAAGGTGTATAAGCCGTTTGCCAACAACGCCTGGCTGCCGAGCAACCTGATCGCAACCACGCTGGTCGTGGCCGGCTGGGGATACCTGATCTGGACGAACAACATCACCACGATCTGGCCGCTGTTCGGCACAGGCAACCAGTTGCTGGCGACGATTGCGCTGGCCGTGGTGACCACCTTCCTGATCAACATGGGCAAGGCCAAGTACGCGTGGCTGAGCTTCATCCCGATGGTCTTTGTCGGCATCACCACAATCTCCGCCGGAGTGCTGAGCATCCAGACCAACTTCTGGCCGATGCGTCTGCAGCCCGGCAAGTACTTTGTGGGCGTGCTGGACACTTCGCTGATGGTGATCTTCATAGCCGGCGTGGTGCTGGTGCTGATTGACGCCATCCGTCGCTGGATCATCGTGCTGCGGGGCGGTCCGGCTCCGGAAGAGGCCTTTGGGCCGCCGGAGATCAAGGAGGGACAGGTCAAGATGGGCTGCTGCTAGGCGCATCCTGAACGGAATAAAAGAGCGGAGCCCGCAATGGGCTCCGCTTTTGTTGTGCCGGGAGGGCGAGAGGCTTATGCGTCCAGCGAATAGCCCTCTTCGCCGTGCTGCGTGAGGTCGAGTCCGGTGGACTCCTGCTCGGCAGTGACGCGCAGGCCGATGGTCAAATCCACAAGCTTTAGCAGGACGATGGTGCCGGTGGCGGCCAGGGTCCAGGCGATGAGAACTCCGCAGGCCTGGTTGAGGAGCTGGTGCGCGTTGCCGTCGAAGAGTCCGCTGCCCAGCGGGTTGCCCTGCGCGTCCTTGAAGACCGGGTTGATGTAGCGGCTGGCAAAGACTCCGGTGAGCAGAGCGCCAAGCGTGCCGCCAGCGCCGTGCACGCCAAAGGCGTCAAGGGAATCGTCGTATCCGAAGTACGACTTGACCTTGACCACCATGAAGTAGCAGAAGGGGCCGGCGAGGAAGCCAATGGCGAGAGCCGCCATGGGGCCGACGAATCCCGCGGCAGGCGTGATGGCCACCAGTCCGGCAACGGCGCCGGAGATTCCGCCGAGGGCGCTGGGATGACCGGAGAAGATCCACTCAGCGGCCATCCAGGCAAGGGCGGCAGCGGCGGCGGCAAAGTGCGTGGCGACGAAGGCCGAGGTGGCCAGGCTTCCACTGCCAAGCGCGCTGCCGGCATTGAAGCCGAACCAGCCCACCCAGAGCAGACAGGCTCCGATGAAGGCCAGCACGACGCTGTGCGGACGAGGCTGCTCCTCGGGGTAATCCCGGCGCTTACCTAGATAGATGGCGCAGACCAGGGCGCTGACGCCGCTGGTGACGTGGACGACCGTGCCTCCGGCGAAGTCGAGGCTGGGGATGCGGCCACCGAGCGAGGCGTTCAGGAGGCCTCCCTTGCCCCACACCATGTGCGCCATGGGCGTGTAGATGATCAGCGACCAGAGAGTGAGGAAGACCAGCATGGCGCTGAACTTCATGCGCTCGGCGAAGGCTCCGCTGATGAGCGCCGGAGTGATGATGGCGAACATGAGCTGGTAGACCATGAAGGTTTGAAAGGGAATTGTGCCCGCGTAGTCGGCATCAGGCGCGGCTCCCACGCCGTGCAGAAATACGTGCTGCAGGTTTCCGATGAAGCCGGAGCCCGGACCGAAGGCCAGGCTGAAGCCGACGACCGCCCACAACACGGTGACAACGGCCATCATGGCAAAGCTCTGCATCATGGTGGAGAGGACATTCTTCTTGCGGACGAGGCCGCCATAAAACAATGCCAACCCCGGGCCGGTCATCAACAGGACGAGGGCGCTGCTGACCAGCATCCAGGCGTTATCGGCGTTGCTGCGCGCATCGGTTACCTGCTTTTGCAGGTCGGCAAACTGTTGTGGCGTGACGCTCTGCGCATGGAGGGCGACACACAAAAACAGGAGGGCGGCGAGGACGCACAGGCGTGCGCCCCGGAAAGAGTTATAAGTTTTTCCCGGCATAGCAGACCCAGTTTAATCGGCTGGGGTGGCGGCACAAAGACAAATTTTGGACATATTGGGGCGAGCGGGAGGATTCAGGGATACGCGAGATGTGCGGCACAGTGGCGAGGCTCCCAGGCCCGGGGCACGGGAATCATGCGGCGGGTTATGGATGCGGGTTGCGCGCCTGCTCGACGAACTTGCGGAAGCGGAGGGCCAGCTCACGGATCCAGGCACCCTCGCGGAAGCGCAGGGCCTGGCGCGGGATGAGGTCTTCACCAACGCCGAGGGCGGCGGCGCCGGCGTGGATGTAGGCCTGGGCTGCGCTCTGGGTGACTCCACCGGCGGCGACGAGCGCGACCTGCGGCAGCGGTGCCTTGAGGGCGCGGATGTATCTTTCTCCGCCGACCTGGCCTACGGGGAAGACCTTGACGAAGTCGGCGCCGGACTGGTGCGCGGCGAGAATCTCCGTTGGGGTGAGCGCGCCGGGGATGAAGACGCAGTCGTGCTGGCGGCAGAAGGCGGCGATCTCCGGCTGGAAGGCGGGCGCGGTGAGGAACTGCGCGCCAGCCTCGAACTGACGCTCGGCCTCGGAGAGGGAGAGAACCTCGGCTCCGGTGATGACCGAGGGGAAGCGCTGGCGGAGGTCGGTGATGACCCCGGTGCTGCCGGGGATGGTGGCGGCGATCTCCGCGATGGGGATGCCGCCGGCGGCGACGAACTCCACGGCGAACAGGGCCAGCTCGGCGCTCTTGACGCGCACCGAAGGGATGACGCCAACCTCGCTAATCTTCTTGCAGATCTCTTCCCGGCTCATGCTGGTGCTCCTTCTCCGGCCCTTATGCTGCGCGCATTGGGCGGGGAGTTGCAATCAACTTTGCTTCCTGCCCGCAACTTTTATCGTTCATGCTCATAATTCTCGTGCTCGTACACGCTCTGCGAATCCTCGGGCGCGGGCAGGTGATCGTCCGGCCGCGCCCACCAGACGTAGAAGGTGGGCATCAGCAGAATGCTCAGGGCCAGGTCGGCGATGAGTCCGCCGACGATGACGATGGCGAAGGGACGCTGCGAATCCGAGCCGATGGCGTGCGAGGTGGCGGCCGGCAACAGTCCGAGCGTGGCCACCAGCATGGTCATCATGATGGGGCGCAGGCGGCGGACGGCGCCTTCAATGGCGGCCTCACGGATTGGCATGCCGCGGGCGCGGAGCTGGTTGATGTATTCCACCATGATGACGCCGATCTGCACGCTGACGCCAAACAACGCCAGGAAGCCGACGCCACTGCTGACGCTGAAGTGGGTTCCGGTGGCGAGCAGGGCCATCAACCCGCCGAAGGGCGCAATCAGCACGTTGAGCATATTGAGGCAGGCCCACTTGAGCGAGCCGAAGGCTCCATAGATGATGATGAAGATGAGGAATATGGTGACCGGGACGATGATCGCCAGGCGGGCGGAACTGCGCTTCTGGCTCTCGTACTCGCCCTCCCAGTCAATGTGGTAGCCGGTGGGCAGCTTGACCTGGGCGTTGACCTTCTTCATAGACTCTTCGACGGCCGAGCCGAGGTCGCGTCCGCGGACGCTGTACTTGACGGCGATGTAGCGCTGGTTGCCCTCGCGATAGATCTCGCTGGCGCCTTCGCGCTCTTCAATCCTGCAGAGCTGGGCGAGGCTGACGCGCTCGCCGCTGGGCGCGAGCAGGCGGATGTTGGCGATGGCATCCTTCTTGTCGCGGTACTGCTCCTGGTAGCGCAGGACGAGATCATAGCGGGCCTCGCCGTGTAAGACCTGGGTGAGGGCATTGCCGCCAACGGCGGTCTGGATGGCGTCCTGCACATCGGTGACGTTGATCTGGTAGCGGGCCGCGGCCGCGCGGTCCACGGTGACGTTGAGGTTGGGCTGGCCGAGCACGCGCAACACGCCGAGGTCCTCGATGCCCCGGACTTGCCTCATCACGTTGGCCACGTTATCGGCGGTGTTCTCCAACTCTTTCAGGTCGTCGCCGTAAATCTTTGTGGCCAGCTCGCCCTTGACGCCGCTGACCGATTCTTCGACGTTATCCGAGATGGGTTGCGAGAAGCCCCAAAAGACGCCGGGAATCTTATCGAGCTCATGCTGCATGGCGGCGATGAGCTTCTCCTTGTCCTCGTGGAAGACGGGACGCCATTGATCCTTGGGCTTGAGCCCGACGTAATACTCCGTGTTGAAGAAGCCGGTGGTGTCGGTGCCATCATCGGGCCGGCCGGCCTCGCTGGTGCACTCGGTGGCCTCCGGGAAGGAGCAGAGGACGATGCGGGCCTTGTTCATGACGCGTATGGACTCCGTGGGCCCGGTGGAAGGCGATAGCGTGCCGCGAATCCAGAGTGCGCCCTCAGCGAGGTGTGGCAGGAACTCAGAGCCGATTGCGCCGGAGAAGATAAGGAAGGCGCTGACGCCGACGGCGCTGAGCGCCAGTGCGACCATGGCCGCGCGATGATCCACGCACCAGGCGATGGTGTGGCGATAACGCTCGGTGAGCCAGAGCAGTACCGGGTTCTCCCAGTCCGTCGTCGGCTTGCGGAAGAAGAAGCTGCAGAGCACGGGCGCGATGGTCATGCTGAATATGACGGCGCCGAGCAGG
>Ga0181519_10003090_pt1 | contig 13792 bp, 12 predicted proteins | sample PEATcosm2014_Bin_26_FD_121102 | JGI IMG/M metagenome (GOLD analysis project Ga0181519, IMG submission 121102) | Peatland microbial communities from MTU Mesocosm Facility, Houghton, MI, USA - PEATcosm2014_Bin02_10_metaG | ecosystem: Environmental > Terrestrial > Soil > Wetlands > Peat | place...
ATGGTCTCGAAGCCGTCCTCCTTGAGCGCGAACGCGGCGTGGACACAGCAGTAATCGAATTCAATGCCCTGGCCGATGCGGTTCGGGCCGCCGCCGAGGATCATCACCTTTTTCTTCGGCGAATCGGGTTTCACCTCGTCATCGCCCCGGTCGTAGGTGGAATAATAATAGGGCGTGTAAGCCTCGAACTCGGCGGCGCAGGTGTCCACCAGGCGGTAGCTCGGCACGAGCTTCAGTTTCTTGCGCAGCGCGCGGATGGCGTCCTCGGTGGTGCCGGTCAAATGGGCGATCTGCCGGTCGGAAAATCCGAGCGACTTGGCGTGGGCGAGTTTTTCAGCGTTGAGCGGCGGCATCGGCGAAATTAAATTCACCATAGTAAGCCGAAATTTCAATGGCGTGTCCAGAAAGTATGAGCGGACTGGGCGGAGCAAACCCGCCCGCCGGAGCCGGCGTTCCCCGCTTGCCGCCACGGCAAAAATGGCTTATCAAACACCGGATGAGCAGATTTGCGCGAAAACTGTGCTGGCTGGCGTTGTGTCTGCCGGCGGTCGCGCCGGCACAGATAGACCCGGTCCAGCGCGACCTGATCCAGTTCGGCTACAACCAGCCGCTGGAAGGCCGCGAGCAACTGGCTGGCTATGTGTATTATTATCACAACCAGCCGGATTTTCTGCGCACGAACCTCACGCTGCGGCTGGCGCTCGCGCCGACGTATCTCGATTCCGAACTGGGCTTCGGCCATGCGCTCGGCCCCAACACCGATCTGGGCCTGGGCGTGGCCGGGGGCGGTTTTGCCGACAACTACAACGAAATTCGCGGCGGCAAATGGATTGAGGGTGAATCTTTCGACGGCCACGGCGCGGAGCTTTCCGGGAGCGTTTATCACCTCTTCAATCCCGGCCAGTTGATCCCGCTGAACCTCGTGGTGCGCGGCGCGGCGCATTATTCGGTTTACGACCGGGACGAAACGGCGGCCAATTTCCAACTGCCCGAGGACGGCACGACTTTTAACGTCCGCACCGGCCTGCGCTGGGGCGGCATCGAGCCGACGCTGTTTCCGGCGCTGGCGATGGAATTGTCCGTGTGGTATCAAGGCGAATTCCGCACCGCCTCCGGCGCGTATGGTTTCAACGATGATCGCGACGTGGAAGCGGCGTCGCACCTGTTCTGGGCCTCGGCGGCGCTCTCCTACACGCTGCCCGAAAGCCAGCAGAATTTTTTCGCGCGGATCATCGCCGGGACCAGCGTGGACGCCGACCGCTTCAGCGCATATCGCATGGGCGGATTTCTGCCGCTGGTGGCGGAATATCCGCTGTCGCTGCCCGGCTATTTTTTCCAGGAATTGAGCGCGCGCCAGTTCGCGCTGATTAATGCCAGCTACATTCTGCCCATCGCACCCAACCAGCGCTGGAACCTGGAATTCAACGGGGCCACGGCCGGCATAGATTATCTTTCCGGCACCGGGCAGCCGGGCAACTGGGTCAGCGGCGTCGGCGCGGGCGTTTTATACCGCTCGCCGTCCGACCGGTTCAAATGCATCGTCGCCTACGCCTACGGCATTGACGCCATCCGGTCCGACGGACGCGGTGCCAACAGCGTCAGCATCCTGATGCAGTTCGACCTGGAAAAACCGCACGGCACCGGTTTCAATGCCGCACAACCCGGTCGCTGGAACGGCTGGAACTGGATATTGGGCCGCTGAAATCGCTTGCGTCCGTGCCTGCATCAGGCAGAATAAACCTTCTTGTAGTGCGCATATGGTGGAATTGGCAGACACGCTACTTTGAGGTGGTAGTGCCGCAAGGCATGCAGGTTCAAGTCCTGCTATGCGCACCAAATTTACAAGGGATTTTGCAGACCCGCCGGAAGTTTGCACAGATTTTGCACAGAGTCCGGCCCGACCGGCGGACAAGCGTGTGAAGTTCCCCGTCACCATCAAGCACAGGGCGAGCAAGGCCAAAGTCTATGCTCCCGCCAAAAATTTCGCTTACTACCGCCTTTGCTTCGCCGTGGCGGGCAAACGCCGGATGCAAACCTTCGCCACCTATTCGGAAGCCCGTGAAGCCGGGGAACGCATCGTGCGGGAACTCGCGCAAGGCTCGCAAGCCGCCAGCCTGTCCGCCGGGCAATCGCAGGACGCCCTGGCCGCGCTGGAACGCTTGGACGCCTTCCGCCAGTCCACCGGCCGCAAGTTTTCCCTGCTGGGGGCCGTTTCCGAATTTGTGGAAGCCGCCGGCAAGCTGCGCGGGCGGACGCTGGGGGAAGCCGTGGCGGGCTATCTGCGCACGGTGGTAACGGTGCAACGCAAGGACCTTGGCGAAGCCGTCACCGAATTTCTGGCCGGCAGCGAACACCTGACCCACGCGGCCAATGGCCAGCGGGCGCAACTGTCCGCGAAATACGCCTACAACCGGGAAATCCAACTGCGCAAGTTTGCCGGCACGTTCCCCGGCACGCTGGTTTGCGATTTGAGCAGGGAACACCTGGACAAATTCATTTCCACGCTGGGCGAGCAGGCAACCAAGTCCCGCAACCGGCGCAAAATCGTCTCCGCCAAAAGCCGCAATCATTATCGCGGCGTCATCCGCCAATTCCTGCAATGGGCCGTCCGCAAAGATTATCTGCCCCCGACGCACCGCCTGTTTGAAGCCGACGCCATGCGGCCCGAACACGCGAACACCGCCGACATTGAATTTTACACGGCGGGGGAACTGGCGCGGATGCTGTCAGCCGCCAATGAAACCTTGCGCCCGCTCGTGGCCATCGGCGCGCTGGCGGGACTCCGCACGGCGGAATTGCTCCGCTTGGACTGGGCGGACGTGTGGCGCGTGCCCGGCCATGTGGAGATCGTGGCGGGCAAATCCAAGACCCGGCAGCGCCGGCTGGTGGAAATCTGCCCCGCGCTCGCCGCGTGGCTGGAACCTTGCCGCGCGAACACGGGCAAACTGTGGACCGGCCACGAAATTTGTTTTCAGCAAAAGCTGGTGAAGCTCTGCGCAGCCGCCAAAGTGACGCGCAAGCACAACGGTTTGCGCCACGCCTTTTGCACCTATCATTTCGCCTTGCACGCCAATGAGAATTTGACCGCCGCGCAGGCCGGCAACTCCCCGGCCATGATCCACGCCCATTACAAGGGACTCGCCACCAAAGCCGACGCGGAAAAATGGTTTGCCGTGGAACTGGCAATGGCTTAAATCAGGGCGCGGCCGGCAAACCGGATTTGACAACCGGGCGCGCGGCGCGTAGTGTCCGGGCGGATAACAACTCCGGCTTGAACTGTCACCGTATGGTGCGCGTTCCGAAAGGATAGAGCCGGAGTTTTTCTATTTCGGCCAGAACTGGACGTAAATTTCCCGGTGGGCAATCAGGCGGCGATATGTTTCCGCATCCTCCTTTTGGCTGTAGCTTCGCGCCACTGCTCCGCAAACCATGTCCGCCAGTTGCAGCAGATTATTTGAGTGCGAATTTTGCAGCTTGATTTTGCCGATAAACCGGCTGTCGCCCTTTTTGTCATTGATCCGCCTCCGTAAATACGTTCCCAGCTCCCGGCGAAATTCCCGGCTTCCGCTGCCGTCAATCACCACCGTTGCATTGTCCAGATACGGCTTGGCATTTTCAAACACCAGCCCGCAGGCGTATTTGTAAAACGACTCCTTGAATTTGAAGCCGGCCCCGGTGAGTTTCCGTTTGTTGATGACCAGGCTGAAATAAAACCAGCCAAAGCCCGCCACGGCGGACAAAAACGCCTCGCGGTAAGCCCCTTTTACCTTGTTGAAATGAAACTCAAATTCCGGTGGAAAATTCAATTCCCGTTTCAGCAATTGAATCCGCTGATCCGTTGCCAGCGCCTCCTCATTTTCCTCAAAGGCCACCAGCGTTACGATGAAATAATCGGTTGAGCCGGATTCGAGTTTCAAGCCCGGATCACCCGATTCATCAATGAAGACCAGCATGGCAGGACACTATCAGACGCGGCGGCGTTGCCGCAAGCCGCGCTGCCGCCGCTCACCAATTGGCGCGTGGGGAAATTTCAGCCGCAATCCGCACGCACAATTTTGCTCCTTGCCGGGCGCGTTGCTAACTTGCACGCCAGCGCATGAGCAAATCCCTTTTGGAACAACTGCCGGAAATTGTCCGCGCCGGGAAACGGCAGGCGGAACGCATCATGGAAGGGCTTGAGGCCCGCAGTCGCGTGGGTTTGCAGACACGCGAACTGGTGACGCCGGCCAAAGACACCAACTGGCAGGAATTTCAAAGCCTCAAACCGCACGCCAAAGCCCAGGCGACGCTCGCCGGGGATTTGGCGCTCCTGAATGACACGGCGGGGCAGACTCAACTGATTGCCAGCCGGGCGCAATGGTTCAACCGGCTGATTTACGGCGACAATCTGCTTTGCATGGCCGCGTTGCTCGCGGGCGATGCGGAGTCGCCTTCGCTGCGCGGGAAAATTGATCTCATCTATATTGACCCGCCGTTCGATTCCAAAGCTGATTACCGGACAAAAATCACGCTGCCGGGCGGCGACGTGGAACAAAAGCCGACGGTGATTGAACAATTTGCCTACTCCGACACCTGGGCGGACGGCACGGCGAGTTATCTGGCGATGATTGTGCCGCGCTTGTGTCTCATGCGCGAACTGCTTTCCGATCAAGGCTCAATTTACGTCCATTTGGATTGGCACGTCTGCCATTATGTAAAAGCTGTGATGGACGAAATTTTTGGGCGCGAAGCTTTCCGAAACGAAATTGTTTGGAAAAGAACTTCCGGTCATAGCGATGCAAGTCGCTATGGAAATAGCCACGACGTTTTATTTTATTTCGTTAAAACAGTGGATGCGACTTGGAACGAAACGTATCAAAAATACGACCCCGAATACGTTGAGGCATATTACAGATATACTGACCCGGATGGCCGCCGTTGGATGTCCGGTGATTTGGGCGCGGCAGGATTGCAAGGCGGCGGCTATGATTATGTTTGGAAGGGCGTTCGTCGCGTGTGGAGGCTTCCAGAAACTTCAATGGCGAAATTGGATGCGGCGGGGAAAATCTACTACACCAAGAAAACAGGAATCCCGCGCATTAAAAGATACTTGGACGAGTCAAAAGGAATCCCGACGCAAGACATCTGGGATGATTTAGAATCACTTCGCTCTTGGCATAAGGAACGTCTTGACTATACGACCCAAAAACCAGAACCACTTCTTGAGCGCATAATCAAAGCATCATCGTCCGAAAATTCCATCGTCGCGGACTTTTTTGGCGGCTCTGGCACATTGGCAGCGGTGGCGGAAAAACTTGGCCGGCGCTGGATAACTTCCGACCTCGGCAAACCGGCCTGCATGATTATGCGGAAGCGGATGATAGACCAAAGCGCGCGCCCGTTTTTTTATCAGGCCATCGGCGATTATCAGGTGGAAGCCGCACGTTCCGCGCTCGGCAAAAAATTTCGCGTTGGCGACTTGTCGCAAATCGTGCTGGGACTTTTCGGCGCGTTGCCGCTGGACGCGGACGACAATCCGAATCGCAATCTCGGCAAAATCCCGCAGTCGCGCACGCTCGTTTTTGTGGATTCGCCGCAAAAACTCACCGGGCTGGCGACGCTCAAAAAAGTGCAGGAGTTGCGCGGCTCGCATCTGGGCGGCTGGGAAAAAGTCGTGGTGCTGGGCTGGAATTTCACCGCCGACATCGGCGAAGTCATCACGAATCTGAATGACGCCAAGCTGGAAGTGCTGGTGATTCCGCCGGACTTGCTCGACCGGCTGAAAAAGAGCGGCGGCTTTGAAAAACTGAAAACGGATTTCGACGCGCAACGCATCCGCTTTTCGTCGCTACAATATGTGACGATCAAGCCGATTGAACGGAAAGCCATTGCCAGCGGCGAAGTGCTGACGGTGGAACTGGAAAATTACGTTTTGCTTTCGCCGGACGCGCTGAACTTGGAAGCAAAGGACAAGGAACGGCTGCAAGCCGTGGTGAACCGCGATCCGCTGGCGCTGGTGGAGTATTGGAGCGTTGACCCGGATTATGACGGCGAAGTGTTCCGCAGCGTGTGGCAGGATTATCGCGGCAACACGGACAACGACCATGACCCGCTGCATGTCGTGCGCAAGGCGGTTCTCTCCGGCCTGCCGGTCAAGAGCGGTTCGCGCCGCGTGTGCGTGCGCGTGGTGGATGTTTTTGGATTCGAGGCGGAGGTGGTGAAAACCGTTTAAGTTTATGGCTGGAATGATGCTTCCCCTCGTCAAAGCCCTGACGCCGCGCCTGCTGGCGGATTGCGTCGGCCTGGAATCCGGCAACGCGCCGATTTTGGAAAAGGTCACGCCGGTAACGGCGGATTTGCTGCGCTGGTGGTTTCAACAGGATTGTTGCGACGGGCGCACGGTGAATTTTCATCCCGGCCAGCGGCAGGCGATATTGCACGCGATTTATGCGCACGAAGTTTTGCAGCCGGAAACGTTGGTGGACCTTTACCAAAAGCTCGCGGCGGAAGATTTATTGACGGCGCGGCGGTTGGAAGAAGTCGTGCAAAGCCGGCATCCCAAGTATTGCCTGAAAATGGCGACCGGCACGGGCAAGACGTGGGTGCTGCAAGCCTTGCTTTACTGGCAGATGCTCAACGCGGCGCGGGCGCGGGAAGACAAACGGTTCACGCGGAGTTTTCTGATCGTCGCGCCGGGGCTGATTGTTTATCAGCGGTTGCTGGATGCGTTTCTCGGCAAGGAACGCGGCGGGCAACGGGATTTCAGCGCGTCGGATTTGGCGCGTTACAAGGATTTGTTCGTGCCGGACAGTTACAGCGATGAGGTTTTTCGTTTCGTGCAAGGCAACGTCTGCACAAAAGAGGATTTGGGAACGAAAGTCACGGCGGGCGGGCTGATTGGCATTTGCAACTGGCACGCGCTGGCGGAAGCCGACGAAACGGACGATGAAGATGACGGCACGGAATCGCCGGGCATCGTGGCCGATCCCAAAGTCGTGGCGGCGGCGGCGTTGCCCTTGACGCCGGGAACCAGCGCGGGCAACTCGCTGGAAGTTTTGAACCGCCGTTATGAGCGCGGCGGCACGCTGGCTTACCTGCGCGATTTGCCGAGCCTGATTGTTTTCAATGATGAGGCGCATCACATTCACGAAGTCCGCAACGAAGGCGAGATTACGGAAGTGGAATGGCAGAAAAGTTTGCGGGCAATTGCGGAAACCAAGGGCAGCCAGTTCGTGCAAATTGATTTTTCGGCGACGCCTTACAACCAGGTTGGCAGCGGGGTAAAAGCAAAGGCGGTTTATTTTCCGCATATCATCGCGGATTTTGATTTGCGCGATGCCATGCGCGCCGGGCTGGTGAAATCGCTGGTGCTGGACAAGCGGCGCGAGCTTGGCGCGTTGTCGAATGATGAACTGCAATTCAAAGCCGACCGCGACGAACACGGGCGGCCGATTTTGTCAGAGGGGCAACGCATCATGGTTCGCGCGGGCCTTGCGAAGCTGCTCAAGCTGGAAAAGGAATTTGCGACGATTGATCCGTCCAAGCATCCGAAAATGCTGGTGGTCTGCGAAGATACCAGCGTCACGCCGCTGGTGGCGGATTTTCTGATTTCGCAAGGGTTGAACGCGGATGAGGTTTTGCGCGTGGATTCCAACCGCAAGGGCGAGTTGCCGGAAGCGGAATGGAAAGTTTTACGCGAGCAACTTTTCGACATGGACGAGCATCCGAAACCGCGCGCCGTCATCAGCGTTTTGATGCTCCGCGAAGGTTTTGACGTGAACAACATTTGCGTAATCGTGCCGCTCCGCACGACGGGCGCGAAAATTCTTCTGGAGCAAACCGTCGGGCGCGGCCTGCGGCTCATGTGGCGCGGCAACGAATTTGACGACCAGAAAACTGAGAACCGCGATTTAATCAAAGCCGGGCAGGAGCCGAAAAGCCTAATTGATGTTTTGAGCATCGTGGAACATCCGAAGTTCGCGGAATTTTATGAGCAGTTGCGCAAAGACGGTTACGAATTTGCCGAGGCGCAGCCGGATGATCCAACAACGCGCAGCACGGGCGATTTGATTTCCGTGGGGTTGCGCGACGGCTACGAGGCATTTGATTTCGCCGTCCCATTCATCATGCGCGAACAGGAGGAGGAACTTGTCGGCAAGGAATTGGACGTGGCGACATTGCCGGAATTTGGTGCTTTCACTTTCGAGCAATTGAAGGCGACGATTGGCAAGGGCGACGTGTTCCGCTCGCAAGATGTCCAGACGGGAACGCAGTTCGGCGATTACCGCGTGGATGGCGGCATTATGACGGCGACGGGCTACAATGATTTTCTGTCCCGGCTGGTGAAACGGATTTCCGACAGTCTGCACGCGCCCGTCACCAGCAGCAGCAAGGTTTTTGCGAACATTTCCCGCTATCCATATTTGCAGGTGAACCTGCCGCAGTTGTCGGCCTGGGTGGATGAATTTGTCCGGCGGCGATTGTTCGCACGGGAATTTGACCCGTTCACGGATGAAAACTGGCGATTGCTTTGCCTCGACCCGGTTGCAAATCACATCATCCAGACTTTCGGGCGCAAGCTGCCGGAACTGGCGGCGACGGAAACCACCGCGCCGCCGGAGATCAAGCAACGCTGGCTTTCCGAAGTGGCGACAATTCGCGTGCGCGAATCCAGTTCCATCGAGACGCCAAAATGTATTTACGAGCGGTTGCCGTTTCCGTCGCGCAACGGCGGGTTTGAAGAAGCCTTCATCGGCAAGGCAAACGCGGATTCGACGGCGGAAGCGTTTTGCAAGGTGAATGAGCAGCGGCATTATTTCATGCGTTTGCGATATGTCCGCGAAAATGGGCTGCCTGGATTTTATTTCCCGGATTTTCTCGTCCGCACGGCGACGGGCATCTGGCTCACGGAAACAAAAGCGCAAGACATGCTCATTCAAGCCGACGTGATACGGAAGAAAATTGCCGCCGTCGCATGGTGCGAGCGGTTGAACGAACTGCCGCCAGAGGAGCGCGGCGGGCGGACCTGGAATTATTGTCTGCTCGGCGAACACCTGTTTTACGAATTCCGAGACAAGGGCGCGACGATGGAAGAAATTTTGCAGTTCGCGCGGGTAAGGGCAAAGGCGGCGGGGAAGGATAGTCTGTTTGAATGATGTTTGTTAGTGTGCCGCAGCCCAGAATTGAGACAAAATCGTGAATCCTGACCCCGAAAAGCTTCAAGACACCCTGAAATTTATTTCGGAAAACAATTCCAAAATAAAAGACCGGCGCGGCAGGCACAAAAAATACCATTTTGAGACGCACGACTGGCTTCCCAAGATGCTTGGCGACGCAAAGCGGTGTGACCGGAGCAAGCAAAACTACATTAACGGAAGGCGGGCATTTGAGATAATCGCCAACGAAGCGGAGCAGCCGGTGGAAGTGCGGAACGCGATTCTTTACTATTTGAAGGGCAAGCGAACTGTTGCGGCGGAACTGGGACGATTTGATCATCCGAAGGCGTTGTTTTCGGCGGCATTGGCAATGGCTAAATCGCAAATGCCGACGGTCAAAGCGATAGGGCTTGCCCGGCGCATGAGGGGAAAAGGCTCGCCGGACTATTCCGCGCTGGCGAAGAAAATCAGGCGAACGATTGAAGCCTACCGCGACCGTCACCCGAATCTGTCAGAAGCGGATATTACCACCGCGCTCCGCATGGCGGCTTACCAATAAGCCGCGCCGGGCGAATGTTGGCAGCAGTCGAGTTGCCCTATCTCCCCTTTTGAAATCCCCTCGTCACCCGTTGCCTGTCCGCGCCCATGCTAAACATAATAACGGCATCTCACTTTGTCAAATGGCGGGTTTAATCCGCACGGAAAGTTGACCGGCACGGGCGGGTTTTGAACGTCCCGGAGGCGCGACGAGTTGACTTGGCGGGTCTTCTTGATGAATAACACAATTCAAACCGCACCGGCGAGTCAGGACACGTTCCTGTCCGAAAACGAAATCTTAAAGCGCGTGCCCGTGTGCCGCAAAACCCTGTTCAACTGGGTCAAGGCGGGGAAAATTCCCGTGGTAAAAATCGCGCGGAAAAAAATCTACTCGTGGCCCAATGTCCAGGCCGCGCTGCTCCGCTTGGAAAGGAACGGGAACGGGGAATAAAAATTATGCCGCAGCGCGAAATTAAAACGCCGCGCCGGACGCCAATCCGAACGCGGCAAAACCATCTTTATGAAAACACTTTATTCCTACAATGCAGGCCAGTCAATACTGCCGGAATTCATCTTGGAACTGCTGGCCGCGCCGCCGCGTGCCGGCGAAGGCGTTCACCACTGGCTTTTCCGCGTCGCCCGGCAGCTTCATGCCCATTTGCCCGCCGTGGCCATCATCGCCCTGCTGGAAAGCCGGGTGCAAAACTGCGGGCGTCATGTCAGCCGCAAGGAAATCACCGACGCCGTGCAAAACGCTCTGGCGTGTGCGTAGCAGCCCGGCGGCAACACCGCGCCCACGCCCGCCGTCAGCAAGTGGCCGAAATTAAATCAGGAGCAACGCGCCGCGATTGAGCGCGACGGCGGCGGACTGGCCGACTTGTGGAAATTATCCCAGCCGCGCTTTGAAGATGACACCGCGCACACGGAAGCAATCATTGACCGGCTTTTCCCCGGCAATCCGCTGCTGTGCTGCGGCAAATCCAGTTCCATCTTCGACACCAAACCGCGCGAAGCATGGCGCGGTCAAATGTCGGGACTGGCGTTAATCGTGCCGTCGCCCATGTCCGCTATCACCGGCTTGACCAAAGACGGCAGAGAATCAAAACACACGCTCGACAACACCGGCCCGCGCCGATTCTTGATCTGCGAATTTGACACCGGCACGGCGGACGATCACGCGGCCTTGCTCATACACTTGGCTGGCTACGCGCCGCTGGTTTGTGTGGTTCACAGCGGCGGCAAATCGTGCCACGGCTGGTTTTATGTTCACGGCGAGCCGGATGCCAGGGTGGAAAAGTTTTTCCGCTACGCTGTTTCGCTGGGCGCGGATGCTGCCACATGGACACGCAGCCAATTCGTGCGGATGCCCGACGGCACGCGCGATAATGGCAAACGCCAGACGGTCTATTTTCTCAACTTCAAACCGCTGGAGGTGAAGCCATGAATACTTTCACAGACACCATGCAGGACGCGCCGGGCGTGGAATCCGCGCCGGTGGATTTGAAACCGCAATGGCTTGAACATCTCGCCAAGGCCACTTGCAATTCATCAGACCTGCCAAAACTGAATGTCCCGCCGCGTGAACCGATCTTGGGCGAGTGGTTCAAAGAGGCTGACACAGGATTTATTTTCGGGGCGCGCGGCTTGGGCAAGACCTGGCTCGCCTTGCTGATTGGCCGGCAATGCGCGGAAGGCGGCAGCGTGGCGGATTGGAAAGTCCACCAGCGTCAGCGCGTGTTATATGTTGACGGTGAAACGGCCTTGGATGAAATCCGCAAGCGAGACGTCGGGTTGTCCACCAAACCAACGGACGGAATGTTTTATCTTCAGCATGAAGCCCTGTTTCACCTGACCGGCAAAGTTTTGAATCTCACCAGCCCAATCGTGCAAGCGGCGATTTTGGAAAGTTGCCTTCGCCAGAAAATGAAAGTCCTGATTCTCGACAATCTTTCCTGCCTGTTTTCGGGCATCAAAGAAAATGACGCGGACGCATGGGAACAGGTTTTGCCGTGGCTGTTGGAACTGCGGCGGAATCGGATTGCCGTCATCATCGTCGCCCATGCCGGGCGCAATGGCTTCATGCGCGGCACGTCCCGCCGGGAAGATGCGGCGAATTGGATCATCAAACTGGCGGAAGCCAAAAACGAAGGCGTGATTGAAACCGGGGCGCGTTTTGTCGCGCGGTTTGCGAAAAACCGCAATGCGACAGAAGCGGACTGCCCGCCGATTGAATGGCATTTCAACCTGCCCAAAGGTGAAACGCTCTGCCGCGTCAGTTGGAAAAAAATTTCCACCGCGCAAATCTTCCGCGAATTGATTGAAGACGGCCTGACCAACTGCAAAGACCTTGCGGAAGAAATGGGCATCACCAAGGGGCAAGTGTCCAAGCTGGCAACGAAGGCGTTTGCCGCCGGCTGGCTGAAAAAGGATGGCCGGGATTATGCGCTTACCGGGCAGGCATGATGCTCGTTTCCTTGGAAACATCCCCAGCGTGGAAACGGGAAACGAGGGAAACGAAACAGGAAACCAAACCGTTCCCCACTGGCGGCATGGCCGGTTTGCTGGCAAATCGCACGGGACAAGGAAACGAGCGGGAAACGGCCAAAGGAAACGAACGCGAATTGATTTTATGAAGCCAAGTTTTTCAGAAATGGGCAAACGGTCGGCGGCGGCGCGGAGGTTGCCGGAGCATGAAAAGTTGAAGGCGGAAGCCATCCGGTTGCACGTTGAACTGGATTATGGGATCAACGCCATCGCGCCACGCATCGGGGTCAACAAAATTTCAATCCGGCGATGGCTGATTGCCGCCGGCTGCTACCGGGTTGGACACCGGACAACGCGAGTAAAAAACGACGGCGCAAAGCTGATTGATTGCAGCCCGACCGATTTGGGCCGGAAGCAAATTTACGTTCACGTCTGGCAGCGGCGCGCGTGGCTGGATGAATGGAAAGGCGTTGCCAAGTGGGATGAGGCGCAGCATTGGAGCCGACACCCGGCAAAACAGAATTATCTCAATGTCCAAACCTACAGAAAAAAGCGCATGAAAACGAGCGGACAATAAGCCGGGTGGTGTCCGCCGTGTGTCACGTCTGTCACAAGTGCAAGCCAGCCAAGCCGCCGGTTCAACTTTTTGCGTGAAACAAGTGTTTCAAAACTCACGCATGAAAGAGCCAAGGGGGTCCGTAACTAGCCGGCAGACAGGGCGAGTAAAAAGAATCCTTACGCCGCCGGGTGGTGCCCTGCCGGGTCGAGCCGGGCCGCGTATTAGCGGCCAAAACCCTTGCACACTTTTTGCACAGATTCGGGGGCGACTTTTGGTTTGCACAACTTTTGCACAGTCAATTTTCCTTGCACAGAATTTGCACAGATTTTCTTTCCGATTGTTGCCCGTAAAATCAAAATGGTGTTTGCAAATAAAGGGAGGTATCTGTATATTACATGGGTAATGAAAAGCATTGAAACACCCCTGACCGGAAACACGGAGAACACCATATTTGCAGGTTCAAGTCCTGCTATAAGCGCCAAATTTCTCAATGGTCATGCAGCAACGGGGTTCCCGTGTCCACCTTTTCCGACAGCCAGGCCAGCACCGGCGGAACCAGGTCCGCAAAGAAATACGTCGCCGTTTCATGCGAGGCGGTCGGCACCACGATCAATTTGCTTCCGGGCGCCGCCAGGGCGCGCAATTGTGCCACATCGGCCACCGGTGTGATCTTGTCCTCCGCCCCGGCCACAAAAAGCGCCGTCACCGGATGCCGGGCCAGTTCAGTGATGGTATCGAGTTCAGCGGCGGGCACCCCCAAAACGGAAGGCAGTTTTTTCAAGCCAACTTTAATAAACGTCTTCGGCAGCCAGTCAGCGTATTCGTGACGGAGGTTCAGGACGGCATTGGACAACCCTGCGTAAGGTATGAAGGCCACCACCGTGCGGATGCGCGGTTCGACCGGCTTCCAGCGCAACGCCATTACCGCGCCGTAGGATTCACCAAACGCCGCCACGGGTTCTTTCAACCGTCCGTCCTGTGCCAGTTTGTCCAGCAACTGGCTCAAGTCCTGCACTTCCTGGACACCGTAATAAATCTGCTTTCCGGTGGATTGGCCGTGTCCGCGCAGGTCCACCAG
>Ga0181519_10003095_pt1 | contig 13766 bp, 11 predicted proteins | sample PEATcosm2014_Bin_26_FD_121102 | JGI IMG/M metagenome (GOLD analysis project Ga0181519, IMG submission 121102) | Peatland microbial communities from MTU Mesocosm Facility, Houghton, MI, USA - PEATcosm2014_Bin02_10_metaG | ecosystem: Environmental > Terrestrial > Soil > Wetlands > Peat | place...
GCCGTCACCCTGCCGACCACGCAGGTGAACGACAACGCCGTGCCGTCGCCCATGCAGACGAAGACGCTGCCGTCGTACAAGTTCGTTGCCCCGCTGCGTGACACGCCGCGCTCGATCACGGTCATTCCGGAAGAACTGATCAAGCAAACGAACGCCACCACCTTCGCCGACGCGCTCAAGACCGTGCCCGGCATCACGTTCATCGGTGGCGATGCCGCCGCGAACCCGTCGGCGGATCGTCCGGTCATTCGCGGCTTCGAATCGCGTAATTCGATCTTCGTCGACGGCATGCGCGACTCGGGCGTGCAGAATCGCGAGACGTTCGACATCGAGAACATCAGCGTCATCAAGGGCCCGGACTCGGTCTACGCGGGACGCGGCGCCGTCGGTGGCAGCATCGACATCACGACCAAGACGCCGCGTCTGGAAGACTTCACCAACGCGAGCCTCGGCCTCGGCACCAACAGCTACAAGCGCTTGACGATGGACGTGAATCGTCAGGTCAACGACGAGACGGCCGTGCGCCTGAACGTGATGGGCCACGACGCCGATCAGGCCGGTCGCAACAACGTCTACAGCAAGCGCTGGGGCGTGGCGCCTTCGGTGGCGTTCGGCCTGAACAGCCCGACCACCGTCACGATCAGCTACTACCACCTGAATTCGTACGACATGCCGGACTTCAGCGCGCCGTTCCGCTCCGCAGGCGGCACGCCGGACGGCGGCTTCCAGCGCAATCAGTTCTACGGTCTGAACAACCGCGACTACCGTCGTGGCCAGACCGACACCGGCGAAATCAAGGTCGAGCACCGCATCAACGACACGTGGAAGATCAAGAACACCACGATGGTCGGCCGCTCCACGCTCGATTACATCGCCACGAACCCGCAGTTCCAGTCGGCCGCCTCGAACATCATTTCGCTGCAAGCCAAGAGCGGGAAGTACGCGACCAACAGCATCGCCAACCAGACCGAACTCACGGGCAAGGCCACGCTGTTCGGCTTCGAGCACACGCTCACCGGCGGTGTCGAATTCAGCAATGAACAAAGCCGCTACGAGGGCTATCTCGTCACCGACAGCGCCGGCAACAACATCCGCTCCGGTGGCCCGTGCTCGGTGGCGTACAACTGCACGACCATCGGCAACTGGAATCCGGACAACCCTTGGACCGGCAGCATTGCGCTCAACGGCGACAAGAGCTTCCCCGGCGCTGCGACCAACACGCGCACCAACGTGGCATCGGCCTACCTGTTCGACAGCGTGAAGCTCTCGGATCGCTGGCTCCTCAACGCGGGCGCGCGCTTCGATCGCTTCGACGTGAACGCCGTGCAAGCCGGCGCACCGGACCTGAAGAACATCTCGAACCTGTTCAGCTTTCAGTTGGGCGTGATTTATAAGGTGCTGCCGTCGCTGAGCCTGTATGCGTCTTATGGCACGTCGGCCAACCCGCCGGGCGCGAACAGCGGTCTGGGTGGCGGTACCGACCAGCTCACGACGACAAACAAAAACCTCTCGCCGGAACGTAGCCGCAACATCGAAGTCGGTGCGAAGTGGGACGTGATCGATCAGCGCCTGTCGCTCACCGCCGCGCTGTTCCAGACGGACAAGACGAATGCACGTGTCTCGGACGGTCTCGGCGGCACGATCAACGCCGGCAGCCAACGCGTGCGCGGCGCCGAACTCGGCTGGGCCGGCAGCCTGACGAACCACTGGCGCGTGTTCGGCGGCTATTCGTATCTGAATGCGGTCACGACCGATGCCGGTCCGGGCGCTGCGCCGGGCTCGAATGGTCTGCCGATGGTGATGGTGCCCAAGCACAACCTCACGCTGTGGACCGACTACGAAGTGATGCCGAAATTCACCCTCGGCGCAGGCATGACGCTCTCGAGCCTCACCTACGCGTCGGTGTCGTCGACCACCCGCAAGTGGACGCCGGGTTACGCACGCTTCGACGCCATGGCAACGTACCGCGTGTCGCGCTCCGTCGATCTGCAACTGAACGTGCAGAACATCTTCGACAAGAAGTATTACTCGAGCGCCTACCCGATCTACGCCACGTGGGCCCCGGGCCGCACCGCCATGCTGACGCTGAACTTCCATCAGTGATCGCACTTCGGTAAACCGGGAACGGGGATCCGGCCATCGTGCCCGGATCCCCGTTTTGCTTTCGTCCGCCAGGTTCTTACACGGCGTTGCGCGGCCTGTGCAGTCACGCGATCAAGGGCAATCGCCTCCGTCAGGCGGTTGCGCACGCGGGCATCGCTCAGCGAGGGTCAGTTGTGCTCAGTCGTGGTGAGTTGTGCTCATTCAGGGGCAGTGACAGGCGTCAGTGTGCCCATCGAGCCCTGCTGATAGCGACGTGTGAGCGAGACGAGATCGCTCTCGTCACGCGCGGCGAAGTTGCCGCGATAGACCACCGGCTCGGCAAGCGGCTCGCCGCCTGCGAGCAGCAGACGCGCACCGGTGCGTCCGGCCAGTTGCCACTCGCCGGGCGGCAGCAACACGGCCTCCACCCCGCCACCTTGCGCGCGCAACGCGTGACCGGCAAGCGCCGCCTCGCCCTGCGCGATCAACGCCACCCAACGGCGGCCATCGCACGGAATGGTGAACGTGCGCAGTTCGTCGTCGCGCCAATCGAGCTGCAACAACGTCGTGCGCTCACCTTCCGCACGCGATACCTGGCGCTCATCCCGCTGCCCCCACTGCCCGCAGACCAACGTGAGATCGACGGCGCCTTCGCACCAGCGCGGCATGGCGTCGGCGCGAACCACGGTTTGCACGGGGGCGCCGTGCGCATGACGGCCGGCACGATTGACGATCATCCGCACGCCGCGCACCGTAGCGCGGGCGTTATCCGGCGCATCCTCATGCACCGTGCCGCAATTCGCTTCCAGCCAGAGCAGATCGCCGGGACGCAACGCGTCGTCGCCACCGTGGGCGTGACGGCAGCGCAGCGAGGTCGTCGATTCGGGGAACAGATACGTCGCCACCACGCATCCCGCATGGGGGTGCGGCGGTATGCAAGCGCCGTGACGGCGAAAGATATCGATCGACAGAAACGGATCCGTCTCGTCGACCTGATCGAAAACTCCCGCCCCCGCAGCGGCCGCACATCGGCCGGGACGGGAGACGGGAAGCACGCGCGGGATGGCGCTCGCGTCGGCATGGGCGGCCGCACGCTTCGTCTGACGCGGATGCAGAGGCGTCGGATTCACCATGGGGAGACCTGCGCGCGCGGGAGAAAAGCGGTACCCGAGGGCTTACAGCGCTGCGATGGCTTCGCGAGCGCTCGCGAAACCTGCTGCGGCCGACTCCGGACCCCGTGCCAGACCTTCGGCGAAGATGAACGTCACGTCCGTCATGCCGAGGAAGCCGAGAATCGTCTTGATGTACGGGGTCTGGCTGTCAGCCGGCGTGTCCTTGTAGTTGCCACCGCGGGCAAACGCCACGATCACCTTCTTGCCCTGGATCAGACCTTCCACGCTGCCGTCTTCGCGGTAACGGAAGGTCACGCGGGCACGGGCGATCCAGTCGAAGTACGACTTCAGTTGCGTCGGCACCTGGAAGTTGTACAGCGGCACGCCGAACACGACGTAGTCGGCGGCCTGAATTTCGGCGATCAGTTCATCGCTGCGCGCGATGATGGCCTGTTGCTCGGCCGAGCGCTGGTCTTCCGGCGTGAAGAACGCGCCGATCACGGCTTCGTCCAGATGCGGCACGCCATCGGCCAGCAGGTCACGCACAACGACCTTGGCACCGGGGTTTTTCGCGACCAGTTGCGCCACCGCTTCGTTGGCGAGCGTGGTCGAGTTGGCGCCTTGCGAGCGGGCGGCGGAATTGATTTGCAGAATGGTGGTCATTTCACTGGCTCCTGAGCCTGGGGGTTCGATAATCCGTGCGCACCGGCCCCCGTTTCGGGAACGCCATGAATTGTGCGTCGGCTTGGGATGAATTCTAGTTACCCACAAAAATGAAACAAGCCGGTAAAATCGAATTGTTTGTTCCCATTTTGGAACAATGCCCTCGGGCCCCCTTCCTTGCCGCATGACCCGCCGAGGGACTCGCCGGGTGACTCGAATTAACGTGGAGCGCACGCGATGATTGACGACCTGAATGACATGCTGATCTTCGCGGAGGTCGTGCGCTCAGGCAGCATCACGCGTGCCGGCGAGCGGCTCGATCTGCCCAAGGCGACAGTGAGTCGCCGTCTATCCAAGCTGGAGACACGTCTTGGCACGAAGCTGCTGCACAAGACGACCCGCCGCCTCGAATTGACCGAAGTGGGCGAGGCGTACTACGAGCGTTGCCTGCCGATTCTCGAAGAGGTGGAAGAGACGCGAGACTTCGCCTCGCAGTTGTCGAGCAAGCCGCGCGGACGGCTGCGAATTACCGCCCCCGCCGACTTCGCCGCTCAGTGGCTGGCCGTACCGCTCTCGACTTTCTGCGCCGCCTATCCCGAGATCACCGTCGACGTCGATCTGAGCTCACGGCAGGTCGATCTGGTGGCTGAGCGCGTGGACGTCGCCATTCGTGCCGGCCAACTCTCCGACTCCACACTCGTGGCACGGCCGATGCTCAAGCTCACGCGCAGTCTCTACGCCAGTCCCCTGTACCTGAGCGCGACGGGGCTGCCCGCCTCGCCCGATGAACTGGCCGGACATCGTTTCGTAATCCTGCAAGGCTCGCGGCGTCTGTTCAACTCCGACACGCTGCACAAGGGGCGTCAGCGCATCGACATCACCATGCACGGAGCGATTCAGGTCAACAGCATGGGGATGGTCAAGGAGATGGCGCTCGCGGGCAGCGGCATCGCCGCACTTACGGACATTCTGGCCGAGGACGCGTTGCGCACCGGCCGTCTCGTGAAGGTACTGCCGGAGTGGTCGTTACCGGAGAGCCCGGTGCATCTGGTCACGCCGTCGCGCCGCTTCCTCCCGCGCAAGACGCAGGTCTTCATCGAGCATATGCTCGCGGTCGCAAGATCGTCCCCGGAGGAAAACCGGGACCCGACGGTGCCGGGTCCGGTAGAAGGCTGAGCCTCGCCCACGCCAGAGGGCGGCAGCGGCGCGAGGCGCTCGGACGCGTCAGGCGCGTCAGGCCGACAGCCACTTCTCGCGTCGCTGTGCGGCAGCGCGATCCCGCGTCTCGGCAATGCGATATTGCGAGATCTCCGGCGCGTCGAGCGTGAGCGCCGTCTCGCGCAGTTCGTCTCGACGGAAGGCGTGGACCGTCACCCGGTCGCCCGGACGATAACGTTCGAGCAGCTTATCGATGTTGCCCGGCGTCACACGCAGCCCGTCGATGGCGACGAGCACATCGCCCGCCGACAGCCCTGCCGCTTGTGCGGCCCCGCCGTCGAACACCTGAGCGAGCGTGAGATCGTCGCCGCGCTTGACCGTCTTCGCACCCAGCGCAGGACGGCCATGCTCCGGAGTCACAGGGGCGAGCGTAAGGCCAACGCGTTCCAGCAGCGCCGCAAGCGGCAGATCGCGTGTGCCGTTGATCGCGGTGGCGAAAAATTCCGACAGATCGAGTCCCGAGACTTCTTCGAAGAACGGCTGCACGGCGTCTTCGTCAATGCCCACCGGCGAGCCGCGATAGAAGTCGCGGCCATAGCGTTGCCACAGCGCACGCATGATGTCGTCGAGCGACTTCTGCCCGCGAGTCTGCGAGCGGATCGTCAGATCCAGCGCGAGCGCCACGAGCGAGCCCTTCGTGTAATAGCTGACGATCGCGTTCGGCGCGTTTTCGTCCTGACGGTAGTACTTCGTCCACGCATCGAACGAACTCTCGGCCACGGTCTGCTTGAGACGGCCACTGCCGCGCAACACGTTCGCCACCGTCTTGGCGACGAGGTCGTAATACGCGGACGGGGCGATCACGCCGCTGCGCACGAGCATCAGGTCGTCGTAGTACGACGTGAAGCCCTCGAACAGCCACAGCAGACGCGTGTAATTCTCCTGATCGAGCGTGTACGGCGCGAACACCGCAGGCTTGATGCGTTTGACGTTCCACGTATGGAAGTACTCGTGGCTCACCAGACCGAGGAAGCCGCGATAGCCGTCGCTCATGCGCGCCTGACCCTGCACCGGCAGATCGTTGCGGCTGGCCAGCAACGCCGTCGAGGCGCGGTGTTCCAGACCACCGTAGCCGTCACCGACCGTCATCAGCAGGAAGACGTAACGCGACATCGGCACGCGCGAGCGCGAACTGGCACCCGGCTCGAACAACCGGATCTGCGCCTCGCAGATCTTCTTCATGTCGCGCAGCAGACGGTCCAGATCGAGATTCGGCACCGGTCCGGTGATGGCAACTTCGTGCGTCACGCCGCAGGCCTTGAACGTGCCATGCACAAACGTGCCCATCTCGACCGGCGAGTCGATCAGTTCGTCGTAATCGAGCGCCAGATAGCGGCCGAAATCGAGCGCGGCGGTGCCCTGCGCCGGTTCGAGCGCGGTGGCTACACGCCACGCCTTGAACGCCGCACCGCGCGGACGCAGCACGTCGACCTCGCAGGGCGAATGCTCCTGACCTTCCACACGCAGGAACACGCTCGTGCCATTGAAGAAGCCGTGCGTGTCGTCGAGATGCGCGGCACGCACCGACAGATCCCACGCATACACCTCATAGGTCACGATCAACGTGCCCTTGCACGGCGCGGCCTGCCACGTGTGCTTTTCGAGCTTGTCGAGCGCGACCTTGCGGCCACGGCACGTTGCCCCGATCGTCACGATGTTGCGGGCGAACTCGCGCACCATGTAGCTGCCCGGAATCCACGCCGGCAGCGTGAAGCGCTGCCCTTCGGGCGCAGGATTCGAGACGGTGACGCTCACTTCGAACAGATGGGCAGCGGGCGACTTCGGAACGATCGCATACCGGATCGCAGGCAAGGCAGACGTGGCTTTCATGACGTGGCGGCTTCTTGTTGTCGGGAAGTTCGGGCGATGACCGGGCGGTTACTTGACCGTGGCGAGCGCCTTTTCCAGTTCTTCGACGGGCACGGCGCCCGGCAGGCGACGGCCGTCGGACAGGATGATCGTCGGCGTTCCCGTCACGTTGTACTGATGACCCAGCGCCACGTTCTGCTTGACTGCACTGTCGTCACACTTGGCCGTGGGGGTCGGCGGCGCCTTCTTGTCGAGCATCCAGTCATGCCATGCCTTGAGCGGGTCGGTGGCGCACCAGATCGCCTTCGACTTGGCGTCCGAGTCCGGGCCGAGTACCGGGTACAGGAAGGTGTAGACGGTGATGTTGTCGAGCTTCGAGTTCTTGAGCGAGTCTTCGAAGCGCTTGCAGTACGGGCAGTTCGGATCCGAGAAGACCGCGATCTTGCGGCTGCCGTTGCCCTTCACGTACTTGATGGCGCGCTCGAGCGGCAACTTGGCGAAGTCGACCTTGTTCAGTTCCGACTGACGCGCTTCGGTCAGGTTCTGGCGTGTTTTCGTATCGACGAGGTTGCCGCCGAGAATCACGTACTGCGCCTTCTCGTCGGAATACATGATCTCGCCACCGATGGACACTTCATAGAGTCCCGGGATCGGCGTGCGCGCCACCGACTTGATCGGGGCATCCGCGCCGAGCGTTTTCTGCACGGCTGCCTTCACACGGTCGAGCGACGCATCGGCCTTGCTCTGCGCGAGGGCGGGCGTCGTGAAAGTGGCGGCGCAGACTGCCGCCAGACCGAACGCTGCGAGCGCCGCGGTGCGATAACGTTGCAACATGGAATATCTCCAGAAATGTGTCGAGCGAGAGGCGCTTGCGGCGATTCCGGTGTCCGCCGGAATCGCCGGTACCGACGCCCAAAGGGGTCAGCCCAGAGCGCGGCCGATCAGGAATTTTTTGACGAAGGGCAGCATGTTCACGCTGTCGAGCCCTGCATTGCGGACGAACTTCGCAATGGGGCTGCTCGTCGAGAAAAGCTTGTGCAGGCCGTCCGTCGTGAGCGCCATGCTGCCGATATCTTCCTTGCGGGCGCGCTCGTAGCGACGCAATACCGCCGCGTCGCCACAGTCGCGGAACGATTCGCGGCCGGCCAGTGCGTCGCCGAGCGCGGCCACGTCGCGCAGACCGAGGTTCATGCCTTGACCGGCGAGCGGGTGCACGACGTGCGCCGCGTCACCGATCAGTGCCACGCGGGGTGCGATCAGACGCTTGGCCTGCGACAGCACGAGCGGGAAACCCTGGGCGCGTGCTGAGACCGGCGTCAGGCGGCCAAGTTCACCGCTCGAGAACGTGCCGACGCGATCGGCGAGTTCGTTGGGATCGAGCGCGAGCAAGTGCCGGGCGTGATCGTCGGCAGCCGACCAGACAAGCGAGACGTGCTGATCGGGTAGCGGCAGCAGCGCGATGATCTCGCCGTCGTGGAACCACTGGAAAGCGGTATCACGATGCGAACGTTCCGCGCGGAAGTTGCACACCACGCCGAGTTGTTCATAGGGACGCACCGAGCCGTCGAGGCCGGCGGTGCTGCGCACCCATGAGTGCGCGCCGTCGGCGCCGACCACGAGCGACGCGCGCAGGGTCTTGCCGTCCGACAGACGCACCGACGCGGCGGCGGCATCGACTTCGAGCGCGTCGGCGCGGGCGTCGAGCCATTGCACTTGCGGGGAGAACCGAAGCGCGGCGTCCAGCGCGCGCTCGAGATTCGACGATTCGGCAATCCATGCGAGTTGCGGCACGGCCGCCTGATACGCGGAGAAGTGGAGACTGCCGCGATCGTCGCCGAAGACTTCCATGTCGTAGACAGGATTCACGCGCGCGGGGTCGACCGCCTGCCATACGCGCATGCGCTCGAAAAGCGCTTGCGAGCTGGAGGAGAGCGAGTAGATGCGGGCGTCCCACATGTCACCGCTCGTGCCGCCCGTGCCGCCCGTGCCGCCGGTGCCGGGCAAGGCCGCGGCCGGCTGGGCAAGCAGTGCGACGGACAAGCGAGCCTGCGAGAGCAGCAGGGCGGCAGCCTTGCCGACCAGGCCGCCACCGACCACGACGACATCGTGCGTTTGGCTGGAGGTTTGCGTTTGAGACATGCGGCGAATGCAGCGCCAGCGCCTGAATCGCGCGAGCCGGCTGGTTCAGAAAACGAGATGGCGTATTGTCGCACGCTTGCCGCGCGCGCGACGTCCGGCCCACTTGGGGAGGCTGCGACCCAGCGTCGCGCGTCACCGCCCGGCGCTATACTTCCGCGCATATCGATGACCCTGCGTCCTTACGTTCTCAAGTCCTCAAGTCCTGACACGGAGCCCCTATGCGCCTCGACAATGAATCCGAAAGCCAGAACGTCGAAGATCGCCGCGGCGGCGGCTTCGGCGGACGCACCACGATTGGCATCGGCACGATCGTGGTGGCTCTGGCCGCGTCGTACTTCTTCGGGATCGACCCGCGCGTCATCATTCAGGGCTCGCAGATGCTTCAGGGGCAGACGCAGTCGCAGCCCCAGTCCGCCCCGAACGCCGCCCCCGCCAATGATCCGAAGGCCGTCTTCACCCGCAAGGTGCTCGGCAACATCGAGCGCACCTGGGAAACCGTGTTTCCCCAGCAACTGAACCGTCAGTACGTGCCGCCCAAGCTGGTGCTGTTCTCGGGCGCGACGCCCACGGCCTGCGGCACCGGACAAACGGCGATGGGGCCGTTCTACTGCCCGGGCGACAGCAAGGTCTACATCGACCTGGCGTTCTATGACGAGTTGCAGCAGCGCTTCGGCGCCGGTGGCGACTTCGCTCAGGCGTATGTGATCGCGCATGAAGTGGGCCATCACATCCAGAATTTGCTGGGCATTTCCGAGAAGTTCGACGAAGTTCGCCGTCGTGCCAACGAAGCGCAGGCCAATGCGCTGTCGGTGCGGCTGGAGTTGCAGGCCGATTGCTTCGCCGGGGTCTGGGCGAACAATGCCGCGAAGGCGAACCAGCAGTTGCTCGAACCGGGTGACATCGAACAAGGGTTGAGGGCCGCAGCAGCGATTGGCGACGACCGGTTGCAGCAGCAGTCGCAAGGCCGCGTGGTGCCCGAGTCGTTCACGCACGGCACGAGCGCCCAGCGCGTGTACTGGCTGCGTCAGGGGTTGCAGTACGGCGACGTGCGCAAGTGCGACACGTTCTCGGCGAAGCAACTGAGTTGAGCCAGACGCCGAGGCGGGCTGCGGTCAAGGGCGTTGTTGGAGGCAGAACGGGTACAATAGCGGACTTTCCGCGACGCAATCACCGACGCAACGACCGGCGAATGCAACGGCGCATATATCGGATTAGACAGGATTTAGCATGAGCCTCAAATGCGGCATCGTCGGCTTGCCCAACGTCGGCAAGTCGACCCTTTTCAACGCACTGACCAAAGCTGGCATCGCTGCCGAGAACTACCCGTTCTGCACCATCGAGCCGAATGTCGGCGTGGTGGAAGTGCCTGACCCGCGTCTGGGCAAGCTCGCCGAGATCGTCAAGCCCGAGCGCATCATGCCGGCGACGGTCGAATTCGTGGACATCGCCGGTCTGGTGGCAGGGGCATCGAAGGGCGAAGGGCTGGGCAACCAGTTCCTCGCCAACATCCGCGAGACGGACGCCATCACGCACGTCGTGCGCTGCTTCGAGGACGAGAACGTCATCCACGTGGCGGGCAAGGTGAACCCGATTTCGGATATCGAAGTCATCAACACCGAACTGGCGCTGGCTGATCTGGGCACCGTCGAAAAGGCGCTGCAACGCTATTCGAAGGCCGCCAGGTCGGGCAACGACAAGGAAGCCGCGAAGCTCGTGGCCGTGCTCGAGAAGGTGGTGCCGGTGCTCAATGAAGCCCGCCCGGTGCGCTCGCTCAAGCTCTCTGACGACGAGCAGGCGCTCATCAAGCCGTTCTGCCTGATCACGGCCAAGCCGACGATGTATGTCGCCAACGTGAAGGACGACGGCTTCGAAAACAACCCGCATCTGGACGCCGTGCGCAAATACGCCGAAGCCGAGAACGCACCGGTGGTGGCCGTGTGTGCTGCCATCGAGGCGGAGATTGCGGATATGGAAGACGCCGACAAGGCGGAATTCCTGGCCGACATGGGCATGGATGAGCCGGGTCTGGATCGCGTGATCCGCGCGGGCTTCAAGCTGTTGGGTCTGCAAACGTACTTTACGGCAGGCGTGAAGGAAGTGCGCGCCTGGACGATCCACGTAGGCGACACCGCCCCGCAGGCCGCCGGCGTGATCCACACCGACTTCGAACGCGGCTTCATCCGCGCTCAGACCATCGCCTTCGACGACTACATCCAGTACAAGGGTGAACAGGGCGCGAAGGAAGCCGGCAAGATGCGCGCCGAAGGCAAGGAATACGTCGTGCACGACGGCGACGTGATGAACTTCCTGTTCAACGTCTGACGCATCCGTCTGCCAAGAACAACAAACACCCCGGTCATCGCGCCGGGGTGTTTGACTTTCAAGGCCGGAGAGACAGCCCGATCATCGGGAAAGTAGACGATTCTCAAGCAACGTCTGCATATCGCGCCTCCCGTCGGCGATCACAAAGATGACCACCTGCTTGCCCAGAATTCGATAAATTACGCGATAGGGTTTGAAGGCGACTTGCCGGAATTCCCTGATGCCGAGAGAAATGAGTTCTTTAGGGTAACTTCCTCGTTCAGGCCACTGCGCTAACCCCGACACCACGTCGGTCAGTTGGTCCAACACATAATCGGCCTTTTGCGGGCAATCAAACTCTGCGATGTAGTCATAAATCGCCTCAAGATCTCCCTGTGCGCCGTCGGTCAACATCACTTCATACTTGACCACGATGCCTTTCACTCCGCACGCTGCCTCTTCTTACGAAGGCGAGTCACAACGTCGGCGAACGGTGTGACATTTCCTGCAGCAACTTCCTGACTGCCCAGTGCGAGCAACTTCAGCAGCGCCAGCGTCTCTTGTGTTTCTTCGTACGACGCCACATCTTGCAGCACCGCTTTGGCTTCGCCGTTCTGCGTAATCACCAACGGTGAGCGATCCTCAGCCAGCGTAGCCAATACCTCGGCGGCATTGGCTTTCAGATAGCTGATCGGCTTGACCTGCGTCGAGTAGCGCATTTCCATAATTCCGATTCCCAAGTAGGACCAAATATAGTCCTTTTATAGTCCCAGCTCAATGCCTGGCACTGTGGCAAATCGGGAGTATGACGACGCGCCGGCCTCACCTCACAACTGTGCCGACTGCAAAACTTCATGCGTCAAGTTCGAACCCGCGTGGAGACTGGCAGTCCGGGATGGCACTCCCCGGAAAACGCGATCCGATTATCGGACGACGCCCGACTGCCAGCCGCCGTTGGACATCATCGAACAAGGAACTTACTGCGCCCACCCTTCGCGAATGATCCGGGCGATCTGCTCGCCCGTCGCCCGGTTGTGGGCCTGGACCAGCGCGACGGCACCCGCATCGTCACCCGCTTCGCACAAGCGCAACAGCTCACGGTGCTCCTCGTGCGAGCGCACCGCATTGCCCGGCTTCTGCCATGTGAGGAACAGATAGCGCCCGAGGTTCAGTCGCGCCGTCGCCACGGCCCGCTGGAAGTACGGACGCTCCGCCTTCGCATAGAGCATGCCGTGAAACGCCGCGTTGCGCGTCACGATGTCCGCGAGATCGGTCGCAGCCTCCAGCGCATCGAGTGCCGCCCGCGCTCGCGCAAGATCCGCACGCGACAGATTCGGCATCGCCAGCGCCATCAGGCGTCCCTCTAGCAACGCGCGGAAATCCGCCAGCTCCAACGCATCCTCCTCTGTCAGCGCCGTCACCACCGTGCCGCGATTGACCCGGCTCACCGCCAGCCCATCCGCCGCGAGCATCGTCAACGCCTCGCGCACCGGCACGTGACTCACCCCGAGCGCCGCCGCCAGATGGTCCTGACGCAAAGCCTCGCCCGGCTTCAACTCGCCACGCCCGATCTGCTCGCGCAATGCCTCGTACGCGCGCTCTACGGCCGTTCCCGTTCCCGATTCCTGACGCATTGACCGCTTCCCTCGGTTAACTATATATAATCACGCAAAATTATATATTATTTAACGACAAGGTGACGTCCATGCCCTCAGTCAGCCGATCCGTCAGCCCCTCATCGCCTGCCCTGGCACCCATTGCGGCGGCACCTCCCGCCGACGCCTTCGCGCCCGGCCGCCTCTGGCGCCACGCAGGGCTCACGGGGATCAGCGCGTGCGCCGGACTCGCGCTGCACGCGGCTGGATTGCGCGGCGACACGCTCGCCGTGGCGGTCATCGTCCTGTTTTGCCTCAGCTACTGGGCGACCGGCTGGCTGCCCGACTTTCTCGTTTCGCTGATGCTGATGTTCCTGCTTGCGACCTGCACGTCGCTCGGCGCGAACGTCGTGTTCTCGGGCTTCACGTCGAGTGCGTTCTGGCTCGTGTTCAGCGGCGCGGTCATCGGCATGGCACTCGGCGTCACAGGACTCGGCGAGCGTGTCGCGTCGCGCCTGGCCGACCATTGCGGTCACGCCTACGGCATCGCGCTCACCGGCTTCGTCGCCATCGCGTTCGTTCTCGGGATCGTGATGCCGTCCACCCTCGGTCGCATCGCCATCCTCACGCCGATCGTGCTGAGCTTCTGCGAACGCGTCGGGCTGACGCCAGGCCGCCCGGGCCGCACCGGACTCCTGCTCGCCACCGCGCTGGCCAGTTGCGAATTGTCGACGGCCATTCTTCCCGCCAACTTGCCCAATCTTGTGATGGCCGGCACCGCCGAGACCGTACTCGGCCTGCGACTCGGTTACGGCGAATACGCGATTGCGCTCGTGCCGGTGCTCGC
>Ga0181519_10003096_pt1 | contig 13765 bp, 10 predicted proteins | sample PEATcosm2014_Bin_26_FD_121102 | JGI IMG/M metagenome (GOLD analysis project Ga0181519, IMG submission 121102) | Peatland microbial communities from MTU Mesocosm Facility, Houghton, MI, USA - PEATcosm2014_Bin02_10_metaG | ecosystem: Environmental > Terrestrial > Soil > Wetlands > Peat | place...
CCAGCGTGCCTTGCGGGTTGAATTCGATCTCCAGCTCGCCGGCGAGATACTGCTGCATAAAAGTCTTGTTCTCGCCGACATAGGAGCTGACCATGCGCTTTACCTGGCGGCTTTCGAGCAATATTCCCAAACCGGCGCCATCGATGCCGGCGTTGTTCGAAATGATCGTCAGGCCGCTGACACCGCTGTCGCGAATCGCCTCGATCAGCGCATCGGGCACGCCGCACAGGCCGAAGCCGCCGGACATGATTGTCATGCCATCATGCAGCGCACCCGCGAGCGCCGCCTTGGCATTGGGGTAGAGTTTCTGCACCACGGCGAATTATTCCTTAATCGCGAAGACAGTAGGCAAGGAAAAGAAAGGCCAGGGGCTCTGCCCCCTGGACCCAAGACGGCGTGCCGCCGCCTGCGTTAGCGCTGCGCGGCTAGAGTTCACTGCACTTATGAATCGGGGTCTGGGGCCGTCGTGCGCAGCACGCCAAGGCGTGACGGCCCCAGCGGGTCCAGGGCAGAGCCCTGGCCTTCCTAAAAACTTCCACTATCCCCGCCGCCGCTATCCCAACTCCCGGAATCGCCCCCCGCATCACCCCCACCGCTCCAATCGCCGCCACCGCCGCCGTCGCCACCGGCCCACGGATCACCGCCACCGCCGCCCTGGGCACCGGCCGGGTCGGCGCCGCCTGACCACGGATCCGCCTGCCCCGCATCGCCATAATTGTTGACCACGGTTTCGTTCACGACCTCGCCGGGCGCCCCCCAGCCGCCGCCGCCAAAGCCCCCACCAAAACCGCCCATACCGTAGCCATGCGGCGAAAACATGCTGCTGATCGCGTCCGCCGCCAGCACACCGCCGGCAACGCCCGCCGCGGTAGTCAGCGCGGAGCCAAGAAAGCCGGACCCGCCGCCACCGAACATCCCGGGCTGGTAGCCAGGCGGGTAGCTCGCTTGCGGCGGCGGCGCGTATTGCGGCGAGGCATAGCGCGGCGCGCTTTGCTGGCCGCCGCCGAACAGGCCGGAGAAGAACCCATGCCCCTGGCCCGATTGCGTCGCCTGCTGCGCCTGTTGCAGCGCCTGGGTCGCCTGCCCGAGCTGATAGTCCAGCTGCTTGATACGGTTCTGCGCCTCGGCCAGCGCCGCTTCCTGCACCACGGCCATTTGGGTCACGCGGTAGCGCGCTTCCGGATGGCTGGCGAACTGGTCGGCGATGAAGCGGTCGGCCTCCGGATCGATCGGCGGCAGCGCGGGCGGAGCAGCCTGCGTGGTGGCCGGCACGCTGCCGGAAAAGCCGCCGGGCGCGGGCGCGCCGCCGACGCGGGCGATGAAACGGGCGATGATGTCACGTTCCTGTGGGGTCATGGCAGCACTCCTTGGGCGTGTGGCGGGGGCCTTCTTGACGCGCGAGCACGTGGCAGTTTCGCGCGCCGCCATCAAGGGCCGTGACGTGATGATGTGGAGCGCCGGCTTGTCGCCGCCCGATCACCAGTTGCCGCGCAAATGCGTTTCCCCCGAGCCGGCCGCGAAAGCCTCTGGCATTCGGCCACAATGCGTGGCATAAACCGACCGTCAGCTACGCAAACTGCCAGAAAATCCTGGCCGAACCGACTGATTGCGGGGCCATAGGCGTGCTTTGCCACGCATACCGTCACCGTACCGACGTTATATGGCGGCCGTGTCGCAATCGGAGGCGCAGAGCGCCCGCCCGGCCCGCGACCGCTTAGCGCAGCCGTCCGACGTTTGCCGCCACTACGGCGGGACCGTCCGCAGCAGAGGGACCCACAGAAGCCACAGCAACCAATAAGAAATGGGATGGAAACAATGACCGAACAAGGCAATGGCGGCGCCGCGGGCGCGCGCCAAGTCGACAAGATTCGCGAGTCCAGCGTCCTGCCCGCCTCGCCATCGCGCCGGCGCGCGCTCGGCCAGGTGGCGGGTGCCGCGGCACTCGGCGCGATCGCGAAATGGACACCCGCGTTCCGTATCCCGGCCGCCAGCGCGGCATCAACCTGCTCCGCGCCGCCCGGCTTTCCCACCTCGATACCGCTCTATCAGGAAGCCTACCAGAACTGGTCCGGCGAAATCGCAATCTCCGCATTGTGGACCTGCGCGCCTACCTCGCCCGCCGACGTGGTGACGGTGGCGAACTGGGCCGCCGCGAACGGTTACAAGGTGCGGCCACGCGGCGAGATGCACAACTGGTCGCCGCTCACCGTGGCGGCCACCGAGACCTGCGGCAACAAGGTGGTGCTGCTCGATACCACGGAGTACCTCACGGCGGTGACGATCAATGGCACCGGCTCGCCGGCCACCGTCACAGCGCAGACCGGCGTCACCATGTTGCAGTTGCTGACGGATCTGGAAAACGCCGGTCTGGGGCTGACCGCGAACCCGGCGCCCGGCGACCTGACACTGGGCGGCGTGCTGGCCATCGACGGGCACGGGACCGCCATTCCCGCAACCGGAGAAACCCTCCTCGCAGGCCACACCTACGGTTCGGTTAGCAACCTGATCCTTTCGCTCACCGCCGTGGTGTGGAATGGCAGCGCCTATGCGTTGGCCACGTTCGAGCGCAACGATCCGCGCATCCAGCCGCTGCTGGCGCATGTCGGACGCAGCTTTGTCACCGCCGTGACGCTCCAGGTCGGCGCCAACCAACGGCTGCAGTGCCAGAGCTGGATCAATCAGGCGGCCAGCACGCTGTTCGCGCCGGCCGGCAGCTCGGGCAACACAATGACCAGCTATCTCAATTCCGCCGGACGCGTGGAGGCGATCTGGTTCCCCTACACCAGCAATCCGTGGCTGAAAGTGTGGACCGTCAGCCCGAACCAGCCGCTCTTCTCGGTGGAGGTGACCAGTCCGTTCAACTATCCATTCTCCGACAATGTGCCGTCCAGCCTGCTGCAGCTGGTCACCGAAATCCAGCAGGGCGACCCGGCAGCGGTGCAGCAACTGGGGCCGTTGCAGTACGACATCGTTTCCGCCGGCCTGATCCTCGACGGCGTGTGGGACATTTGGGGCTGGTCGAAGAATCTCACGCTCTATGTGCGGCCGACCACGCTGCGGGTCACCGCCAATGGCTACGCGGTGATCACCAGCCGTGCCAACATCCAACGCGTGATCAACGATTTCTATGTATTCTTCTTGGCGCGGCAGGCGGCCTACCAGGCCGAGGGACTGTACCCGATGAACGGGCCGGTCGAAATCCGCGTAACCGGCCTGGATCAGCCGGCCGACGTGCAGATGGCGGGCGCGCTTTCGCCGCAACTCTCCGCGCTGCGGCCGCGGCCGGACCAGACGGGCTGGAATGTGGCGGTTTGGTTCGACATCCTCACCCTGCCGGGCACGCCGAGCGCGGATGCGTTCTATCGCGACGTGGAACAATGGATGCAGACCAACTATTCCGGTACCTATGCGTGCGTGCGGCCGGAATGGTCGAAGGGGTGGGCCTATACAACGAGCGCCGCGTGGTCCGATCCGACAATGCTGGGAACCACCATCCCGAACGCATTCCGGGCCGGCCAGGCGGTCGGCGACAATTGGGATTCCGCGCTGAAAGCGCTGGACCAATACGATCCCTACCGGCTGTTCGCCGCCCCGCTGCATGATATGCTGATGCCGTAAGAAATGAACAAAAGTTTTTTGGTTCTTTTTTTCAAAAAAGAACTTCTTTTTGAAAAGAGAAGCAAAAACTTTCGTTAATTGTTCCTTGTTCCTCGACAGCGGGCGGCGTGTGTCCTGGCCGACAGGATGTGCCCGCCCCTGGTTCTCTCCGCGGCACTCAGTTCGGGCTGATAGTGCGCAATGATCGGCCCCGACAGAAGATCCTCGATTTCCGAAAACCCCAGCGCGCGCAGCCGCTCCGCCAGCGGTTCCGGCTCGAAAAAGCTGATCCACGCCTCGCCCACCGCCGCCACCCGCGCCGCACGCGCATCCATCATCGGGCGCAATTCGGTCGGCCAGTTGACCGGCGGATCGGCGTAATCGAACACCACCTCGCCACCCCCGGCCAGGCCGGCGATAAATGCCAGGGTCCCGAATATCGCGGCCTCCGTCAGGTACGGCACCACGCCGAGCCATACGAAAATACTCGGCGCCGTGGCATCGAAGCCGGCGGCGGCAAGCCGGTCGCCCAAAATCTCCGTTTCGAAATCGATCGAGACGTACCGCAGGAACGCCGGCACCTCGATGCCGGCCTCGCGCAGCCGGCGCTGCTTCCAGGCCTGGGTTGCCGGGTGGTCCACTTCGAACCAGGCCACATCGCAACCGTGCGGGCTGCGGTAAGCGCTGGTGTCGAGGCCGGCGCCCAGGATCACCACCTGGCGCACGCCGGCGCCAACCGCCTCCGCCACCCGGTCCTCGGCCACGCGATGCCGGCACGCGATGAACAGCCGAATGGGGCTGCGCTGCGGCTCGGCCGAGGCCGTCGCCAGCACGGCCTCCGGCGCGGCGTTCAGGATGCGCAGTGCCAGCGGATCGGCGAAAATACACCCTCCCTCCAGCAGCTGGTGCGCGGCGCGGTGGGTGGCCGCCGCCAGCGCCGTGCGGCTCGGCTCGCCCGGGATCACCGCGGCACCCGCCGGCCGGTGTTCAGGTTGATGTGCCGCATGGTTCCCCTCGCGCCCCCGGTCCGCTAACCCGGCCAGTATGCGCCCTGCCCTGCTGCTCTGTCTCGCCGCCCTGCTGATCGCCGCTTGGTACCTGCCCAATCGGCCGGTCGATCCGCCGGGCGGCGTGCCGGGCGAGAAATTCTCCTCGCTGAGTTTTGCGGCCTATCGGGCGGGGGAGTCGCCGCTGACAGGGCGTTTCCCGACCGAAGCCGAGGCCGACGCCGATATGGCACTGGTCGCGAGCGTTGCGGGCGCTGTGCGCACTTACGCCGCCCGCGAAGGAAATTTCGACGCCGCGGCGCTGGCGCAAAAGCACGGCGTAAAAATGTGGCAGGGCATCTGGCTCAGCGGCAACCGAGCCGACAACGACCGCGAAATTGCACGCGGCATTGCGCTGGCGAATACCTACCCAAACACCATCATTCGCGTCGTCGTCGGCAACGAGGTTTTGTTACGCCGCGATCTGCCGGTCACCGAACTGATCGCCGACATCGATCGCGTAAAGCGCGCGGTAAAACAACCTGTAGCCTACGCCGACGTATGGGAATTCTGGAAGCAGTTCCACGAAGTGGCGCCGCACGTAGACCTGATGCTGATCCACCTGCTGCCCTACTGGGAGGATCATCCGACCGGCATCGACCGCGCGGTGCAGCATGTCGGCGACGTGTATCGCCAGATGCGCGCCAAATTTCCAGGGAAACCGATCGCGATCGGCGAGACCGGCTGGCCAAGCCAGGGCCGCGAGCGCGCCGACGCCGTGCCAAGCTTAGTCAATGAAACAAAATTCTTACGTGATTTTCTAGTGCTGAGCCACACCGAACATCTCGACTATAATTTCATCGAGGCTTTCGACCAGACCTGGAAATACCGCAGCGAGGGCATCGTCGGCGCCAACTGGGGCATTTACGACGCGGCCCGAAAATTGAAGATCCCGCTCACCGGCGCCGTATCGAACGATCCCGATTGGCTGGCTCACGCGGTCATTTCAGTGGTCGCAGGATTGCTGCTGAGCTTGCGCGGACTGTGGCAGGGCCGCGCGCTGCCGGCGTCCCGACGCAATGCACTGTGCGTCGCCGGCATGGCGCTGGGCGGCGCCCTGGGGTTCGCCGCCGCCGGCGTGCTGGCCTCGCTCTACGACCTCCACCTCGCACTGGCGGGCGCCGTCAATCTGCTCGGCCAGTCGGCACTCGCTGTGCTCGCCATGCTGCGCCTGAGCGGCGCGGTGCCGGCCGCGCCGGCAAGCAACGGCGCCGACGCCACCGAAACGGCGCGCGCGTTTCTCACCCGCCTCAAGCTGCCAAAGCTGCACGGCGCCTTCGAGGATCTTTGTTTTGTTTTCGTCTGGACCGCCGCAATCATGCAAATGCTGTTGCTTTGCGACAGCCGTTATCGCGAATTTCCCCTCGCCACATTCGCGGTCCCCCTGCTGGTCACCGCGGGCCGCCTGATAGCGCGCGATTGCCCCCGCGTGGGAGGCCAGCGCGAAGAGCTGTTCGCGGCTGGCATCCTGGCGCTAGCCGCCGTGGGCTCGGCGCTGCAGGAGGGGCCGCTCAATACGCAGTCGCTGGTGTGGAACGCCTGCGCCGTACTGCTGGCCGCGCCGCCTTTGCTGCGCCTCACGGCCGCACGGCGGGCGGCACTGGCCTAAGCCAAGCCCAAACGCCAAGCGCGGCGCCGACCATACCCCAGGTCGCGTTGTAATTCGCTACGGCGGCAATCCCCGCGACCACGGCCGCCACCCGCACCGCGAACGGCGCGCGGACCAAGAATGCCCACAGCCCCAGCACCAAAGCGATCGCGCCCCAAAGATAGCGCTGCTGCATCCACAGCAGGCCCCCCCGTGGCAGGCACGCCAACGGCGGCGCAGCCGCCGCGCAAACCGCGCCCCAGGCCCGCGGCTCGATGAACACAGCCCGGTAGCCGAACAGGCAGGTGGTCGCCAGCGCCACCACGCCCAGCCCCACCCAATCGCGCCGCGCCAAAAACTTGCCCAAGCCCAAACCCGCTGTTACCCACCCGCCTTCCTCGCGGCGAAGGCATCAAAAGGTCAATGGCCAGCAGCAAACCTCCAAGTTTCCAGGACATCATCCTGCGCCTGCACGCCTACTGGGCCGCCCAAGGCTGCGTCATCCTGCAGCCCTACGACCTGGAAATGGGCGCCGGCACCTTCCACCCCGCCACCACCCTGCGCGCCCTCGGCCCGAAACCCTGGCGCGCCGCCTACGTGCAACCCTGCCGTCGCCCCAGCGACGGCCGCTACGGCGAAAACCCGAACCGCCTGCAGCACTACTACCAATACCAGGTCATCATGAAGCCGAGCCCGGCCGACGCCCAGGCGCTGGTGCTGGAAAGCTACCGCGCCATCGGCATCGACATGGCCCTGCACGATTTCCGTTTCGTGGAGGACGATTGGGAAAGTCCCACCCTCGGCGCCTGGGGCCTGGGCTGGGAAGTCTGGTGCGACGGCATGGAAGTCACCCAATTCACCTATTTCCAGCAGGTCGGCGGCACTCCCGTCGTGCTGCCAAGCGCCGAATTCACCTACGGCCTGGAACGCCTGGCGATGTATGTGCAAGGCGTCGAAAGCGTCTACGACCTCGACTTCAACGGCGCCGGCGTCACCTACGGCGATGTGTTTCTCCGCAGCGAGCGCGAATACAGCGCCTACAATTTCGAACACGCCGACACCGGCGCGCTAAGCCGGCATTTTGTCGATGCCGAAGCGGAATGCACCGCCCTGGTAGCGCAACGCCTGCCGCTGCCGGCCTACGACCAGTGCATTAAGGCCAGCCATTTGTTCAATTTGCTCGATGCCCGCGGCGTCATCAGCGTCGCCGAACGTGCCAGCTATATCGGCCGCGTGCGGACCCTGGCAAAAGCATGCTGCGAGGGCTGGCTGGCCGGCGAAGCGTGACCACCCGTCCCCTCGTTTTCCTGCACATCCCAAAAACCGCCGGCATCGCCATATCATACACGCTGATGGTGGCGGAAAACCCGCCGCGCGTATTTTTCGGCTTCGATCGCGCCTTCTTCGGGCCATTCCACGATTTCGAATCGGTGCCACCAGAGAACCGCGCCCTCATCCACCTCTCGCCCGAAACCATCCCGCGCGACGAAAAACTGGTGCGCGCGCACATGGCCCTCTCCACCCTGCGCGCAGCCTACCCCAACGCGCGCTTCATGACCGTGCTGCGCGAACCAATCTGCCGCCTGCTGTCGCATTACGTGTTTTGGCGGGGATTTACCGAACAGCAGAACCGCGACTGGGCCGGCTGGGCGGCGTATTCCGGCCTGGCGCGCGGCCCGCTCGAGGATTTTCTCGCCGACGCACGAATCGCCTGCCAAATCGACAACATCGCCACCCGCCTGCTGCTATGGCCGCATGAGCTCATTCCCGAAGCATCCATGATCGAGCCTCGCCACGATGCAGCCCTGATCGATCAGGCCCGCATTCGCCTGTGCGCCCTGGATTTCGTCGACGTGGTGGAAAATCCGTTTTTCGATGCCAACCTGGCCGCCTGGCTCGGCGCCCCGCCCGCCCGCACCCGCATGAACGAAACAACCCCGCTCGCCCCCGCCCTCCGCACCAGGCTGGATCACGAGCTTACCCCACGCGCGCAAGGTTTGCTCGCAGCACGCAGCCGGCTCGATCTTGCCTTGTGGCAATGGGTGCTGCAGCAGCGCGCCCCGGGCGCCGACGCAGGCGCGCTGCGGCTGAATGCCGTGCTGCGCGGCACGGCTCGCGCGGCAATGTTGCTGGCAGGGGTAGAGGAAGGCCAGGGCTCTGCCCTGGACCCGCTGGGGCCGTAGGCCCCAGACCCCATTCATTAAGCATCGTTGTGGGAAACGGCGAAGCCAGGAACCTCAACCTATCCTGTTATAATCTGCGTAATCTGCGTAATCTGCGGTTAAACCTACTCTTCCTGTGGCTTACAGCAACATTTCGTCGTTGCGGCACCGGCGCGACCCGTAAGTAGAAAAGTCTTAACCGCAGATTACGCAGATTACGCAGATTAGAGCAGGCGTTGGAGATCGTCGCCCCCGGCACACGGGACGGCGGCGATGAGGTTGGCATTTTCGATCGTCAATAGCGGAAAGCTCCATTTCAGTTACTGGCTTCGCCAGAAAACAAGGAAGGGTCTCAAGTCGCTAAACGGGGTCTGGGGCCTCCGGCCCCAGCGGGTCCAGGGCAGAGCCCTGGCCTTCCTTTGACACGGCGCCCTCGCCGCGCTAGTTCTACCACCCACCGAAAACTTTCTACCAAAACGACGGACCGATGGCCTCCCAGTTGAACATCAAAAGCGAGGACGGCTACCGCCTGGCCACCGCGCTCTCCACATTGACCGGGGAAAGCCTCACCACCGCCGTCACCGAGGCCCTGCGCGAGCGCCTGGAGCGCGAGCAGCACACCCGCGACCGCGCCGAAAAACTCGTCCGCCTGACGGCGCTCGCGGCCGAGATCCGCGCCAGCCTGCGCCCAGCCGCCGCGGGCGAACCGGGCCCGTTCGACGCCACCCTGGTATCGCGCTAGGCCGCCGGCATGGTTGTCGACAGCTCCGCCCTGCTGGCCATCCTGCTCGGCGCCCCGGAGGCACCCTCGCTGCTCGCCGCGCTGGTCGATGCGCCGCATCCGCGCATCAGCGTCGCCAACTGGCTCGAGGTCGCGATGGTGATCGAGGAACGCGGCGGCCGCCTGGCCAGCCTGCGCCTCGACGAGTTTTTCCGCGCCGCGTCGATCGAGCTGACCCCGGTGGACGCCGCCCAGGCCGAGGCCGCCCGCACCGCCTGGCGCTATTTCGGCCGCCACCGGCACAGCGCGCGGCTGAATTTCTCCGAGTGTTTTGCCTACGCGCTGGCAAAAAGCACCGGCGAACCGCTGCTCTATCGCAGCGACGGATTTTCCCGCACGGACATCGAACCGGCGTTGAAGGATCACTGACCGATGCCGGAGTTTTTCTGCGAATTGTTCTCCGAGGAAATCCCCGCCCGCATGCAGGCCCGCGCCGCGGAAGATTTCGCCCGCCTCGCCGGCGAAGCATTGGCCGCGCTATCGCCCGCGCGGATACGCGGTTTCGCCGGGCCCCGGCGTATCGCGCTGGCAGCCGAGCTGGCGGGAGAAGTACCGGCCGCGCGCATCAGCGAACGCGGCCCGCGTGTCGGCGCGCCGGATCAGGCGCTGGCCGGCTTTCTACGCAAACACGGAGCCTTACGCGAGGATTTGCGTCAGGAGGGCGATTTCTGGGTGCTCGAAAAGGTCAGCGCGGCCGTTCCCGCATCCGAACTGATCCAAGCCGCGCTCCCCGCATTGTTGCGGCGCTTTCCGTGGCCGAAATCGATGCGTTGGGGCGGCACCAGCGCATTTACCTGGGTGCGGCCCCTGCGCCGCATCTGCTGCCTGCTGGATGGCGTGGTGGTTCCTTTTTCGCTGGCCAACGGCGAGGATGACGGCCACGGACTGATCGCCGGCGATCTCTGCGAGGGGCATCGGTTCCTGGCGCCGGGCGCATTCGCGGTGCGCGACGCCGCCGGCTGGCAGGCACGGTTGCAGGATCGTTTCGTCATCGCCGATGCAGCGGAGCGCGAGGCGCTGATTGCACGGGCGATCGCCGAGCGCGCCGCCGAGGCCGGCGTTGCGGTGGTAGAGGATGCCGGATTGATCGCTGAAGTAGCCGGCCTGGTCGAATGGCCGGCGGCACTGCGCGGCCGGATCGACGCCGCCTTCATGGATCTGGCACCGGAAGTCATGCAGGTGTCCATGCGGGTGAACCAGCGCTATTTCGCCACGCGCACACCGGAGGGCGCCGCCGCCGCATATTTCATTTTTGTAGCGAATGTCGAGGTGGCGGACGGCGGCGCGGCCATCATTACCGGCAACGAGCGCGTGTTGCGGGCGCGGTTTGCCGACGCGCGGCATTTCTGGGACCTGGACCGCCGCACCAGGCTCGCCGATCGTGTGCCAGCGTTGGATGGCGTTACGTTTCAGGCGGCGCTCGGCACCCAGGGCGCGCGGGCGCGACGGATCTCGCGGCTCGCAGGCGAGTTGGCGCCTTATGCCGGCGCCGACGCAGCGTTGGCGTCGCGCGCGGGCCTGCTGGCGAAAGCGGATTTAACCACCGGCATGGTGGGCGAGTTTCCCGAATTGCAAGGCGTGATGGGCGGCTACTATGCGCGTCATGATGGCGAGGATGCCGCGGTGGCCGATGCGGTGCGCGATCATTATTTGCCGAAGGGCCCGGGCGACGCGGTGCCCAGCGCGCCGGTCAGCATGGCGGTAGCGCTGGCGGACAAGATCGATCAACTGGTTGGCTTCTTCGAGATCGGCGAGAAACCGTCGGGATCGGGCGACCCCTATGCGCTGCGCCGCGCGGCGCTCGGCGTGATCCGCATTCTGCGGGAAAACAATTTGCGCCTGCCGATGCGCGTTGTGCTGACCGAAGCCGGACAACTTGTTGCTGAAACCGTCGCGGGCGCCGCGGCGGCAAATGTGGTGGCTGGCGAGGTGCTGGATTTTATGGCGGAGCGCCTACGGGTGCAGTTGCGCGGCGAGGGTGCGCGGCACGATGTGCTCGCGGCCGTGTTTGCAGCCGGCGCGGACGATGATCTGGTGCGTCTGCTGGCCCGCAGCGAGGCGGTGGCGGCACTGCTCAGGACGCCGGATGGCGTTAACTTGCTTGCGGCGTACAAGCGCGCCGCGAATATCTTGCGCATCGAGGAGCGCAAGGACGGGCCGCATGACGGGCCCGTGGATGCTTCCCTGCTGGTCGACGCAGAGGAGATCGCGTTGCACGATGCATTGGCACGTTCGGGAGCGGCGGATTTGCTTCTGGCGGACGAACGCTTCGCTGATGCGATGGCGGTGTTGGCCGGCCTACGCGGCCCGCTCGACGCATTCTTTGATCGCGTCACGGTCAATGCCAGTGAGCTTGCCGTTCGCGTGAACCGTCTGCGCCTGCTTGCCGCCGTACGTCGCGCCATGAACCGCGTAGCCGATTTCTCAGCCATAGAAGGCTAACTTAATGAATGGGGTCTGGGGCCGTCACGCCTTGGCGTGCTGCGCACGACGGCCCCAGCGGGTCCAGGGCAGAGCCCTGGCCTTGACTTTTACGGAGGTTAGTTATGACGCAATGGGTCTACAGTTTCGGCGCCGGCCACAACGAAGGCCGAGCAGACATGAAAAACCTCCTGGGCGGCAAGGGCGCCAACCTGGCCGAGATGGCCTCCATCGGCCTCCCCGTACCCCCCGGCTTTACCATCACCACCGAGGTATGCACCGCGTTCTACAAGAACAACCGCGCGCATCCGGCCGGCCTGAACGCGCAGGTTCAAGCGGCGTTGGCCCGCATCGAGGCCGCGGTCGGCCGCAAATTCGGCGACCCGCGCGATCCGTTGCTGGTCTCCGTGCGCTCCGGCGCCAGGGTATCGATGCCGGGCATGATGGATACGGTGCTCAATCTCGGCCTCAATTCCGAAACCGTGGTGGGTCTGGCCACGAGTTCCGGTGATGCAAGGTTTGCCTGGGACAGTTTTCGCCGCTTCATTCAGATGTTCGCCAGCGTGGTGCTGGGCGTGGATCATCACCGTTTCGAGGAAATTATCGAGGCCGTAAAACTCGACCAGGGCGTGGTCGAGGATACCGCGCTGACCGCTGCGGACTGGCAGCGCGTGGCGGAAGAATATCTCGCCATGATCGAGCAGGAGACCGGAAAGCCGTTTCCGCAATCACCGGCCGATCAATTATGGGCAGCGATCGGCGCGGTGTTCGGCAGTTGGATGAATCCGCGCGCCAACACCTACCGGCGCCTACATGACATCCCCGCCGATTGGGGCACGGCCGTGAATGTGCAGGCCATGGTGTTTGGTAATATGGGCCAGGATTGCGCGACCGGCGTGTGCTTTACGCGCGACCCATCCACGGGCGAAAATGTGTTTTACGGCGAGTTCCTGGTCAACGCACAGGGCGAGGACGTCGTCGCGGGCATCCGCACGCCGCAACCTCTGTCCCGCGCGCGCGCCAAGCCGGGCGAGGTTTCGATGGAGGAAGCACTGCCCGCGGCCTATGCCGAATTGTGCCGGGTGCGCGAAACGCTGGAACGGCACTATGCCGACATGCAGGACATCGAATTCACCGTGCAGCAGAACGTGCTCTACATGCTGCAGACCCGCAACGGCAAGCGCACCACCGCGGCCAGCCTGCGCATCGCCGTAGACATGGCCAACGAAGGTTTGATTTCGCAACAGGAAGCGGTGAAGCGCGTCAATCCGCAGGCGCTGGACCAATTGCTGCACCCGACGCTCGATCCGAAGGCGCCGCGCACATTGTTCGGCCGCGGCCTGCCGGCAAGCCCGGGGGCTGCTTCCGGCGCCGTGGTGTTTTCCGCCGACGACGCGGAAATGCGCGCAGCCAAGGGCGAGTCCGTCATTCTGGTGCGCATCGAGACCAGCCCGGAGGATATTCACGGCATGCACGCCGCGCGCGGCATTTTGACTACGCGCGGCGGCATGACGAGCCATGCGGCCGTGGTGGCACGCGGCATGGGCAGGCCGTGCGTCGCCGGCGCCGGCGGCATTCAGGTCGATTACGGCGCCCGCACGCTTTCGGCCGGCGGCCGCACCATCCGCGGCGGCGAAACGATCACCCTGGATGGCGGCACCGGCGAGGTGTTCGTCGGCACCGTGGCCACGGTCGAGCCCAGCATGTCGGGCGATTTCGCCACCCTCATGGTCTGGGCCGACAAGGTGCGCCGCATGCGCGTGCGCGCCAACGCGGAAACCCCGCTCGATGCCGAAACGGCGCGCAAATTCGGCGCCGAGGGCATCGGCCTATGCCGCACGGAGCACATGTTCTTCGCGCCGGAACGGATCGGTGCCGTGCGCCAAATGATCATGGCACAGGATGAGCGTGGCCGTCGGGTAGCACTGGAAAAGCTGCTGCCGTTCCAGCGCCAGGATTTTGTCGAACTGTTCCGCATCATGGCCGGCCTGCCGGTCACCATCCGCCTGCTCGATCCCCCCCTGCACGAATTCCTGCCGCACGGCGACGCCGAAATCGCGGAAGTCGCCGAAGCACTCGGGCAGGACGTTGCCAGCATGCGCAGGCGCGCGGCGGAACTGGCCGAAGCCAACCCGATGCTCGGCCACCGCGGCTGCCGCCTCGGCATTTC
>Ga0181519_10003100_pt1 | contig 13756 bp, 10 predicted proteins | sample PEATcosm2014_Bin_26_FD_121102 | JGI IMG/M metagenome (GOLD analysis project Ga0181519, IMG submission 121102) | Peatland microbial communities from MTU Mesocosm Facility, Houghton, MI, USA - PEATcosm2014_Bin02_10_metaG | ecosystem: Environmental > Terrestrial > Soil > Wetlands > Peat | place...
CGAATACCTGAAGCTGATGAAATTTGAGCTTTCGCCCGAGATTGAGGGCTGTCCAGGGAAGTGAGCGCATCGGCGTCCTGTTCAGGCCGCCGCCGCGGAACCGGACGGCGTGACCGGGCCCGCACCCTGCGGCGCCCCCGCCGAATCCACCGACGCCGCAGGCTCCGCCGACAGGAAGGCGGCGACAAATTCTTCGAGCATGGCAACGTCCGGCAGCGACGCCGGATTGACATGGTGATTGACGAGGCAGCCGTCGAACGTCAGCACCAGCATGTCCACCAGACGCGCGCGTCGCACACCGTCACGCGCAAGGCTGGGTGCACTGGCCGCCAGCATGCTCGACAGGCGTTCACGAAACCACTGCAACAGCGACGGATCGTACGGATCGCCCGGGCTCACGGTGGCCAGCGCCTGCACCAGATTGTGCGAAAAGCCGTTGTCGAGTCTTGGCATCTGCACGAGCAGGCCGCTGAGCAACGCGCGCATGCGGGCATCGGGGCCATGTGCCGCCATGACTTCGGCTTCGAGCACCGTGATGCGCGCCTTGAACCACTTCTCGTAGACGCAGAAGAAGACTTGCAACTTCGCGGTGAAATAGCTGTAGATGTTCGCGTGCGAAATACCTGCGCGCTTGGCGATCTGCACCATCGTGGTGTCGACGTAGCCCTTTTCCATAAACAGGGCGTGCGACGCTTCGAGGATGGCCAGACGAATGTCTTCTTTCTTGACTTGTGGCATGTGTAAGCCTGCGCGGATAGGCCGAGCACCTCAATCAGAATTTCTCAACGTCCGCTGAAGCACTACCTAGCGTCAGCGGCCACAGTATGCCAGCGCAAACGCAGCTTGCGGCGAAAACTAGGCGCAAACACTCCCCCGGACTTTCCCGATATTTCAACGCATTCAACGTGGATTGCGATGACAGACATCGCGTAATACGCCGGGTTATCGCGTATTGAACGCACGCCCCCCACGCGAGAAGCGCACAAAGCCTCTCGTCTCAAGTATTTCAAAATTGAACAATTTCGATGTCATCTTTTCGGAGCGTGACGTTGGCGGCGTTGGCGGCGTTGCATCGTAGACGTCGTCGTATATCAAAACGAATACAGAGACGAATACGCACGAACAGGGGCGATGCTCACATAGGACGCATTTTGCGTACACCGCGTCAGCGCATTCCCGTATTAATTCGGACTACGTCATATGTGGAGTTTTCTGTGTACGTCGCCTGTGTACGCCGCCCGTTTGCACCACCTGCTGACACCACCCCGCCGACATCGCCCGGTGACACCACGATATGCGCGCATCCACCTCGCCAACGCAGCATCCAAGGACCATTACAAAGTCTTACAAGATCGGACGACCTAATCACCGCAGATTGCGTCCAACTTAAGTCGATCCATGACGACGGGCGGGACAAACACCGCTCTCACAAGGAGGTCATGATGAGAACGAACCCTGAGAACACTGCGTCGGCGAGCGTCTCGAAAACGCGCGTCGCCCGGGCGGCTGCGGCAACCGGCCTGGCGGCCGTGTTGCTGTCACTCGCCGGATGCGCGTATGAAGCGCCGCCGCAACCTCGTTTGCCGTACCGGGGCAACGAAACGACGAATCCGGCTTACCCGGCATCTCGGACGGATTGCGGCCCGCCGCCCTATGCTGCCGGTACGCCATGCAGTCCGTACGCGGCACCGCCGTCCCCGGCACCGGGCACCGACGCCTACGGGCGCCCCTACCCGCCGACTGATGCTTACGGCCGGCCGTACGCGTCCGACGCGCAGGGTCGCCCGTACCCGCCTCCGCCGCCACCCCCGGCCTATCAGGAGACGTATCCCGCCAATCGGGTTGGCGCGCCGGATCCGGGTTCCGAGACAGCCCATTGATCGCGTGTTGCCCCATACCGGCAGCCACCGCTTTTACTGAATAGCAGGCTGAGCCTTGTTGCCCGGCCTGCCCATCCCCGTGGGCCAACGTCCCTCTGGAAGGAGCTATGCGTCATGAAAACCACACAACGATGGGCCTCGCAGATTGCTCATCTCTCGCGCTCGGTCGGCCCGGTTCTGGTGGGCGCGGCGCTGCTCGGCACGCTGGCCGGCTGCGGCAGCATGACGCCGCGCGAATCGCGTAACACGGCCGTCGGTGCCGGTGTCGGCGCGCTCGGCGGCGCGCTCATCTCCGGCGGTGACCTCGGCACGACCGTGGGCGGTGCCGTCGTGGGCGGCGTGATCGGTAACGTCGTTACCGATGACCGCAATCGCCGCTAATGGCCCCCATCGCCCAGAAGCCTCCCCCAAACGCTCGCAATCGCCGTTGATTGCCACGGACTGCGCTCACCGCCGATCGCGGCCTTGAGTCATCGATCCGGCCGCACAAAAAAATACGCCACGGCATGCCGTGGCGTATTCGTTTTCCCTGCTTCCCTGCCAGTGCGCGGCGTGTCACCGCCGCGCACATCGGGCACGCTTTACACGTGGAAGAACTCGGCGATGATCGCCGCACCGAGGAACGTACCGGCGTTCGCGAGGAACGACACGACCACGATGCGCCAGCCGAGGCGGCGGAAAGCGGGCACGTCCTTGGCGACCGACAGACCTGCGTAAGTCAGCATCGGCGTGACCAGCGCGAGGAAGTTGATCTTGCCGGTGAACTGCTCGACGACCGGTGCGAACGGGAAGGCAGGCGAGGTCAGGAACATGGCGATCAGCGACACCCAGCACACGGCCGGCACCTTGCGACGCGTGGCGAAGTACAGCACTTCGCCAACGATCACGGCACCGATGATGATCAACATGCCCGGGATACCGTCGAGGAACGGCGTCTTGAAGGCCATGCTGTTACCGATGAGCGCCAGCGTGCCCGAGAACACCCATGCGAACAGACGCGCGCCGAAGTTCATTTCGACGGTGTGCGCCTTGCTGGCTTGCTTGAGTTCCTTGGCGGCTTCGGCGTCGGCAATGGCAGCGGCTTCGGCGTTGGCGCGGCCACGGCGGCTCATGCGGCCCAGCACCGGCTCCATCACGCGGTAGCCCCACACGGCGAGCGGCAGCGAGATGAACAGCGTGAAATACGTGCCGATGGTCGTCGTGATCAGGTTCGATGCCGCGGCGAACGTGGCAACTTCCTTGGCGACTTCCGGGGTTTGCTGCGCAGCGATGGCGCCGGCCGCAGCGGCCATCATCGAGCCCGAACCCACGCCGGCGCCCATGGCGAGCGAATGCGGGTGGAACAGGTTCAGGCTGGCGACGAAACCGGCAAAGAGCGAAATGAACACGGCTCCGAAGATCGTGCCCGTCAGGTACTCGGCCAGCACGCCACGGCCTTCCGGCGAGTCGAAGCCGTACTTTTCGCCGATGATGGCAAGACTTGGCTCACGGCCGACCGAGAAGGTCGCACCGATGGCTTCGCGCTTGATGCCGAGCATCAGTGCAACAGGCAGACCCAGAATGATCGTGCCCACGAAGTGGCCGAACTCCTGGAACACGAGCGCCCAGCCGGCAGCCACGAGCTTGGGCAGCGAACCGCCCACGAGCAGGCCCAGCTTTGCCACGAACAGCAGCAGCGCCGGTTGCAGAATGGCAGCCGCCTTATGCTGCATCGGCAGGTCGATCTGTGCGAAACGCGGCAGACGCGCCTGCGACAGGCCCAACGCCGCGCCAAGCAGCAACGCCCAGACCATCGGCAACAGCACGATCTTGCCGTGACCGGCCTTGATGCTGATCGCCCCGATCAGCTCCGCGATCACGAGAATCACGATTGCCCAAACATACAGGCGCACGCCATCGCTGAAGGCGCCTCCTTGCGGCTTTGCCGCGTTTTGTTCCATGACTGCCATCTGGGTCTCCACTGCACTTGCTATTGAACCGGTCCGGTGCCATCCGGTTGCCCGGAAAAGGCGCGAACATTTCGGTGGTTAAGGAAATTCGGCGCGTTGTCCCCCGGTCGCAAAACCTTCGGACACTTCCCCTCATGACGCCAGAACGAGCGCCATATTGACACGCCTCGGTGACAGCAACAGCGTCCCGCGCCGAACCACCCGAGGGCGGCATTATACGCGGTCAAAAATGCCGTTCCGGCCCCGTGTCTCGCAGGCTGGAACGGCCGCATGCCGCGCGGGGTCTCACGACCTTCGTCAGGCATGCACTTCACACTTTTACGACACGTTCCCGGCAAGAGAACGCGTGATGGCAGCGCATTCGCGCCAATTGCCTTGGCCCGGCGCCCAACAAGATCAGACGTAGCCGAACGGCGTGGCCGGGTTCGCCGCGGTCTCCACCCACACGCTCTTCGTCTGCGTGTATTCGTAGAGCGCTTCCACACCGCTGGAGCGGCCATAACCGCTGTGGTTGTAGCCCCCGAACGGCGACGCCACGTTGATCGTCTTGTAGCCGTTGATCCAGAAGGTACCGGCGTTGACCTGCGCGGCCACGCGGTGAGCGCGCGCCACGTCCTGCGTCCACACGGCACCCGCCAGACCGAACTCGCTGTCGTTGGCAATCGCCAGCGCTTCCTCTTCCGTGTCGAACGGAATCGCCACCACGACCGGGCCGAAGATTTCGGTGCGTGCCACGCCCATCGTGTTGTTCGCGTCGGCCAGCACGGTCGGACGCACGAAGAAGCCGCCGTCGCTGCGCTGCTGCGAGCCGGCCGCCAGACGCGCACCGCCCTCGACACCCGCATCGATCATGTTCATCACGTGCTGATACTGCGTGCGGTTGCAGATCGGGCCGACTTCGGTGGTGTCTTCCAGCGGATCGCCCACGCGGATCTTTTCCGCGCCGCGCGCCAGCATCTCGATCATCTGGTCGTACACGCCGCGCTGGACCAGCAAACGCGAGCCCGCCACGCAGCTTTGGCCTGCGCTCGAGAAGATCGCGGCCTGCGCGCCAAGGCAGGCGCGCTTCAGGTCGGCATCGTCGAACACAATGTTGGCGGACTTGCCGCCCAGTTCGAGCACGCTCGGCAGCAGGCGCTGCGCGGCGGCCGTGGCGATCTTGCTGCCCGTGGCCGGCGAGCCGACGAACACGACCTTCTTGATGACCGGATGCGAGATCGCGGCCTGACCGGTGGTGTGACCGAAGCCGGCCAGCACGTTGATGAGGCCGCGCGGCACGCCCGCCTGTTCGGCTAGCGCCGCCACCACGAGCGAGCTGGCCGGTGTGAGCTCCGAGGGCTTGAGCAGCACGCCGTTGCCCATGGCGATGGCCGGCGCGAGTTGCCAGCCGCAGGTGAAGACAGGGGCATTCCATGGCGTGATCTGCAACACCACGCCCATCGCTTCACGACGCGTGTAGTTCAGGTGCGTGCTCGGCACCGGGATCACGTCGCCGAAGAACTTGTCGGTCCAGCCGGCGTAGTACTCGAACATCTCCGCCACCTTGGCGACTTCGCCACGGCAGTCGCGGATCGGCTTGCCTGCGCCGATCGATTCGAGTTGCGCGAGCGCCTCGGCGTTTTCGCGGATCTTGCCGCCCACAGCCTGCATCACGCGGCCGCGCGCAGCGTGGGTCAGTGCCCACCAGGTTTTCTGCGCGGCCTGGGCGGCGTCTGCGGCTTGTGCCACGACAGCGGCACCGGCGTCGCGGTAGGTCAGCACCGTCTGGCCGGTGGCCGGATTCACGATATCGATGCTCGTCTCTCCCGAGCCTTCGACCAGTTCACCATTCACGAACGAGCCAATGGTGGTGGCCTTGGGGAAGAACTTTGCGAATGCGCCGAGCAAGGCGGCGGCTTGTTGGTCTGCCATGAGAAAACTCCGTGCGATGCGCCGTCGAGGGCGCACCGTGTCGTCAAACAAAAAATAGCTAACGCGAAATGCTAGTGGGCCAGCGGGCCAGGGACCCGTCGACAGCCAGCCGAGGGCGCTTAGGTCCTCAGGTCCTAAGGCCCTTAGGCCCTTAGGCCATTGGGTTCTTAAGCGCGGCCCGGCTCGATGAACTGCACGATGCGGTTGAAGTCCTCGTCGTCGCCCACGGTGGCGGCACTCGCCGCCCACAGCCGGCCGACTTCCGCCGAGAGCGGTCCCGTGGCGAGCGTGCCCGTCTGCTCGGCGAGCGCCATCGCCAGACGCACGTCCTTGCGCATGAGCTTCATCGTGAAGCCCGAGTCGAACGCGTCGTTGAGGATCCATGTCGGGTAGTTGGTCTGCGTCACACCGCTGCGGCCCGAGCCGGCATTCAGGCCCTCGAGCACCTGCTCCGGCGCCACGCCCGCGGCCTTCGCCAGACGCATCGCTTCGCCCGCCACGACCAGATGCGCCGCGCACATCAGGTTGTTGATGAGCTTGGTCACGTGACCGGCGCCCACGTCGCCGATATGCACGCGCTTGGCCGACATGGCGGCGAGCACCGGTTCGACACGGGCGATATCCTCCGCCGAGCCGCCCAGCACCATCGTGAGCGCTCCGTTCAGCGCGCCCTTCGGGCCGCCGGAGACCGGTGCGTCGACCAGAGCGATGCCCTTCTCGCGCAGCGTGGCTGCCAGCGCACGCGTGCTTTGCGGATCGGCCGTCGACGTATCGATGACAACCAGCCCTGCGCGACCGTTCGCCGCGATACCGTCTGCGCCGTTCACCACGGCCTCGACAACTTGCGACGTCGGCAGCGACAGCACCAGGGCGTCGGCTTCGCGGGCGAGTTCGGCGACCGAAGCCCGCAGGCCAATGCCTGCGTCGGCCAGGGCGCTGCCCGCGGCCGGCGACGGGTCGAAACCGAGCACCGTGAAACCGCCGCGCTGCAATGACAGCGCCATGCCGCGTCCCATATTGCCCAGCCCGACCACTCCGATGATTTTCATGTTGACTCCAGATTGACTGCGAGGATGACGCCGCCCACACAGGCGACGCCGCGTTGCTCCGCCGGCCGGGTCATCCGGCCGCCGCTTGGAAATATTGGGAACGGTTTGAAACGGTTTGGCGGTGCCTGGGAATATCAGTGCGGGTGGTTCACGAACTCCAGCACGACGTTGCCTGCAAACTCGGGCTCCACCACCAGCCCATGCTCGTTGTAGCCATACGGCACGGCGTGCTCGCGCCACAGCGACTCGACGTGCGCCAGATCCGGGGTGAGCAGTGTGATCGCTACGGCATGCGTGCGCGTGGCCTGTGCCATCGGCAGCCCGACCGCCGCGTAGCGGGCCTCGGCGCGCTGCGGCGAGAGCGCTCGCAAGTGCCCGCAGCCGGTGTCGGCCACGGCCCCACCGTCATAGAGATCGACGTGACGGGCGCCGTATATCTGCTGCCAGCGCGTGGCGAGCGCGCGCAAGGACGCGGGATCCGGCGTCAGGTACGTCACACCGAGAATGCCGGTCACGCCATTCGGGTGCGTCTGCCACTCGGGCACCCAGATCAGTTCAGGTCGATGCTGCTCGCAGATGAAGTTCGATGCATCGCCCAGCGAGTCGTCGATGAACAGGCCCAGCGAGACGACAGCCTCGTCGGGTGAGCCATCCGGTTTGCGCATCGCCCGGCGGAAATCGACAATGCCCTGCGTCTGAAGGCCCGCCTGCGCGAGGCGCGAGAGGTCGGCGCGGGCGTCCTTGCTGTGAAGCGCCACGAGCGACACGCCCTCTTCGCGTGCCAGGAAACTGCCGAGATAGCGTCCGAAACAGAAGTCACCGACCGCGTTCGTGCCGAACTTGCTCGCGTCGTCCACGCCGATCAGTTCGATGAAGTTGTCGACGAACATCATGAGCGACGTGACCGTGCCCCACGGGTGATACGACACCGGCGACGGGGAGAAGCCCATGCGCTCGTAGTGCACCAGCCGCCGCGGGTGGTCGTGCACGGTGACCAGCGGATGATCGATGCCGAATCGCGTGTTTCGCGGAGGAATCATCGGGTGTCTCCGATTTGGATCGATGGAATCGGCGGGATCTATGGGATAGGTGCCGCCCCCCGACCGCCCGAGGGGCGCTCGTCCCTTGGTCCATCGCTGCCCCTGTTACGTGGCCGGTGTCCATGAAACTGGTGCGGAATCGGACCACCTCTACCAGGCCTCGCCTGGGTTCGTTGCCTGGCAAAGGGGCCGATCCGCATGTTTCGCAGTGTGAATTGAAAAAAAACGACGCTCAATGACAACGCTTGAAGATTTTTGTTCTAATTATTAGTCTTTAGGCTATGACACCTGCCATCACTGAAAGCCGTCTGCCGTATCTGTTCGAGGCCGTGCAATGCGGTACCGTGCGCGCGGCCGCCGACCGACTCGACATCGCCCCGTCCGCCGTCAGCCGTCAGATCGCCCTGCTCGAGGCCGAACTGGCGCTGCCACTCATCGAGCGCCACAAGCGCGGCGTTCACCTGACACAGGCCGGCCGGCTGCTCATGGAGTATTACCGGGAGCAGCGCGCGCACCAGGAGGACTTGCTTGCCAAGCTCCAGGAAGTGCGCGGGCTGCGACGTGGCCATATCCGGCTGGCCGTCGGCGAGGGCTTTGTCAGCGACCTGATGGGCGCGCCGCTGCATTACTTCTGCAAGCGCTACCCCGACATCACGCTGACGCTCGATCTGGCGGGCACCAACGAGGTCATGCGCCTCGTGGCCGAGGACGACGCGGACATCGGGCTTGTCTACAACCCGCCGGCCGAGCCCAAGATCGTGTCGCGCGCGCAGATGCGTCAGCCGGTGCATGCCATCGTTGCGCCCGACTCGTCGCTCATCGACCAGTTGGACGAGACGGGAGCGCTGCGGCTCGACGCACTCTACGACGTACCGCTCGCCCTCATGCACGGGGCGTATGGCACGCGTCAGTTGATGGAACTGGCCGAGCAGTCGGAAAAGCATCGACTCACGCCCACGGTCACGACCAACTCGATTTCCGTCCTCAAGCACTTCGTGCGCGCGGGACTGGGCGCGACATTCCTGCCTGCGTTTGCCGTGTCACAGGAAATCGAGGGCGGTGTGCTGCGCGCGCTGCCCATCGATCATCCGATTCTCAAGCGCGCCGAGGCGCACCTGATCACGCGCGCGGGCCGGCGGCTGTCCGGCGCCGCCAACCGGCTGTTGACCCATCTGGCGAGCAAGATGGAAGCCTTCGGTGCGCCGGACTGAAACGACCGACTGAAGGGCTAGATTCGAATTTGTCTGTACGGTTGCAGGGTTTCGGTTGTTGGCGCGCAACAGTCGGACGACTACGCCTTTCCCCGATGTCGTATGCCAGGGAATTCGGATATAAAGGAGCCATCCGGGCGATGGGTGCGCGTTGCGTCACAGTGCAAGAGATGCGATGCAACGCCGCCTTTCGCCAGCCGATCCCGGTCGCACGGCCGCGCGCGAGACACTCTGCGCTTGCGCCACGCTGTTGCAGACCCTACGCCAGTGGACTGCCATGACAACGATCTCTGACGACCAGAGCGTGACGGCATCACTTGCAACCGCCCGCATTGCCTCATGCGGCGCCTGTTGCCCACGCGTTCCCGCTTGCCAGCTTCTCGTGACTCGTAACGAAATTTCAGGCTTTCCCGCCGACTTCTCGTATCGCCCCCGCTCGGGCACCGCGCGTCGACGGCCGACATAACCATGCAAGGAAGGTGCGGGGCAAAACGCAACCTGGGGAGCAGACCATGAAAATGAAGCTCATCGCAGCCAGCCTGCTTTGCAGCATCGCCACATTCGCGCATGCGCAATCGAGTGTGCAACTGTATGGCCGCCTGGATGGGGGCTTTCAGTTCATCAACAACCTTCAGGACGGTAACGGCGGCACCGCATCGCGCTGGAGCGCGCAAAGCGGCGACTACGGCACCAGCCTGTTCGGTCTGCGCGGCTATGAAGATCTCGGGCAAGGATTGCATGCCGTATTCAACCTGGAAGGCGGGTTCCAGTTGACGAACGGCTACAACAACAACGGCTCGGGATCGATCTTCGACCGGCGCGCGTTGGTAGGCTTTAATTCGCGGTCCTTGGGTCAGTTGACCATCGGGCGCAACCTGTTCATCAGCAACGGGGTCTGGGACTTCGATCCGTTCCAGCAGCAGGCGTTCTCCTCGGCGTCGCTCGTGCGAGGCCGTAACTGGCCGCAGGCGAGCAACACCGTCAACTATCAGAGCCCGAACTGGTACGGATTCGATGTTGCAGGCCAGTACGCCTTCTCCAACGTCGTGGGGCAATTCAACAGCGGCCGGGGCATGGGCGCACAGTTGACGTACACCCAGGACCGGTTCCAGTTGCGCGCGTTGTACGACGAAATTCGCGATGTCAACGGGCGCTTTACCGATGTCTTCGCCACGTCGCGCGAGTACTTCGCCGGCGCGAACTTGTTCCTGAACCGCTTCACGATTTCGGTGGCGTACACGCATATGTCCGCACCGGACGCCCCCGCGCCCGACTTCGCCACACGCGCCGATCACTACTGGGCCGGCGTGAAGTATCAGGCAACGCAGGCCTGGGCGGCGAATGCAGCGGTGTATCACATTAACGTGCCGGGCGGCTTCGGCCACGCCACGATGTTCGAACTGGGCACGACATACAACCTGTCGAAGCGTACGTTCCTGTACGGCACGGTCGCCTACGTGAAGAACAGCGCCAATCAGAGCTTCTCGGTGGCCCCCATTCCGAGCGACTCGCTGGATAACCCACCCGCCGGGAAGAGCCAGACGGGTGCCTATATCGGGGTGTCGCACTCCTTCTGATCGCTTGCCGCAGGCGCGCGCCTGCGAGACGAAAAAAAGCCGTCCGGCGCATTGCCGGACGGCTTTTTCCTTACTGCGACTGCCGTTACTACTACGCTTACTACTGCGCTTACTACTGCGCTTACTACGACTGCTACTACCTCGCGAAGTTGGCACCGGCGCAAGCCGACGCCTCTCACACCTGGATTACCAGATGTACTTGAGCGAACCGGCCACGCCGGCTTGCGTTTGACCTTGACGCACGCTGCCATTCACGCCACCGTGAATCGAGAGCTTCTTGCCGAACTTCACATCGATGCCAGCTTCGGCGCTCACGATGTCGCGACCAAGCTTGTTACCCGTGACAGTCATCGTGCCGGCGTTCGCGGCGTTGGCGAGTGCGACATCCATCGACGGCGCGGCATGGGCCAGTTCACGCTCGTAAGCGATACGCAACGACGGCGTGATGCTGCGCGACTCGTCGCCGAATTCCTTCCACAGACGTGCACCGATGCCCACGCGCGCCGAGTTGAAGTTGCTGCCGTCGACCTTGAGACCCGCATCGCCGTTTTCGGTGAACCCCTTTACCGACGTGTTCGACACCTTGAGCGTGATGCTCGGATCGATGTTCACGGCGGGCGTGACGATGTGCTTGCCGAACTGCGCGAAGCCGCCGACGGTCGTGGCGCTCGTCTTGCCGCTCAGGCCGTAGACTTCGCCACCGAGTTTGGCCGCACGCTGGCTCTTGATGCTGTGTGCGCTATACGACACGCCACCGTTCGCGAACCAACCGTCCACTTCGTGTGCGCCGTAAAGACCCACGCTGTAGGTGCTCACCTTCGACGAGGCGTTCTGGCTATTCTCGCCATTCGCGTCGACGGTTGCGTTGCCGTAGCCCACGGCCACACCGACACGCGAGTTGTTCTTTCGGACGTCGATCCCGGCGACCATGCCGGCACCACGCACGGAGAAGCCCGCGACGTCACCGCGCGACTTGCCGGTCGTCTGAGCGCCCATGGCTTGCGCCCAGGTGGAGATACCGTTCGCCGACGAGCTAATGTCCGTCGGCTGCATGAACGCGTCGTCGCCCGACAGGCGGTCCTGCATGCCCTTGCGGAACAGGTCCGCGTTTTGTTGCGCGGCGTTAGCCATCTGCGTCAGAACGACGCCGGAAGCCATCGCTTGCGCGGCCAAGTCTACGGGTTGCTCACGGCTGTCTTCAGCGAGCTGACTCGCGTGCGAATCGGCATCGGCATCGGCATCGGCATCATCCGTTTCACCGGTCGAGCCAGATTCGTCCGTGCCCTCTTCGCGTGCCGATGTTTCCGCTTCAGCGTCCGGGTCGGCTGCTGTGCCAACGTTACCGTCGATTGCGCCCGCATCCTTGTTACCGGACTCAGTCGGCTCAGTGGTCTTCACCTCCTCCTCAGCGCCCGTGCCCGTTTCCGTCGTCGTTTCCGTCGTCGTTTCGGTGTTCTTTTCCGTCGTCGTTTCTGCGTTCTTTTCCGTATCGCCCGCGTCCACAGGATCGGTGATCGTCGACAGATCCTCGTTACCCGAGTTCGTTCCCGTCAAATCCGCATGCTTGGGATCGATAACGCTTCCGTTATCCAGCACGCCCGGCTCGTTGTCCTCAGCGATGCCTTCCTCTAATGCCTTGAGCATCTCAACGCGAAATTGCAGGGCGTCGTCTCTCTTCGTATGAACCAGCGTGTCGAGCAAAGCCGCCTTGGCCGCGTCTGCGACGCGTTCCTTCTTTGCGTTCCGCTCGAGTGCAAGACTATTCTTTGCGCTCGCCAGCGCGCGTTCTGCAGCGCTTTTCGCCGTCTCTGCGTCTTTCACGCGTTGCTCATCCCGACTAAAGAACCACTTCTGCGCCTCCTCCCTGCTCACCTTGTCCAAATGCTTGCTCGCGGCGTCGGCAAGAGACCGCTTCGTGGCGACGTTACGATTGGCTTGCTCTACGCTTTGCGCTTGCTCATTGAGCGATTGAACGGTTTGCGCCAGATGCTTGCGAGATTCGACAAAGTCGGGCGTAACAAACCGTCGGGCGACATCGGCAAACCGAGCGCGCTTCTTCTCTTCGACCTTCACTTCATCAAGCACTTCCACCGCCGCATTGGCAGGGGATACCACGCCACCCGCCAATGCCATGACTGCTGCTCCGGCCATGGCGGTATAGCGCAGGCGAGCAGCCAGTGCGTCGGTCTTATGGTTCGGGTTCGTCTTTGCTGCTGCGTCGATACGCGTCGTCTTCATGATCTTCGTCCTATTCAAGTCGTGATTGGCAAATGTCGAATGCCAATCCGCAAATTGCGTTGCATCCGATGAGTGACACGAATCGTAGGACGTGATTAACGTATTAACGGTCTTTAAGGGCGGGTATTGGGAAATTGCCCACCCAAAACCCCCATCTTGGGACATATCCCAAGAAAATAATGGCGAAAACCACCATGAAACACACCAATCATCGAGACATTCCACGAATACGACGCGCCATCTTAGTACTTAGCACTCAAAACGCCTTTGGCAGCGGAAAGACCCAACACAACACCAAGCGCGCGCCTTTACGGGCGGAAAACGATCACTCAACACTGATTTGTTGGCAATTCGATTCAATCCGCGCCTCAAATGCAAAAGCCCCCGTTACCGATAAGTAACAGGGGCTTCAACCCAATCTCATTCATTCGATAACGCGTCGATCATGACTGTCCGATGCGCCATTCAGACCTCCTTGGGAAGAGATCCGCGCTTTCCCCTCGCGAGGAAAGCGTTCTGCCGACAACCTTAGAAGCGATACTTCGCCGAGATACCGCCACCCAGCGCGCTCTCGCCCTTACGCACGCTGACGTTACCGCCAACGCGCACTTCCAGTTGCTTCTTGAGTTGCATGTCCAGGCCCAAATCCGCCGTGAAGATATCCTTGCCCAGCTTCGGACCCTTCACCGTGAAGCTGTTCGACGCGCCGTAGATCGCATTCGTCAGGCTGCTCTGCGTCTTGCCGAACTCGTGCTCGTACGACAGGCGCAGCGACGGGGCAATCTTGCCACCCGCAACGCTTGCCACTTCGCTCCACAGACGCACGCCAATCACACCACGCGTCGAGGTTTGCGACTGCGAACCCACCTTCAGGCCGTCATTGCCCTGGCCGTCGCGGTTC
>Ga0181519_10003101_pt1 | contig 13754 bp, 12 predicted proteins | sample PEATcosm2014_Bin_26_FD_121102 | JGI IMG/M metagenome (GOLD analysis project Ga0181519, IMG submission 121102) | Peatland microbial communities from MTU Mesocosm Facility, Houghton, MI, USA - PEATcosm2014_Bin02_10_metaG | ecosystem: Environmental > Terrestrial > Soil > Wetlands > Peat | place...
AGCGCGATCAGCATGCCGACACCGGCGATCAATCCCAAATCGGACACCCCGGTGTAATCGGTCGGCACGAAGGAGAAAAATCCCGCCGCGGTCGCGAGCGCGGCCACCGCCATCGGCCGGCCGATGCCGCCGGCGGTGCGCCGCAGCGCCTCGGCCAAATCGCCGGCGCGATATCGTTCGTCGCGATACCGCACGCTGAACTGGATTCCGAAATCCACCGCGATGCCGACAAACAGCACGGCGAAGGCGACCGAGATCGGGTTGAGCGAACCGATCGCGCCCACCGCGAAGGTGGTGCAGGCGACCAGGCCCACCAACAGGGTGATGATGATGGCGAGAAAGATCCGGGTCGAACTCAGCGCCAGGAACAGCCACAGGCACAAAAGCCCGACCGACAGCAAGGTCGAGAACAGCGCGCCCTCGGACAAGGCCGCGAGTTGGGCGTCGTTGAGCGCCACCTCGCCGGTGATGCGCACCCGCACGCCGCGATCGGGCGTCAGTCCCAGATCGGCGGCGTCCTGGTGAATCTGGTCGACCGCGCCTTCGCCGGGCGCCAGCGCGTCGTAATTGAGCGCCGCCTGGGCCAGCACGACGCGGCGCAGCTCGCGCGGATCGGGCTTGCGCCCGGACAGCAATTTCTCCCAGGACAGCGGCGCATAGGTTCCGGCGAGCGCGTTCTCGACCGCTTGCGACACGCCGTTCAAGGCGGGGGCGATGTCTTGGGGGTCGACGTCGCCATGGCCGACGCCCTGGGCCAGCAAGCCGATCGAGCCCAACACGCCGCGCAGGCTCGGGTCGGCGGCCAGCGTGCCGAGGAAGGGCTGCGCCCGGATGATCTGGTCGGAGAAGTCCTGAACCTGGTCCTTGGGCAGGAACAGCAAGCCGTTCTGGCGGAAGAAGTCGATGCCGTCGGGCACGCGCACGTTGCGGAACAACGTGTCCTGGCTCTTGAGCTTGTTGGCGAGGTCGGTGGCCGCATCCTCGGCCTGGTCGGGGGTATCGCCGTCGATCACCGCGACCAGCAGGTCGACGTTCTGCGGAAACGCCTTGTCCATCTCCGCCGCGCTCTGCCGCCAGGGCAGATCCTGCGAGATCAGCTTGTCGAGATCGGTGTCGATGGTGACGTTGCGCGCCGAATAGAATCCGCCGGCCAGGGTGAGCGCCAGCGTCACAGCCACCAGCCACAGCGCGTGGCTGCGGCTCCATTCGACGATCCGAGCGATGAATTCTCCCATCGGCTCAGATCCCGCCTTGGCGTCCGGCGAAGGATGATGCCGGGTTGCGAGCGTCCAGGCTGGGGAAATGATGGCGCAAGCGGCGAGTCTCGGGAGGGTTGCGGGGGAAAGAACCAGGCATTTGGCGGCCTATAATGGACAGGCTTTGCCGCAACGCAAGGTGCAATAACGGGATCGATTGCTCGCTTGCCGTGCCCGGAGCCGGGTATTTCCGGGGGCGTTCCGGCTGGCCGCGCGAAACCGCTTATATCAGAGGCACTTCCAAAAGAATCGCGGCCGGTACGGTATCATGCCCCGGGATTTGGCCCCGGGGCCGGGCGCGGCTAGAAGCGCCAGCGCATTCCCGCATCGCCGCCAAAGCTGTTCGAATCGCCGGAACTCATTGCGTCGACATTGGCGAAGAAGGCCAGAGAACGGCTGGTCTCGACCTTGATCCCGGCGCTGGCGTTGACGATGCCGCGCGACGGCGTCGAGCCGGAGATTTCGTAGACCGCGGCGTCGCCCTCCGGCTCGATCTGGGCCGCGCGGGAAATGCCAAGGGCTTCGTATTCATAGGCGAGGCGGAACTGGGGCTCGATTTTCGTGACATAGCCCAAGCCAAAACGGGTCGCCACGGTCGCGGCGATGAAAGGCCGCATCGAATTGGTCGTGCCCGGCAAGGATGCCACGTTATAGGTTCCGCCGCCGCTTTCGTTGGCGATGGTCTGGTTCAGCCGGGCATAGTCCACGCCCACGGCCGGGGTGAGGGCGAAGGATCCAATCCGTTGCGGGCTGCTGGCCTGGAAGGCCGCGGTCAGCTCGCTGCCGGTATAGCTGGAGGTGGCGGTGCCGCCGGTGGTTGGACGGCTGCTGCTCAGGCTGGCGTCGCCATAGCCGAGGCTGCCGTCCAGCGCGATCGGGCCGCGCCACCAGCCGCCATAGAGGATCAGCCGCGGCGTGTTGATTTTGCCGCTGGAGCCGTCGTTTTGCGTGATGGAGCTGTGGCCGTAACTTACCGCGACGCCCACGGCCGCGCCCGGGCTGATTTCGGTGTCGATGCCCGCGATGAAGCCTTCGCCCTGGCTGTTATAGGCACCGGCGCCGCTAGTCGAGCCGGTGCCGCCCAGCGCCTTCATCCAGGCGCCATAGGGCGATTGGCCGCTGCTGCCTCCGGCGCGATGGTACATGGCGTCGGCCATCAACATCTCGTCGGTCACCGCTTCGCTGCGCGCATCAATCAGCCGGTTCAGCACCATATCGTTGTCGGCCTGCGCCTCGTCGATCGCTTGCGTGGTGATGTTGGAAAAGATGGTCGGGTCTTGCGTGAAGGCCAGCTCGGACAGGGTCAGCACGATTTCGTCGCCGCCAACTTCACTGATCGACGCGCCTAGCGATGTACTCGGTGAAGCATAGTTGAGGGTCAAATTGTTGTAGCCGGTGATGCCGCCCGTGGCGCCAATCAAATCGATGGTCTGGTTATGGAAATTACCCGAATAGACGACGTTCAGCGTCGTGCCGGAGGCAAAACTGGCGACGCCGCCCACGTTCAGGATGGGCGAGGTTGAGGACGACGACGGGAAAACATTGATCGTCGTGGTGCTGCCCGCAGCCGCCGTGTAATTGCTGGTCACCGTCAGAGTTCCGGGCGAGCCGCTGCCGCCGGGGGAGACATTGCCGCTATTGCTGAGCGTTCCGGTGATGGTGCCATAGCCGGACAGCGTGCCGCCGCTATCGACCGTGACGTCGCTGGTGACGCTGGCATTCGGATAAGCGGAGCTGCCGATCATCAGCGTGCCGCTGCTCACCGTGGTGGCACCGGTATAGGTGTTGGCGCCGTCGAGGACCAGTACGCCGCTGCCGCCAACGGTAAGTGAGCCGGTGTCGCCGGTCACGTTTTGAACCGGATTGGTGAATGTCCAGGTGACGCCCGAGCCGGTATCGATGGTGCCGCCGCCGGTGTCGAGATAGAGTTTGCGCACGCTCGTCCCGCCGCCGGTGACGCTGAGCGTGCCGCCGGTCGAGGCGTTGCCCAGGGTGATCGAACCGGGTATCGCTCCGCCGAGCGTGGAATCGGCGCCGAGATTGCTGTCGGAGGAAATCTGCAGCGTGGCGCCGCCGTAAACCAAGGTATTGCCGGTATAGGTATTGCCGGCGCTGAGAATCAGGGTGCCGCCGCTGCCGGTAACATTCAAATTGCCGGTGCCGGAGATGGTGCCGCTCCAGGTCCAGGTGCCGCCGCTGCCGGTGAGAATGGTGCCGCCGCCCTCGTTCAGGACGATATTGTTCGATGCGGTGACTGCCGCTGTCGCGGTCGACAAATCGAGCGTGCCGCCGTAAGTGGTGTCGCTGGCATCGCCCAGCGTGATCGTGCCGCCGCCGAGATCGGTATTGGTCGCGGCCTGCACCGTGCTGCCGCCATAGACGTTGAGCGCGCCAAAGCTGTTCCCGGTATTGCCCAGGATCAGCTCGCCGCCATTGCCGGTCACGTTCAACGTGCCGCCCGAAACGGCGCCGTTCAGGGTCCAGGTGCCGCCGCTGCCGGTGATAATGGTGCCGGTGCCGCCGATATTGAAGTTGCGAGTTGAGGTGACCGCACCGGTGCTGCTGGTGGTGTCGAGCGTGGCGGTGTTCAGGCTGAGCGTGCCGCTGTCATTGCCCATCACGGTGTCCGAGCCCACGGCCAACGTGCTCGAATCCTGGACGATGGTGCCGCCGCTATAGCTGTTGGTGGTATTGGTCAGGCCGACCGTGGCGCCATTGGTAATGGTGACCGTGCCCGTGCCGATGATCTGGCTGCTCACCGTCTGGTTGGTCGAGTAGGTAACCGGCGTCGAGGTTTGCGCCTGACCGGGCAGTGCGTAGAGCAGTGCCGCGAGGAAACACCCCGCGCGCAGAAGATTTGCCGCTGTCATGAAATTCCGAATGCCCGCCGAGCCACGCCGGTTGGATATTGGCACTGAAATACCGCCCCCATTTGCCCCGGCAAACTCACGCGTTACCGCCGCTCATTTTACGTCGCCGCCAGGGCGTTCATCCCCGCGCCGGGGCGATAACAAGTTGAAATCATAAGCCTCGCTCGTGCCGTCGCCCAATATTTTTATTGGTTTCAGCTTGCGCCGGCGCGCCAACAAGGGTCGCGCGCCGCGCATGCGGCGCCGGTAATCAGGCGGAGCTGGCCGGCCAGGCGCCTAGCGCCCGGGGCCCGCCCAGGCTGCGTTGTAGCAGCGACAGCACCTCGTTGAGCGCCTGGCCGCTGGCCAGCCGGGCGCGGCGGTGCAGCAGCGCGTAATCGCCGTGCCGGGAGGAGCCGGGGCCGTCTTGACGATGGTGTAAAGCGGCGAATCCAGGCTGTGGCGGAAAACCGAGAAGGCGGCGGTGTCTTCGCTCTGGTCGATGGCGTAATCGCGCCATTCGCCGCGCGCCACCTGGCGGCTGTAGAGCTGCAGCAATTGGTCGAGTTCGCGGCGGCTGAAGAATATACGCCGCGCCCGGCGGTGATCGGGCCGATGCTGTTCCGGAAGGCGGGAAACAATCGCCATGGCCTAAGTCTTCCCTATTTCCCGGCACAAATCCAGGGGCCCAGAATCCGGGGTTCAGAATCCAGGGAGCCAAGAGGCCGGTTGTGCAGCCCCCAGGCTTTCCCTCCCGGATTACGCCCTCTGGATTTTGGGGGGCGTCCAGTGCTTAGATTACGGGGAGTTTAGGGGGCCGAGTCCCGTTTGATCCTGCTGGCATGGGTTACCGGCGCGAAGCGGGGCGGTGCGAAGAGGGGTGACATGTCTCTGGATGTCGAACCGGCTTTCGAGCTGCCGGAAGAAATCCGCGGCGTAGCTGGCGCGGGTGGACGGAGGGTCTCAAACCCGGTCTCCAGCCCAGTCCCAAGCGAGGAAAAGCTCGCGCGCGACCTCCTCGACAAGGCGGGAATTACCATCAATGGCAGCCAGCCTTGGGACATCCAGGTGCGTGATCCGAAGCTCTATGCCCGGGTCATCGCCGAAGGCACCATCGGTCTCGGCGAAGGCTATATGGATCGGCAATGGGATTGCCGCCAGCTCGACGAGTTCTTCAGCCGCGTCGTCTCTGCCGAACTCGGCTCGAAACTGCCTTTTTCCTTCGGCACCGTGCTCTTGTATCTGCGGGCCAAATACCGGAACCAGCAGACCAAGCGCCGCTCGCTCGAAACCGTCGAAACCTTCTACGATCTGCCGGTCGAATTGTTCGTGGCTTCTTTCGACAAGCGCCTGACCGGTTCTTGCGGCTATTGGAAGGACGCCAAGAATCTCGACGAGGCGCAAGAAGCCAAGCAGGATTTGGTGTGCCGGAAAATCGGCCTCGATTCCTCCCATCGCGTGCTCGATATCGGCTGCGGCTGGGGCTCGTTCATGGGCTACGCCGCCGAGAAATACCGCGCGCGCTGCACCGGCATGACCATATCGGGCATGCAGGTTGAATATGCGCGCAAGCGCTATGCCGGGTTGCCGCTCGAATTCCGGCACGAGGATTACCGTGACTTCAAGCCGCGGGAGAAATTCGACCGGGTGGTGTCGATGGGCATGTTCGAGCATGTCGGCTCGAAAAATTACCGGCGCTATTTCGAACTCGCCCGCGAAGCCTTGAAGGATGACGGGCTGTTTCTGCTTCATACCATCTGGCAGAACGAGCGTTCGCCCGCCATCGATCCCTGGCTCGACAAATATATTTATCCCAACGGCCAGTTGCCCAGCGTCGGCGAAATCGCCTCGGCGGTCGAAGGCCTGTTCGTGGTCGAGGACGTGCATAATTTCGGCGCCGATTACGACCGGACCCTGGTGGAATGGGACCGGAAATTCCAGGCCAACAAGGAATCGATCAGGATAGCGATCGAGAAATCCGGCCGGAACTACGACAAATTCTGCCGCATGTGGGAATACTACCATCTCTCCTGCGCCGGCGGTTTCCGTTCGCGAATGATCAATGTCGGGCAATTCGTGCTCTCGCCCAAGGGCGTCCGGGGCGGTTATGTCCCGGCACGGTGAGGCGTTTTGGCCCTCACTCTTAATTGCGGCGGGATGGGACAAGGGCTAATCTGGCGCCGCATTCGGAAATACCGGTTTCGCGTTCCGGCTTTCGCTTCGAGCGGCAATCAGGGATAGGGACGCCATGGGCTGGCAGCACATCATCTTTCATGCGACTTTTCTGGCCGTCGCCGGATTTTTCGTGGCCTTCACGGCGCAGAAGGCGACCGGGCGTCTGCAGAAATTCGGCCGTTATCTCGCTTGCTGGCTCTATTTCCTGGCGGTCGCCGTTATCGTGTTCGGCGTCGTGTTCCGCTACGTCCACGGCATGGGGATGATGGGCGGATATCACGGCATGTATGATTATTCGGCTCCGGCGTCGCCCCCGGCGGCTCCGGATGCCGGCGGTTCGCCCCGCCCGAATCAATGAAGGCGCGTTTCCCGGCCTTAATCGTCCACGCTTAAATCGAGGCGCCGCGGCTCCTGCCTTTAATTGCAGGATCGCGGGGGAGGGGTTATGGTACCGCCGCTTTCGGGAATGCCGGATTTGCCGTTTCGGGGCGTGGTTTGAGCGATATCTTCCAGGAAATCGACGAGGATCTGAAACGCGACCGGCTCGCCAAGCTGTGGGCGCGTTACCGCGTCTACATCATCGCGCTGGTGATAGCGGTCGTGGCGGTCATCGCCTTCTATAATGCTTGGGGCCAATACGAGTTGACTCAGCGCCAGGCCGAAGGCGTGCGTTTCGCCGCGGCGCTCGATCAGGTGCGCGCGGGCGACGACCAGGGCGCTTCATCCGCCTTCGCCGATCTGGCGGCCAATGCCGGCGGCGGTCATGTTGTTCTGGCGAAGCTCGAAGAGGCCGCTTCCAAGGCGCGTCTCGGCGACGTGGCCGGGGCGCTGGCGCTCTATGACCAGATATCGTCGGATAGCTCGCTCGATTCCCAATACCGCGACGCGGCGACCATTCTCTATGTGCGCACCGCGCTCGGCCAGGGCGACGCCAAGCCGCTCATCGACCGGTTGAAGCCGCTCACCGACGCGGCCAATCCCTGGCACGGCTTCGCGCTCGAATTCACGGCACTCGCCCAGCTTCAGTCCGGCGACAATGACGCCGCGCGCCAAACCTATCAAAGCCTCGCCGCCGACCAGACCGTTCCGGCCGGGGCGCGGGCGCGGGCCACCCAGATGCTGGCGGCGCTCGGTTCATGAACGCTTCCCGCGCGCTCGCATGTCTGACGCTGGTGGCGGCGCTGCTGCTCGCCGGTTGCGACACCGACAAGAAGAACCCGATCACCGGCACGCGCATCTCGGTGCTAGAACTCGACAAACAGCTGGTGCCCGATCCGAAGCTCGCGCAACAGCCGATCCTGTTGCCGCCGCCCTACGCCAATCCCGCCTGGCCCGAAGCCGGCGGATATCCCAATCACGCCATGTATCACCTCCAGCTTGGCGACAATATCCGCCGCGATTGGAGCCGGGATATCGGCGAGGGCGCCGCGCGTCACAGCCGGATCACGGCGCAGCCGGTGGTCGCCGACGGTCACGTCTTCGTACTGGATGGACAGACCACGGTTTCCGCCTTCGACGCCCAGACCGGCGCCCGGCTCTGGCGCTTCGACACCCAGCCCGCGGGATCGGCCGAAGGCGGCTTCGGCGGCGGCGTCGCTTATGCCGACGGCAAGCTCTATGTCGCCACCGGTTACGCCGAAGTCATCGCGCTCGACGCCGCCACCGGCAAGCCGCTCTGGCGCCAGCCGGTGGCGGCGCCGGTGCATTCCTCGCCCACCGTCGCCGACGGACGAATCTTCGTCGTCACCGTCGACAACGAACTCGACGCGCTCGATGCTTCCGACGGCCATCGCCTGTGGAATCACAACGGCATTCCCGAGCCGACCAATCTCCTCGGCGGGGCCAGCCCGGCGGTCGAAGGCGATATCGTGGTGGTGCCCTATTCCTCGGGCGAACTTTTCGCGCTGCGGGTGCAGAACGGCCAGCCGGTATGGGACGACACCCTGACCACGGCGCGCCCGCTCGGCGCCTTGTCGGCGCTCGCCGACATCCACGGCCAGCCGGTGATCGACCGCGGCCGGGTCTTCGCCGTCAGTCATGCCGGCTTGCTGGTGTCGATCGATTTGCGCACCGGCGACCGCGTCTGGGAACAGGACATCGGCGGCGTGCACATGCCCTGGGTCGCGGGCGATTACGTCTACGTGGTGTCGGACGAGGGCGATTTGATTTGTTTGACGCGCGATGATGGCCGCATCCGCTGGGTGCGAGCCTTGCCGCGCTACCAGGACGAGGACGCCAAGAAGGATCCCGTGCAATGGTCCGGGCCGGTGCTGGCCAGCGACCGTCTCATCGTCGTCGCGTCGGATGGTGAAGCCTTCTCGGTTTCGCCCTATACCGGCGCGGTGCTCGGCCATGTCGATTTCCCGGACGGCATCTTCATCAATCCGGTGGTGGCCGACAAGACGCTGTATCTCGTGACCGACGACGCCGAATTGATCGCGTTGCGTTAGAGTAAGCGGTAACCGAAGCGCTCGATTACAAGGATAGGGAGACGGCATGGCGCTCACCGTGGCGATCATCGGCCGGCCCAATGTCGGCAAATCCACCCTGTTCAACCGGCTCGCCGGGCGCAAATCCGCGCTGGTCGCCGCCGAACCGGGCCTGACCCGCGACCGCCGTGAGGGGCGCGTCCAGCTCGCCGATCTCGAATTGATCATCACCGACACCGCCGGTTTCGAGCAGGCCAAGGGCCGCGATCTGGCATCGCGCATGCGCGCCCAGACCGAAAAGGCGGTGGAAGAGGCCGATGTGGCGCTGTTCGTGATCGACGCCCGCGAAGGCATTACCGAACAAGACCGTGACCTCGCCGACTATCTGCGCCGCCTCAAGAAGCCGGTGGTGCTGGTCGCCAACAAGACCGAGGGCAGCGGCCATGAGAGCGGCATCGCCGAGGCCTATGGTCTGGGGCTGGGCGAACCGGTCGAAATCTCGGCCGAACATGGCGAGGGCTTGTCCGAACTTTACGAGGCCTTGCTGCCTTATGCCGAAAAACATCCCGAAGAACCGCCCGCCGAAATCCCCGCCGAGGGCGAACGCCCGGACAAGCCGTTGTCGATCACCGTGGTCGGGCGGCCCAATGTCGGCAAATCCACCTTGATCAACCGGCTCCTGGGCGTGGAGCGGCTGTTGACCGGACCCGAACCCGGCGTCACCCGCGATTCCATAACCATCGATTGGAACTGGGGCGGCCGCAAGCTGCGGCTCATCGACACCGCGGGCTTGCGCCGCAAGGCGCGCATCGAAGCCAAGACCGAGAAACTCTCGGCCGGCGACACGCTCCATGCCATCCGTTTCGCCGAGGTCGCGGTGCTGGTGATCGACGCCGTCCAGGGCCTGGAGCGCCAGGATCTGGCGATCGCGCGCATGGTCGCCGAAGAGGGCAGGGCGCTGGTGCTCGCGGTCAATAAATGGGATCTGGTGACGAAGCCCAAGGAGACGCTGGAGCGGATTTCCGAACGCGTGGCGGATTCCTTGCCCCAGCTCGCGGGCTTGAAACCGCTCACGCTCTCGGCCACGACAGGCGACGGCACCGGCAAACTGGTCCCGGCCGCCTTCGCCGCCTTTGCCGCCTGGAACCGCCGCGTGCCGACCCCGACGCTCAACCGTTTCCTGGTCCGGGTGCAGGAGCGCAACCCGCCGCCGCTGGTCGCCGGAAGGCGCTTGAAGCTGCGCTACATGACCCAGGTCAATATCCGGCCGCCGACCTTCGCGCTCTTCGCGTCGAAGCCGGGCGAGTTGCCGGAAAGCTGGCGGCGTTACCTGGTCAACCTGCTGCGCGAGCAATTCGACCTGCCGGGGGTCCCCATCCGCATGATGCTGCGCAAGGGCAAAAATCCCTTCGCGAGTGCGAGATAAACCGGGAATCGCCGTCCAAACTCCGCTTCCGGACGGAAAATCTGCCGCTTTTTGCGCCAAATGACCTGCATCATCTCGACATTCCGGATGCCGTTATGCGAATTTATCGCCCGCTCAATGCCGACCGCTGAACCGGGCCAGATACCGGCCAGATACCGGGAGGCGCGCGCGAGGGAGACGATTCCAGCCTATGACCAAAGTTCTCGTGAAGACCAAGCCCAAGCCCCCAACCCGCCCGGCCGGGGCATCGGTCGATGGGTTGCGCGGCGTCGATCTCGGCGTCACCGATCTCAAATCGCGCACCCGGTTTTTCACCGATGTGTGGCGCCTGGCGCCGGTGGCCGAGCATCCGGGCTCGGTCTATCTGCGCGGCACTGGCGCCTATCATCACATACTGGCGCTGCATGCGCGGCCGCGCGCCGAAATGCTGCGCATCGATCTCACCGCACCCGACAAGGCGGCGATCAACGCGCTCCATGCCGGGTTGCGCAAGGCCGGCGTCGCCGAACTTGAAAAGCCCGCGCTCATCACCGAGCCCGGCGGCGGCTATGGTTTCGCCTTCAAGGATCCCGAGGGGCGCACCTTGCGCATCCTCACCGGCGACAAGCGCCACGCCGATGCGGGAACGCGTCCCGACCGCCCGGCCAAGATCACCCATGTGGTGCTGAACTCGCCCGATGTCGATGCGATCAGCAATTTCTACGCCGATCATCTGGGATTCCGCATCATCGACCGCACAAGGGTGATGACCTTCCTGTGCTGCAACGAGCAGCACCACGCGCTCGCCTTCGCGCGGTCCACGGCACCCACGCTCAATCACATCGCCTTCGAGATGACCGATATCGATTCGGTGATGCGCGGCGCCGGGCGCATGCGCGACAGCGGCTTCTCGATCGAGTGGGGCATCGGGCGGCACGGGCCGGGCAACAATGTCTTCGCGTATTTCGTCGGTCCCGACGAGGTGGTGATCGAATACACCTCCGAGGTCGAGAAGATCGGCAAGCACTACAAGGTGCGCGGGCCCGAGGAATGGGCCTGGCCGCCCGGCCGCAACGACCAATGGGGCATCGCCATCGGCCCGACCGACCGCATGAAACAGGCGCAGCAGCGCATCTCATTCGCCCCCGGAATCTTCCACTCGGCGGGCTGACCGGCCGTTATTGCGCGGCCACGCAGTTAATCGACTATGCGGGACGCACCGGGAATGCCGGAAACAGGCGGCGCAACAGCGCGTCGAACGGCAGCAGCACGAATAGCGGGATCGCCGCCATTTCCAGCGCCAGGTAGGCCAAGGGCGGAATCGCGTGCTGCGCCGCTTCGCCCGGCCCGAACACCCAGTTGATGTTGTCGCCCGGACTGGTCAGCGCATAGCTCAGGGCGAGCACGATCCACAGCGCCGGCACTTGCCACGCCGGCGAGCGCCGGTAATAGCCGAAGCGGTGCAAAAGCCACAGCATCGCGAACGGCAGCGCGACATGGAACAGCGACAACGCGCGCAGAAAAAGCGGATGTGCCGGATCGAACATGTAACCGGTTAGGCCGAGAAGACGGTCGCCGGACAAAAGATCGATGCACCAGGCGATCTCGAGCGGCATGATTCCAGCTGCGATCGAGGCCAGTACCGGGCGCTCGAGTAAAATCGCGGCCGATGTCGCGAACAAGGCGAGATCCGACAGCCAAAGGAAATTTGCCGGCCCATAGTTGAGCCAATAGACCGGCACCAGCACCGCGATGAACAGGGCGGTGACGATTTTCAGTTCGAACGGAATTTTCTGCCCGATGGGCCGATGCGCCCCTTCGCGCATGTCAGCTTTTGCGGCTGATTCCCGCGCCGGTCAGCACGATGCCCAGCACCAAAATGCCGCCGCTGACCAACGGCGGAATGCTGTGCGACGTATTTTGCGTGGTTTGAAGATCAAGGCTGCCGATATTGGCGACGTCCTTGGTTTGCGACGTGGTGAAAAACGGGAATGCCAGCCCGCCGATCCCGATGATGACCAGGACGATCCCGGCAAGGATTAACCCATTCACGCGGCCCATACTGCCCTCCATTTGACGATGCGGCCGCTTCCCGGCGGTGCCCGCGATAAATTCCGTGATAAACCCCGTGATAAGCGACGATGCCGGATCACGCGGCGCGCAACCAAGGTTTACTTGGTCTGATTCGTCGTGGTCGTGGATGTCGTGCTTCCGTCCGGCGCCGGCGCCGAGGTTGTCGTCTGCTCGGTCGTCGAGCCGCCGCCATGACCGCCGATATATCCGCCGTAATACGCAATTCCGAATATGGCGAATGCCGCCACCAAGCCGCCAACGATGAAGTATAGGCTGCTATTGCCGCCGTTTTCGCTCGTGCCATCGGCCATCGGAATCTCCTGATCTGTGTTCGTGCAAAATGCGGCTTGATGCGATTTCCTGGGCATCAAGTGCGGATGACCGCCAAGATAGACGGCCAACGGCTTCTCCCCATAGGGCCGGAAACTACCTAGGCCGCCTGGAGCGCATGAGGCGGCCGTCACCGCGCAACGCCGCCGGCAAGCTCCGCCAACGCCTCGACGTCGGATATCCGCACCCGGCTGCAACTCGAGACGATGCAGCCGCTCGCCTTCAGCACGGTGAAGACGCGGCTCACGGTTTCGGTGGTGAGGCCAAGATAATCGGCGATGTCGGCGCGCGACATCGGCAATTCGATCCAGCCATCCCTTCTGCCGATGCGATGGAAAAGCATCAACAGGAAAGAAGCCACGCGTTCATGCGCGCTCTTGCGGCCAAGCAGCACCATGTGATCTTGCGCGATGGCAAGTTCGCGCGAAACCAGCTTCAAGATCTGGCTCTCCATGCCGGGGAAATCCGAATACATGCGCTGAAGCTGGCGGCGCGGAAAGCGGCGCAGGATCAGCGGCGTCACCGCCTCGGCGTTATAATCGTAGCTGTCCTCGGCGCTGAATCCGAAAATATCGCCCCGGAACAGAAAGCCGAGTATCGCGCGGCGGCCGTCGGAAAGCAGTTTGACAAGCTCCACCGTGCCTTCGGTGATGGTGAAGAACATGGCCGCCGGGTCGCCTTCATGGAGAAAAGTCTTGCCCGCGACGATTGTCCGCGATTCGTAGGCAAGCGAAAAACGCGCCATGGGGTCGGCCTTGCCCCTGGCTCGCGCGATGGCTGGAAATGCCAGGGAACGGGCGGAGCCGGCGGTGGAAAGCGGCATGATATGATCCCCGATGCGGCGACGCGCCCGATGCGGCCCATAGGATCAAGATGTTACGCGGGCTTGTCCGCCGGCCCTATTGCGGCTTCTACCTAGGCCTGTGGGCGCGGCGATGGGCAGGGCAAAGCGCCGGTTTCACGCTTCATTCGGGCGAGTCTGCCGCAAGCCGCGGCGCTTCAATCGTTGGCGCTTTGGATGGCTTTCACGACCGCGTCGGTCACGTCCTTGGTCGTCGCCTTGCCGCCGACATCCGGGGTTTTAATTCCGGCCTGGGTGACTTTTTCCACCGCGCGCATCAGCCGGGACGAGGCCTCCGTCTCGCCGAGGTGATCGAGCATCTGTGCCGCTGTCCAGAAGCTGGCGATCGGATTGGCGATGCCCTTGCCGGTGATGTCGAAGGCCGAGCCGTGGATC
>Ga0181519_10003104_pt1 | contig 13749 bp, 8 predicted proteins | sample PEATcosm2014_Bin_26_FD_121102 | JGI IMG/M metagenome (GOLD analysis project Ga0181519, IMG submission 121102) | Peatland microbial communities from MTU Mesocosm Facility, Houghton, MI, USA - PEATcosm2014_Bin02_10_metaG | ecosystem: Environmental > Terrestrial > Soil > Wetlands > Peat | place...
GCGGCCCGCTGGGTCGCCAAGCACGTCGTCGCCTCGGGAGCGGCCTCACGCTGCGAGATCCAGGTCGCCTACGCCATCGGGGTCGCCCATCCGGTCTCGGTGATGATCGACACCTTCGGGACCGAGGCGGTCGCCCCCGAGCACATCGCGAAGGCGGTCGACGAGATCTTCGACCTGCGTCCCGCCGCGATCGTGCGCGACCTCGACCTCCGCCGGCCGATCTACCGCCAGGTCGCCGCCTATGGCCACTTCGGCCGTTCCGCCACCGAGGTCCCCTGGGAGGCGACCCCCCGGCTCGAGGACCTCCGCACTGCCCTCGGGCTCTAGGCGGGGCCGGGCGGGGCCCTCCGAAGCCCCGAGCGGGCTCGTCCGGTGTCCCCGGAGCGGCCCGTGCCCGAACGTGCCGACGCCCGCGGCCGCCTCCGAGCCATGACCTCGACCGTCGAGGTGCTGCCCGACTTGAGCGGGCTGGACAGGACCTTCGCCTATGAGGTCCCAGAGGAGCTGGCAGGGGCGGTCACGCCCGGGTGCATCGTGCGCGTGGTGCTGCACGGACGTCGCGTCCGGGGCTGGGTGGTCGCCGGCTCCGGCGAGCTCCCCCCCGGGCTCGAGCTCCGTCCCCTGAGCGACGTCGTGTCGCTCGGGCCGTCTCCGGAGCTCGTCGAGCTCTCCCGGTGGGCCGCCTGGCTCTACGCGGGACGCCTGCGGCCGTTGCTGGTGGCGGCGTCGCCCCCCCGGCTCGTGCGGGCTCTCCCGGCCCCGCCGGCCCGGGCGGGCAGGCCCGCGACGCCGGCGAAGGCGGGCTCGCTCCTCGAGGACGAGATCGCCGCCGCCACCGCGCAGGCGCTCTCGTGCCCGTCGGCCGTCCTGCGCCTGCCCCCGGCGGCGCCGAGGCTGGCGGTCGTCGCGGCTGGCCTCCGGGCACTCGGCGGCGACAAGGACCTCCTCGTGCTCGCCGCCTCGAGGCACGACGCCCTCATAGTGGCCAGCCGTCTCGAGCGTGCCGGTCACCCGGTGGCCCTCCAGCCCGACGCCTGGGCCGGCGCCGCCGCGGGGGGCCGCGTCGTGGTGGGCACCCGCTCCGCTGTGCTCGCCCCGGTGGCCGGCCTGGGGGCGATCGTCGTCCTCGACGCGCACGCCGACTCCTACCAGGAAGAGCGCGTGCCCACCTGGGAGGCCACCGTGCTCGCCGAGGAGCGGGCGCGCCGCGCCGGGGCGCCGTGCCTGCTCGTCAGCGCCTGCCCGGGCGTGGACCTGGTCACCGGGCGCCCGCTCATCACCTTGTCCCGGGAGTCCGAGCGGGCCGGTTGGGCACCGATAGAGGTGCTGGACGCGCGGGACGAGGACCCGCGGGCAGGGGGCTACCCCGCCCGGCTGGCGGCGGTGATCAGGCAGGCCGCGGACGCGGACCGCAAGCGCCCCGTCGTCGTCGTGCTCAACCGGAAGGGCCGGGCCCGCCTGCTCGCCTGCCGGCGGTGCCGGAGTCTGCTGCGCTGCGAGGTGTGCGGGGGCGCCCTCGTCCAGCTCGAGCGGCAGGCGGCGGGGCAGCCGGCGGTGCTCCACTGCCCGCGGTGCTCCTTGGACGTCCCGGCCCGGTGCGCCGAGTGCGGGCCGACGAGGCCCGTCATCGTGCGCCCCGGCGTCGCCCGCGCCCGCGACGACCTGGCGGCTCTCACCGGGCTCGAGGTGGCCGAGATCGGGCGCGCGGGGGCGGCGCCCGACGCCCTGGCGCAGGCCCCGGTCCTCATCGGGACCGAGGCCGTGCTGCACCGCGCCGGCCCGGCATCTGTGGTCGTGTTCCTCGACTTCGACAACGAGCTGCTCGCGCCCCGCTACAGGGCCGGCGAGCAGGCTCTGGCGCTGCTGGCGCTCGCCTCCCGCCTCGTCGGCGGCCGACGCCGCTCCGGCCGCGTCGTGGCGAGGACACGCTCGCCCGATCACGAGGTCCTCGACGCCGCCCTGCACGCCGATCCCGGTCGCCTCGTCGCCGTCGAGCAGCCGCGCCGGGCCCAGCTCCGCCTCCCCCCCGCGACCGCGCTCGCCCTCGTGAGCGGGGACGGTGCCGCCGAGCTCGTGTCGCGTCTTTCGTCCGTGCCGGGGTCCCTCGAGGTCGGCAGCGCGGCCGCCGGGCGCTTCCTGATCCGTGCCGCGGGTCCCGGAGAGCTGGCGGAGGCGCTCGCGGCGGCCGGGCCCGCTCCGGCCGGAACCCGCGTCGAGGTCGCCCCGCGCCAGGTCTGAGACGTCTCTGCCTGGACCCCCGGGAGGGATCACCTGCTATCGTGGTCCGTGCCGGCCCAGGTCGGCGCGGCGTGGCCTGTGCGCCACCGCCGTGATTTGTTGCCAGTTCCCCTCCCCGCCTGGTCGGCGTGCCCGGCCGGCACAGCAAGAAAGCACGCCACTCAAGCATGCCTGACAAGACGGCCACGATCACCGAGCACCGGCTGCACGAGACCGACACCGGCTCACCAGAGGTGCAGGTGGCGCTACTCACCGGACGCATCAACCATCTCACCGACCACCTGAAGATGCATCGGGGGGACCACCACACCCGCCGGGGGCTGATGAAGCTCATCGGCCGCCGCCGCCGCCTGCTCGACTACGTCAAGGCAAACGACGTCGAGCGGTACCGGGCGCTCATCTCCCGGCTCGGGATCCGGCGCTAGAGCGGGGATCACCCCGACGGCCGAGCCGTCCGGGGTCCACATAGGGCGGCGGCCGGGGACAACTTCACCGGCACGAGCCGCCCGTACGAAAACAAGCGGTGCCTTACGGCGCCAGCTGCCAGTCGCCGAATACCGGGACAGACGCCACGAGGGCGGGTCCGGTGCACGCCGACTGGGAACTGGCAAGCGAGGCACCCCAATCACATAGGAGTGTCATGGCTGATGCCATCACCGTGTCGGGCCCCATCAGCGGGACCGACCGGACCCTGTCCTTTTCCACCGGCAAGCTCGCCGGTCAGGCAGATGGAGCCGTCGTCGCCCGTATCGGCGACACGATCGTGCTCGCAACCGCGACGGCTGCTCGAAAGGTGCGTGAGGGCACCGACTTCTTCCCCCTCACCGTAGACATCGAAGAGCGGATGTACGCCGCCGGCAAGATCCCCGGCTCGTTCTTCCGCCGGGAGGGCAGGGCGACCGACCAGGCGATCCTGACGGCCCGCCTCATCGACCGCCCGCTGCGCCCCTCGTTCCCGGACGGCTTCCGCAACGAGGTGCACGTCGTCGGGACCATTCTCGGGGCCGACCAGACCAACACCCACGACGTCCTGTCGATCAACGCCGCCTCGGCGGCGCTCATGATCTCGGGCATCCCCTTCGAGGGACCGATCGGCGCCGTCCGCATCGCCTACTCGACCGAGGGGACCTGGCTCCCTCACGCCACCTACCAGGAGGGCGACGCCTCGACCTTCGAGCTCGTCGTCGCCGGGCGCGCCCTTTCCGGCGAGCCTGGCGCGGACGTCGCCATCGTCATGGTCGAGGCCGGGGGCACCGAGAGGGCCTTCGAGTACTTCGCAGACGGCGCCCCGCCGGTCACAGAAGAGGTGATCGCCAACGGGCTCGAGGTCGCCAAGACCTGGATCCGCGAGTCGATCGAGCTCCAGCGCCAGCTCGTCCGCGAGGCGGGTTCCAAGCCCACCATCGAGTTCACCCTCTTTGTCGACTACGGCGAGGACGTCTACGAGCGGGTTGTCGCCGTCGGCTCCGAGCGCCTGCGGTCGGCGAACGCGATCACGGCCAAGGCCGAGCGCAACGGGGCCCTGGACGCGGCCACCGACGCCATCATCGAGGAGCTCTCCCCGGAGTTCCCCGATCGCGAGCGCGAGATCCGCGCCGCGGCGCGATCGCACACGAAGAAGATCGTCCGCAAGCGCATCGTCGAAGAGGGCATCCGCATCGACGGGCGTGGGCCGGCGGACATCCGCCCGCTCTCGGCCGAGGTCGGCCTGCTCCCGACCGCGCACGGCTCGGCGCTGTTCCAGCGCGGCGACACCCAGGTGCTGAACGTCTGCACGCTCGGCATGCCGAGGATGAACCAGCTGCTGGACACGATCGGCATCGACGACACGAAGCGCTACATGCACCACTACAACTTCCCCCCCTTCTCCACCGGGGAGACCGGCTTCATGCGGGGGCCGAAGCGGCGCGAGATCGGCCACGGCCTGCTCGCCGAGCGGGCGCTGCTGCCCGTCATCCCGCCCGAGACCGAGTTCCCCTACGTGCTGCGCCTCGTCTCCGACGTGCTCTCGTCGAACGGGTCGACCTCGATGGCCTCTGTCTGCGGGTCCTCGCTGTCTTTGATGGACGCCGGGGTCCCGATCAAGGCGCCCGTCGGCGGCATCGCCATGGGCCTCGTCTTCGCCGAGGGCAAGTACACGACCCTGACCGACATCCTCGGTGCCGAGGACGCCTTCGGCGACATGGACTTCAAGGTCGCCGGCACGGCCGACATCGTGACCGCCCTCCAGCTCGACACCAAGATCGCCGGCATCCCGGCCGAGGTGCTGGCCCAGGCCCTCAGCCAGGCGCGTGACGCGAGGCTCAAGGTCCTCGCGGTCATGGAGTCGGCCATCTCGGCTCCCCGCTCGGAAGTGGGGGAGAACGCGCCGAAGATCGTCAGCTTCGAGATCCCGATCGACAAGATCGGCGAGGTCATCGGCCCGAAGGGCAAGGTGATCAATGCGATCCAGCAGGAGACCGGCGCGGACGTGAACGTCGACGACGACGGTCAGGTGGGCACGGTCACCATCGGTGCCAAGCAGCGCTCGGTGGTCGACGAGGCCCGCCGCCGCATCGAGCTGATCCTCGACCCGCCGACGCCTGAGGTGGGCGCCGTCTACACGGGCAAGGTCGTGAACATCACCAAGTTCGGGGCCTTCGTGAACATCCTTCCTGGGCGCGACGGGCTCGTCCACATCTCGAGGCTCGGGCAGGGACGCCGGGTCGAACGCGTCGAGGACGTCGTCACCCTCGGCCAGGAGGTCGAGGTCCGCGTCGACGAGATCGACCCGCAGGGCAAGGTCTCGCTGTCGCTCGCGGGCGACGCGCCGGCCGGAGACCCGGGAGCGTCGTCTCCGGGTGAGGCCGGCAACGAGGCCGGCGGTGGCAACGGCGGCAGGCGCTCGTCCGGCTCGGGCGGGCCCTCGCAGGCCGCAGACCGCGGAGGCGAGGAGACGACCGGGGCGCGCCGGCGGGCCTCGTTCGAGGACGCCTTCGCCACCGAGCTCGAGTCGACCTTCGGCGACCTCGGCCCGGCCGACCTCGCCGCCGGGGCTGGCGCGCCCGGGGGCCCGCGCCGCAGCACCGACAGCGGCGGCGGTGCCCGCCGCGGTCCTGGGGGCGGGTCGGGCTCAGCCCGGCGTCGTCCGAGGAGCGGGGGACGCTGAGCTGAGGCGCGAGGCCGGCCCGGTGCGGGGAGCTGTCCCGCGATGATCACGACCACCACGCTCGACAACGGCATCGCGCTCGTGACCGAGGCGATGCCCGAGGTCTCGTCGCTGTGCGTGGGCGTCTGGGTCGGGACCGGCTCGCGTGACGAGACCCCCGAGCAGTCGGGGATCTCGCACTTCCTCGAGCACCTGTTATTCAAGGGAACGCCTGAGCGCACGGCGCACCAGATCGCCGAGGAGGTCGACGCGGTCGGGGGCGACATGAACGCCTACACGACCAAGGAGTACACGACCTTTTACGTGCGTGCCCTCGCCGAGCACGTGGAGCTCGGCCTGGACGTCCTCTGCGACATCCTCTCCCGGCCGGCACTCCGCCCCGAGGAGGTCGACGCCGAGCGCCAGGTGATCCTCGAAGAGGTCCTCATGCACCGCGACGAGCCTTCGGACGTCGTCCAGGAGCTCTTCGCGGCGGCGATGTTCCCCGGTCACACCCTGGGACGGGAGGTGCTCGGGGAGCCGGAGGTGATCACGAAGGTGTCCGTGCCGGCGATCCGCTCCTTTTTCGACACGCACTATCTGCCCGGCAACATGGTCATCGCCGCCGCCGGCGACCTCGACCACGCGCGGCTCGCCGCCGCCATCGAGGCACGTTTCGCCGGCCGCAGCGGGGGGGCGCCGCCGGTGCGCCAGGCGCCCTCGGGCGAGACCGTCCCCCTGGTGGTCGAGTCGCGCGAGTCCGAGCAGGCCCAGCTCGTCCTCGGCGTGCGGGCCCCCGACCGGCACTCGTCCGACCGGTTCACGCTCGCGGTCTTGAACCATGTCCTCGGCGGGGGACTGTCGAGCAGGCTGTTCCAGGAGATCAGGGAGTCGCGGGGGCTCGCCTACGCGATCGGGTCCGACCGCAGCGCCTTCGACGACGCCGGCACCCTCGCCATCTCGGTCGGCACCTCGCCCGACAAGGCGCACGAGGTGCTCGACCTGCTCCACACCGAGCTCGACCGGTTCGCGGCCAAGGGCATCAGCCAGCGCGAGCTCGAGGTCGCCAAGGGTCATCTCCGCGCCGACATGCTCCTGTCGCTCGAGGACTCCGGCTCGCGCATGTCGCGCATCGGCTCGGCCCTGCTGTTGTTCGGCACGGTGCTCACGACAGAGGAGATCCTCGGCCGCATCTCGGCGGTGACGGCCGAGCAGGTCCAGACCGTCGCCGAGCAGCTGCTCATGTCGCCCAGGACCCTCGCCGTGGTGGGGCCTTTCTCAGCGGCCGACTTCTCGTGAAGAAGGTGGCCGTGCTCGGCGCCGCCGGGCGGATGGGCATCGCGGTCTCCGCCGCCGTGCTCGCCGCGCCCGACATGGACCTCGTCGCCGCCGTCGACCCGGCGGCCGGCGGACGCCTCGTCGCGGACGTCGCCGGGGTACGCGAGGGCGGCCTGCGCATCTCGGGAGACATCGACGCCATCACCGAGGCGGGCGCCGAGGTCGTGGTCGACTTCACCGTCGTGCAGGCGGCGCGCGAGAACCTGCGCTGGTGCGCGGAGCGCGGCGTTCACGTCGTCTGCGGGACGACCGGCTTCGACGGGAACGACCTCGAGGCGATACGCGGCTGGTTCTCCGGGTCGGCCCACGCCGTGCTCGCGCCGAACTTCGCCATCGGGGCGGCTTTGATGATGCGCTGTGCCGAGCTGTGCGCGCCCTGGATACAGGCGGCCGAGGTGGTCGAGCTGCACCACGACCGCAAGCGCGACGCCCCTTCCGGAACTTCGCTCGAGACCGTCCGGCGGATGCAGGCGGCTCGCAACGAGTCCGGGGCCGGTGACTGGTCACCCGACCCGACCGAGAACGAGGTCCTCCCCGGCGCCAGGGGCGCACGCACCGACGGTGGCGTCCACGTCCACTCCGTGCGGCTTCCCGGCCTGCTCGCCCATCAGGAGATGATCTTCGGCCTGCAGGGCGAGACCTTGTCCATCCGCCACGACTCCTTCGACCGGGCGAGCTACATGCCCGGGGTGCTCCTCGCCGTCCGCCGGGTGTCCGAGCTCGAAGGTCTGACGGTCGGGCTCGGCGAGCTGCTCGGGCTTTGAGCTCGCCCGCGGCGGTCGCGCTTTTTGGGGCTCGGGCGGCCGGCGGCATTTCCCCGGCGACCGACGGCCCCGCACTGGTAACTTTTCCGTGATGAGGCCGGGACCACGATGAGGCCGGGACCACGATGAGGCCGGCCCGACCCGCCGGCCGCTTCGGCGCCGTGGTGACCGCCATGGCCACCCCCTTCGACGCCGACGGCCGCCTCGACATCGACGGCGCCGTCACCCTTGCCCGCCACCTCACCGAGGACGGCAGCGACGGGCTCGTCGTGACGGGCACCACGGGCGAGGGCCCGACGCTCACCGATTCCGAGCGCGCCGAGCTCTGGGCGGCGGTGGCGGGCGCCGTCACGGTGCCGGTGATCGCCGGCTCGGGGACAAACGACACGGCGCACTCGGTCGAGCTCACGCGGGTCGCGACAGAAGTCGGGGCGGCGGGGATCCTCGCCGTGACCCCCTATTACAACCGCCCGTCGCAAGCCGGGATCGCGGCGCATTTCGCGGCGGTGGCCGCGGCGACGACGCTGCCGGTCGTCGTCTACGACATACCGGTGCGAACCGGGCGCAAGGTGACCGTCGAGACGATGCTCGGGCTCGTGGCCGAGTGCCCGAACATCGTCGCCGTGAAGGACGCCTCGAGCGACCCGGCCGGCGCGGCGCGCCTTATGGCACGGGCCGGCGCGGAGTTCGAGTGCTACAGCGGGGACGACTCGCTCCTGTTGCCGCTGCTGTCGGTCGGCGCTGTGGGCGTGATCAGCGTCGCCTCCCACTGGGTCGGGCCCGAGCTCGGCGAGATCATCCGGCGGTACCTCGGCGGAGACGTGGAAGGCGCCCGCGAGCTGAACGCCGAGCTGATAGACCCGATCTCGTTCCAGTCGAGCGACGAGGCGCCCAACCCGCTCCCGACAAAGGCCGTCCTCCGGGCGCGGGGCCTGCCCGCGGGCGAGTGCCGCCTCCCCATGGGTCCCGCCCCCGACTGGCTCGAGCCGAGGGCGCGCGTCATGCTCGTCGCCCTGGACTCCTGGCGGCGCAGCCGCCTGGCCCCGGACATGGCGGCGGTGGGGCAGCATGCCTGAGCCGGTGAGGATCTCGTTTCTCGGCGGCCTGGGCGAGATCGGCCGCAACTGTGCGGTGGTCGAGCAGCAGGGGCGCCTCGTGGTGCTCGACTGCGGGATCATGTTCCCGAACCCGGAGATGCCCGGGGTCGACCTCGTGCTGCCGGACTTCACCTTCCTCCGTGAGCGCGCCGGCGATGTCGACGGGATCGTGCTCACCCACGGACACGAGGACCACGTCGGTGCCCTCGCCTACCTGATGCGGGACGTCGACGCCCCGATCTACGGTTCGAGCCTCACCCTCGGGTTCGCCCGCAACCGGCTCGACGAGGCGGGGCTGGGACAAAAGGCGCAGCTCGTGCCCGTGCGCGACGGGGAGCGCCGCAAGATCGGCCCGTTCGACGTCGAGTTCATCCCCGTGACGCACTCGGTGCCGAGCGGCTTCGCCCTCGCCTTCCACACCGCCCAGGGGGTCGTGCTGCACAGCGGTGACTTCAAGCTGGACCTGACCCCGGTCGACGGGCGCCGGACCGACCTCGCCCGCATCGGCCAGATCTCCGCCACCGAAGGCATCCGCCTGCTCCTCGCCGACTCGACGAACGCCGAGCTGCCCGGCTACACCGGCAGCGAGAGCTCGGTCGGCGAGTCCCTGCGTAGGATCTTCATGGCCCAGCGGGGCCGCCGGATCGTCGTCGCCTGCTTCGCGAGCCATGTGCACCGCATCCAGCAGCTGGCGGACGCCGCCATCGCGAGCGGCCGCAAGGTCGCCCTGCTCGGCCGCTCGATGGTGAAGAACGTCGGCATCGCCCTCGAGCTCGGGATGTTGACGATCCCGGACCGCGCTTTCGCCGACATCGAGAAGATCGGCGACCACAACCCGGGCGAGATCTGCGTGATCTCCACGGGCTCCCAGGGCGAGCCCATGTCCGCCCTGGCGCAGATGGCCTCGGGCGAGAGCCGCTGGCTGCATGTCGAAGAAGGCGACGTCGTCGTGCTCAGCTCGCACGCGATCCCCGGCAACGAATGGGCGGTCGCCAAGGTGATGGACGGCCTCGCCCGTCGTGGAGCGGAGGTCATCCACGCCGGTGTCGCCCACGTGCACGAGAGCGGGCACGCCCGCCAGGGCGAGCTGGCGACGCTGTTGTCCATCGCCCGGCCGCGCAGCTTCGTGCCGGTGCACGGGGAGTACCGCATGCTCGTGCGCCACTCCCGCCTGGCGATCGAGATGGGCGTCGCCGCGGACGAGGTCCTGATCTGCGAGGACGGCGACGTCGTGCAGCTCGGCGACGAGGGGATCGACTTCGCAGGCGAGGTCTCGGCCGCGCACGTGTTCGTCGACGGGATCGTCGGGGACGTCGGCCTCGGGGTGCTGCGCGACCGCCGCGTGCTCGCCGAAGAGGGCGTCGTGGTGGCCGTCGTCACCATCGACGGCAGAAGCGGCGAGATCGTCGGGGCCCCGGAGATCGTGAGCCGCGGGTTCCTCGACGAGCCGGGCGCCGAGTCGGTGGTCGAGGAGCTGCGCGCCGCCATCGCCAAGGCCGTCGAGGTCACCGTCGGCGAAGGGGGCTTCGACGCGGACGCCCTGCGCCGGGTCATGCGCCGGACCGTGGGCCGGATCGTGAGCGACCGTACCCGGCGCCGGCCGATGATCGTGCCCGTCGTGCTCGAGGCCTAAGGGAGCCTCCGGCCGACCTGAGGTCCCAGTCATTTCAAGTGGCTGGTGTTAGCGTTGTTCTTATCGTGGCAGTGTCCAGACGTGTCGTCTCAAGTTCATCCACGCCTTCTCGCGGCGCTCCGACCAGGGGGAAGACCAGCAGGCCGACGCGCTCGGCTGCCCCGGCGAAGACGGCGAGGAGCTTGCGCGCCGTCGCGCCGCCCACCCGGAACAAGGGCCGGGCGCGATCTGCGAGACGCAGGACGACCGCGCTCGGGCACGGCGCCGGACGGCTCCTGGAGCTGCTCGCGGCACCGTCGGAGGAGTCCTGCGGCTGGGCGTTGCTCCTCTTGGGGGTGCTCGCCGGCCTCGGCGTATATCTCAACCTCCTCGGGCCCGCCGGCCACCTGCTGAGGGACGGAGGGGCACGCTCTTTGGGCTGGGGCGCCGACTCGGCGCCCGTAGCCCTGGCAGTCGGCGGCGTCATCCTTCTCGCGGGAAGGGCGCGTCGCGGTCTCGGGGGCATCCTCGCCGCCCTGGTGCTCCTCCTCGTGGTCTCCGCCGGGTTGGCGGACCTGGCCGGCGGCTCGCCCGCCACCTCGGCGGCCTGGAGCGTCCTCGGCGGTGCCGGTGGCGTCGTCGGAGCCGCGGTCGGCGGGGGCCTCGCCAAGCTCATCGGTGTCGCGGGAGCCTCCGTCGTGCTGGGGGCGGTCGCGTTGGCGTCGATCTGCGGGCTGCTCGGCATGCCGCTGCTCGCCGTGATCAGGACCGTGGGCAGCGCCCTTCGGGCCGGCGGCCGCTGGACCTGGAGCCTGCTGAGCGCCTGGGTGTCCTCGATGCGCGTGCAGCCGACCGGGACACGCGCGCCGGCGACGGCGATCGGTCACGTCGAGACCGGCGCGGACGGCTTCGGCGTCTGGCCCGGCAACACCGCGGGGGTGGCGCCCGGCACCGGTCACGTATCGGTGCTGCCGGCCGGGCTGCCCGACCTGGAGGAGGGCCCCGAGGACCCGGAGACCGCCGCAGACGAGACTCGCGTGGGACCGGCAGATGCGACAGCCGCCGGTGGGGGGCATTCCGACAAGGACGTGCTCCGCACCGCGGCTGGCGCTGGCAAGCCGGAACAGCTCAGCTTGCCTGTGGGGCCGACGTCCGGTTCCTGGAAGCTGCCGCCCCTCAAGCTCTTGAAGAAGAGCAAGGAGCAGGACCTGGACCGCAAGGTGATCGAGGAGAGGGGCCGCGTCCTCGAGCGCGCCCTCGGCGCCCATGGCGTCGAGACCCACCTCGTCGGCTTCACGGTCGGGCCGACGGTCACCCGCTTCGAGCTCGAGCTCGGCGCCGGCGTGAAGGTCGCCCGCGTGACCACGCTCGCGAAGGACATCGCCTATGCCATGGCCTCGCCCGACGTGCGCATCCTCGCGCCGATCCCCGGCCGCTCGGCGATAGGCGTCGAGGTGCCGAACCGGGACCGGCAGCTCGTCACGCTCGGCAGCGTGCTGCAGTCCCTCGACGCGCAGCGTTCCACGCATCCCTTGGAGGTCGCCTTCGGACGTGACATCGCCGGCCGCTCGGTGATGGTGAACCTCGCCGAGATGCCCCACCTGCTGATCGCCGGGGCGACCGGCGCGGGCAAGTCGTCGTGCATCAACTCGGTGATCACCTCCATCCTCATGAGGGCCACGCCGGACGAGGTCCGCCTCATCCTCGTGGACCCGAAAAGGGTCGAGCTGGGCCACTACAACGGCCTTCCCCACCTGCTCACCCAGGTGGTGGTGAACCCGAAGCGGGCCGCCAACGCCCTCTCGTGGGCGGTGACGGAGATGGAACGCCGCTACGACCTGCTCGCCGAGTGCGGCATGCGCGACATCAGCGGCTACAACGCGGCCGTGGACCGGGGGGAGCTCGACGGGGGCTCGCCGCTTCCGGTGGCGGGCCGTCCCGGGGTCCTCGAGGCGGTGCCGGACGAGTACGCGCCTCGCGACGATGCCGGGGCCTCCGCCGAGGCCGGGGCCTTCGACGATGCCAGCGCCTTCGACGATGCCAGCGCCTTCGCCGAGGCCGGGGCTTCCGCCGAGGCCGGTGCCGAAGGAGCGGAGGTCCAGCCGGCCGACAACGAGGCCGACAACGAGCTGTGGCCTGACGACTACGAGCTGTCGGGCTCCGCCAGTGCCGGGGCCGCAGGTTCGCGCGACGACGCCCAGGCCGCCCGGCACGTCCGCCTGCCCTACGTCCTCATCGTCGTCGACGAGCTGAACGACCTGATGATGGTCGCGGCCCGCGACGTCGAGGAGTCGATCTGCCGGATCGCGCAGATGGCGCGGGCGGTCGGGATCCATCTCGTCATCGCCACCCAGCGACCCTCGGTGGACGTCATCACCGGGGTGATCAAGGCGAACATCCCGTCGCGTCTCGCCTTCTCCGTCTCGTCGCTCGCCGACTCCCGCGTCATCCTCGACCAGCCGGGCGCGGAACGCCTCATCGGCCGGGGAGACCTGCTGCTTCTCACCGCGTCCTCGAGCGTCCCCCGTCGCATCCAGGGCCCCTGGGTGGGTGAGGACGAGGTCCGCTCGGTCGTCGCCCACTGGCGGCGCCAGAGCGGCCCCCGCTACGTCGAAGGCGTGGAAGGAGACGACTCCGCCTCGGGCCGGGGCCGCGGCGTCGAGGACGACGACGACGAGTTCCTGCCCCTGGCAATGGAGTATGTGGTCCGCTCCCAGCTAGGCTCCACGTCCATGCTCCAGCGCAAGCTCCGGGTCGGCTTCGCCCGGGCGGGCAGGCTCATGGACCTTCTCGAAAGGCGGGGCGTGGTCGGCCCCTCCGAAGGCTCCAAGCCCCGCGCCGTCCTGATGACAGCCGAGGAGCTGGACGAGCTCTAGTCCCAGCGGCCGAACCGGCGAGATCAGATCGATGCAGCGCGACGCGATGAGTGGAGCCTCCATGGCCTCATCGGCCGCGCCCAGCCTCGGCGGCGCTGTGGCCGCCTGGCCGGAGTCCCGACGCAGCATCTCCGCAGGCAGGGCCAGCAAGCGCCGCCTCTACTGGCGTCGGCGCCTCACGGTGCTCGCCTGTCTCGCTCTCGTCGTCTCGGCTCTCGGGTGGCTCATCGACGGATCCGGGTCCGGCCCGCTCGCGGCCTCGAGCGACCGGGGCACGACCACCCTGCAGCTGCGGCACGTCCACCTGCCGGCGCTCGTGCCTCTCGTACCGGAGCTGAGCAGGATCCCCGGGGTCCTTCCCGCCCTGCCGATTCCCCCCTCGGGGCAGTCGGCCGTCTATGTCCGCGGGGTCGGGCTCCTCGGGGCCTCGCCGGACGAGGCTCCGGTGCCGATGGCGAGCGTGACCAAGGTCATGACGGCGGTTCTCGTGCTGCAGGACCATCCCCTCGGCAAGGGCTCGGGACCGACCTTCAAGATGACGGCCGCCGACCACGCCGCCTGGATCGCGGCCGTGGAGAACGGCGACTCGACTCTCGACGTCGTCGCCGGAGAGCGTCTCACCGAGCGCCAGCTGCTAGAGGCGCTCCTCATCCCGTCGGCCGACAACATCGCCGACTACCTCGCCCGCTGGGACGCC
>Ga0181519_10003105_pt1 | contig 13748 bp, 13 predicted proteins | sample PEATcosm2014_Bin_26_FD_121102 | JGI IMG/M metagenome (GOLD analysis project Ga0181519, IMG submission 121102) | Peatland microbial communities from MTU Mesocosm Facility, Houghton, MI, USA - PEATcosm2014_Bin02_10_metaG | ecosystem: Environmental > Terrestrial > Soil > Wetlands > Peat | place...
CGCACATAGAACGCGTGGTGCGCGCAGTCGATGGTCAGTTGCCGTCCGATCTCGCCGCCGACCTCGACGTGCACGATCGGAATACCGGTCTCGGCAATCAGCGCTTGCGCCATCTTGGCGTTGGCCACACCGATCAGCCCGTGCCTGGCGGGCGGCTGATGCGGCATCATGTTGCCGCCGCCTGCGATCACGGCTTCGATCTCGCTGCGACGTGCGCCGTCGACCTTCATGAGCGCGAGCAGCGAAGGCACCGCCTGCGTCACGTACTTCGCGCCGATGGCGAGGGTGGGATTCGGCGCCTCGGGCAACAGGCAGTGCGCGAGTCCGTAAAGGCCGCGCGCGCGCCACATCAGTGCGATGCCCACACACGAGCCGAGGGTGGCGCGCAGCACGTCTTCGCCGCGCCCGATGCGCACCTCGCCCATCAACACCTGAATGTCATGCGACGGCCCCATTTGACGCTCCCTGATTCCGGTAGATGAGCGGTTGCTCGAACTGATAGCCGGTCGAGAGCCGCGCGAGCGACTCGGATTCCCCGACGATCAGCACGCCCTCGGGGGCAAGCGTGCGGCGTACGTTCTCGAGAACGCGTTCCTGATCGGCCGCTTCGAAATAGATCAGTACGTTGCGCAGCATCACGAGATCGAACGCCTCGCGACGTGCCATGCGTTGATACAGGTTGTGCTCGGCAAACGTGATGTGCGCGCGCAATTCCGGCGACACGGTAAAGCCGCCGGCGCTCGGGCGGAAGTACTTCGCCAGCATGGCTGGGCGCTGCTGCCGGAGCGCGTCGATACTGCGTCCGCCGTAGTTGCCTGCCATGGCGACGGCCAGCACCTGACTTGAAATGTCGGTCGCCATGATCTGGTACTGGAAGCCCGTATGCCGCGCCCGGAATTCCTCGCAGATCATGGCCGTCGAGTAGGGCTCCTCGCCGGAAGAGGCGGCGGCCGACCACATCCGGAAGGTCCGTCCGGGATTGGCGGCATGCCAGCGCGGCAGATAGTGTTGTGCGAAATAGTCCCAGACACGCGGGGTGCGAAAGAACGTGGTTTCGTTCGTGGTGACCAGATTCACGAAGTTGCGCACTTCATCCGGTGTGTTCTCGAGCAGCGCGAGATAGTCGCGGTAGCACGACAGCGAGAGCGCGCGCAGACGCGGGCGCAGGCGGCCTTGCAACATCGTCCACTTCTTCTCGTTCATCGAGATTCCGGTGTGCCGGTGCACAGCACGCAGGAGCGCCTGCTGGGTACCGGGATCGGCGTCGGCTTCGATTTCCATATCGGGCCCTCTTGGCGGACTGGCGGACATTGGGTCCGGTGCGGCGCGGTCGGCCGGAACCGGACGATACCGGCGAACGACCGGGGCCGGGGCCCGCCGTCGCTGCCGGGTGGTGCCTACACCCAGGCCTACACCTTGAATCGCGCTACCGTGCGATCGAGTTCCTTTGCGCCCTGATTGAGGCCGGTCGTCGCCTGGGCGATCGTCTCGCACGCGCTTGCGGACTTTTCGGTCTCTTCCGCGACGTGCTGAATGGCGAGGCTCACTTCGCGCGCGGCGACGAGCTGCTCTTCGGCGGCACACGAAATTTCCGAGATCGCTTGCGTGGTGCGCGACACGCCGCCCACGATCTTCTCGAAGGCTTCACCTGCCTGACGCGACACTTCGGTGCCCTGAGCCACGCGTTTGGTCGACTCGTTGATGAGCTTGGAGATCTCCTTCGTGGCCTGCGAGGAGCGTTCGGCGAGCTTGCGCACTTCGTCGGCCACGACCGAGAAGCCAAGCCCGTGTTCGCCCGCACGCGCGGCCTCGATGGCCGCGTTGAACGCCAGCAGGTTGGTCTGCCCGGCGATCTCGCCGATCACCTTCACGATCTCGCTGATGTCTTCCGACGACTTGTTGATCAGCTCCATGGCCTCGACGGAGCGGGAGATGGCCCTTGCGCCGGTTTCGGCCTCCTGCTGTGTCGACTTGGCGAGTTGGTCCGCTCCCTTGGTGTTGTCGGCAATCGAGTTGATCGACGCGGTGAGTTCCTCGATAGACGCATTCATCTCTTCGACTGTCGCGCCGAGTGCCTGAGCGCCGCTGGCCACCGTATTGGCGCGATCGGCAATGTCGCGCGACGCGCCGGAGAACTCGCTCGCCGAATTGACTACTTTGCCGATCACGCCGCGCAGATCGTCCATCATGTGACGAATGCCGTCGGCCAACTGGTCGATGGGGTCGGTGCCGGAGACGGCGATCTCCCCGGTCAGGTCGCCCGCGGCCGCACGGTTGACCGTGTCGAGCAGCAAGGCGACCTTGCGCTGATCCTCTTCGGCACGGCGCTTCACGCTCGCTTCCAGCTCGACTTGCTGCGTGATGTCGGTGGCGAATTTCACGACCTTGTAAGGGCGTCCGTTCGCGTCGAAGATCGGGTTGTACGTCGCTTGAATCCAGACGTCGCGGCCACCGCGTCCCACGCGCTTGTAGCGGCCTGCGTCGAACTCGCCGCGATTGAGCTTCGCCCAGAAATCGTGATACGCCTGCGAGGCGGCGTATTCCGGCTCGCAAAACAGACGATGGTGCTTGCCACGAATCTCGTCGAGCGAGTAGCCGAGCGTTTTCAGGAAGTTGTCGTTGGCGGTGATGACGGTGCCGTCGAGATGGAATTCGATGACCGCCTGCGCCAGATTCATGGCGTGAACCTTGCCTTCGAATTCGGCCTGACGCCCGCGATCGGCCGTGATGTCGGTGGCGAACTTGATGACCTTGTACGCCACACCGTTGGCGTCGAACACCGGGTTGTAGGACGCGCGGATCCACACCTCACGACCGCCTTTGCCAATGCGCTTGTACTCGCCGGCGTCGAACTCGCCGCGGCCGAGTCGTGCCCAGAAATCGCGATAGGCGGCAGACGCCGCGTAATCGGCTTCGCAGAACATGCGGTGGTGCTGGCCCTGAATTTCATCGAGCCGGTACCCCACGGTTTGCAGGAAATTTTCGTTGGCGTGCAGGATGCGGCCCTGCAAGTCGAATTCGATGACAGCCTGCACGCGATTGAGCGCGGCGCTGATAGCCTGTAGTTCCTGCTGTTCCATCTGGAATTCAGGCGTGGCGATTTCCATGACCTTCTCCTGATACGCTTGCCCCGGCGCGTGTCGTGCGGCCGTCACGAAAAGGATGCTGTGTGAGCCCCCGTAGCTGGCACGCAGTCCTTTATAGACGCGATTACGACAGCGCAAAAGTCAACTTGAGATCGGTGCCTACCCGCATGTTGTTTTTGCGGCAAACCGTAAAAACGCTTCGAAAGCCACGTCCAATAAGGTTTTAAAGATAAAGGAATGGCGAAAGAAGTCGACGCTGTTATAGCGTCAATACATTTCAAACGTGTAAATGAAATAGACGATCAGTGTGCGCCTGCACGGTTACGGTGCAGAAAATTGGCTCGATCCGGTGTCGGGATCGTTCGTGACAGCGGATCGGAAGACTGGGAAAAAAGACCTCCCCCCGCGTCTGAAACGGGAGGAGGGTTTGACTCAAAGTCGCTCGCTTCGGGGCAATTGAAAGGGCGACGCTTAGCACTATGCAAACCTCGTGCCAGACAGGCTGAGAGCTGGAAACCCCCGTCATTACTGACTTTTCGATTGACTCGTCGGCGCGATGTTACGGCCCCGTGCCCTGGGTGTTACGTAACAAAGTGCGACACATTCCCCGTTTGGCAACGTTCGCTTACACGGCTTACAGACACGTGATGGGCTTCCTACAGGCGCGACGATATAAAGAAGGCGAACGGATTTACGTTCCACTTTCAGGAGTCAGATCATGAAGTTGGTTGTCGCCGCGCTGCTTGCCGTCACGCTTGCCGGGTGCGTTGTTGTGCCTGCCCGTCCGTATTACGGAGGCTATTACGGGCATCCGTGTTGCTATCGCTATTGATGAATGAAAGACGTTTTGTTGAATAAAAGCGTACGGGCGAATAGAGCGGAATGAATGAAAATTCGCCGAATTAATACGGAGCGATGCGCTTTCAGAAAAAGATGAAAAACGCCCCGCAGGTTTTACCGTGCGGGGCGCCTTTTTCAGGAAGCCTGCGATTGAGATCGCAGGCAAGGTGCGTTGGCGACTTAGCGCCGCTCGTGATCGCGTGGGGCGAGAAAGCTCGCGGGACGACGTCCGCGTCGCGCCGATGTGGCGAAATACGACGGACGCCGTAAGTCATGCGTGTCGTTCGGGGAGCGCCAGTAAGGGGTGCGCGGGGTGCCGAGCAGATCTCCCGGACGATGCGGCGAGAGCGGCGGCATCGACGCCGGCCACGCGACCTGACGCCAACGGGCGCCGGCGGGCACGACGAGCACCAGCATGACGAAAACCAGCGTCACTACGGCGTAGACGACAACAGGCGAGAGGGTGGTCTCCATGACAAACTCCGGTCGCGAACATGTCACATCACGGGGAGATGCGGCTTGGCACGCAAAGTGTGGCGTTTTCACTATAGTCCATGCGGCTCTTGCTGACACTCGGTTGCAGCTACGCAGGTTGCGGGACTACACTACAGACGCAGTTTCCCGAATGCCGTTGCCATGCTGCGCGGCGGCCACGCTGGCGTCAACCGCCACTTCGCTGTCCGGGGGATCGTGATGAATCAGGCCGTGCTGGACCCCAGTCCTGCCGTCGAGTCGACGGTGCCCGTGACCCCTGTGGCCATCGATCATGTCGCGTATCCGAGCTACGACGCGACACTCACCCACCGATTCTACGTCGACGTCATGGGCTTCGCCCTTGCGGGCGCGCAGACCGGCATGAGCCGCCTGTGGGGCAAGCCCTATCTCCTGGTGAGCTATCAGATCGCGCCGGGCGAAGCGCTGGCGTTCTTCAATTGCGACGGCCTCGCGCCACACGGCCATGCCGATACCGCGGCGACACAGATTCATCACGTCGCCTTGCGCGTGGACGACTTCGAGGCGCTTGAGCGCTGGAAGTCACGCTTCAGCGCTTACGACGTGCCCTTCGCCGTCGAACGACATGGCGACGGCGACCATCTCTATCTGCTCGATCCGAACGAGATCATGCTGGAATTGTGCGTGCAGACGCCGGAGTCGGCGGCCGGGCAGTGGCAAGGGGCGCTCGACACATTGCAGCGCTGGGTTGACGGCGTGAGGTAAGCGGCCGCGAAGGCGCTCGGCGAGCGCTCACCGCCGGTTAGTTCAGGCTTGGTGCGGCTTCTTGAGGTTTCGTCAGGCTTCGGCGCCTTTGCCGAGGCCGTCCCAACTGGTGGAGACAGGCGGCGCGATGCCGAACAGGTCGATCACGCGCGCGACCGTATCGTCGACCATCGCATCGAGCGATTCCGGGCGGTTGTAAAACGCGGGAAGCGGCGGGTAGACGATGCCGCCCATTTCGGTGACAGCCGTCATGTTGCGCAGATGCGCGAGGTTGAAGGGCGTTTCGCGCACCATCAGCACGAGGCGGCGGCGCTCCTTGAGGGTGACGTCGGCGGCGCGCGCGATCAGGTTGTCCGAGAGCCCGTGTGCCACGCTCGCGAGCGTCTTCATCGAGCAGGGGGCGACGATCATGCCCGCCGTGGCGAACGAGCCGCTGGCGATGTTGGCACCGACCTCGCGCACGCTGTGATACTGATCGGCCAGCGCCTGCACCTCGGCACGTTCCAGCCCGAGTTCGTGACGCAGTGTCAGCCAGCCCGCGCCCGACACCATCAGATGGGTCTCGACGCCGCCCATCGCACGCAGTCGTTCGAGCAGACGCACGCCATAGATCGCGCCGGTCGCGCCGGTAATGGCAACGACCAGACGCGCGGGCCGCGGGCCTCCCGTCGATACCGTCATCGAGGGGGAATTACGCGAGGTCGGCCAGCACTTGCTTGAGTTCGCCGCTCTGGTACATCTCCATCATGATGTCCGAGCCGCCGATGAATTCACCGCCGATGTAGAGCTGGGGGATGGTCGGCCAGTTGGCGAATTCCTTTACGCCCTGGCGGATTTCCTCGTCTTGCAGCACATCCACCGTGAACAGGTTGTCGACGCCGCAGGCCTTCAGGATCTGCACGGCGCGGCCCGAGAAGCCACACATCGGGAATTGTGCGTTGCCCTTCATGAAGAGCACGACGGGATGTTCGGTAACGATTTGCTGGATACGTTGCTGGGTGGTCATGGTGAAAAAGCCCGTTGGGATGCCGGAAATTCGGCGTATTCGGCATTTTAGCGGTTTTCCGCCGCGTCCGTCGGCGTGCGCTCAGACGCGTCGGCCACCCGTGGTGCGCTCGATGTCCGCCAGATCGCGTTCGGAGAAGACGTCGGTCAAGCCCGCCGCCTGACAAAGCGCCCGAACGTCGGCGGCCTGATGGTAGCCGTGCTCGCAGAGCAGCCAACTGCCGGGCAGCAGACGCGACGGTGCCCCGGCCACGATCGTGCGCAGGGCGGCGAGGCCGTCGGCATGATCGGTCAGGGCGTCGACCGGCTCGAAGCGCAGGTCGCCTTGCGAGAGATGTTCGTCCCCCGACACGATATACGGCGGATTCGAGACGATGATGTCGAACGGCGCGGTGCCGGCCGGCAAGGCCGCGTACCAGTCGCTCTCGACGAACGTGACGCGCTTGTCCAGCCCGAGTTGCCGGGCGTTCTCGCGGGCCACATCGAGTGCGTTGGCCGAGCGGTCGAGTGCGGTGATCCGGGCATCGGGCAGGCTGTGGGCGATCGCCAGCGCAATCGCGCCGCTGCCGGTGCCCAGATCGAGCACGCGCGGTGCCGCACGGCCTTCGAGACGCGCCAGCGCCAACTCCACGAGCAATTCGGTCTCGGGCCGGGGAATCAGGACAGACGGGCTGACCGTGAGCGTGAGGCCGAAGAACTCGCGCGTGCCGGTCAGGTAAGCGATGGGCTCGCCCGCCACGCGACGCGCATGCAGCGCGCGGTAGATGGCGACCGTCTCGGGCGCGAGCGGCTCGCGGTCGCGGGTGATCAGTTGCGTGCGGGTCCAGCCGAGCACATGCGCGAGCAGGATGCGCGACTCCGACGGCGGCAGCCCCGGCTCGCGCAGCAGCGATGCGACCGTAGCGAGCGCGGTGGTCGTGACGTCCGCTGGCTGAGCATCATGTCCGTCGTGCGCCCCGTGCGCCATCAGACCGCCTCGCCCAGCGACGCCAGCAACTCGGCCTGATGCTCGGTGACAAGGGCGTTGATCATTTCGTCGAGATCGCCGTCCATGATGTACTCGAGCTTGTAGAGCGTGAGGTTGATGCGGTGATCCGTCATCCGCCCTTGCGGGAAGTTGTAGGTGCGAATGCGTTCCGAGCGGTCGCCCGAGCCGATCAGGCTCTTGCGCGTGGCGGCTTCCTTGGCTTGCTGCGCGCGCAGTTGGCCGTCCTTGATGCGTGCGGCCAGCACCTTGAGCGCCTTGTCCTTGTTGCGGTGCTGCGAGCGGTCGTCCTGACATTCGACGACGATGCCCGTGGGCAAGTGCGTGATGCGCACAGCCGAGTCCGTCTTGTTGACGTGCTGGCCGCCGGCACCGGATGCGCGGAACGTGTCGATGCGGATGTCGGCCGGGTTGATTTCGACGTCGGCGACATCGTCGGCTTCCGGCATCACGGCCACCGTGCAGGCGGAGGTGTGGATACGGCCCTGCGTTTCCGTGGCCGGCACGCGCTGCACGCGATGACCGCCCGACTCGAACTTGAGACGCGAGTACGCGCCTTGGCCGATCAGACGAACGATCACTTCCTTGTAGCCGCCCAGATCCGATTCGCTGGCCGACATGATCTCGACCTGCCAGCGCTGCCGCTCGGCGTAGCGTGTGTACATGCGCAGCAGATCGCCTGCGAACAGCGCGGATTCATCGCCGCCGGTACCGGCGCGGATTTCCAGAAAGATGTTGCGGTCGTCGTTCGGATCGCGCGGCAGCAGCATGCGTTGCAGCGTGCCTTCCATGTCTTCCATGCGCGCGCGGGCATTCGCGGCTTCGTCTTCCGCGAACTCGCGCATCTCGGGGTCGGCGGCCATTTCTTGCGCCGCTGCGACATCGTTGCGGGCGTCGCGATACTGCCGATACTGCTCGACGACCGGCGCCAGTTCGGCGTGTTCGCGTGTGAGCTTGCGGTAGTTGTCCAGATCGCGCGTGACGTCGCCCTGGCTCAATAGGCCATCAAGCTCGACCAGACGTTGCGTCAACTGGTCGAGCTTGGCTTGCATGCTCGCTTTCATCTATTTGTCGGCGGATCCCGAGGTGCGGAACAGTTCGGGAATGAGGTGAAGGATTTGCTCGCGCGAATCGCCGCGCGCCGTGTTCAGCGCGTGCGTCGGGCCGTGCAGGAATTTCTTGGTGAGGGACTGGGACAGGGCTTCGAGCACGGCGGCAGGATCGTCGCCACGCGCGAGCATGCGCTGGGCACGCTCGAGTTCAGCCAGACGCATGGCCTCGGCGGTGCCGTGGATATCGCGAATGACCGGCACGACGCTGCGCGCGTCGAGCCATTGCATGAAGTTCTGGACGCGCGTCTCGATGATCGCTTCGGCTTGAGCAACCGCCGCCTGACGCAGCGCATTGCCTTCGCGCACGACCGCGCCGAGATCGTCCACGGTGTACAGGAAGACGTCGGTCAGACGGCCGACTTCCGGCTCGATGTCGCGCGGCACGGCCAGATCGACCATGAACATCGGCTTGTGCTTGCGAGCCTTGATGGCGCGCTCGACGGCACCCAGCCCGATCAGCGGCAACGTGCTCGCCGTGCACGACACGACGATGTCGAATTCATGCAGGCGCTGCGGCAACTCCGACAGACGAATTGCCGTGCCGCCCAGTCGCTCGGCAAGCTTCTCGCCACGCTCGGCGGTGCGGTTGGCGATGTACAGGGCTTTGGGTTTTTGCGCGGCGAAGTGCGTGGCACACAGCTCGATCATTTCGCCCGCGCCAATGAACAGCACCTTCTGTGTGCTGATGCTCTCGAAAATGCGCTGGGCGAGTCGCACCGCTGCGGCGGCCATCGACACCGAATGCGCACCGATCTCGGTCTGGCCGCGAACTTCCTTGGCAACCGCGAATGTGCGCTGGAAAAGCTGGTTCAGATACGTGCCCAGTGCGCCGGCCTCGGCGGCGGTGCGCACGGCATCCTTCAACTGACCGAGAATCTGCGTCTCGCCGAGCACCATCGAGTCGAGACCGCTCGCCACGCGAAAGGCGTGACGCACGGCGTCGGACTGGGGAAGGGCGTACAGGTGAGGCGCGAGGTCGCTCGCCGGGATGTTGTGGAACTGGGCCAGCCAGTGCACCGCGCGCTCGCGGGCGGCGGCATCGTCGGTGACGCAGTAGATCTCGGTGCGATTGCACGTCGACAGGATGGCGGCCTCGGGGGCGCTCAATTTGCCACTATCGCCACCGGTCCACAGGCTCTTGAGGCCCGCCAGCGCCGGCTCGATCCGCTCGAACGGAAACGCCACGCGTTCGCGCAGCGAGACGGGCGCCGTATGGTGGTTCAGGCCGAGAGCGAGCAGTTGCATGATGTGGGGGATCTGATAGCCCCTGATTATAGCGCGTCGACGCGATGCCCGTTTCGGTGGCGCCGCGTGCCCCGCGCTTCCGGACAGCGTGCTCCATCATGGCGCAGCCGTGCGCTTTTGACAAATAGGCATCCCTTATACCCGGCATAGCGCGGCCTGCCGTCGTCGTCTTTGTTGATATATCAGACGATCGGCAGACGATCGGCAGACCCGGCGGGGCGTCGCGCGGGGATTGTCGAAATGGCCGGTTTCAAGGCTATACTGCCTGCGGGTTCCCGTCTTTGGAGACACGTCATGGGCATTCTCGGCACCGTCGTCGTCGGTCTGATTGTCGGCCTCATCGCGCGCGCCTTGCATCCCGGCCGGGACAGTATGGGCATCATCATGACCATCATCCTCGGCATTGCCGGTGCGCTGCTCGCCCGGTACGTCGGACAGTTCCTCCACCTGTACACCGAAGGCCAGTCGGCCGGCTGGATTGCCTCGATCATCGGCGCGATCGTGCTGCTGGTGATCTACGGGGCCATCAAGCGCACCCGCACGGTCTGACGCAACATACTCAATACAACACACTAGGGGTGGTCATGGACATCGTTGTGCTTTTGCTCGTGGGACTGGTGGCGGGTTGGCTCGCCGGGATGGTGGTCGGCGGCAGCTTCGGCTTCATTGGCGACATGGTCGTCGGTGTGATCGGGGCGTTCGTCGGCGCCTGGCTGCTGCGGCATCTGGGCATTGCCGTGGGCTATGGCACGCTCGGGCGCATCATCACCGCCACCATCGGCGCGATCGTGCTGCTCGCGCTGTTGCGTCTGGTGCGACGATAGGCCGCACGAGCGCACCGGAAATCGGGACGTTCGCGTGACGTTTTTTGTCGCGCGGGGGCAACATCGGGCGGATGACCGGCGCCGCACGAGTCTTGCGCCCTCCCGAACCTTCCAAAACCGGTATCCCAACAGGGTTTTACCGCAGCCCGATCCCCGTGGTGCAAGGGTTTGCGCCCGGGTTTGCGCCCCGAGGCAGGATGGCGGCGCGAGCGTCATACGCGTTTTTCCGGGTTCGGCTATCCTTGTCGCCATCGCCAGACCCAAGTCGTCTTGACTACGCGCGCGGCATCGCCGCCACGTTCGATCCCGTCTTCCGTCTACTGGCGTGACTGCCGCACCTCACAGCGGTGCGGCGGCGCTCCTCGCAAGTGGTTACGCCCGATTCCCCTCATAGAAAAACAAATGTCTGCGACACGCAATTCCATGCGGCCATTCATCGTGGCATCCGTCATGGCGGCGACCTCAATGGTTGCCATCGAGGCCACGATCATTTCGACGGCCATGCCGCAAATCGTCGCCCAGCTCGGCGGCCTGAACCTGTATAGCTGGGTCTTCTCCGCCTTCCTGCTCGCGCAGACGGCCATGACCGTGGTGTTCGGCAAGCTCGCCGATCTCTACGGCCGCAAGCCGGTCATTCTCGTGGGCATTGCCGTCTTCCTGATTGCCTCGCTTGGCGGCGGTCTGGCGTGGTCCATGCCCGCGATGATCGCGTTTCGCCTGTTGCAAGGCGTGGGTGCCGCGTGCATCCAGCCGGTCAGCCTGACCATCATTGCCGATTACTACCCGATCAGCGAGCGCGGCAAGGTGCAGGGCTATCTGGCGAGCGTCTGGGCGATCTCGGCCGTGCTCGGCCCGATGCTCGGCGGCATCATCATTCGCGAGTTGTCGTGGGCGTGGATCTTCTGGATCAACATCCCCATCGGTCTGCTGGCGGCAGCCGGCTTCATCGCCTACCTGCACGAAGCGGCGCCGCGTCAGCGCCCGAGCATCGACTTACTCGGCGCCGTGTTCTTCACGATTGCCGTGGCGGCGCTGATGATCGCGCTCACCGATGCGAACGCCTTCACCGACACGCACGTCTGGGCCGGAGTGCTCGCGTGCGCCCTCGCGTCGGTGCTGTTCGTCTGGCAGGAGCGCCGCGCCAAGGACCCGATGATCTCGTTCGCGCTGTGGAGCCGTCGTCCGATTGCAGCGGCCAACGCGGCGACGCTGCTCTCGGGCATGGTGCTCATGGGACTGACGACCTTCCTGCCGATGTATGCGCAGGGCGTGCTGCGCCAGACGCCGGTCGTGGCCGGCATGGCGCTCACGATGATTATGGTCGGCTGGCCGATTGGCGCGACGCTCGCCGCCAAGACGTTCACGCGTTTCGGTCTGCGCCGCATTCTCGTGGGCGGCAGCCTGCTGATGCCGGTGGGCGGGATCGTCTTCGCGTTGCTGGGGCCGAACAGCTCGCCGCTGCTTGCCGGGTTCGGCTCGCTGCTGATGGGCTTCTCGATGGGCACCGGCAGCGTGAGCGCGCTCGTGCTGATTCAGGAACTGGTCGATCCGTCGCAGCGCGGCAGCGCCACGGCGTCGAACATCTTCTCGCGCAATCTCGGCAGCACGCTGGGCGCAACGCTCTTCGGCGCCGTGCTCAACTTCGGGCTGACGCATTCGAGCAGTCTTGGCGTCGTTACCTCGGATCAGTTGCGTCACGTGCTCGAAGACCGGGGCGTGTCGACGCTGGCCGATCAGGCCATTCGCGCGGTGCTGCAACATTCGCTGCACCTCACGTTCCTGTCGATCCTCGCGATTTCGGTCGGTGTCGTGCTGTTGCTGCTGCTGGTGCCGACCAACGCGGTGGACCGCTCGCGCGATGCCAAGCGCGAAAAGCCGGAATTCGTGCCGGGCGGACATTGACCGACGCCAGTGTCCTTGCGACACACGACCTCGCGGCATGAAGAGCGGCTGGTAGGGATTTCCCACCAGCCGTTTTTTCTTATGGCTTCAGTGTCTCGACTCCCGATCGTGGATGACTCAATACCGATGGCGCAATGCGGATGACTCAGTACATATGACTCAACGCGACGCCTCCGGCACCAGATGCAAACGCGTTTCCGTGTCCGCCTCGACCGCCGCACGCGAGTAGGGCAGCTTGAAGTACTCGCCGTCGAGCCACTTCTGGGCCAGATCGCGGTAATGCGGGCTGTCCGGATTGCCCGATTCGCCCGGCAGGTTCATTGCACGCGTGTTGTCCCAGTTGCCCACGTCGACCACGATCCGGAACGACGGGCCGTTCGTTTGCCGGAAGTCGCTCACCCGATACGTCGACTGATTTGGCGTGAACGGACTGCCGCCCTTGGGCAGCGGGCCGACGTTGAGTTTGGCGCGCATGTCGGCGTCCACGGCGTCGGCGAGCGGGTGCGCATTCAGATTCGTCTGAAGCTTGCCCCACTGCCATGCGCCGGGGTCAGTGCCTTGCAGCTTGACCATCTCGCCCCAGGCTTCGCCCAGACTCGTGAGCAACACGGTGTCGCGCTTCGCGTTGGCGTTCTCGCCAAAGCGGGCGGCAGGCTGTTCGAGCGCGTCGAGCATGGTGGCCGGATCGGGCGCGCCAAAGCTGTCGGCCGCGGCCTTGGGCAGCACCGCATTCTTGTAGGCGCGGCCCAGATGACGGCTGAACCAGACTTCCTCTAGCGCAGCCTGTGCCGAGTCTGCCCGCATGTCGGCATCCCACCCCTTGAGCAACCTGAGCGCGGCGGCCGTTTGCGGGTCGTCGCTCGAGAGCGGGGAGAGCAACGCCATGAGACGCCGCGCCGGAATCGACACGATGTCGTTTTGCAGCCGCTCCGAGTCCTCGATCGAGACCTTGTCCTTCGCCTTGAGCACCTCGTCGATGCGCGCATGGCGCGAGCCGTTGGTCCATTCGAAGCCGAGCTTGCGTTCGGCATACGGATAGCCGGCCGGCATGTTCATCTCGTTGGACGTCGTGAAGTAGCCGGTCGACGGGTTATACGCCGAGGGCAACTGATCGCGCCGCCAGAAGCCGGCCCATTCATAGCGCCCGTCGCCCGGCACGGGCATCAGGCCATCCCAGTTGGGACGAATCGGCGCCATGCCGCTCGGCACCCAGCCGATATTGCCTGCCGTGTCCGCGTACACCTGATTGACGGTCGGTGCGCCCCACGTGCTGAGCGCCATCTGGAACTCGGCATAGGTCTTCGCGCGCATGTAGCGCATGGCGTCGAAGTAGGGCGACATGCCCGGCTCCAGCCAGGCCGTGCGCACGGCGTAGGCGCGATGCTTTGCCGCGTCGACGTAAATCACAGGGCCGTGCTTCGTGAACTTGAGATCGGCCTGCACCGGCGCGCCGTCACGCACGTCGATGGTCTCGTGAACGGTGCGCATCGGCACCCACTTGCCGCGATAGCGATACTGGTCGGGGTTGGCG
>Ga0181519_10003108_pt1 | contig 13734 bp, 11 predicted proteins | sample PEATcosm2014_Bin_26_FD_121102 | JGI IMG/M metagenome (GOLD analysis project Ga0181519, IMG submission 121102) | Peatland microbial communities from MTU Mesocosm Facility, Houghton, MI, USA - PEATcosm2014_Bin02_10_metaG | ecosystem: Environmental > Terrestrial > Soil > Wetlands > Peat | place...
CGGCACCGCAACGGCGAAGGCCTGAAGCGGCACGTGGCGCACGCTGCCGTCGCGCTCGATCAGGCTGCCGCTCGACTCCGGGGTCACGCTGCCGTCCTTGCGCCGCAGGAGATAGAGCATCACTTCGCGCCCGTCGTCGAGTTGCACGGAGAACCAATCCCAGCCGGCTTGATCGGACTGCAACTCGCTCGAGCCGTACTCGTGATCCATCCAGGATTGGCCTTCGACTGCGAAGCGCAGGCCGCCGTAGGTCAAGCTCCCGCGCGTGGCCAGCCGGGTGTAGGAGTAATAGTGCGAGGCGCACGAAGCGCAGGCGGCCTTGCGGGATATGCCGCCGGACCCGTGCACGGCCGGCGGCTTGAGCGGCGTATGCACCAAATCGAGCGCGGCCCCGCCGGAAGCGGCGCGCAAGCGCATGCGCTCGAAGCGGCCGTCGGCGAGCGGCTCGCCCTCCAGCGTCCAGCCGCCGGCGTGCACCGCGAGCCGTTGCGTCGACGCCCCGCCCATGCCCAACGCCTCACGCGCGAACTGCTCGGAATAGAAGAACGTGCGGCCTTGCTCGTCGGTGATCGCAAAGTGCGCGGGATAGAGTTGCCGGCCGCGCCAGCGACTGCGACCCGCGCGCACCGGTGGGTCGCCCGGACGCAAACCGAAACGGAAAAAGGTGAGTTCGTAGCCGAAGCGCCGCCCGCCGGGCGTGCGCAGGTGGCCGGTGTAATACCACCACTCGCTCTGATAATCGGGATGCGCCGCATGATCGCGCGGAAACGCAAAGACGTACGGCGCCGTCGCGATCGTAAACCTCGGCTCCCGCGCGCCGCTCGCAATACTCGTATCGCTCGCGCCGCTCGCGCCGCTCGCAATACTCGCACCGCCCGCACCGAGGAACGACGCCGCGACGAGCGCCAAAGCCGTGAGCCGCTTCATTCCGTGCGCACCGCGTCGGCCGTGCGAATGCGGGCCGCGACGCGCGCCGGATAGAGCCCGGCCAAGAGCGCGGCAACCACCACCAGCACGAACGACTCCAGCAGAAAGTCGTAGGGCACGTGCAGGTCGATCAACCACCCGAAGGCCTGCCGGTTGATCACGAAGATCAGCAACAGCGCGAGCAGCAGGCCGAGCGCGATGCCGAACGCGCCCCCGAGCCCCCCGATGAACGCCGCCTCCCAGAGAACCATGCGCCGCACGTCGGCCGTGCGCAGGCCCAAGTAGCGCAGCAGCCCGATCTCCCGCCGGCGTTCCAGCACGAGCGCGAACAGCGTGGTCACCACGCCGAGCACCGCGATCGCGATCGAGATCACGTAGAGCGCGTACGTGATCGCGAAGGTCCGGTTGAAGATCGAGATCACCAGCGCCCGCAGTTCGCGCGTGGTTTGCACGTCGATCTGTAGCGGCTCGACGCTGCGCAGCACGCGCGTGCGCAGCCGCGCCAGGTCCGCGCCCGGACGCGCGTAGATGGCGATCGAGTTGACCGAGTCGTCGCGATAGAGCCGCGCGAACGTGCCCGAGTCGAGGATGATCACCCCCGCGTCGCTCGAGTAATCGTTGTAGATCGAAACGACCCGTAGCTCGACTCGGCCGCTCGGCGTGTCCAGCGGAAGCCGGTCGCCTACGATGACCCCGAAGCGCGTCGCGAACGGCTCGCTGACGACCGCACCGAGCGTTCCGGGTACGGTTCGCGCGATCGTCGCGGCATCGGCTCCGGCCAAGAGCCGTAGCTTGTTGCGTTGCGCGAAGGTGCGAAAGTCCGCGGCGCCGAGCGTGGTCAGCGAGCCGCGAAAGGGCAGCGACAGCGCCCGGAACGTGTCGACCGCGGCCACGCCGGGCACCGCCGCGATCCGTTCCACCACGCGCGGCGAGAAGCGCGCATCGTACGATGCGTCGCTCAGCCCGAGCGGACGCACGAAGAGGTCGGCCTTGAGCGTCTCGTCGGCCCAGGCGACCACGGTCGTCCGGAACGACCCGATCAAAATCGCGACCGCGACCATCATGCCGATGGCCACCATCAGCGAGGCGACGGCCACGCTGGTGCGGCGCGGCGAGCCGCCGAGATTCGCCGCCGCCAAACGCGCCGCCGGCGCGACGCTGCCGGCGAGCGCCGCGGCGAGGCGGGCGACGCCCGCGATGGCCAGCGGCACGCACAGCGAGGCGCCGGCGATGAACGCAAAACCTGCGGCGTAACCGAACACCGGGATGCCGTCGATCGCGGGGAAGCGGCTCGCGAGGTAACCCACGGCGAGGCAAACCACGCCGGCCAGCGCGATCCAGGCGCCGCCGCGCGCGACCCGTTGCTCGAAGCCGTGCGCGCGCATCGCGATGGCCGGCGGCGTGCCGGATGCATCGAAGGCCGGCGCGACGGCCGAGAGCGTCGCGAGCACGAGTCCGACGACGAAACCCTGCAGCAAGACCAGCGGATCGTAGACCACCTTATCCGCGTGCGTTCCGATATACAGCGTGTCGACGGTCCGCGCGACCGCACCGACCGAGAACTGCGCCAGGAACGCGCCCAGCATCAACCCGAGCAGCGAACCGCCGGCGCCGAAGAGTACGCCTTCGCCGAGAAATGTGCGGAAGATTGCCGAGCGCGTCGCGCCGAGCGCGCGCAACGTTCCGATCTCGGGCCGGCGCTGCACCACCGAGATGGCCACCGTATTGTAGATCAAGTACGCGCCGACCAAGAGCGCGATATACGATAGCGCCGCGAGATTCAGTTGGAAACTGCGCAGCATGCGGCGGATCTCCGAGGTGCGCACCTTGGGTTCGATCGCCCGCACGCCGTGGGGCAGTACGCGCTCGATGCTCGCCTGAATCGCGGCGAGGCGTGCCGGATCGACCTGACAATCGATGCGGTCGAGCAGGCCGACCTTCCCAAAGAGTTCCTGCGCCGTGACGATATCGACGAACACGACGCTCGAGTCGATGCCCGCAAGCGCCGGCGGCAGAATCGCCGCGACGTCGAACCGCACGAGACGGTCGCCGGCCAGCGCCTGCAGCGTCGAGCCCGCGTGCAAGCGGTAGTTCGCGGCCACGCGCGACGAGACGATCGCGCCGCGTCCCGCAATCAACTCGTAGGGATCGGGTCCCGAGCCTTCCGGTGAGAAGGCGCCGGGCAACTCATCGCGCACTTCCGCGTCGCGCGGCAGCGGATGCAACAGGTCGACGCCGAGCACGCGTAAGATCTCGCCCGAGAACGGCTTGCCGCGTTCGACGCCGACCGCGACCGAGTCTTCGAGGATCGGCGCCGCGTCGTCCACGCCGGCGATCGCGCGCACGCGCAAGAGCGTGCGTTCGTCGAAGCCGCGCCCGACGCCGAGCACCTGCAGATTGACCTTGCTCGCGACCACGTTCACGCTGGAAGCGAAGGAGGCGACGGCGGTCGCGTTGGCCAGATCGATCGCCACCGCGATGGCGACGCCCAGCGCGACCGCGATCAAGGTGATTGCCGAGCGCAACCCGTTGCGCCGCAGATGCCCGAGAACTAAAGCTTGAAAGAGCACTTAAGCGACGATGCGGCCGTCCTGCATGCGGATCGTGCGGTCGCACGCCGCCGCGGCCTCAGCCGAATGCGTCGCCATCAGGATCGCTTGGCCGCCGGCGGCCAATCCGCGTAACAAGTCCAACACGCCGGCGCCGCTGACCGAATCCAAGTTGCCCGTCGGTTCGTCGGCGAGCACGATCGCAGGCCGATGCACGGTCGCGCGGGCCACGGCCGCACGCTGCGCCTGACCGCCGGAGAGTTGGGCCGGAAAAGCCCCCGCCTTCCCGGTTATTCCCACCGAGGCGAGCGCGGCGGCGACGCGTTCGTCGACCTCCTTGCGCGGGCGCTTCTGCAAAACCAGCGGCAGTGCGACGTTCTCGGCGACGCTGAGCGAGGGCAACAAATTAAAGAATTGAAAGACGGTGCCGACCCGGTCGCGACGCAGTGCGGTCAAGGCGTCATCGCCGAGTCGCGAGGTCGCGCGGCCGTCGACCTCGACCGTGCCGGAACTCGGCAGATCGATGCAGCCGATCAAATTGAGCAGCGTGCTCTTGCCGCAGCCGCTGGGCCCGACGAGCGCCACCATTTCACCCGCGCCGATCGCGAACGAGACCCCGGCGAGCGCGTGAACCGGCTCCTCACCTTCGCTCGCATAGGTCTTGACCGCATCCACGACTCGCGCTGCGGCGCTCATCCCGTCCCGGCCGCGCGCAACACGAGCGCCGCGTTGATGCCCCCGAAACCCGTCGAGTTCGAAAGCGCGACGCGCGGCCCGAACGCGCGCTCGGTGCGCACCAGGTCGAGGTCGCAGGAAGGTTCGACGCACTCGAGGTTGGCGATGGCCGGCAACACGCGCCGTTCCATGGCGAGCAGGGTCAGCGCGGTTTCCCAGGCGCCGGTGGCGCCCAGCGCGTGGCCGTGGTTCCCCTTGGTCGCGATGACCGGAATGCGCGTCGCCGCTTCGCCGAACGCGGCGTGGATGGCGCGCGTCTCGGTGACGTCGTTGAGCGGGCTCGAGGAGCCGTGCGCGTCGATCAGTTCGATTTCGCCGGGCGCTAGCCGCGCTTCGCCGAGCGCCGCGCGCATGGCCCGCGCCGAACTCGCGCCGCTGGGCAAGGGCGCGGTCATGTGGTGCGCGTCGGCGCTGAGTCCGAAGCCCGCTATTTCGCCGTAAATGTGCGCGTCGCGGGCGACGGCGTCGGCGTAGCGCTCGAGCACGAAGACGGCCGAACCTTCGGCCATCACGAAGCCATCGCGGTCGCGATCGAAGGGCCGGCTGGCGCGCTCGGGTTCGTCGTTGCGCGTCGACATCGCCCGAATGATTGCGAAGGATCCGAAGACGAGCGGTGAGAGCGGCGTCTCGGCGCCGCCCGCGAGCGCGATCCGAACCTCGCCGCGCGCGATCGCGCGAAACGCCTCGCCGATCGCGACCGTGCCGGCCGCGCACGAGTTGGCGTTGGCCACGTTGGGGCCGCGCAAGCCGAATTCGATCGCGACCTGCGTCGTCGCCGCGCCGCCGAAGACGGCGATCGCGAGCAGGGGCCGCACCGCGCGAATGCCGCCGGCCACGAAACGTTCGTGCTGTTCTTCCGCGTAGGCGAGTCCGCCGAGTGCGGAGCCGATCCACACGCCCGTCTCGTCGCCGTGCGCGGCGAGATCGAGCCGCGCATCTTGGAGCGCGAGGTGGGCCGAGGCCAGGGCGAATTGCGCGTAACGGTCGGTCCAGCGCACGCGCTTGGGCGCCAGGAAATCGGCCGGCACGAAGCCGTCGACTTGCGCGGCGACGTGCGAATCGAACGGGCTCGGATCGAAGCGGTCGATGGTCCGCACGGCGCTGCGGCCGCGCATCACGCCGTCCCAGAGTTTTTCGAGGCCGATGCCGAGCGGCGAGACGACGCCGATGCCGGTGACCGCGACGCGATGCGCCATGATTAGGCGGCGGACTCGGCGAGAGTTTTCATGCGCGCGAGCGTCTTGCCGGCGACGTAATCGATGAAGAAGCCTCCGATGAGATGTTCGCCGAGCCAGTCGGCGGCGACCGGAAACCGGAATTGGAGTTGGTGCTCGATCGTGACCCGCGTCCCCGTCGCGATGGGCTCGAAACGCCACTCGACCTCCATCCCTCGCGTCCAGCCGCGAATGTGCCGGAACCGGATGGTCGGACGCCCGGCGTCGTCGCTCTGTTCCGCTACCCACGAAACCGGAATGAACGTACGCCACGCCGACATGGCCACGACCTTGGCGCCGCCGCGGCGTTCGAGCAAGCGCACGTAGCGATAGTGAGGCAGAAACTCGGGCCAGCGCTCGGTCGCCGAGGCGAAGCCGAAGATCGTCGAAGCCGGCGCGGCGATGTCGATCGAGGTGGTCGTGCGAGTCACAGAATGTACCGCGTTCGGGACGGTACGCGCCGAGACCCGGGCAGCGTCCCGCGGCCGTCACGAACCTGCACGGCTCGGGCCAAAAATTCAGGTTGCCTAGAACAAGAGGCGCCCCAAAGCAAGCGGCGACAGCGCGCGCTCCGGCGGCGCGGTCCCGCCGATCGCGTCGAGCAAGCTGCGGCCGAGTTCGGGCACGTTGCGCAAGCGACCGGCGACGCGAGCCGCCACGAAGGGCACGTCGAGCATCAGATCGACCGCGCGCCCCAAGCGCCGCCGCGCGGCGAGCAGACGCGCGCGCCGGGCCGCGTAGGCCGCGCAATAGCGCGCCTCGCGGGCCGGATCGGCCAGCGCCGCGGCGAGGGTCGCGGCAGCGTCGATGCCGCCGCGGATGGCCATGTAGACGCCCTGGCCGGTAAACGGATTGAGGAAACCGCTCGCGTCGCCGGCCAACAACGCGCCGGGCGCCGCGGCCGCGCTGACGTCGAAGGCCAGCGGACCGATCGAAACGCGCGGACCGACGCGCACCGCGCCGTCGACGTCGCGCACGCCGCGCGCTAATTCAGCAGCCTTGCCGCGCATGCCCGCGTCGACCGCCGCGGACCACGAGGCGAGTTGCGCTTGACGCACCACGACCATCACGTTGGCCAGATCGCCGCCCAGCGGGTTGAGCGCGAAGTATGCGCCGCCGCCGACGTACATCTCGACGCGTGCACCGAGGTCGCCGAAGCCGCGATAGTGTCCGCCGAGCGCGAAGCGCGGCGCTCCGCGCGCTTCGCGCAGCAAGCCGAGTTTGCGCGCGACGAGCGAACCGCTGCCGTCGGCGCCGACGACGAACCGCGCGCGCGCCTCGCCCACCTCGCCCGCCGGATCGCGAACGCGCGCGCCCGCCACCCGGCCGTTCGCGAAGACGAGGTCCTCGGCGCGCGCCCGCACGACGCGCGCGCCGGCCGCGCGCGCCGCTTCCAACAAGAATGCATCGAGGTCGGCGCGGGCCAGCGAGCGGGCGGGCGCGGGGAAGTCCAACTCCAACGGGTCGAGCCCCGGCGGCACGAGCCGGATGCCGGCCAATGCGACGCTGCGCGCGCGCACGCCGTCGCCTAAGCCCGCGTCGTCGAGCAAACGCAACGCGCCGGCGTTGAGATATTCACCGCACACCTTGGTGCGCGGAAAGCGCGCGCGTTCCACCACCGTGACGGCGATGCCGCGCCGGGCCAGGCCCAGCGCGCAGAGCGCGCCCGCCGGGCCGCCGCCGATCACGACGACCTCAGAGTCCGTCATGCGCCATCAGCCGGAAGAAGGGCAACTCGGCGCTGCACGGCGCGTTCCAGCCCGCGCTACGCGCCAGCTCTTCGACTTCGGACGGCGTGTATGCGCGTTGCACCGAGAGCGGCCCGTCGTGCCGCGTCAACGGACTCGTCGCCAGCAGCGTGACGTAGAGCCGTGCCGCCACATGGGCCAACTTCGAACGGCGCAGATCGAAGACCAGCGGCGTGACCCGCGCAACCCTGCGCATCTCGCGCAGGACCGCGACGGCCTCGTCCGGTTCGAAATGGTGCAGCGCGAGCGTGCAGGTGACGATGTCGAAGCTCGCATCGGGAAAGGGCAACGACGCGCCCTCGCCACGCGTAAAACGCAAAGCCGCGTCGCCGTGCGCCCGTTCGCGCGCGATCGCCAGCACCGCGTCGCTGCGATCCAGGCAGACGACTTCGAGCCTGCGCCCGCGCCGCCGGGCTTCGGCAACCAGCGCGCGCGGGATGTCGCCGCTGCCGCACCCGATGTCGAGCACCCACTCGGCCGGCCGCGCGAACACCTCGCGCACGACCGGCGCGGTGCCGCCGAACCAGCGGTTCGCGCGTTCGATGTCGTCGAAATTCCGCGCTAACTCCGCCGCGTCGACCAGCGGGTCGTCCATCAACTCGGCCGCCGTCACCCGCTCCATTCGCGGTCCCCGCGCGCCGGACGGCGGCTATACTTTTTTGAAGTACTCGGCGTTGATTTCGATATAGTTCTTCCACTTGTCGGGAAGGTCGGCGTCGGCGTAGATCGCTTCGACCGGGCAGGCCGAAACGCACGCGCCGCAGTCGATGCAGACCTCGGGATCGATGAACAACATCTTGTCATCGTCTTTTCCGTGGATGCAGTCGACCGGACAGACGTCGACGCACGACTTGTCCTTCGTCCCAATACAAGGTTCTGTGATCACGTAGGCCATGGCTTGGCGCTATTGGGGACCCTCGGCACCCGGTCCTCTCCCGAGCGGCCCGCCCGGGCCACGAGTTTTGCGGACTGGTGCCGGCGGCGACTTCGGCCGAACACCGGGGTAGCATGCCGACGGCCCCACTTTCGCGAACAGGCGGTCATGGTGACCGAGTTCCGATGACGACGATCTGCGAAACCTGCGGGCAGCGCCCCGCGACCGTCCGCGACTTCACCCTGCGCTCCGGCGCTTGGGTCGAAGCCGAAGTCTGCGCGAGTTGCGCGCGGCGCCGACGCGCCTCGGCGCTGCCGGTGGTGGGCTCGGCGCTCGCCGCCGTGGCCCTTGCGGTAGGGACCACCTTCGCGATCGACCGCCTGACGCGCAACCCCGAGCGCGAACAACAGCCGTCCTCGGACCCGCGCGAGTGGACCAAACGCCTGCGCGGCGGCACGCCGACCTTGGCCGCCTACTCGCGCGACTTGACGGCTGCGGCCCGCGCGGGCGAACTCGATCCGGTCATCGGCCGCGACGCTGAAATCGAGCGGGTCATCGCGATCCTGGCCCGGCGCAGCAAGAACAACCCGGTGCTGGTCGGCGAACCCGGCGTCGGCAAGACCGCGGTCGTCGAGGGTTTGGCCCAGCGCATCGCGCGCGGCGAGGTGCCGGCCGTGCTGCGCGACAAGCGCGTGCTCGCGCTGGCCTTGGGCCCGCTCGTCGCGGGCACGAAGTATCGCGGTGAGTTCGAAGCCCGGGTCAAGCGCATCCTCGACGAGGTCAGGCGCTCGGCGCGCGAGATCGTGCTGTTCATCGACGAACTGCACACGCTCGTCGGCGCGGGCGCGGCCGAAGGTTCGCTCGATCTCTCCTCGATGATCAAGCCCGAACTGGCGCGCGGCGAACTGCAGTGCATCGGCGCGACGACCTTCGATGAATTTCGCAAGCATATCGAAACCGACTCGGCCCTGGAACGGCGCTTCCAGCCGGTGACCGTGGCCGAGCCGACGATCGAGCAGACCGCCGCGATCCTGCGCGGGCTGAGCGCCAAGTACGCGACGCACCACGGCGTTACGATCGACGACGCGGCGCTCGAAGCCGCCGCGTCGCTGGCGGCGCGCTACATCGCGGACCGCTTCTTGCCCGACAAAGCGATCGATCTGATGGACGAGGCCGCCGCCTCGGTCGCCTTACGCGGCGGCGTTTCGGTGACCGTCGAAGACGTGTCGGCCATCGTTTCCAAGTGGACCGGCATTCCGCAAGGCTCGCTCGACGAAGCCCAGACGCGCAGTTTGCTCGCGCTCGAGAGCGCGCTCGCCGGGCGGGTCATCGGCCAAGGCGAGGCGATCCGTTGCGTGGCTCAAGCGATCCGCCGCGGACGTGCCGGCTTGAAGGATCCGCGCAAGCCGCTGGGCGGCTTCCTCTTTCTCGGCGCCAGCGGCGTGGGCAAGACGGAACTGGCGAAGGCGCTGGCGGCCGAACTCTTCGGCACCGAAGACGCGATCGTGCGCATCGACCTCAGCGAGTACACCGAAGCGCACACCGTTTCGCGCCTGCTCGGCGCGCCGCCCGGCTATGCCGGGCACGACGAGCCCGGCCAACTGACCGAACCCGTGCGTCGCCGCCCCTACTGCGTCGTGCTCTTCGACGAGTTCGAGAAGGCCCACGCCGACGTGGCCGCGATCCTGCTACAAATTCTCGACGACGGCCGCGTGACCGATTCGAAGGGCCGGACGGTCGACTTCCGTCACGCGATCGTGATCCTCACGAGCAACGCCGACGCGGCCGAACTCGACCTGTTCATCCGGCCCGAACTGCTCAACCGGATCGACGACATCGTGCGCTTCTCCAGCCTCGATCTCGCCGACATCGGCGCGATCGTCGAATTGCAGATGCACGAAGTCGCAAAACGCTTGGGGGCACTGCACATCACGATCGCGCTGAGCGAGCCGGCGCGCGATTTTCTGGCCAAGGAGAGCGTGGCCGCGGGCAGCGGCGCGCGCTACGTCGCGCGCACGATCGCGCGCTTTGTGACCAACCCGCTGTCGAGCGCGATCCTGCGCGGCGACATCAAAGAGGGCGGCAGCGCGAAGGTCGAGCTGCGCGGCGAGATGATCGACGTGATCGCCGCATGACGGCCTGGTTCGCGCTCGGCGCAATGCTGGTCGGCTCGACGCAGCTCGCCGCGGCCGCTCCCGACCCGGTCCACACGCTCGGGGCCGGTGCGGCCAAGGCGGTCGCCAACGCCTTCTCGATCGCGGCCGGCGGCTCGGGCGTCAAGTCCGGCGTGCTCGGCGGAATCACCGTGCACATCGGCGACGAGCCCGGCTGCTACAGGATCCGCTTCGTGCCGATGGACGATCCCGAAAAGACGACGATTGCGCGAATGGGCAAAGGCGGCGACGCCGGCGTCGCGGGTTGCCCCGACGACGATGCCGCCCCGGACACCGTGCTGCCCGGCGCCGACGCCGAAGCGATCGCGCGCGTTTTTTGGGCCTGGGGCACCAACGCGCTCGACGGCGCACCACCGTACGAGGTCCTTTCCAGCGGAGCCTTCTCGATCGCCGTCACCGCGGCTGGCGACGGCGTGAACGCCGCGCCGCCGGGGACCGTCAGCGTACGGATCGTGCCCGCCCCACCGCTGCCCGGCGAATGCCCCGCGCACTATGCCTACGACCCGAACGACGGCTCGATCAAGAAATTAACGGTGAAGTGCTAGGCGGCTTCGACCTTACGTTCTGAACGTTGCAGCGCGCTCGAGGATGAGGCGCCGCCTTTGCGCGGCGACCGTCGCGGCGCTCAGGGTGTCCTTTGTGGCCCCGCTGCGGAACTCGCGAGCTTTTTTCGCGATCGCTTCGTCCGCGTCGCAGGAGCGGTTTCGGCGCGGCGTACCGGCGTCGGGCCGCCGAGTCCGCCGGCCGGTGAGTCGGACCAACGGTTACCGCCGGCCTTCTTCGCAGCATACATCGCGAAGTCGGCCTTGACCATGATCTCCTCGGCGACGTGATGCCGGCCGGCCTCGAACGGCGCGATGCCCACGCTCGCCGTGACCCACGTAGGTTCGTGCGTGAGCGCGGGTATGGTCAAATGGCGAACGGCCGACAGGACGGCGTCGGCGACGTGCCGCGCGGCCGATTCATCCCCGTTCGGTAGCAGGACGGCGAACTCGTCGCCGCCCAATCGCGCGATCACGTCACTCTCGCGCAACCGTGCCTGGAGCGCCTGTGCGAGGCTCACGATCAACGCGTCGCCGGCACTGTGGCCGCGCGTGTCGTTGAAGTCCTTGAAGTGGTCGAGGTCGAGCATGAGCAGCGCACCCGTCGCACCGTAACGCGCGATGCGCGCCAAGTGGCTTGTCAGTTCGCGCGCGAAGCCACGCCGATTGAGCAGGCCCGTCAACGCGTCGTGATCGGCCAGGTGGGCGAGCATACGTTCGTTGCGACGACGCTCGGTGATGTCCTGAGCCTGGGCGACGAAGCGCAGCGGCCGCCCATCGGGCTCTCTGATCAGCGTGACGCTGATCGACGCCAACACGCTGTGTCCGCCGGCGTGCAGGTAGCGCTTCTCGGTTGTAAAGGACGAAGCGTCCCCCGCAAGCAGCGTGCTTTGCAGCCTGGCTTCCGACTCGACGTCGTCAACGTGGGTGATGCTGCCGTGCGATAGACCGACCAGTTGCTCGCGGCTGTAGCCGACGAGGGCGCAGAACGCATCGTTGACGCGCTCGTAGCGGCCGTCGAGGCCGAGGATCATCATCCCGATGCTCAGCTCGTCGAAGGAGCGCCGAAACCGCTCTTCGCTCGCGCCCAAGGCCAGTTCGGCAGCGCGGCGTTCGCTGAGATCGCGAGTGATCTTGCCGTAACCGAGCAAGGTGCCCCCGGGATCGCGCAGGGCCGTGATCATGACGTCGGCCCAGAATCGCGTCCCGTCGCGGCGCACGCGCCAGCCCTCGTCCTCCAGCCGCCCCTCGGTCGTTGCGATCGCAAGTTCGCGTTCGGGCTTTCCCGCCGCGACGTCTTCGGGCGGATAAAACACGCTGAAGTGACGGCCGATGATCTCGTCAGCTCGATAGCCCTTCAAACGGCCGGCCCCGGAGTTCCAAGTCTCGACCCGTCCTCCGGCGTCGAGGATGAGAATCGCATAATCCCGGACGCCATCGACCAGCAAACGGAAGCGCTCGTCGCTCGCGCGCAACGCGCGTTCCTGGACGCTAGGCTCGCTGAGGTCGCGCGCATCGAGGGTGTCTTTCACCTGTCGCTTATACCAATTCCGCGGATGTGCCACGGCGATTTCGCGATTTCACCGGCTGATTCACACCGGAGTGAGGCAGGACACATTGTTTTCACGAGCCGGATGTGCGACTCTGGGAAATTGCGCGGAGCGCGCCGGCGACGCGCACTTCGGTTCCGGCCTTGCCGAAGCTAGGCTCGAATAGACCCTGACGTCGACGACCTGCCGCACGGCTCATCCGGCGTGTTAGCGGAAACCTCGACCGCGATAGTGTCGCTAGATGATCTTCTTGATCGCGTCGTCGATCTCGCCGGGCGACATTTCGCCGAGGCGGTACGTGCTGATCGTGCCCTTGCGGTCGATAAAGACGTGCACGGGCAGACCGAGCGCACCGTAATACTTGCCCATCGTGCCGTCGTCGTCGACGACGACCTCGTAGCGGATTCCGTACTTCTTGAGAAATTCGAGCGTCTTGGGGTGCTGGTCCAACTCGCTGACGCCGAGCGTCACCAAACCGCGCGGGCGATACTTCGCGGCCAGCTTGACGACCGAGGGCGCCTCGTCGTTGCACGGCCCGCACCACGACGCGAAGAAGACCAGATAGACCGGCTTGCCCTTGAGCGCGGCGAGCGTTTGCACGGCGTTCGTGTCGACGCGTTTCAGCGCGAAACCCGGCGCCGCTTCGCCCGCGCGCGGCACGGCCAGTGCGGCGACCGGAACCGACGCGGCGACGATGACGAACAACGCGGCTTGCAGTGCCCGAACGGACATCGGTCTCCTCACGAAAGCGTGAACGCGGGGAATTGGACGTGCGTTGCGTCCTGCAGCATCTGCTCGACGAGTTCCTCGCTGGAACCGAAGGTGCGCTGATCGCGCACGAAGGCGAAGTCGCGCAAGGCGAGTTCCTCACCGTAGATCGTTTTGCGGAAGTCTTGCAGCCAGGCTTCGACGGTCTTGGCCCCCGGCCCGAAGGTCGGATTATCGCCGATCGAGACCAGGCCGCGGTAGTCGCGCCCGTCGTAGCGGCCGACGACGGTATACACGCCGTCCTTGGGAATCAACTTGCCCGGCGGCGTCTGGAGATTAGCCGTCGGGAACCCCAAATCGTGTCCGCGGCCGTGACCGAGCGCCACGCGGCCGCGCAGGCAATACGGCGCGCACAGCAACCGGTCGGCCGTTGCGAAATCGCCGCGAGCGATCGCGGCCCGCACGCGCGTGCTCGAGATCCGTTCGCCGTCGTCGAGCAAGGGCGGCACCGCCTGCGCCTCGGCGCCGTGCGCGTGCATCACCTCGGCGGCCAGCGCCGCGTCGCCGGTGCGGCGCGCGCCGAAGCGAAAGTTGCTGCCGACCACGAGCGCGCGCGCGCCCAAGCGTTCGAGCACGAACTCTTCGAGGAAACGGCGGGCTTCGAGTTCGGCCAAGTTCGCGTCGAAGGGCACCAGGTAGAGTTCGTCGATGCC
>Ga0181519_10003110_pt1 | contig 13733 bp, 17 predicted proteins | sample PEATcosm2014_Bin_26_FD_121102 | JGI IMG/M metagenome (GOLD analysis project Ga0181519, IMG submission 121102) | Peatland microbial communities from MTU Mesocosm Facility, Houghton, MI, USA - PEATcosm2014_Bin02_10_metaG | ecosystem: Environmental > Terrestrial > Soil > Wetlands > Peat | place...
AGCACGCTGAAGTCGAAGGCGTTGTGGGTGTACTTCCAGATATATTCGCCGCTGACAACAACTTTCTTTCCGAAGGCCTGTTGCAGGCCGGCATGAAACTCATTGCGAAAGCCGGGCCGCATCGTCCCCGAAACGCCCGGCGAGCAGTTCAACAGTGGAGATAGAACCGCATTCGAACAACCGGTGCTGGATAGAATCAGGTTCTCGTTGAAGGGCGTTTCCAGCGTGCGCGCATAAGAGACGCGCAGCACGGTCGTGGTCGGCTTGATGTTATAAGCAATGCCCACGCGCGGTTGCGTCTGATTGGCGTCGGTGAGGCCGTTATATACATCCTCGCGTAGCCCCAGGTTGAAGAGCCAGTTACCCGCCTTGATTTGATCTTCGGCAAACAGGCCAAGCTCTTTGATGTCCGCGCGACCTGAGTATTTATAGTAACTGCCGCCGCGAGTCAAGTCATAAGGCGCAAGCACAGGAATGTAAGTGCCATTGCCGAATGCGTAAGAGGCCGAAGGGTCATTGGATAGAAAGCCAGCCGGTACGCATTGGGATGGATCGGAAAATCCAGGCAGCGAGTTGCCGTTCAGATCCATGCAGGGCGAGTTATAGGTTGATTCCACCACGCCCAAGCTGTCACTCTCTCGCAGGAAGGTTTGTCCATATTGCGCTCCAATCTTGATGTTGTTGCTCCCCTTGGCGTAGGAGAAATCGGAGTGCGCCGCGGCATTGGTCAGCGTGCGCTTCTGCGCGATGGATGAAGTTTGCAGGTTTGCCGGTCCCAAATCGGCCAGCGGGTTATTACTCGGATAGTAGTTATAGTTATCTCTGCGGACAAATGCGCCCAGATTGAAGACCGCATTATTGCCAATTACTCGCGTATAAGTTGGCGAAATATTGATGGTTTCAATCTTGGAGCGCTGGTCCGTATTGCCAGTATTCCGGAACCCGGGGCTGGCGCTGGAACCGCTGTTCGGTCCGGTTGTTTCCACATTCGAAACATTCAGATTGTCAAAAGAGTTGGGCGTCTGAAACCACGACCGGCTGTAATTCACGTCCAGATGAATCGAATCAACCTTGGTCATCGAGTAGTCCACGCGATCAAAGAGATTCTGCTCGTTGCCCTTGTCGTGGAAAGCTTGAAACTCGGGCGGATCGAGAAAACGTCCGGAGTCGAGTCCGTCAACCTCAATGAAGTTGCCCCACTTATCACCACCGTAAGCCAAGTCAAAGCCGCCCGATGCCGAGCCGAAGCTGCCGTAGGAACTATTGATGCTGCCGGTCGGCGTGGTAACTCCCTGGCCGGAGCGCGTGGTGGCAACAATCACAAGGCTGGTTTTGCCGCCGTACTCGGCCGGCGGAGCGCCGCTGATCACTTCGATGGACTGAATCGAGTTAGCCGGAATCTGGTTGGAAAATACCTTGCTTTGCTGGTCGGTGATCGATTGGCCGTCGATGGAAAACGAATTTGAAGCATGATCGCCCAAGCCGTGAAAAAGGCCGTTCGAGTCTGCCGCCACGCCGGGCGTAGAGAGCGTAACCAGCGAACTGAGACCGCTTGACTCACTCTCCAGCGGCACCTTGATAAACAGATCGCGATCCACATCTGAGTGAAAGGTGGGATCTGTTTCAACAAGTTCGCCGCTGGCCTCCACCGTTACTGTTTGCGCGGCGGCGGCCACCTGGAGGGTCAATTTGAGGCTGGTTCCCACCACCGACCGAAGCTCGAAATCGATGCTCGACGGAGCAAAGCCGTTCGCCGAGGCGCTGATCCGGTAGGCATTGAAGGGTACGTTGGAGAAGACGAACTGGCCGGCGGCATCTGTCTTGAAGGTGCGCAGAAGTCCACTGCGGGGATTATCTAGAGTGACGGTTGCGTCAGGAATCACCGCGCCGGAAGGGTCGCTGACAACGCCGCGCACCGCGCCGGCGTTACCGCTTTGCGCCGGTGCGTGGAAGGCCGTCAGAGTCAAGACAAGGACAACGAGAATACGAAGGATTGCGCCGCGAATGAGCGACATATAAGAGTCTCCTTATGAGGGCTAAATGATACGTAAGACAAGCGATTGCCTGTTGCGCCGCAAAGTTCTTTGTGCAACTGAAGCAGCTTTCCTTCTTATGAATCAGCCGCTGGGGACGCGCCTGCAACTTACCGCCAAAAGCGCTAAGCAAGGGTGCGAATCAAGTTAAATCGGAAGATGGAAAGGTGCCCTAACAATCAACAGGCGGAGGGCGTGTAAATAATTTAGGATTCCAGTGGCGGATGACCGGGCGAGCCTCGGCCAGCCGCACAGCAGCGCCGGCCCGCACCAGGACGACCACGGTCGCCATCGCGGTAATCGGTGCCGCCGAGTGTAGCGCAATGCACAACGAGCAATGATCGGCATCGCCTTCGGTCAGATGGTTGTGCGCCACTTGCACAGTGATCAGCAGCGCCAGCAAAACCAGACACAGCAGCGCGACCGCACCGAAAGCTCCATGCTTCCGACGGCCATTCCCGCCAGACTCGGTCTGCCATGCAATCAAAACAACCAACCCCTACTTAAAGAATACACAGATTTAGACGCGGCAGCATCCGGGAGGTTCCAGTTTATGCCTTGAATCTCACATCGCCGTTTTCACACAACCCCCGCCCACGGCGTTAGACTGTTGTGTGATGTTCTCCATTCATCCCATGCGCGTGCTTCCGCAGATCGCTCTGGCGCTGTTGCTGACGGCGGCTTTGGCCTGCGCTGCACAGTCTTCTCAGCCGCTGCCGCTCAAGCCCAGTCCGCCCGTACATACGCCCAATCGCCGTCTCATTCTCAAGGACGGCAACTACCAAGTTGTGCGCCGATATGAGGTTGTTGAGGATCGGGTGCGCTACCTCTCCGCCGAACGCAGCGACGATTGGGAGGAACTGCCCGTTGAGTTGGTGGACTGGGAGGCCACGCACAAGTGGGAGCGCGATCAGGCCAACCCTCGCGCAGCGGAGCCCTTGCCGGCGATGAAGGAGGCCGAGGCCATCGACAAGGAAGATGCTGAGGAACGCGAAGAGCGGAAGGCGCAATGCCCCGAGGTTGCCCAAGGCCTCGCACTGCCCAACAAGGACGCCGTCTTTGCGCTGGATAGATTTGGCGGCGCGCCGCAACTGGTTGAGCTGGCGGCCGTGGATCTGGCCGTGGACGGGAAACTCTGGCATGGACTGAACACTCTCAATCCACTGGCCGCCTCCAAGGCCCAGATCAAACTGGCGGGCGCCCACGCCAAGGTTCACCTGCACACCAGCTCACTGGCTATCTATCTGTCGCTGGTCTCGCGCGACGATGCGGGGACGGACCAAACGTCCGCCTCCAGCTTCGCCATCGTCCGCGCTGAGGAGCGCGACACCGTCCGCAACCTCAGCGCCATTCACTTCAGCCGCACGGGCACGATCTCCCTGGGAGAAAACGCCGCTTTCGCCACGGTCGAAGCGCTGCCCGGCAAACTCTGGCTCAAGATCACGCCGCCAAAGCCGCTCCCTCCCGGCGAATATGCGCTGGTCGAGATCATCACGGCCTCGGAGATGAGTCAGACTGCATGGGAGTTCAGCGTCGATCCGGCCTCCGGCGCCAATCAGGGCGCAATCGGAGCGAACTCCAAGTAGCTTTCTCGCGTACTTATTGCTTCATCCGTTTGTAAAACGGCGTGGGAACCTGCTTTGCTCGCGCTGTATTGGTGCGCACCTGGACCAGAACGTCCGCTCCGCTGGAAGCCACGCTGGCGGGAATGAGCGCAAAAGCGATGTTGGTTTTGAGGAAGGGCGCGGGCGAGCCGGAGGTGACCACACCGATCTCGTGACCGTCCACATCCAGCACGGGATAGCCATCCCGCGCAATGCCGCGCTCGATCATTTCCAGACCGACTACCCTGCGCTGCGGCCCGCCTGCCGATTGAATCGCCAGCAGAGCCTCACGGCCAATAAACTCGCCCTTTTCCAGCTTGAGCCAGCGCTCGTGACCGGCCTCGAAGGGGTTGATGGAGTCGGAGATTTCATGGCCGTAGAGCGGCATTCCGGCTTCCAGACGCAGCGTGTTGCGCGCGCCCAGGCCGCAGGGGCGAATCCCGAACTCCGCGCCCGCTTCCAGCAGCGAGTTCCATACCTTCTCCGTCGTTGGTACATCCGAGGGAAGATAGACCTCGAAGCCGTCTTCACCGCTGTAGCCGGTGCGCGCAATCAGTACGTTGGGCAAACCGCAGACCTCGCCGAAGGTAAACCAATAGTTGCGAATCGCGGACAGATCCACTTGGGTCAATTTTTGCAGAGTTGCCAGCGCCCGCGGCCCTTGCACGGCCAACTGCGAATACCTGTCCGAGTCGTCGCTGATCCGCACATCGGGCAGAGCGCCGGCATTGTCCTTGATCCATGAAAAATCCTTGTCCCTGGTCCCGGCATTCACCACCATCAGGTACTCGTCCTGGCTGAGGCGATGGACCAGAATGTCATCCACAAAGTCACCTGCCGGGTTGAGCAGCGCGGAGTAGTGCGCCTGCCCATCGCGCAGCTTGGAGGCGTCATTCATGGTGAGGTGCTGGATGGCGCAGAGCGCGCCGGGGCCGCTGAAGCGTATCTCGCCCATGTGGCTGACGTCAAAGAGGCCCACGCTGGTGCGCACGGCCAAGTGCTCGGCAACCAGGCCGCCGGGGCCCACAGCGACGGGTCCGAGTCGCTGGGGTGGGCCGGGATACTCGACCGGCATATCCCAGCCGCCAAAATCCACCATCTTGGCCTTCAGCGCGCGGTGAGCGGCATTGAGGGCGGTCTTCTTTGGAGTGGCGGCGGGCGAGGCTGGCTGAGTCATGGGGATCCTTTCTGGTGCCTCTCTTCACGATAGGGATTAGGAGCAGTGGGGTCAAATAATATAGGGCATATGCCAGTCCGTTTGAGACGCAAGGTTGCAATTCCGTGGTCGATGGTGCTTTCCAGAGCCCTTCTTGGGCCGTTCATCGTTGTGTTGTCGTGGAGGTTGCAACGGCCTGAAGTCTTGCTGGGAATTATTATCGCGGCGGCCTTTCTCTCGGATGTTTTTGACGGCATCCTCGCTCGTCGCTGGGGCACGGCAACCGCCGCTTTGCGGATCGGCGACTCGATTGCCGACACGATATTCTATTTTGGCGTCCTTGCAGCGATTATTCTGCGTCACTGTCCAGTGCTTTGGCAGCGTGCAGACTGGCTAGCCACTTTGCTGGTGCTCGAATTGATTCGCATGGTCTTTGATTGGGTCAAATATCGGAGAATTTCCAGCTATCACACCTATGCTGCCAAGCTATGGGGAATCTCCTTGGCAGCGGCTTCCATCGCTTTGCTTTGTTTCAATCGTGGTTATCGGCTGCTGACACTGGCCATTTTCCTGGGCATCCTTTGCGATCTGGAGGGACTGGCGATTTCACTCGTGCTGCGCAGATGGACCCATGACGTGAGGAGCTTGCGCGCCGCACTTAAGCTGCGCGGTCTTCCGGCGGAGATGAAACTGGAGTAGACTTTTTTCATGGCCGTTCTGAGCAAAATCGAAATCTCTGCCCTCTCGACGCAGGAACGTCTGGCGCTGATTGACGACCTGTGGGAGAGCATGGAGGCACCGAAGCTGGAGCCGTCCGTCGAAGCAGCTCACCGCAAAATCCTCGATGAGCGGCTTGCGGATTATGACCCTTCCTCCGAAGAACTTCTTACGCTCGATCAGGTTTCTGAGTGGCTGCACGCCCGATGAGTAAACGAAAGATCGTCTATCGCAAAGTGGCTCAGCAAGATCTGGCCGAAGCATACGATTGGTATCACAGCATTGATCCCGGTTTGGCTGAGAGACTTTTGCTCGATCTGCGTATTGCCGCAGATAAGGTCGCTACTCGCCCGTTGAGTTGTCCGGTGTATTTAGGGTCGGTCAGGCGCACGCGCTTAAAAACATTTCCCTACTACATTTACTACCGTTTGGAGCGTGGCTCCGTAGTTGTACACGCAATTCTGCATACCCGGCGCAGTTCCACACTGACTCGGAATAGAGTTCAATAACGCTGCCTCACCGCCTCCGCGCCCGCCAGAAGGAACTCAAGCCCAGGTAAAGAAAGACCGCCATCACAGCGGCGGTGACCATGAACCTGCCGTGATCGGGGCCATGTGCCCAACTGGCTCGAACGGCCCACAATCTGGGGGCAAAGGCTACCACCGGCAGCAGGAAGAAGACGCCGGTGATCTCCAGCCACAGAATGCCGCCCACACGACGGAAGGGGCGCAGAAAGCCGCCCACGCCGCGCTTGATGCTTCCGCTCGCCCGCTGAACCGTCTGGCTGGCCGCACGTCGGCCGGCGTCCGGTTGCGCTCCTCTGCTGCTGGCTGTTGCAGGGGCTGCCGAGGCGTTCTGCGCGCCGCCGGCAAGGCGCTCACCAGCAATCCGCCCGGCAACCCGAACTCCGATACCCAGCGCGCGTCCTATATTTTGTGCTCTCATCTTCGATATGATGGTAGCAGCGAGAGGGTCTGAACCGCATTTTGACGATTTTTATCGATTCGCACTTGCCAGCGAGCGGTAACGGAAGTAAGGTAAAGAAAACCTGCGCAGCCCAGCGCAATCAGCCCGCGCCGGTCGCAGACCCTGGAGGTGCTTATGACATCCCGTTTGCGTGAACTGATCCAGCAACTGGGCGAAGCCATCCACGAGTCGGTCATCGAGAGCGAACAGATTGCCGGCGTGGTGCAGGATATTCGCCAGCACGGCTTTGATGTGCTGCTGATGCTGGAGGCCACCATCGGCTTGAATGATGTTGCCGCCAAAGAGGCTGCGGAAGGCGCGGGACAGGGCGAAAAAGAGGCTCTGCAAACGGCCATGAGCGCCAAAGCCAACTTGCTCAAGTTTGGCGTGCCCTTTACGCAGAACGATCTCAGCTTCCTCCGCTCGCTGCGCATCTCGGTTGCCGGAGAGCAAGAGAGTTCCAGCCAGCCTGAAGGTCAATAGGCAAACCGTGTGGGGATGGCTCGACCTCTCGATGGAGGAGATGTCGAGCCATAACCGTTGATCCGCCTCTGCCGGAGTCATGCGGAATGGAAGCCGCAAAGGAACCTCCGGATAAAACTACCTTATTCCACCCGCTCAATGACCACGGATTGCAGCACGACTGGCGTCTTGGGCTTGTCCTGCCCGCCGCGCGGAACCAGCGAAATCTTGGTCACGATCTCTTGGCCCTCTACCACCTCGCCGAAGATGGTGTGGTTGCCGGTGAGCCACATCGTCGGCGCAACGGTGATGAAGAACTGGCAGCCGTTGGTTCCGGGGCCGCTGTTGGCCATGGCCAGCTTGCCGGGCTTGTCAAACTTGTGTGGCGAGCCTTTGGTCTCGTCGCCGAAGCGATAGCCAGGTCCGCCCATGCCAGTGCCGGTCGGGTCGCCGCCTTGGATCATGAAGTCGGGAATGACGCGATGGAAGATGGTGCCGTCAAAAAGCTTGTCCGTAGACTTCTTGCGGGTCGTGGGATGGGTCCACTCTTTGCCGCCCTCGGCCAGTTCGATGAAGTTCTTGACGGTGATGGGCGCGTCGGACTCAAAGAGCCGGACGGTAATCTTGCCTTCGGTGGTCGAGAATACGGCGTAGGTACCTGCGGAAAGTGACATGATTTTCCTCGTTTGGATGGGTTAGATAGTCCGGTTAATTGGCCAAAGCAAAGCCGATATTAACAGCTGCGCGGACCTCGACGGGCTGACCATTGAGTTGATACGGCCGGAAACGCCATTCTTTGACGGCTTCGATGGCGGCCTGTTGCAAAAGATCCGGGCCATGAATAACCTGAACCTCCTTTACCACACCGTCGATACCGATGATTACAGATAACATAACCGTGCCTTGGACATGCGCCTGCTTGGCATCATTCGGGTATACCGGCTGTGTTTTAGAGACGAGTTGTTCTATTGCTTCTTTATCGGAGATAGTCATCATTTTTGGCGCGGCTCCCGGCATCGATGTACTTGTCGTACCGGGCGCGGCGTTTGGATCAGGCGGCATCGGCTGGCCTTCGCGGACGATGGTCACCTTCTTCAGCACCACCGGCGTCGTTGGCTTATCGCCGCTGGTAGGCACACGGGCGATGGCCTTGACCACCTCAACGCTGGCCGCGTCGCACTGGCCGAAGAGCGTGTAGTGCTGATTGAGCGATTCGTAGCCCTGTTCGGTGATGAAGAACTGGCTGGCGTTGGTGTTGGGGCCGCTGTTAGCCATCGCCAGACGGCCGGGCTGATCGAAGTTCAGATTGGGATCGAACTCGTCATTGAAGGCGTAGCCGGGACCACCCATTCCGGTTCCGGTCGGGTCGCCGCCCTGAATCATGAACTCCGGAATCACGCGATGGAAGGTGGTGCCATCGTAGTACGGTTTGTTGTGCTGCTTCTTGTTGGTGGTTGGGTCGGTCCAGTCCTTCGTTCCCTCGGCCAGGCCAATAAAGTTGGCCACGGCCAGCGGCGCCTGCTTCTGATAGAACTGGCAGGTGATGCGGCCCATCGAGGTATCCATCACCACCGTCGGACCGTTGGGGCGGGTCAGCGCGGCCGGTGTCGCGGTGGGTGAGTCGGGCAGATCGTCCGCCGGCTTGGAGGAGGTTTGGGCAAGCGCCGCAGCGGCAAAGGCCACGGCCAGAGCAGGGAGGAGAAGTGTGCGATGAACTTTCATAGCAACTCTGAGGGTAAATCATTCGCCGTACACGGCGAAAGTGAAGAAAGATTTCCCGGTGAGATCGCCCCCTCGGCCGTTTCTCTGCTTATAGCGGCGTGCGCGCAGCATAAAAGCTCAACGCCGCGTCGCCCTGTTCCAGCAGCCGGGTGCTTTCGAGCGCGCCATAACGGTCTTCGAGATGCTCTTTGCGGCGATGCTCGGCGATCACCAAAGCGTTGTCGGCCAGCAAAGCTTTCGCCGACCCACCCAGCGCTCTCAGCGTGGCCGCGTACTCTGCCTCCGCATCCCATGGCGGATCTAGAAAGACCAGATCGAAGCGCTGATTCTCTTTGCCCAAATGCTTCAATGCCGCGGCCACGCTGCTGCAATCAATGCGGAAACCGCTGGAGATTCCCAACTTGTCCAGATTCCCGCGCAACACCTTCAGCGCCGCCGGAGCGCGCTCCGCAAAGGCCACCAGCGCCGCGCCCCTGCTGATCGCCTCGATGCCCACCGCGCCGGAGCCGGCATACAGATCCAGAAAGGCCGCGCCCTCGATTCTTGGCGCCAGTACATTAAAGAGCGTCTCGCGCAGGCGGTCGCTGGAAGGCCGCGTGGCCATGCCTTGCGGCGCTTCCAGAGAGCGGGAACGGTACTGTCCGGCAATAATGCGCATCACAATCCAGCATACGGGAAGCGCCCCAGAGACTCGGAGGCCCGACAATCTACAATCAGTCTTATGCGTGGCTGGTCAATTCCGTTGGGCAGTTGGATGGGCGTGGAGGTGCGCGTTCATCTCTTCTTTCCGTTGATGCTGGTGGCTTGCATTGGGTTGAGCGGCGCCGACAATGCGGGGAGCGGCTTTGGCCTTTTCATGGTGCTGGTGGCTGCGGTTGCGGTGCGCGAGACGGCGCGGCTGCTGGTGGCTGCCTGGTTGGGATTGCGCCTGCGCGCCATTCTGCTGCTGCCCATCGGCGCGCTTTTTGCTTATGCCGATCCAGACAGCCAGGAGGGCGCAACCAATGGCAGCGGGCAGTTTGCCCTGGCGATGGCCGGCCCCCTGGCCAACCTGGCTACAGCGCTCATGCTCACCGCGGTTTTTCTGGGTGCCAGCGGAAATCTTGATCTGCTGAGCCGTCCGTGGATCTCCGCTGCATTCCTGATGCGCAGCATGGTATGGATGCAGGCAGGTTTGGGCCTGTTGCATTTTTTACCTGCCTATCCGCTGGACGGCGGTCGCTTGCTGCGCAGTTACTTTGCTCGCAAGCGTGGCGTGGCGCTCTCCGCGCGGGTTGCCGCCGGACTGGGTCAGGTGCTGGCGCTCGGTGCCGTGGTCGCCGGAATGTTTCTGCATGACTACTGGTTGAGCTTCGCCGGCTTCTTTATCATGATCGGCGCGCAGATTGAGGATCAGGGCGTTTTCTTTCAGTCGGTGGTGGATACCGTGCATATGCGCGAAGTGATGCTCACCGATTTCGCCACTCTCTCGTCCTCAGACACGCTGGCTGACGCGCTGACGCGCTGCGTTCATTCGTTGCAAGAGGAGTTTCCCGTAGTACGCGGCCCGCAACTGGTGGGCATCATCAGCCGCCAACGCATTGTGGAAGCTCTGCGCAACGAGGGCAACGGCTACGTGCAAGCCGCCATGTCCAAGGCCTTCCAGGTGGCGCGCCCGGATGACACGCTGGGAACCACCATTCGCCGCCTCCAGACCGGGCGCGGCCTCTCGCTGATTCCGGTCGCCGACAGCGGGCGCGTGGTGGGCATTGTGAGCGTGCAGAACCTGATGGGCGCCATGTCGCTTTTAGCCGAGCAGCGCCGCATGGAGCGCGAAGAAGCCCGCGAACGGGAGAGCTAAAGTCGGAGATTGACAGTTTGCACAAGAAATGGCCGTAATATGGTTAATATGCGTCGCACAATCGCCATTCTCTATCTTGCCTGCCTTTCTGGCGCCTGCTTAGCCCAGAATTCTACATGGAGTCCACTCGGCGTATTGGTTCATCCTGCCGAAGAGATCAAAGTTTCCGAGGAAATCCGCAAGGCAATTCCTGCGAAGATGATAGTCCGCTGGATGCAACAAACCAATTTGTCGAGTCAGGGAGAAATCTCTCTTATATACGAAACCGGAGACCAGTTTGAACCTAAACCACATATCGCTTTTATTAGAGATAATGAGAAGATTTGTGATTTTAGCATTGCCGATGCCTTTCACAATCAAGTTGGCTTTATAGACGATTTTTTCGGTAATATCAGCCTCACACAAGCTGCAATAATCCCCTTGGATGCAGATCGCAAGGGTTTTCTAGCTTCATTCCAGAATATCGGTGACGGCGCTGCGACAATCTTCGTTCTTATTACAGAAATGAATGGGAAATACTCCTTTGTTTGGAATACTTGGACCACACAAGCTCAGTTTCGGATTCGTTCCAGCGGCTCTTTTCAAGTTTGGAACTCCAATGACGGAGATAACTGTGTTTGGTGTACCCACCACTATGAGGTCACAAACTATCTTTGGAAAAACGATAAACTTGTAAAATTATCCCACTACACCACAAAGCATACATTTTCTCCTTATCAGTTGTCCGAGAGTCCTATTGTTGTCAAACATTGATTTTCTTTTGTTCTGCCTGTCTATTGGGATGAGAAGGTAATGATTATGGATACAATCAGCCCCATCGAAAGCCAAACTTCGCTAGCTCCCGGTCTTTATCTCGTCGCCACGCCCATCGGCAACCTGGGCGACATCACGCTGCGCGCCCTGGACGTACTGAAGCGCGTGGACCGCATCGCCTGTGAAGACACCCGCCAAACGCAAAAACTGCTCAACCATTTTGAAATCGCCACGCCCACCGTAAGCTGCCACCAGCACAACGAGCATCAGCGCGCTGCAGAAATGATGGAAGCGCTCAAGGCTGGCCAGCGCATCGCCGTGGTCTCCGACGCCGGAATGCCCGGCATCAGCGACCCCGGTAGCCAACTCGTCGTCGCCGCTATCGCTGCAGGCATCGCCGTTATTCCCATCCCTGGAGCCAACGCCGCGCTCAGCGCCCTCGTCGCCTCCGGGCTGCCCACGGAGGAGTTCCATTTCATCGGCTTTTTGCCGGAGAAGGCCGGCGCGCGCCGCACCCGCCTGGAGGCCTTGGCCGCTGAAGTCCAGCGCAATCAGGCCCCGCGCACGCTGGTCCTTTACGAAGCACCGCACCGCATCCTGGAAACCCTGGCCGATCTTGAGTCCGTCTTTGGTCCCGCTGTGCGCGTAGTCGTCGCCCGCGAGTTGACCAAGATGCACGAGGAGTTTCTACGCGGAACCGCCGCGGAAGTCCGTCTGGATCTAGCCAGCCGAGATCGCGTTCGGGGCGAGATCACTTTGCTGGTGGAGGCGCGGCCACAAGCGCCGGCCGAATCAGGCAGCGCTCCCATCCGCATTGCCGACCGAGTGGCGCTTCTTCAGTCGGAGGCCGGCATCGATGAAAAGGAAGCTCTCAAGCGCATCGCCCGCGAACTGGGCCAATCCAAAAGCGATGTCTATCGCGAACTGCAACGCGAGCGCGCCCGCAAGCGCTGATCGATTCACTGTTGCTTGCTATACGCTTTCACCTCGGCCAGCACCTCGGCCAGCTCCGCGCGGCGGCGTGCTGTCAGGTTTACAAACCGGATACCGACCTTTTGCCGTCCGTCAATCCATTGAATTTGCCCGTTGAAGCGCAAGGAAATTCCGCGTAGCTTGAAGGAGACCTCGACGAGATCCCACGCGCTACCGGGAAAGCGCAGACTGGTGTGCAGCCTGCAACCCGATAGACTCAAGTCAAGAACGCTGCACCGAAAGCCGACGCCCTGCTCCAGAATCACGATGGCTGCCGGTCCCTCCACCGCGTAGCGTGGATCCGCACGCCGCTCTTCGTGCACTATCGGAATCCCATCCAACTCTTCTTCCACTTCCATGGCTCACCTGAAATCCTTGAAATCAATGGCCTTCAGCCTGCTCCCATGGACTTCGAGCAGCGGGCGGCGCGGCATCCCGGCCCTTCAAACGGTCATACTCGTACAGATCGCTGGTCGTTCCCAAGGCCTGATTGAACCAATCGGCAATGCCCGTCAAAATCTTCAACTCTTCACTGAAGAGATGAATCGCTCGTAACTGACTGGCCGTGGCGGGAATCTCAAAGGAATCCGTCTGCAAGAACTTCTGGTAGCCGCGGTCCAGCAATCGCGCCACCCGCCCCCCGATCAGCGCTCCCGGAGCTACGCCAAAGGCCACGGGCGCATCCGCGCTCGCCGAGGCCAGCAGAACAGCCCCCGCTCCGTATTTGCTCACCAGAACGCCGCCCGCAACTTCTTCCTGCGCCGCCACATCAAAGGAGTGGGCGCGCAAAGTTTCAATTGCCTGTTCAAAGTTTGGATTCCGCAATTTTCGATTCAATTTGGCCTTCCAGTCTGCGAGGACAGTAGAAGGATGGATAGTTTTTGCCAGCATTTTTGCATCCCCGCACACTCAATCTCGCACACTGGGAGCGCATCCCGCAATTCTGGAGGAATGAATGTCCAACGAAATCCCGCAGTGGTCCGCCAAAGAACTCAAGCTTCGCATCGACGCCGGCGAGCCGGCGTACATCCTCGATGTGCGTGAGCCTTGGGAGTACGAAATAGCCCAGATTGGCGGCAAACTGATTCCCATGAATGAGATCCCGAAACGGCTCGCGGAGATCGACCGCGACCGCGAAATCATCGTCCAGTGCCACCATGGCGTGCGCAGCCAGCGCGTCGCCGAGTTCCTGAAGCAATCCGGCTTTCCGCGCGTCGTGAATCTGGTCGGCGGAATCGACGCATGGAGCCGCGAGGTCGATCCCGCCGTGCCGAAATACTGAACTCTTTTTGGAAGAGTATCTTCCGAAAATCAATGGGCGGCAGGCTTTTTCACGGCCGGTTTGGCAGCTGATTTGGCCGGCGCCGTATCCGCCAGCGCTTGGTCAATGTCCAGATAAAGATCCGTATCGATGCTGGAAACCTCGCGGTAGGGCGCGCCTTTGCCGTTGGCGGTAACGATGAAGATCGTTGGAGTTTGGTGAATGCCTGTGCGCACGCCCATCTCGC
>Ga0181519_10003112_pt1 | contig 13727 bp, 9 predicted proteins | sample PEATcosm2014_Bin_26_FD_121102 | JGI IMG/M metagenome (GOLD analysis project Ga0181519, IMG submission 121102) | Peatland microbial communities from MTU Mesocosm Facility, Houghton, MI, USA - PEATcosm2014_Bin02_10_metaG | ecosystem: Environmental > Terrestrial > Soil > Wetlands > Peat | place...
CGAAGAACTTGTCGTCAAAGAGTTGCAGGGCGGGGTGCGCCTTTCCTGTCGCTGCGTCTGCAAAATAGATGTCCCGGTGCCTGTGATCGCGCGTAATGGTCTCAACCCATAGCGTCTTCGCGTTCAGCCAGCCAAACCGCGGAATGTAATCCTCGCCTGCGCGAATTGGCAGTTGAATCCAAACCGTTTCACCGCCACTTGCGTTCACTACGCCCACACGCACCGCTGGGTTCGGATCTCCCGCCTGCGGATAGCGCTGCATCTCGACGGTCGCATGAGTTGGAATCCAATCTGTCAGCGGATACTCCGGAACCTTCGCCTCATTGGTCTGCAAATAAGCTAACCGAGTCGAATCTGGCGACCAGAAATAGTTGCTACGAACATCCAGCTCTTCCAGGTACACCCAGTCCACTTCCCCATTGAGTATGTCTCCGCTGGGGGCAGGAGCAACTTGCGATGCAGGCAGCGCCGCATCCTTCAAACGCACAATCGCAAGCCCGTGGTCACGCACAAATGAAAGCTGTGACCCGTCCGGCGAAAACTTCGGATCATCCCCAGAGGCCACGCCAGCATTCCCAACCTCGCGTCCTTTGCCACTGGCCAGATCGTATAGCCAAAGCCGCCCGTTCTGATCAAACAACAGATGCGCGGAATCCGGCGCCCACAAGAAACCTGCCATCTTATACCTGTCGCGGTGATCCTTGTCCGTTTCCGTATCGCTCGCCCCTGCCATCTTGGCCAGGCGATCACCGCTCACCAGCACATGCGTCTTGCCCGTAGTCTGTTCGACCTCCAGAACCTGACCATCGTCCATGTAGGTAAGGTGTTTGCCGTCCGGTGACCAGGCCCGACTGTCCGGTATCTCATGCCCAACCACCGCCGGATTGGCGAAGATCGCTTCCACCGTAAGCGGCTTGCCCGCCGTCTGGGCCGCGACAGGAACGGCAAACAAAACTGTAGCAAATAGGAAAGCAAGAGTATTGCTGAGCAAGGCATCAGATGTAGGTTTCAAAGAAGACTCCTCCAGGTGCGGAAGCCGCAAACGCAGGCATCGCCTGCGCTTCGACGCACAGGGCCGCCTCGATGCAGTGTAACCTACAACTAGTCGCAACGTCTCAGGCGGTAGATCAACAAATTCACCGCGACAGAAAACAGGGCATCCAGCATTGCAGGATGCCCTGGAGGTGTGTTCCGACGTTGTTTAGTGAGTGAATTGACGGAAAACCCAGAAAAGTGATCCAGAGAGCAGCGCTGCAGCCGGAAGTGTTAACACCCAGGCCATCGCGATATTTCGAATGGTGGACATCTGCAATCCGCTGCCATTCGCAGCCATCGTTCCAGCCACGCCAGAGCTTAGGACGTGGGTCGTAGAGACGGGCATTCCGAATTTATCGGCGGCTGAGATGGTACACATCGCAACCAGCTCGGCGCATGCTCCTTGCGCGTAGGTTAGATGCTCCTTGCCAATCTTTTCGCCTACTGTGACCACGATGCGCTTCCAGCCCACCATCGTTCCCATGCCCAGCGCCAACGCTACGGCCACCTTAACCCAGACCGGGATAAACTTCGTCGCCTTGTCAATCGTGGCCTTGTAGACGGTCAGACCCTTGGTTTCGGCGGCAGTAAAGACAGGGTTGTTGTTCTTCTCCATCAGGCGGATCGCTTCGCTGGCCACATACATGTCATTGCGAACATTGGCCTGCTGATTTGCCGGAACTGACTTGTATTCCTTGTAGACGACCACATTGCCTTCCAGATCCTTCACCAGCTCACGCAGAGCCATGATCGTGTCCGGCCTTATCTGCTTGGTACGGATGTAATCTGTGACCTCGGCACGGGCGTCCTCGCCAAGGACGCCCGCCTTATCCACGTGCTGATCGAGAATATGTCCTGCCTGCTCGGACGCAGCAATGAATGCCTGAATGTCATGTCCGCTCACCGCGTGATTCAGAGCATAAGCGGTCGGAACGGTACCGATGAGGATCAGCATGATCAGGCCCATGCCCTTTTGTCCGTCATTGGAACCGTGGGCAAAACTGACGCCGGAGCAGGTGAAGATCAGCAAAGCCCGAATCGGCCACGGCGGAGGCGCACTGCCTTCGGGAGCAGTGAAGAGAACATCGGCAGTGTTGATCACGACCCTTGCAAACAATGCTATGGCATACAGGCTGGCAATACCAATCAACAGCATGAGCAGAATCATCCCGTAGGGATATTGCCAAGCCTCAATAGCCAGAACAGGTGGCCAGAGCGGCTCACCCAGAGGACCAAAGATTCCCAGAATCAACGGGGCGACTAAGTTGAACACATAATAACCGCAGAATCCGGTGACCGCGATGATGGGAACAGCCCACAGAGGTTTTTGGTGGTTGGCATCATAATGAACAGCAAAACTGCGCGCCGACTTGGTGAGGATGAAGACCTTGGAGAGTAGCAAGAGCAAAGCGGCACAGGCAAAGCCGACGACCGGCGAGATGAGCAGAATCTTGAAAACTTTAGTAGCCTGCTCCCAGTCCACGCCCGAGGTTCCGGTATGAACGCTCATCAACTGGTTGGCAAGACCGACGCCGATGATGGAACCGACCATCGTATGCGAGCTGGAGGCAGGCAGGCCGAACCACCATGTACCGAGGTTCCATAGGATCGCGGCGATGAGCAGAGCAAAGACCATCGCGAAGCCGGCACCGGAACTGACCTGCAGAATCAGCTCGACAGGCAGCAGAGTGATGATTGAGAAAGCAACCGTACCGGCCGAGAGCAGCACGCCAGTCAGATTGCAGAGTCCAGACCAAACCACAGCAATATTGGGATCCAGCGAGTGGGTGTAGATAACAGTGGCGACTGCATTGGCCGTATCGTGAAAGCCATTGACAAACTCGAAACCCAAGGCGATGAACAGAGCGAGAACTAGAAGTAGATATGGCCAGATGCTACCGATAGTTACGCCATTGAAATCCTGTGCAATATTAAAGGCGATAAACCCGATGCCGATCACCAGCGCCGCCAGTACGACGCCCCCACTGATCATCGCATGGGATTTCTTCATCTTCTTGTCTAGCAGGGTAGCTGCGGGCGGACGTACATCTACAGCAGAAGCCAGATCGGCCATGACAGTGCTCCAGAATATCGTTTTGTTGCCTGGCAGCGTCGGGGAACGGAATTTCCAGACCTAGCAATAGATATACGAAAAAGATGAATAACAGATGAATTCCAAAAGGGAAAGAGCTAAATTCATCGTCCAACTAGGCACACGTGAAGCGCGTTGTTGTGTGGGTCACAAAAACGAACTGCCTAAGTCAATTAGATCCAGCAGGTTGCTTTTCCCTCTGTCTCCCTCGGAATCGCCCATATCAAATTGTCTGACTGCTGTGTTTCGCTCGTCCGGCGCACGCGCAATCCGCATCAACTCCCCGTAATCCAGCCAGTTCACCAGGCAGCCATCGCAAGAATCAATCACCACATTGCCGGGTCCAGCGTAGAAATGCGTATCCATGCGGTGATTGCAGCGAGGGCAAGCGATTTTGCGGCTCAAGTCCCTGCTGTCTGCTGCTGGCTGCATAACTCCACCTGTCTTGGTGCTTTTCAATTCATCAATCAGCGCCTCGAAAGCCTGCATAGGCACCAGCATTCCGTGGCATTTTGTGCAGTAGACGATGCGAATTCCACAGAGGGTTGCGTTGTTCAGCGGGATGCTGCAAATGGGGCAAGCTTGGCCCTCGGCCTCGTCCAGCACACGCACACCGTCATCGGCCTTTTCGGGAACATAGACGCTCTGGCAGTAATCGCACTGGAAGCTCTCAGCGCCCAGCTTCAAGCGCATTGGCGCTCCGCAGGAAGGGCAGTTCATTGCGGCTTCCCGCATTCTGCGCAGAACTTCGCGCGTTGCGGGAGCGCGCTGCCGCACTCGATGCAGAACTTTGTGCTTTCGCTTTCGGCGGCCGCAGCAGCCGATGCCGCACCGATCCTGCTTGAAGCGTCGATCAGTACCGGAACCTGCGTCTGTGTGGTTGACGGAGCCGGCGCGCCCATCACCGGTTTCAGCGCGTTGGACAAGACCTGCGCAACCGCTGCACCTGCTCCCAGCCCCATGCCCATTCCGGCCGCGCCGCTGGAGTTGGCAGCGGAAAGATCGAGGGATTCTGCTGCCGCATAGAGCGTATAACGTCCCAGATCCCCCACCATGTTCATCCCTACGCGTTGGTCGAAGACCTTTTGCAGTTCTTCCGGCAGCGACACATTCTGCACCGCAAAACTGCTCAACTCCAGACCCAGCCCCGCAAAGACCGGCTTCATCCGCACAGTAATCTTTTCGCCGAATATGCTGTGATTGGCAGCCATATCCAAAAAGGAGATATCGCTTTGGGCCAGAACCTCGGTCATCGTGCCGACAATCGTATCGCGTAATTGTCCTTCCAGGTCGCTGGCAAGGTAGCCTGCGCGCGTACCGCTGATCTGGGTAAAGAAAGCGTGAGGGTCGGCAATTCTGTAAGAGTAGATGCCATAACTCCGCAAACGCACCGCGCCAAACTCTTTATCGCGGATTGTAATCGGTGTAGCGGTGCCCCACTTCTGGTCAATCTGTAGGCGCGTAGAGAAGAAATAAACCTCGGCCTTGAACGGGGACTCAAAGCCCTTGTCCCAGTTCATCAAGTCCGTAAGTAAAGGCAGATTGCGAGTTATAAGCGTATGCAGTCCAGGGCCAAATATATCCGCGATCTTGCCCTCGTTGATAAACGCAGCGATCTGCGACTCGCTCACCGTGAGCTGAGCGCCGTTCTTTATCTCCAGATCACGCATCGGATAACGATAAGTAAGAATCCCGTCAGCTGGCTCATTCCACTCGATAACATTGATGAACTGTTTGCCTAAAAAATCGCCAAAACTCATGCAATGCTCCTGCCAGTGAGTCTAACATGGGCAACGGATAGTGAGATGTGCATGATTCTTGCGTTGCGCTCCTATCGCCAGTCATCCCTCGCATTGGCCAGCCCCTCATTCATCACAGCATCAAATCCGCTGTGCTTCTTTACAAAAATCTCACTGAAGGCGCGGTCCTGGCGCAGCAAAATCGCTTGTAGCCGCACCAGTTCCAGCAGTGCCAGAAACATCGCGATCAGCGCCCGCTCCGAGCGCGTATGGCTCAACAGCCGCCGCAGCGCCACCGGCTTGTCTTCCATCGTCAAACGCCGGCCCAGGAACTGAATCATCTGGCCCACGGTCACCGAGTCCTCTTCAACGTTGAAGACAGGCCGCTTCCGCGCGCGCTCCAGAATATCCCTGAAAATGCGCACCAGATCGACCGTGTCTGCTGCAATCTCCGGCTCCGCCGCCGCATCGTCCTTGAACTCGCGTAAGCCGGGATTGGTCCATGTTGCGGACTCCAGCATCTGCTTCTGCTGTAACATCTGAGCAGCGTTTTTGAAGCGCTCGTGCTCCAGCAGTTTCTCCACCAACTCGCGGCGCGGATCTTCCGCTGCGTCTTCTGGACCTGACGGCGCGCGCGGCAGCAGCATCTTACTCTTGATGTGAATCAACAACGAGGCGGTGTAGATGAACTCCCCGGCCACATCCACATCCGTCGCCTTGAGCTGATTCACATACGCAAGAAACTGCGCCGTTATCTTGGCGATCGGAATGTCATAGATGTCAATATCCTGCTTGCGGATCAGGTCCAGGAGCAGGTCCAGTGGCCCATCGTACACCTGGCCAACAAAGACTGAAAACGGTGACTCTTCCGCCTCTTCATCCCGCGCCTTCTGCTTGGCGGCAGCCTTGTCCCCAGCCTTATCTATGGCCCTCTGGTCAACCTGCTTCGGCTCGGCAATGTCTTTTGAGGTAAGCACCAGCGTGGGAGCCACTTCGGGCGCCTCGCTTAGTTCAACCGCAGGGGTAGCTTGGTCTATGATTGGAACCGGCGATTGAAAAGACTCAATGGCTGATGGGGAATAGGCGGTTGGTTCGGCGAGTTGCACTGTGACGGGCAAGCTGCCTAGCGCAGCAACAGAAGTGACTCCAGGCTCCGCAATGATCGCAGGTTGAACAGTCTTCTGTTTCCGCACAGGTTTTGAGGAAAGCACTAGCGGAGGAACGGCATCCGTTGCAGTCTCAAGAGTACCCAAATCAATGAGTTCGATAGGAGCGCTTGCGTCAGCCGGCGTATGCAGAATCACTGGCTCAACGCCGGCTTCAGGAACTGGTTCGAGAACTGGTATTGGCTCCGCGGCAGATGCGACTTCAACAACTGATTCAATGCTCAAAGAAGCGCGCTGCTCCGGGACAATCTCAGGGACTGACACCAGGACAGCCTCCTGCAATAAGTCAACCTCTGGCTCAGCCGCGGTAAGCAAAGGCTCTACGGCTGGTCTCGTTAGGACTCCGGCTTGAACTGGCAGTTCGACTAGACTTGTCGGCACCGGGCTGGAGGCCTCAGCCAGTGTCTGCTCTTCAGTGGCCTGAACAATGACTTGCTCGATAACCGGCTCAGCGGCCACTTCGGCAACCTGCTCATCAGCGACAACAGGGTCGGGTTGAATTGCCGGCTCACCGGCAACAGTTTCGGGATTGGGTGAGTGATCGGTCAATGCTACCTTTTCTTCGGGGATGGTTTCTTTTTTCTGTTGTGCTTCGCGTTGATCCAAAACAGGATTCTCTTTGTACGGAACAGGCTTTGCAGATTGGGGGAAAAGACCAAATCCCGAACGAATCCCCCCAAAAGCATATTGCATGGCTTTTCGCCACCACGGGAGTGTCTTTTCAACCATCTGCATTCCCTCGGCGATCAATCCGGGAAAATCTCATCTGAAGGTAGGTGCGAAACTCCGTACCGCTCACATTTTCTCTGCTCTCGCTCCGGCCATTTACCCGCCGAAAGCCATGCCCATCGCCGCGTCCACCTGGTCCATGGTCTCTTTAGCTCGCAGTTGCGCCATCTTCGAACCGGCTTTCAGAATCTCCTTTGCCTGCGACTCGGTAAAGCCGGCCCGCCGTTCCTGAATGGGTTGCAACATCTGCACCAGGCTGTCCGCCGCCCATCCCTTGCACTCAATGCAGCCAATACCCGCCGAGCGGCAACCGGCATAGACCTTTGCAAGAGTCTCGGGCGAGGAGAAGACCTTATGCAGATCGCCAACCGGGCACTTGTCCGGGTCGCCAACATCCGTGCGCCGAATCCGCGCCGGGTCGGTCACCATCGTCTTCAGCTTCTGACGCACAACCGGCTCAGCATCTGTCAACTCAATGGTGTTCCCATAGCTCTTAGACATTTTGCGACTATCGGTGCCGGGGAGCTTGGGCGAGGGAGTAAGCAGAACCTTTGGCTCTGGCAAAACCTCTGCGCCGTCCAGCTTGTAGAATTGGTTGAACCGTCGCGCCACCTCCCGTGTCAGCTCCACATGCGCCACCTGGTCTTGGCCCACAGGAACAAACTGCGGCTGATAGAGCAAAATATCCGCGGCCTGCAAGAGCGGATAGCCGAGGAACCCGTAGGTGCTCAGGTCTTTGCCTGTCAGGTTTTCCTGCTGCTCCTTGTAGGTTGGCACACGCTCCAGCCAACCGAGCGGCGTGATCATGCTGAAAAGCAGGTGCAGCTTGGCGTGCTCCAGAACCTTGCTCTGCAAAAACAGGACGCACTTTTCCGGGTCGAGACCCGCACCCAGCCAGTCCAGCAGCACTTCCGTTGTGTTCACGCCCACCCGACTCGTGTCCGCGTAGTCAGTCGTCAACGCATGCCAGTCGGCGATGAAGAAGTAGCACTCGTACAGGGTAGAGTCTTGCAGCTTGACCCAGTTGGCCAGCGCGCCCATATAGTTGCCCAAATGGAGCTTCCCCGTGGGGCGCATGCCGCTCAATACGCGCGGGCGGGAGTTGGAAGTCACCTGTTCTGCCATTCTGTTTTTCGATTCCGGAATAATACGCGAGATATTGCCGTCCCTAGCCAAGCGCTGAAAAACGGCTCATTCCATTGTACCGGGAACTACACCGTGTTGGCCGAACCGTTCAGATCCGATTCAGCACTCCATACAGCAGACCCATTACTGGCTCCATCAAAAAGCCAACCACCGGCCCGCCCACCAGAATCATCAGAATAATGCTGAACATGCCCATGCTGTCGTATGCGTTCAGCCAGTTGTACGGCAATTGGTGACGAACAATATGGCTGCCATCGAGCGGCGGAATCGGCAGCAGGTTGAAAAAGAAGAGCATGATGTTAATCTGCATGGCGAGTTTGCAGAGAAGCACAAATCCCTGGAGATAGGTTATCGTGTTGCTTTCGTAATGGTGTCCGCGTGTGCCAATAATAAGCGCCGCGAGCGCAAAAAACGCTATCAGCGCAAGCAGCAAATTCGATGCCGGCCCAGCCAGCGTCACCAGCGAGTCATCCCGGACGAGTTTCCGAAAATTGCGCGTATTTACCGGGCAAGGCTTTCCCCAGCCGATCAGGAACCGGCCAATCAGCCCTAGGCCGACAAACGGTCCAAAAATTGCCAGCGCCGGGATCAGCAGAGTTCCCAGCGGGTCCACATGATAAGCGGGGTTCAGCGTCACCCTGCCTTCCATTCGCGCCGTCTGATCCCCCAGCCGCGAGGCCGTCCACGCATGTGCACATTCATGCACGGTGATCGACAGAATCAACAATACAAACCGAAAAACACCGGTAACCATGAGATCAGGCTGCAAGTATGACTCCAACAGGGCGAAAAATTCAGGTTAGCATGATCTACAACATCCTCATCTCCCGATTGGCCCGCGCATCGGGACACTTCCTACTGCGGCAGCCCCTGCCGGCCTCGGCGGCAGGGCCAACTGCCCCGCCGGCGACTGGTGCATGGTTACAATGATTGCCCCGGCGGGCTTTCTGCCCACGCACCAATACGAATGCGGCGTACTGGCGTCAAAGTACGCCGCATCGCCCGTCTCCAGCGCGTGCTCTTGATCGCCGTGGCGAATCTTCAAATCCCCGTCCAGCAGATATAGAAACTCCGCGCCTGTATGCTGATGCGCCTTTGGTTCCTGCCCGCGCGCCAGCGGCATAAACTCGGCAAAATAGGGATCCATATGCCGGTCTGGTACCTGGTAGCCCAGACTCTCAAAGAAGTACGTCGGCGTCTCCTCGCCCGTCTGCGGCATACGAACCCGTTCCCTGCGCTTGTGAACGCGAAAAATCGTCTTGGCCTCGCTCTCAAAAAAGTACGAGAGATCTTTGGAGAAGACCATTGCGATGCGCGAGAGGTTGCGCAACGTCGGTACAACGCGGCCCGTTTCAAGCTGGGACAAAAAACTGGCCGAGAGGCCAGTGTGCTTGCCCAGTTCCACCAGCCCCATCGATTTCTTCAGCCGCAGCCGCTTGATCCGCTCGCCGATGCGCTTTTCCGCAATCAGCCGGTCGGTGGTTTCAACATCGACCTGGGTCTTCTGGGTTGATTCATTGAGTACTCCGGCGATGTCAGCCACAGCAACAGCCCTCTACGCTTATTGTATTCATAAAACGGAAAGGGCTGTCCATATGATCAACTTTCCCTGAGCGGGGTGAGCGTTATTGCTTCAGTCCTCCGTTGGGGTAATCGACGCGGATGGTGAGGATCTCATAGGGCTTGATGGGGGCTTTCATCAGGTCGTCAGCGGTTTCATGGGTCACGGGCAGCGGATCGCCGTCCGGGGTCTCCATCAGATTGGTGACGGTGGCGCTCGAGGCTCCCGGCGGCACGTGGAATTCGACTGTCGATGCCTTTCCCGCCCACTCGTAGACGCGGAAGATCAAGCCATTCGCATCCTCGGCTTTTTTGACGGCGGTGAGGACGACGTTCTCCGGCGAGACAGATGCAAAAGAGTGCTCGGCGGGCAGCGTGCCAGGGTGAGCCGTCGTCACCACGGCGGTCAGCGGATAGTTGTACTCGTAACCGTGCCGCACCGTCAGCGCGTCTTTCCATGTCCCCGCATGAGGATAGAGCGCGTAGTGGAAGTGGTGATGACCCATGTCGGCCTCGGGGTCGGGCCACTTGGGCGAGCGAAGCAGCGTGAGGCGGAGCGTGTTGCCCACGGCATCGTAGCCATACTTGGAGTTGTTGATCACAGAGAGGCCGTGGACTTTGCCGTCGGGACCAGCGCCGGAAAGATCCGCCCAGCGCATCGCCGGAACCTCGAACTGCGCCTTCTCCCAACTGTTGTTGCGGGTGGTGGGCCGGTCGATGGTGCCGTAAGGGATTTCGTAGGTGGCGAAGTCGCTGGTAGCGGCAAGCGGGAAGGCGACTTTGAGCAGGACGTGGGATTCGTGCCAGTCGATCTCGTTGTCGATGTCAACTTGGTCGGAATAATCGCTCAGCCGAATAGTCTGTACGAATCTGGAATTCTGCCAAGTACGAGTCACGCGAATTTCCACTTTGCCATTTTTGTCCTGGACGAACTTCACCGAGTCTGCTTTGTCAAGCAAGGTTGGCGGCTGGTCGAGTGTGCCCGGATCGATATTCCATGCGTCGTAGTCTTTCGGAGTGTCTTTGAACGCTTGCAATTCGTTTCCGCAACCACCCGGAGCGAGTGTTTCCGAGTTTGAGCGTAGGTCCTTGAGACTTGTGATGCAACCAGTCAGTTTGTCTATCGCTACGCGAATTCGCGAATTGAAAAGAACCCACGAGCCATTCTCCGATTCGCCTAGAGATTTATCTTGAGGACCCATGTATGAATACCAACTATGATCGATCTGCAAGACCCGGTAGCCATATGCGGGTATATTCTCAACAGGAACAAGATAATCTTCTACCCCACCACGCACATCTTTCGCCAGATCAGCGCTTTCATGCACAGTTCCAGTCTTCGGGTCGACAATGGAAAAGGGACCTTGATAGCCCATTACCGGAACAGGTACTTCTCCGCTCCTTGTCCACCCTAGCGGATTGAACACTATCACGGGAATCATATCCCCACTCTTCCCCAGAGTGTTAATCTTCTCCGTCACCGCCCCCAACGCACCAGTATCAATCTCATTTGTTGACCAGCGCACCACGTCGTAGTCTTTTTGCGCGTCTTTGTAGATGACGCCGATGCCGGAGCCTGCGGCTAAGTCATGAAATTGGTTGAAGAGAACTTTCTTCCAGTCTTCTGTAAGGTCCGCAGAAGGGTACGCCCGTCCGGCCAGGACCCACGCTAACGAAGACCATTTTTCGGCGTTGATCACTTCTTCTTCGGCATCGCGCATGTTGCGCTTGTGATTGGCCTGCGTGGTCATTACGCCGCGGTGGTACTCGAAGTACATTTCGCTCTTCCATGTCGGAATCGACGTCATTCCCGCAACCGGTGGCGGAGGCGTGTAGCCCTTGGCGATGGACTGGTAATTCCAGACCGGACTCTCCGGCGCAATCTGCTTTTCAACCGTCGAGAAGAAGCTCTGTGCCGTACCAAACTCCATCTTCGGCATCACCTTCTCGGGCATCGAAGGCGTTGACCAATGGAATCCCTCGTCAAGAATCGCCCGCGTCGGCCCGCCGCCGTGGTCGCCAACGCCGTAGAGATCCATCATTTCGGTCTCGCCGATGGCCTTGGTGCGGGCCGTTGCAAGGTCCTTGGCGAGGCGAACTGGATCGAGATTGTCATTGGCATAGTCGTGCGGAAAATACGAGAGCACCTTTGAGCCATCGGGCGACTCCCACCAGAAGAGCTTGAAGGGTAGCTTGTTCGTGTCGTTCCAATCCATCTTTTGAGTTACAAAATAATCTACTCCGGATTTCTTGTAGATCTGCGGCAACTGCCAGGTGTAGCCGAAGGAATCGGGGTTCCAGCCGATGCGCACGTCTACGCCATAAGCCTGCTTGTACCAACGCTTGCCCACCAGCAACTGCCGCACCAGCGATTCGCCGTCGGGCATATTCAGGTCCGGCTCAACCCACATGCCGCCGACTATCTCCCAGCGGCCTTCTTTGATGCGCTGCGCAATCTCGGCATTCATGTCGGGGTATTTATCGGCCAGCCATTCGTTATAAGCCGCAGCCGACTGCGTGTACGTGTATTCGGGATACTCATACATCAGTTGCAGCGCGGTGCCGAAGGTGCGCTTAACCACATCCACCGTCTCGGTCCACGGCCACAGCCAGGCAGCGTCAATATGCGAGTTGCCGGTCAGGTGGAGTGTGGCCTGCTGAAGCAGAGGCCGCAGCGCTTCCAATTTTGTGTGAGCTGTTTTCAAGCTGGCATCGAATTTGTTTTGGTCGTGTGCCTCCAGCGCCGTCAGATCAACTGCATGAATCGCATCATTGAGAGTGGTGAGCTTGCTTGCATCTCCAGGGGCAAGCGAGGGAACCAGCAGCGCGGCGGATTGAAACTCCGTCTGCAAATCCGCTGGATTGGGGCGGGTTTCCGGAAATTCGATCCGCAGTGTCGCGCCATGAAAGCTCTTCTTGTCCACCGTGTGCAGCAGTTTGACGGCCACCGTTACCTTGTCGCCGGCGCGGGCCTGGTCCAACAACACAATTGGCTCAAGGTCGTCGCCCATGGCCACGCGACGGCCGTTGAAGTAGAGAATCTGCGGCATCGGTCCATTGGCGTAGGCATGGAACTGAAACCAGATCCGAGCGCCGGTCAGATCGTACCCGGAGAGCGTCTGCGGCACCTCATACGTCTGACGAAACCAGACCGCCTCATCGGGAGCTTTGCCGCCACGCTTGATCTCCTGCCATATGCTTTCATCCAGGTTCACCACCTCGCCGTGGGCCAAGTCGCCGGAGTGCATCTTCCAGATACCATCGGACAGCTCGCGCAGCTTACCAAGCCGGTCAATTACCGTGCGAGAGCCGGCATCGAGGCTGACCGGCGCGTTCTGGGTCGCCGCGGGTACCGCCAAGATCAACAGTATGCAGGGGAAAATCAGCAAGAATGAGTTGAAGCGACCTTTGCGGTACGGCCGTACAGTTAAGCTCATAACAATATCTCCTCGAAGCATCTTAGCCGACCGGGGCGGGGCGCGTTCGAGGAAGCATCTCGCGCAGCTTGGAACCATTCGACATCTGGGCGCGTATCCTATACAGCACAATCAAGGAGAATCAGCAATGAGCGCCATCCCATACCCGAATGCCCAGGCAATCTTCTATCAGCAATATGAATCTGTCCGCCGCGATGAGGTCGTCGGCATTTTGCTCGCACTATTTCTCGGGTGCTTCGGCCTGCACCATTTTTACCTGCGCCGCACAGGGCTGGGAATTCTTTACCTCTGCTTCTTCTGGTCGGGCATTCCGGCAATTCTCGGTTTCTTCGAGTGTTTCTTCATGCCTGGCCGTGTGCGCGAGTTCAACGCCATCCAGGCCGCAGGAATTGCCGCCTCACTTGGGATCGCAATGCCGGTCTGGAACCAGCCATTCAATGTAACAGTCAACATTCCGCCCGCCGCGCAGCCGGGAACGCTGATTGCCTGCGGTCGTTGCCAACGCGGCAATCCGCCGGGAGCGCGCTTCTGCTCCGGCTGCGGCGGGGCGCTGTAAATTCTGACCAAACCAATAGATTTCTTGCATAAAAAATAGCCGTTAAATTGAGGGATGATAAATACCTATCGTCTAGCTTGAAAACGCCGTAGCTACCGCCGAGCCGGAACGCCCAGCTCCATGTCGACAAATCTGAATCCATCGTTTACTCAGGCATTGTGTCGCGTTAGAGGCAAACAGCCGTCAACACAGCATTACCTTGATATTCGCCTGGACGATCTGCCGTTGCGGAAAATTTCTCTGAACAAACGAATTAGCGTGGGCGTA
>Ga0181519_10003116_pt1 | contig 13720 bp, 14 predicted proteins | sample PEATcosm2014_Bin_26_FD_121102 | JGI IMG/M metagenome (GOLD analysis project Ga0181519, IMG submission 121102) | Peatland microbial communities from MTU Mesocosm Facility, Houghton, MI, USA - PEATcosm2014_Bin02_10_metaG | ecosystem: Environmental > Terrestrial > Soil > Wetlands > Peat | place...
CGTCCGCTATACGATTCGCCTCAATCGCGCCCAGGGGGAGCGCGTTGCTGCCTTGAAGGCGCAACTCCATGCCAGAAGCGACAACGAGGTTTTCGACTACCTCGTCAATGTCGGCACCAACCAGCGCGACGATCTGGAGCAGCTCGTCTACTCGCTGTTTGGGAATCTGGCGGACACTCTGGCGCGGAGGTTTCAGAGCTTGGAGACTGTCAGCCAGCTTCATCTCGCTTTGACCGACACGTTCATCAAGTACGCGCTCACGGCTCTCCCCGAAGTTCCCACTTCGCTCGTGGCGGGAGCCAGGGCGCGGGCAACCAAAATCTATGAGCAAGTGAACCTCACCGCTGCCCGTGAGTTCCAGCGCCGGAGGGAATCGGATGCCTACTCCTCTGCGGAGCTTGGAATTGAGGAAGGACCGCCAGCTCTTTCGTGAGGCGGAACGAGGTGAGATCCATGCCCCGCAAATCAACAGAGACTGGATCAACGCAGCAACGCGAGGTCAACGAAAAGGACGAGCGTTCAAGCAGGCTTCGGCCCGGTCGGGTGCGCCAGACCAGGACTCCGCCACCGCCTGTCACCGGTACGGCAAAGAACCTGCTTCGACTCGTCCTACTTGTCAGCCGGTCGTCTCGCAGCGGTGCTAGGTCCACATCTACATTCAGCAGGTTGCCCGCCTCTCCAAAATCTTCGCCATTCCAGCGCCGCTCGATTGTGAATGTCCGCTATGCATCTGCCCGGACACCGGGGGGATGGAAGGCGCATGGAACCTACATCGAGAGGGAGAGCGTCAAAGGCGACCGTCTGCCGTCTGAGAGGGAAGCGGCCACCGAAATCGGCACCCAGGTTCCCAATCCCGACCGCCTTGGATTGGCGCAGGAGCACCCGCTTGGTCGGTTGGCGGAGAACTGGCAGAAGGCAGGGGATAAGCGCATCTTCAAGATCATCCTGTCCCCCGAAGACGCGAACGTAGACTTCCAGCGAACCGCAGCCGACATGGTTGCTCGGATCGAGCAGCACACCGGAACTCCGGTCGAATGGGGCGGCGTGGTCCACCGCAACACCGACCATCCCCACGCCCACATTATCGTGCGGGGCCGGCTGGCATCCGGTGAGCCATTGAAACTTCCGCCAGACCTGATTCGGCGAGGGCTGCGCGAGGCAGTCCAAAGCTCGCTGACACGGCAACTCGGCCCGCGAACCGTCGAGGACATCGAGCACCAGAAGCAGCTTGAACTAACCGCAAACCGGGTCACACCCTTGGACCGCAGGCTGGCCGGTCGAGCGATACCATACGGCGAGGACACCGCGTACAAAGACGCCGGAGCCGCCACAAGCGCGACGGAGGTGGCTCGGCTCCGCCATCTCAAAGAGCTTGGACTCTCGAAACCATACGCCGGAAGCCGTTGGCTTATCCGGTCTGATTTCGTCACGCAACTTCAACAGATGAAGGACATTCAGGATCGCGCACGGACGCTCTTTCGCAGCGACGTGGCGATCAGCGATCCCCATGCGCCGATGGAGTATTCCTCATTCTCAAAGAAGCTGATTGGGCGGGTACTGCTCAACAGCGAAGATGAGCGCACCGGCGCTCTGCAAACCATCTTTGAGACCACCGAAGGCAAGATCGAGATTATCCGCCACGATGCCACGCTCCGGGCGGCGTGGGCGCGCGGCGACCTCGAACCAGGAAATGTGGTGACAATCGACAGCCTGAGAAGCGATCCAGATAAGCTCTACGCCTCCACGACTGGCAAGGACAAAGACATTCTTCGCGATGGAAAGGCGCTTGATTCGATTGTGCGCCGAATGCGGGCCATGAATCTCTCGGTCGGCGAGTCAGACAAGGGATGGATGGGGGAGTTCAACAAAACGCTCCGTTCGAGGATGATGGACCGGACCCGAGGCCGGGGTGTCGCCGAGTGGTAAGGGCGTAAACCCAGAACTCTGCGGGAACAGATCAGCAGTGGCAGCGCTCAAAACAGAATTGTCAAAGTTCAACTGCCTCCCGCACAGGGAAGGAGAAACTCCAGTTTCGTATCTGCTACTCTGAACGTAATGCTTCCGTGGGATTGACGGATGCCGCTCGGTGAGCGGGGAGGAAGCTGGCAAGAAATGCCGCCACACCCAGCACGACCATCACAACGAAAAGTGTGGGTATATCCCACGCATCAACGCTGAAGAGCACTCCGGAAAGCAGTTTTCGCAACAATAAGGATGCTGCGCCAACGCACAGTAGTCCAAGCAACAGACCGGTTGCCGTGAGTACAATTGCCTGTTTCATGACCAATGCATAGACGGAGCCAAGCGTAGCGCCCAGAGCTATACGCACGCCAATCTCGCGCGTCCGTTGGCTTACGGCATATGCGATCACGCCGTAAAGCCCAACAATGCTCAAGACCAGCGACATTGCAGCGAAGCCGCCGATAAGCCATGCCGATGCGCGATGCAAAACCACTGTTGGCTTTGTGGCGATCCAATCCTGCATGGTCATCTCGTGGAAGACGCCAAGGCTGGGATCAATCTGATGCAGCGTATGCACGACTTCTGGCAAGATGGCCTCTTCCTCACCAGCGGTTCGTACAGCAACGTCAAACCCCATGTTCACAGTGCGATGGATCGACGAATATTCGGCAGGCCAGACAGCCTCTTCAAGACTGCTCTCGTGCACATCAGAGATGACGCCCACTACTTCCCGGATGGAGTCCGCAGACAGGTCAAGATCTCCAATTTTCTTACCAATCGGATCTTCCGCGGGAAAGTACTTCTTCGCCAGGGATTCATTGATCACAACGGTCATCGGGCCGGGCAAATTATCGGCCTCGGTGATCATGCGCCCGCGCAACAGAGTCGTCTTGAGCGTGGCCATATACGCAGGGCTCACCGCGCGCGCGACAATTTCGTTGTGCTCGCCGCTATATGTCCTTCCTGGAATACGAATACGGTCCGTGTTGCAATTGCACTGAATCGGAAGATCGGAAGTGAGTCCAACAGACACGACGCCGGGCAGCGCGCTCAATCTCTCCTCGATCTCATGGTAGAGAACCATCGTCTGTTGATTGGTTGTATAACGGCCCCCCGGAGCCTGGATCATCGCTGTAACCAGGTGGGAAGTATCAAAACCTGTATCCACGTGCAGCAGCCTGTAGAAACTTTTCACCAGAAGGCCAGCTCCGGCCAGCAGGATCACTGCGACCATAAGTTCCAACACAACCAGGTTTGTCCCCATGCGCTGCCACAAGCGCCCCGCTACGCTACGACCACCTGCACTTAGCTCATCACGCAGATTCACACTGACCAACCTCAACGCCGGCAAGAAAGATAGGAGCAAGACTGCCAGCAGCGCAACTGCTGATGCAAAGAGTGCGGTGTGAGCGTTGAGCCCAACCTTGTGCAAAAAAGGCATCCCGCCTGCCATCTGCGTTGGGACTTGTTTGACGAGAAGTGGCATTGCCCCGGCTGTGATTCCAATTCCAAGCACACACCCGGCAACAGCCAGAAGCGCCCCTTCCGTCACAAGCTGGCGAACCAGACGCAACCGCGTTGCTCCCAATGCACCACGCACAGCCATCTCGCGTCGGCGGCTCTCGGAGCGTACCAACAGCAGGCTTGCCACGTTGATGCACGCAATCAAAAGCAACAATCCTGCGCCGCCAAGCAGCGTCAGCAGAATGGAGCGGTAGTCACCAACGAAGGACTCAGAAAGTAGCTGCACGCCAGCGCTCTGACCGCGATTCGACTCCGGATATTGCGATTCCAGTTGGGATGCGACACGCTTGAGATCCGCTTGCGCCTGAGTGATCGTCACTCCGTCACGCAAGCGGCCCACACCCAGCAGATCCCGGCATTCGCGATATTTTTCACACTCATCGCCGCGAAGCGGCATCCAGAATTCCCCGTTGCCGCGCGGTGCAAAGACGGAATCCTCCGGAAGTATACCGATAATCGTGTAGTTTTCGTCACCCAAATTAACGGACTGCCCAACGGCATCAGCACGCCCTGCAAAACGCTTCTGCCACGTTGCATACGTGAGAATCACAACGTTTGCGGATCCGGGTAGATCCTCACCGGGAAGAAAATTGCGGCCCAGAATCGGCTGAACGCCGAGAGTGCGGAAGAACCCGCTGCTCGCGAGTGCTGTGGAAACGCGTTCCGAGGTTTCGCCGTGGCGTAGAAGATGCGAAGAGTAGGACCAAACATCCAGAGAACTCAGCGTCGTGTTTCTTCGCTTCCAATCGTCGTAATCGAGCCGAGAAATCCCCGAGCTTGGCAACTGGGAGGTCACCTCGTGCACTGCAACCAGTCGGTCTGGGTGTGGATATGGAATTGGCCGAAGGAGCGCGGCATCGAAGAATCCAAAGATCGTTACACTCATTCCAAATCCGAGTGCGAGGATCAGAACTGCTGCCAACGCGAAACCGGGATTGCGCCTCAACTGCCGGAAGGCAAAATGCAAGTCCTGAAAGACTGTCTCTACAGGAAAAGCGACGATCTGCTCGCTCTGCTCTCGTAACAGGGTCTCGTTGCCAAATTGGCATGCAGCGGCGTAGCGCGCATTCTCTTCACTTATGCCTTTGTCGCGAAGCTCTCTCTCGACCTGTTCACGATGAAAGGCCATCTCTTCGTCCATTTCGTTGCGATAGCGGTTGCGATAAACGAGGAGCGCCAATTTGCGGATTAGGGTAACAGGCATGACTCTATACCTCCTCTGGCGCTGCGAGAACCCGGCTGATTGCAGTAATCATCTGCTCGAATTGTGAGATTTCCAGGCCAAGTCGTTTCTTGCCTGCTTTCGTGAGCGTGTAGAAGCGCGCACGTCGGTTGGTATCTGTCATCTTCCATTCGGCTTTGACCCATTCTGCCAGCAAGAGACGCTGCAGAGCGGGATAGAGTGACCCCTCTTCCACGGTGAGCACATCATCCGAGATGCGCTTGATGGAGTGTGCAATTCCGTATCCGTGTAGCGGCCCTCGCGCCAGCGTTTTCAGGATCAGCATGTCAAGCGTACCGGGGAGCAGATCTGATTTCTTAGACATGAATATATACATAGACTATCTATACATAGGAAGTCAATAGCGCAAAGAAATAGCGTGGTATTGTCGGCTTAGAGGGGATTGGCCAGAGAAGTCATCGTAAACGCCTATGCGATCGGAAGGCATTCTGGCTTTACGCCAAATCGCCATACCACTTGCTCAGTGTTTTTGCCGAAGATCCTCAAGGTTCACAGTTTTGTTTGATAGACCGGCGAATAACCCCCCGGGAGGACAATTCACGGACTCTTGAAACCAGAGTTCTGATTTTGCAAACATTAGAATTGAAATGTACACTTCATTATTAGGAGGCATTCCATGAAGAACGGAAAAATCGCTCCTCCAGGTTACGTTCTCCCCAACCGCCCGCGTTGGCAGGGCGGTTTGAACCTTCGATCAGTCTTTGGGGCGGCAGTTGCATTCACGACGACCGCCAGCGCCGCGACCGAGTGGCTTGCCATTCAACTCAACAATCCAGTCGAGATGGGCAATCCGATTCTCTGGGTACGTGGCACCGCGATCTTCGAGCCATTTGCTGCTCTCGTGCTCTGGAAGCACTACGCGGGCAGCCGTCTCATCAGCTCAGGTGTTCGCAAGGATCTCTGGATTGCACTTGGGGTGACCATCGTAGGTGGACTTTTTCTGGCCTACCTCACCTATTGGTTTCTCTCACTGATTCGCGACAACAAGAGCACAGACAGCCTGATGAACCTGCATGGCTCCGCAACCTGGGCAACGCGCGAAGACATCGAGAAGATCGGCCTGTTTGACGCAACAGATGGAGTCTACGTCGGCGGATGGCGCGATCCCTACACGCAGCAAATCCACTACTTGCTGCATTCGGGCGCGGAGCCGGTCTTGCTCTTCGCCCCAAGCCGAAGCGGCAAGGGCGTCTCCGCCATCATTCCGACGCTCTGCCAATGGCGGCAGAGCGTCTTTGTCTACGACCTGAAGGGTGAGAACTGGGATCACTCCGCCGGCTTCCGCCACGCCATCGGGCAGCGTGTCTTGAAGTTCGCCCCAACCCTCCCGCATGAAAGTTGCTGCTACAACCCGTTGTCCGAGATTCGCTGGGAGACCGATTACGAGATTGCCGACGCCCAGACGATTGCGAATGCCGTGATTCGCCATGGCGACGACGACAACCTTTACAAGCACTTTGAGGACGCAGCCGTTGACCTGGTATCGGCGGGCATCATCCATCTTGGTTACGTCTTTCGGAATCTCGATATACCGCGGGAGCCGACACTCCCCGATGTGCTCGCTCACTACTCCCAGCCGGGCATGGACTTCACCGATGTGCTGATCGAGATGCAGAAGACAGTCCATATGCCCGGAGGCAAGTCCGCGCCGCGCCTGCAATGGTCCGATGTGAATGGTAAGCCAACTTTCACTCACCCCTATGTGAGCAAGGCCGTTCAGCGCCAGCTCAACCGCGCAGACCGCGAGGCATCGAGCATTCAATCGAGCATCGTCACCCCGATGACGCTGTACGACGATCCGATCGTGCAAAAGACTGTCTCGCGTTCCGACTTCCGCGTTCGCGATCTCGTTTACGGCGAAGCGCCGATGAGTCTCTACTTCAAGGTTCCACAACCAGACCGCGACCGCCTGCGTCCGCTGGTCCGGCTCATGCTTCAGCTCATCTTCAATCGCCTCATGGAACAACTCGACCCGGACCGCCATCATCTCCTGCTCATGCTCGACGAATTTCCTGAGTTGAGGAAGATTCCCAATCTCTCCGCTGCGATGAGCCTCATGGCCGGATACAAGATCAAACCCTACCTCATTGCGCAGACGCTTACGCAGATCATCGAAGAGTACGGGCCGAACGAGTCCATTACCGACAACTGCTACATCAAGGCCGCCTTCCAGACGGACAATCTCCAGACCTGCAAGAACCTCTCCGAGTTGAGCGGCAACATGACCGTCGAAAAGGAGACCGTCAACTACAGCGGCCAGCGCACGGACTTCTACCTCAAGCACATCTTCCGCAGCGTCGAGCAGGTGCAACGGCCTCTCATCACCGTCGATGAAATACGCCGCATCAAGCCGCCAACCAAGGCGACGAATGACCCAAGCAGCAAGATCACCGCTCCAGGCGACATGCTCATCTTCATCAACGGTGTGGCCCCGATCTATGGCGTCCAGAGTCTCTACTTTTTGAATGACACCCTATTGGCCCGCACCAAACTGAAGCCGCCCGACTTCCCAACCGCGGCCAAGCTCAGCCCCGTTAAGCCCCCCGCAGCATCGCCGCCCACTCTCGACATCGCAGCCATTGCCCATGCCGCAGTCGCAAGCCAGGCAATTGAGGAGAGAATCCGTGGAAATTCTTAACCAAATCATTCTTGCCGGAAACCTCACCGACCAGCCCTCGGTCTCCGATGCCGGGGGCCGTCAGGTCGTGCGGGCGCGGCTGGCGCAGAACTGGTTCTACGACACGCAGGGAAGAACCGTCGAGCACCGTCAATTCCTTCCCATCACGTTCTTTGGAGAGAGCACCGTCGTCGCCAAGACCTTTCAGAAGGGTGACAACATCCACGTAACTGGCCAGCTCATCCGTCGTGAACCACGACCACGCATGGACGGCGAGAGCGCCGCCCGCGAAGTGGGCACCATCTTCGAGATTCATGTCATTCGTGCATTCCGCATCGCCGCCAACTCGAAATCGGAAACGGCATCCATCCATCAGAACGAGATCCGTCGCACCAACGACGCCAAGCAGATACCGGCATTCCTTCAGGAGAGCATCCATGATTGGCCTGTCTAACCCCCGCCTCCGCTCCGCCGTTCGCTCATTCTCCCGGCTGAGTTGTGTCGAAGTGCCCATCGGTATTGCAGCGCTGGGCACCATGTTTGCGTGGGTCGGCTTCGGCCTGGTCTTCAATTACACGCACTCCTCGCCATTCGGAATCTATCGGGAGATTGCCGATCCAGAGAGTACGCCACACAATCCAGCAACATATGTGTTTTTTTGTCCAGATGTTCGCTGGCCGTCGATGAAGGGGCAGCCAAACTATCGAGACTCCATGCGAACTTGCCCGGATGGCTTTTCACCGCTCATCAAGCCCGTTGTTGCATGGCCCGGAGACACCATTGAAATCTCCTCCGCTGGCATTATCGTCAATGGCCAACCGCTGCCAAACACCGCGACCATTAACGGCGATTCAAGAGGGCAACAGCTTCACCCGTACCCAGCAGGGACGTATCGCGTACAAGTAGATGAGCTATGGGTCGTCAGTTCCTTCAGTCCCCGGAGCTTCGATTCCCGGTACTTCGGCCCGATCCCTCTGCGATCCGTTCACAGTTGGATTCGCCCCTTGCTTGTAGAGAGTTCATACCACCCAACCGCCAACCCGAATTGACAGGGTTCTCCAGAGGGAAGAATGCGATGAACATTTCAGATTCCACAACCTTTGCGCAAAACAGTGTGAAATGGAGAATGCCGAACATCTCTCTTCCAGCTCAGGCCATAAACGCAATCCTCTTCGCTGCCTCCGCCGCAATAGGCGGCGCTGGCTGGAGCGGCGACCCCGCACTGAATTACTTCGCCTTACTTTTTCCGTTCGTATATCTTTGCTCACGGCGGCGTCTGGACTCGCTCTGTGCCGTCTTCTATTACGCAGCAGCCACGTGGAGCGTCATTCCCGGCGCTCAGGGTTTCTTCCGGACGGGCCACAATTTCGTTTCGCCACTTGGCATCTGGGCAGTTTTGGTGGCGCTCTGCTCGGCTCCCTGGGTTTGCCTGTACAGCAGCCGATACCTGCCGCTCTCTGCAATCGCCGCTCTCTCTGCTCTGGCATTGCCTCCACTGAGTCTCGTAACCGTCGCCCATCCGCTCATCGCGGCGGGCCACTGGTTTCCCGGAACCCGCTGGTTTGGACTGGGGCTGGCCATCATATTGATAGCAGCGTATAGGCGATTTGGCACAGTAATGACGCTTGCCGTTCTCATCGCGGCATCCATCGCAACCCACGCTCGATTCCATCGCCCTTTTCCCGACCCGCATATCCTCGTCGTCGATACTCACTTCGGCGGGCAGTCACCTCAAAACGGCGTTGGCCCCCGGTTGGAAATGCAGGAGCAGACTATCCAGCAAATTGCGCTGGCCCATCCAGACAGATTGCTCGTCTTCCCAGAGTCCATCATTCCAAACTGGAATGGAATGCATGAGGCGCGCTGGGCATCCACCTTCGCGCAACTCAGACTACAACACACCGGCCTACTGATCGGCACTACAATCCCCATCCCGAACACGGAAGCCAATCGCAATGTTCTCCTCTCCCGCGGATACACAGAGCGTTTCTCCTACGTTCAGCGTGTGCCTGTACCACTCGGCATGTGGCACCTCGGCGAGCGGCTCAGCGGCTTTCCGCTGATGCTTCGATTCCCGCCAACCATCCGGGTTTGGAATCACCGAGCCGGGATACTGGCCTGCTACGAGCAGCTCGCATTCTGGCCGGCCATCGAAACCCTCGCGCACAATCCCGATATGCTGCTTGCGCCCTCAAACCTCTACTGGACGGCCAACACTCCGATTCCAGCGATTCAGCATGTGGCCGCGCAAGATTGGGCCGATCTCTGGTCCATCCCACTCTATGAGGCTAGCAACCGATGAAAATTTTGACCGTAGTTTGCCTGCTCTGCTTTGCCGCCAATGCCTTCGGTCAACGGTTGGACGTTGCCGCTCTCCAATCGCACTGCCTACCGGCTGTGCCGCTATCGACTCTCAGCGCGATCATCCGCGTTGAATCCGACGGCAACCCGAACGCCATGCAGATCGACTTTCCCAGGGTGATTCTCAAACGGTGGCATCTACCGGAGGGGACATTGCGGCTCAAGCGCCAGCCCGCCACCCAACGCGAGGCGTTGGAGTGGCTCGGCTACTTCGAGCGCCGCGGCATCTTTGTTGACGTGGGTCTCATGCAGGTCAGCACGGCCGAAGCCAGACGCCGCGGGATTTCCGTCGAGTCGCTATTGGACCCATGCTCCAATCTCCGGGCTGGCTGGCAGATTCTCGACAGCGCATACCAGATTGAGGTCAAGATCTACGGACCCGGCCAAGGGGCTCTCCAGCACGCCATCTCTCGCTACAACACCGGCGACACCCAGCACGGCATTGATAACGGCTATCTTGCGCGGGTCATGGCGGCACTCCGTCAATCGCCCGCAACAACTTCCCCGACAAGAGGAGAAAACCGAAGATGATCGACGCAACCGACTTTACAATACCTGGCACCGGTGTGTTCAAGAACAAGCTCGGCATCACCAACCCTGCCGATTTTTCGAGAACGGCGACGGGTTCGATGGCTCTTAGCCTTGTCGAGCTTCAGGCAACGCCTGTACGCGGCGGCTTTGACGCCACACACCTTCAGGCAATACACCACCATCTTTTTCAAGACATCTATGACTGGGCCGGAGAGTTGCGGACAATCGACGCCGGCAATGTGCCCGCGTCTCAGGTAGAGAAATCCCTCAACAGCATCTTGGATCGATTGAGCCGCGAAAATCACCTCAAGGGTTTGAGCGCCGAAGAGTGGACACACAGCGCCTCCGCCTACCTCTACGACCTCGGAGAGATACAGCCGTTCCTTGCGGGGAACGAAATCGCTCTCCAGGAATTTGCCGTGGAGTTGGCACGAAAGAACAACCTGAGCCTGCAATGGGGTGCGGCAACGGAGACTGCGATCAATAATGCCTTTGTCCAGGTCCAGCAACAGGAACAATCGGCAAACTTTAGGCGACTCCTCATGCTCGCGGTGGACGCAAACCCAATTCCGTTCAGACCGGATCGGAATACCCTCATTATGGATGGAATTGAGCGGAGCACTTCGTTGGGGAATCCCTTTCTCTAAAGGTGGTCGCGATAGGCGAGGAACCTCGAGGTCGACGTTCCTGGGCCGCAGATTTCAGCTGATGAGACATGCCCGTTGCGATTTCGCGCAATCGCAGACCCGCTTCATGGGCCTGCGGAAAAACTCTTGCCAACTTGCTGGAGCCCTTAAGATCAGCTCTACGCAAGTGAGCCAGATCCCCGGTATGCAGGAATGCGCCGTCTTCGGTTTTACGGTGCGTGTTACCGAGGTATCACGACCGGCGACACGGCTGATAATCAGGTCGTAGATACTTCCCCATATTCCTGGAAGATTTCCAAATCGCCCCTGTCTGAGCGATAGTGCCTGCCTCTAATTACGGTTTTGAAATCGAGATCGATCGAAATCTCGGTTCCGTCAGTAAATCTGATTTGGACTTCGCTACAAGGCGGATCGTTGAACACCCGCAGGCTTGCGATAGTCATGTTTGCCGCTTCAGGGATCTCAAGAAAGCTCTGGTCCATCCTTCACTCCAAGGCCACACGGTTCTTATTTCAGGAACAGCATACCGCGCGGAATGCTAGTCCTTATTAGGTACTTTACATTAAATTCACCACACTGGAAGGCGTGCAGAAGAGTGGGTCAGCGGAGACGCGTAAGTCAAGAAAAGCGAGAACCGCCCAATTCCAGCGGGCCTACGATACGTTGCTGGAGCGGCTTATCGCAGCTCGTGAACATGCCGGTCTGTCGCAGCACGAAGTCTCCGCCTTGATGGGGCGTTCCCCGAATTTCATGACGAAGTGCGAAAGCGGGGACCGCAGCATTGACGTCATGGAGCTTTTCGAGCTGGCGAGGATTTACCAGAAGAGGGTAGATCACTTCTTCACCGAGGAAGGATAGTGCTTCGCGACCTTGCCAGAAGCCAATTCAAGAGCAACCTCTAGCAACGCTCTTAATGCCGGATGCCGGCTGTCTTCACGGGCGAATACGCCGCTCTTGCGGGTGAGGATTCGTGGTGTGAGGGATTTCGAAATGACACCAGTGCGCGAAGCCGCAGATGCCCCGAGGAGGCAGACACCAACTTTCTCCTCCGTCATAATTAAGGCTTCTGGCGGCCCCAAGGCGTCGGCCACGACGGATAAGCTCACTCCGAATCGGCTGAAGTATTCATCAATCTCTTCGTAGAGCCACGGCAGCGCAGCACGTCCAACCGCGATCAATGGTTCACCTCGCAAATCGGTGGGACGAATTCCAGGCTGTCCCGCGAGCCGGTGTGAAGTTGCCATAAAAACTTCGAGGGGTTCCTCCCACAGTATGCGCGTAAACAAATGCGGCCGATTCACCGGCAGGTAACCGAACCCGGCATGGAGTTCTCCTTCTTCTACGCGCCTTGCAAGATCGTTGGTTAGCCCGGAGACATGGTCGATATGGATGGGAGGAGGACCATCAAGCTTGAGCTTCAGGACGGTCGCCAATGATCGCGGCGTAAGATAAGTCGAATGTCCGATACGCAGGTGTTGGGCTTCAAGACTCAACTGAGCTGCGACCCTCTCTTCAGCCAACAGAGTCTGTTCGACCGCCTTCACCGCATCGATGTAGAAGGTTTCCCCGACAGATGTGAGCGTCATTCCCTCCACCGAATTGACGAATAGGGAAGCACCAAATAGGTTGCTGGCGGCCTGTACCCTCTTATGTACCGCGGAGGCTGTTATCATCCCGATCTCTTCCGCGGCTTTCTCAAATGTCCTTCCATGAGCGAGCGCAATGACGGCGACCATCATATCGATTGTGACCTGCGGAACTCGCATGGAGACCTCTGCAAGCAACCAGGACTGGTTGATCGTGGAGTCGCAACAACGGGTCCGTACTCTGGCACGGTGAGAGTCTGCCAGTTTTGACAGGAGAATATATTCGGGGTCAAGAATCAATTGCTTGGAAACGCATGTTGCTTATACGCAACAAGAATATCTGGATGATACTAAAAGTATGCAGTTTCTGTGGCTTGCGTGAGCTTGGGGCCGCCGCCCATCATGTTGCTTATACGAAAATCGACAAGACAACAAGATCCCGTACACCAGATTGACGGAATATCTGGCGCTATTCGTTTGTCAGTCAGGGACCGTCCACAGCGAGTGGTATCAACTGTCGTTGGACTTCGCCCTTCGGCTATTCATTCCTCGGATGAGCGCGTCGGATACTGCTCTCGGTAACGGAGACGGCTCCTCTAGCTCGTTCACGGTCACCCCGTTTTATGTGCGCCCGAAGACGCGCAATGAGACTGGGAACAGTGGTTGTAATCGGAATGAAGTCGTCGGCACCGGCATCAAAGGAACTTGTTTCGTACAGCTCACCTTCCATGCAAGTTAATAGCAGGACGGGAGTTGTGACTTGCAAAGTGCGAAGCCGACGTATCAGTTTGAGTCCATTCCCCGCCCTGGGATGGGTATGACGTTCCGACTTGAGGTTGAATTCGATGAGAACCAGATCGAACCGCGCTTTTTGAATTTTGCGCTGGGCCGATTCGACGGTATGGGCGACCTCGACATTGAAGTCGAAGCTCTTAAGCATCTGTCTAAGGCCAGCACAAATGAACGGTTCGTCATCAACAAGAAGTATCGATTTCATGGCACCTCCCACTGAGGAATTAGAGCCGGTTGCAGCGCTACGGGTGATTCGGATCTAGGCGAAGGTACGTAAAGAGCAGCGGTTTGCCGCTTGGCTTCGCGCTGCCGCCCTCGGGTTCGACCGTGACAAAGACCGCATCGATCGTAGGCGTCCCGGCAACTACATGGGTTGCCAGTTCCGGGCATTTGCAGATAGGCTACTCGGCGTGCTTGGCGGCGTAGGCGACGGGAGAGAGTTCCGCCAGTGACCGGA
>Ga0181519_10003118_pt1 | contig 13717 bp, 10 predicted proteins | sample PEATcosm2014_Bin_26_FD_121102 | JGI IMG/M metagenome (GOLD analysis project Ga0181519, IMG submission 121102) | Peatland microbial communities from MTU Mesocosm Facility, Houghton, MI, USA - PEATcosm2014_Bin02_10_metaG | ecosystem: Environmental > Terrestrial > Soil > Wetlands > Peat | place...
CACAGAGTAATGCACGAACACGTCTTCACCCGTGCTGCGCTGAATGAAGCCGTACCCCTTCGCGCCGTTAAACCACTTCACAGTACCTTTCTCTCTCACAGCCGCTCCTTTCAATTTCTTGCAAGTACAACAGTCTTCATGGACCGGGCTCAGAAGCACAGCTCCGGAGGTTTGATCCTGCTTTACATTCGCAGCCTCCGGAATTGCCGCAAGAACACAAATCCGGATTCCAGCCGCCTCTCACCACTTACTCGTCAGACCAACATCTTCGGAGAGAGGCTACTGGAATCCGGATTCGATAACTTGCTTACAACCGACTGCACATCTACTCCACTTCTGCTCCAAACCTATACATGTGTTTGGAGACAACACGTCCACTTCACAACCTTAAGTAACTTAACCAAGAAGTGAAAGCAAGCTAATGTTAGTTCCATATAGAAAATAACTCCCATATGGGGGGTATGCAAAATGACAGCTTTTCTCTTCAGAAATTCACATCTCTCACAATAATGCGGAGCAGTTACTCCACATTACTTTTGCCGTGTACCACATCGCAGCATTGCCCGCTTAGAAAAATCACATGGCGGGATTCGGTACAATGAAAGCAGTCATGATTAATCAAGAAGCATCCGGCGCGGCCACTCCGCGCCATACCGACGCGATTGAAGGCCTGCGCACCTCGATGTTGCAGACGCTTCGCCGCAACGGCTGGTCCACACTGAAGTACCTTGGCACCACCGAAGTGCACACCTATGCCTTCAGCGTGGCGGCCTGCGCCGTGCTCTCGTTTTTCCCAGCCGCGGTGTTGATGCTTACCGTCAGCCAGCGCGTTTTTCACTCGCCGGCCATGGTGGAGTCGGTCAACCGCATGTTGAAGGCCTACCTGCCCAGCAATCAGGCGTTCATCATTGGCAAGGTGGGGGCCATGGCCGCCTCGCACCAGGTCAAGCTGATCTCGATCATCATGCTCTTCGTCAGTTGCACCGGCGTCTTTGAGCCGCTGGAAGTGGCGCTGAACTCGGTGTGGGGATTCAAGTCGCGTAATTACCTGATGAACCAGGTCGTCTCGCTCGGAGTAGCCTTGAGCTGCGGTGTGCTGGCCATGCTCAGCGTGGGTGCCACGGCAGGAGTGTGGGCTCCGGCGCAAGCCGCGCAGGGCTGGCTGGGCGATCACCTGGGCACGGGCACCATCGCGGTCTTCCTGATGAAGCTTGTCGGCAGCCTGAACTGGACCATGCAGTACGTGGCCATGAAGACCTTTGGCATGGTGGCCAGCGTTCTGATCTTCTTCACCATTTACTGGCTGCTGCCCAACGGCAAAGTGTCGGCACGGGCGGTATTGCCGGCGGCCATTATCACCGGCTTTTTCTGGGAGGTGGCCAAGCTCTTCTACGTCGCCTCGCTTCCGGTGGTCGGCTTCCAGGATGCCTACGGCCCCTTTTACGTTTCGGTCACGCTCATCTTCTGGGCGTTCTTCAGCGGACTGCTGTTGCTGGGCGGCGCGCATCTTTCCGCGCAGGACCTGAAGACCTCGCAGAGGCTCTCACTGCTCTCGCCGACTCCAAAAGAAGAAGCCTCCGAAACCAAGTAACTTCTGCGCATCGCACAAAAGAACAGGCGCCCCGCGAGTGGGCGCCTTTCTTGTTTCCGTCTGGGAGGCTTATTCCGCCGGAGGCGGTGCATCCACCGGATGCTTGCCCGGCGTGCCGATGAACCAGTCCACCCAGTCGGTGGTGGTCTTCCACCACAGCTGCGAGTTCTGCGGCTTCAGCACCCAATGGCCTTCGTCCGGGAAGTACAGCATCCGGCTGGGAACCTTCTGCCGTTGCAGGGCGGTAAAGAGCTGGAAGCCTTCGCTTACGTCCAGGCGGTAGTCGAGCTGGCCGTGCACCACCAGCGTCGGCGTTTTGAAGTTCGTCTCGGCCAGTGCCGGTGACCACTTGCGGTACGACTCGCGATTCGTCCACGGCGTGCCTTTAAACTCCCACTCGTTGAACCAAAGCTCCTCGGTGGTGCCGTAGGCGCTCTCCGGGTTGAACATGCCGTCGTGGCTGACGATGCACTTGAAGCGGTCGGTATGGCCCAGGATCCAGTTGGCCATGTAACCGCCATAGCTGGCACCCAGAGCGCACTCGCGATCCTTGTCAATGAAGCTGAACGTGTGCTCGGCGTAGTCCAGGCCAAGCATCAGATCCTCAAAGGCCCGTCCGCCCCAGTCGCCGTTGATGTCATCCACGAAGGCCTGCCCGTATCCGGTCGAGCCGCGCGGGTTGATCATCACGACCACGTAGCCGGATGCGGCAAAGAGGTTGGGATTCCAGCGGAAGCTCCAGTCGTCTCCCCAGGCGCCCTGCGGGCCGCCATGGATGAGGAACTTCACCGGGTAGCGGCGGCCGGGATCGAAGCCCGGCGGTTTCAGCAAGAATCCTTCGACCTGCTTTTTCTCCGCGCCGGTGAACCAGAACCACTCCACCGGCTGCATCTGCACCTGGGAGAGCACCGCATCGTTGATATGTGTAAGGCGGCGCTCCCCGCTCGGCGAGGCCACGCTGTCATCCTTCTCGGAGTACACGGCGCGCGGCGGTGTCGGCGGCGCATCGGAGTCCTTGTGGCCCATCAGCGGGAGATGATGTCCGCTGGCCGGCTTGGTGGCCGTCACCGGAGCGGCCGCAACGTGAGGCTCGATGGGTGAAAGCGTGAAAATTTCATTCGGGAAGCGCGCCGAGTTGCGCAGGAAGACCAGAGTGCGGCCATCCGACGTCGCCACGGGAGAGTCGTTGAAGCCGCGCACCAGCAGCCGCGGCTGAGCCGTCGGCGTCAGCTCCAGACGATAGATTGGTGCGTCGCCCGCATCTTCGGCCGTAATGTACAGGTGCTGCGAATCCACCGACCAGGCCACGCTCTCCACCCACCGGTCAAAGCCCTCGGTCAGGTTGATGATGCGCCCGCTGGAGCGCTCGATGATCTGCAGGCGGAAGCGGTCGCTCTCATATCCGCCGCGGAACTGCGAGCGAATGGCCAGGTATTTGCCATCGGGCGAGTACACGGGCGTCGAATCCGAGCCGTGGTTGTTGGCCGTCAGGTTCACCGGCCGCGCATCAAGGGTCAGCAGAGACAACGTCCAAACATCGCTGTTCGTCGAAATCGCCTGCACCGGATCGTGATTGCTGACGTAGGCCACCTCATGGCCATCGGGAGAGAACGCGTACTGGTCCTGCCCGCCCAGCGAAAATGGCGGCACATCCCAGTCTCCCGGAGTCAGGTCGCGCGCGGGGCAGGCCACATCGCCGCAATCCACCAGGGCCAGGAAGAGATGCGAGCGTTTGCCCGACTCATAGGCGGCCCAATGGCGGTACAGCAGGCGGTCGAAGATCTTCGCCTTCACCGGGCTCTTCTCCGTCTTTTCGTCGCGCTGGCGGTTGCAGGCGTCGTCATGACACTGCGGCCACACCGAACTGAGGAAGAGAATCTTCTTTCCATCGGGCGACCACAAGGCGCCATCGGCCTCGGTGGAAAGGTCCGTCAACGGCCGAGGCGAACCAATCAACGTCCCGGTCTCGGCGTGGAAGAGCTGCTCATATATCTGCGATTGGCCGCCGCGCACGGCCGTGTACAACACGTGCCGCCCATCGGGAGCGAAGCGCAGACGGTCTTCCGTGCCCGCGCCGGGCTCGGTCAGCCGGTGCGCCTCACCACCAGCGGTGGGGATAATCCACAGATGGCCCTTGCGCGTGTTCTCCTTCAGCGAGACATCCACGGCGCTGAACACCACCCAGTGGCCGTCCGGCGAAACCGTGAAGTCGCCAATGCGCTTCAGCTTCATCATGTCTTCAAAGGTGAACGGGCGCCCCTGCGAAAACATGGGAGCGCAGAGGAGGATGGCAATCACAGCAGGCAAGAGCCAGGTAAAGCGACGCAACATGTAGCATTCTCCGGAGCTTACAACGTATCGAGTGTAGCGCAACCCCCGCACACCGGAAACTCAAAACCGCACCAGCCCTCCACATTGCCGCCCGCGCCCTTGGGGATATAACATCGCTGTCATGGCAGCGCATCCCGAAGACAGTTCCCGACTGGTGGCAGGCGCACCGCTGGAAGGCGAGGAGACCTTTGAGCTCAAGCTGCGCCCGCAGCGTTTGCAGGAGTTCATCGGCCAGTCCAAGGTCAAGGAAAACCTTGCCGTGGCCATTGCCGCCGCACGCGCCCGCGGAGAAGCCCTGGACCACATCCTGCTCTACGGCCCGCCGGGACTGGGCAAAACCACGCTGGCGGCCATCATCGCCAATGAGATGGACTCGGCCTTCCAGCAGACCAGTGGCCCCACATTGCAAATCAAGGGCGACCTGACGGCCATCCTCACCAACGTGCAGGCGCGGCAGGTGCTGTTCGTGGATGAAGTTCACCGTTTACAACCGGCGCTCGAAGAACTGCTCTACTCCGCGCTGGAGGATTGCCGGCTGGACATCATGGTCGGCCAGGGCCCTTCGGCGCGAACCCATTCCTTTGAGATTCCCAGCTTCACCTTCGTCGGCGCCACCACGCGCATCGGACTCATCTCGGCCCCATTGCGCTCGCGCCTGGGCCTGGTGCTGCGCCTGGAGTTTTACTCCCACGACGACCTCAAGATCATCCTCAACCGCTCGGCGCAGATTCTAAACGTCGGCATGGATGACGACGCCGCCTTGGAGATTGCCACCCGCTGCCGTGGCACACCGCGCATCGCCAACCGCCTGCTGCGCCGCGTGCGGGACTACGCCCAGGTGCGCGGCACCGGACACATTGATTGCGCAACGGCCAAGGCCGCACTCGAAATGCTCGAGGTGGATCAGCACGGCTTCGACGAGATTGACCGCCGCCTGCTGCTCACCATCATCGAGAAGTACCAGGGCGGCCCCGTGGGCGTGAATACCCTGGCCGCGGCCCTGGCCGAAGAGCCCGACGCCATCGAGGAGATTTACGAACCGTTTCTCATCCAGATCGGCTTCCTCGACCGTACGCCGCGCGGCCGCGTGGCCACCCAGTTGGCCTATCAGCACTTTGGCTTGGAGGCCCCGCGGAAGACGAACACACTCTTTTAGGCAAAGCTCGTTCGCAGAAATATGGAGGACGGCTCCCAGGGCCGTCCGTTTTTTGTCCCCGACATTTCATCGCCAAAACTTTCGCCTGCCCACAGCAACCTTCCCGCACAGATCGGGTTAAGACGACCAGCAGGAAGACTCCATCCCGGCGACGGGGAGATGAAACGATGATGAAATTTCTCAAACTCTTCGGCTGCTTTTTTGTGGCCGCCACCCTTCTGTGTGCCACCGCGCTGGCCGATACCCCGGGCAGACACCCGGCCTACATCCATGCACTTGCCGACCTGCGCAGCGCCCGGGCCCTGCTGATGACGCAAACCGGCAACTACCGCGTCAACGCCGATCAGCAGCAGGCCGTCTCTGATATTGACTCCGCCATGCACATGCTGCGCGAGGCCGCTATTGACGATGGCAAACCTTTGGGCGATCATCCTCCCCTGGACTCCCGCTGGACGGGCGGAGACCGCCTGCATCGCGCTCTTGAATTGCTGACGCAGGCCCGCCAGGACATTGACCAGCGCGAGTCTGATTCCTTCGCGCGCGGACTCAAGCGCCGCTCGCTGCATCAGCTTGACGACGCCTGCAAGGCGGTTCGTCACGGCATCAAAGTGCAAGGCAAGGAGTAGCGTTCGCATCCTTGTCTGATTCCGGAATCAAGCCCTCCGGCGCTGGCTGCACGCCCCCGCCGGAGAACCATCGAACCACAACCTGACTGGAGAAGATTGATCCCATGAAGACCGTTGTGAAAATTGCCATGCTGCTCACCCTGGCCGCGCTGCTCACCTCATTTGCCGCGGCGGACACACCCGGGGCCCATCCGGCCTACCTGCACGCGCTCACCGACCTGCGCCACGCCCGCGCACACCTGGACCGCTGGGTGCCCAACGGCCGCGTGGACTCCGACGAGTCCCGCGCCATTCAAGCCATTGACGCCGCCATCAATGACATCAAACAGGCCGCCATTGACGACGGCAAGCCGCTCAGCGATCATCCTCCGGTGGACGAGCATTGGGGCGCTCCCGACCGCTTCCATCGCGCTCTCGAACTGCTGGACAGCGCCTACAATGACATCAACCAGCGCGAAGATGACCGGTGGAACCACGGCCTGAAGCACCACGCCCTCGGCCACATTGACGAGGCCCGCCGCGCCATCCACCACGCTCTGCACGACCGCTACTAACTTCTCCACCCGCTGCCGCACTGCACGCGGATAGCAAAACGAAGGGCAGCCCGCTGGGGCTGCCCTTCTGCTGTCTATCGACTATTAATCTACCGGCAGCGCATCTCGAATTCATGCTGGTGGCGATCCAGTTGCATCTTCTCGTTGTCGATCCGGTGCCTCCACTCGCGGCAGCCGCGGTCGGCATACACGCGCGGAGGTACCCCTTCGCAGCGATGACTGTAGTGCCGCATATCCTCGTCCAGGGCATGGCGGCGATCCCGCAGCCGATCCCTCTCCTCGTGGCAACCCTCCGCCGTGGGCAGCGCAAACGGACACATCGCCAGCATCAGCAACCCCACTCCCAGTGCCTTCAGCATGCTTCCTCCATTCTGGCCTGAAAATCCTGCGCGCCGGTGACGCGCGCGTCGGAACTATAACCCGTGCCGGGCCCCGGGGCAAGCACCGCCGCGCAACAGGAAGGGCAGCCTTTTGGGGCTGCCCTTCTGCCATCTGCGTACCAATGGAACCTACTCTTCTTCTTCCTCTTCGAGCCCGGCTCCCGCGGCCTTGGCGGCGGCGATGATCTTCTCCTGCTGCAACGCCGGCACAAAGTCGTAGTGGTCCATCTCCATGTTGAAGGAGCCACGTCCCTGTGTCATGGCCGTCAGGTCGGTGCCGTAGGTCAGCATCTCGCTCATCGGGCAGTGTGCCTTGATGATCGTGTTGCCGGCCTTGTTGTCCATGCCCTGGATGCGGCCGCGGCGGGAGTTCATGTCGCCCATGATGGCCCCGGCAAACTCGTCCGGCACGGTGATCTCCACCTGCATGACCGGCTCCAGCAGCGCCGGCTTGGCCACTTCCATCGCCTTCTTGAAAGCGATGCGGCCAGCCGTCTTGAAGCTCATTTCGTTCGAGTCCACGTCGTGATAGCTGCCGTCGTAAAGTTCCACGCGGAAGTCCACCACCGGGTAGCCGGCCAGGTAGCCTCGCGCGGCGGCCTCCAGGATGCCCTTTTCCACCGCGGGGATGAAGTTCTTCGGAATGGAACCGCCGAAGGTGCTGTTTACAAACTCAAACTTCTTGCCACGCTCGAGCGGCGACATTTTGATCTTGCAGTCGCCGAACTGTCCATGGCCGCCCGACTGCTTCTTGTGGCGCCCCTGCACATCGGCCAGGCCGCGGATCGTCTCAAGGTAGGGAACCTTCGGCGCCTTCAGCACCACCTCTGTGTGATACCGCCGCTTCAGTTTGCTGACGATCACTTCGATGTGCTGCTGGCCCGTGCCCGCAATCAGGAAGTCCTTGGTCTGCGGATCGCGGAAGAAACGCAGCATGGCGTCTTCTTCCATCAGTTTATGCACGCCCACGCCCAGCTTGTCCTCGTCGGCGCGCGTCTTGGGTTCAATGGCAAACGTGATGGCCGGTTCCGGCAAGTTGACCGCCGGATACTGGATGGGAGAGTTCTTGTCGCCCAGGGTGTCGCCGGTCAGGGTCTCCCGCAACTTGGCCACCGCGCCAATGTCGCCGGCGGCGAGTTCCGGAACCGGAACCATCTGTTTGCCGAGCACGGCGGAGATGTGGCTGAACTTTTCGGCCGTGGCGCGCGTGTAGTTCGTCACTGTGGCGTCATTTTTCAGCACGCCGCTGACCACTTTGAAGTAGGAGATGCGCCCGGAGAAGGGATCGCTTACGGTCTTGAAAACGAACAGAGAGAGCGGCTCAGTGGATGCCGTCTTGCGCACTGGGGGCTCGGCCTCCGCAGTGGCGGGTACGCCCTTCACCGTGAGGCGTTCGACGGCCGTCGGCACGTAGTCCACCAGGAAGTCCAGCACCTCGTCGCTGCCGATGTTGCCCAGTCCGCTGGCAAAGAGCACCGGGAAGAGACGATCCTCGCGGATGGCGTTGTGGATGCCGCTGACGATGTGCTCCTCGGCGATGGTGCCGGTCTCAAAGAACTCGCTCATCAGAGCGTCGTCGCCCTCGGCCACCAGTTCCACCAGCGCCTCGTGCGCGGTCTTGGACTGCTCGGCCATGTCGGCGGGAATCTCCTCGACCCGCGCCTTTCCGTTGCCGCTTATCTCGTAGTAGTAGGCCTTCATCTTGACCAGGTCCACCACGCCCTTGAAGTTCTTTTCCGCGCCGATGGGCAGTTGCACCGGAACCACCGTGCGGCCAAAGGCGCCGGTCAGCGAATCCATCACGCGGTTAAAGTCCGCGCGCTCGCGATCCATTCTCGTGCACACCACCACGCGTGGCAGCAGGAACTCCTCGGCATAGCTCCAGATCTTCTGCGTCACCACCTGCACGCCGCTCACGGAATCCACCACCACCAGCGCGGCGTCCACCGCCGGAATCACCATCTCCGCCTCATGGACGAACATGTTGAAACCCGGTGTATCAATCAGGTTGATCTTGGTCTTGCCCCACTCGGTCGCGGCCAGCGCGGCCGACACCGTCATCTGTCTTGAGATCTCTTCTTCGTCGTAATCGGTTACGGTCGAGCCGTCGTCCACCCTGCCCAACCGGGGCGTACTGCCCGCAGTGTAGAGCAGGGCCGATACCAGCGAGGTTTTGCCCGAGTGGCTGTGGCCCATCACGGCCACATTCCTAACGTTTGCGCCTTCGTAGGTCTTCACAAAGCAACTCCCAGGTGTTTCGATTCACCTCACCGCCCAGGGGCCAAAGTCCGCGGGCGTCATCACTGCCAACCACGTAACTGCCAACCTCGCCCACTCCACCGCGCCGACGCGCCGAACCGCTGCGCCGCGGCCGTCATGGTTCAGGCGGAGATGCCCGGCCAGGGTGCACCGTGAAGGGGCATGCCGGGCCAACTGCAAAACGGAGAAATCGTAGCACAGCGCCCGGAAGCCCACAATTTTTACCGGGCGTTGACCGATTCTCTCCCCGTCTGTGATACACCCGCCGCCGCCGGCTTGCCATAGGCATGGGTCACATCACCTTGTGATGCATCACCGTCCCGGCCGGCGCACATGCCGCTGGCCGCCCGGTTCAAATCCCGGAGCCGCAGTTTTCCTGTCCGTCCCGCCCACCTGCCGCCGCCGCGCGCTCTCTGGTAGACTGCCAACACCAATGGGGAGCCCCCAGAAGAGCCGTTACAATGCACACCTGGGAAGCAGTCCGGATCGCGCTACAGTCGCTGTGGGCCAACAAGCTCCGCAGCGTGCTCACCCTGCTGGGCGTGGTGATCGCCGTGGCCACCATCATCGCCGTGGTGACCTTCGTCAACGGCATCAATGGCTTTGTGGCAGGCAAAATCTTCAACCTCGGCGCAGATGTCTTCATCGTCAGCAAAGCCCCCAACGTCATTACCAATGTGGACGAGTGGGAACAGAACCAGAAGCGCAAGAATATGCGCTATGAAGACTTCCAGCTGGTGCAGGAGGCCTGCACCCTCTGCAAGAACGTCGGTGCCTCGGCCTACATGAATAGTGTGAAGGTCAAGTTTGGCGAGCAATACACAGACGACACGATGGCCCGGGGCTGGACCACCGGGATGACCGAAATTTACGATCTCGATCTCCACTCCGGCCGCTCCCTCACCGATACCGATATACGCCTGGGCTCCGACGTTGTGGTGATCGGCGCCGACATCGCCGACAAGCTGCTCCCGGGCACCGATCCCCTGGGCAAGGAAATTCGCGTCAACGGACAGCCTTACCGCATCATCGGCGTCGCGAAACCACGCGGCAAGGCCCTCGGCCAGAGCATGGACAACTGGGTGGTCATCCCGCTCACCTCCTGGTTTCGCCAGTTCGGATCACAGAATATCGTGCTCCGCATCTGGGGCAAGGGCTATGGCGTGGGCGCACCCATGGAAGCCGCCATGGACCAGGTGCGCGTCGTAGTGCGCAGCCTGCGCCATGACGCTCCGGGAACGCCGGACAGCTTTGTCATCGAAACCAACCAGAGCTTCCTCTCCCTGTGGTCGAACTTCAGCGGCAGCTTTTTTGTGGTGGCCGTGGCGCTGGCTTCCATTTCGCTGCTGGTCGGAGGCATCGTCATCATGAACATCATGCTCGTCAGCGTAACCGAGCGCACCCGCGAGATTGGCATCCGCAAGGCGCTGGGCGCGCGCTCGGGCGATGTTCTCCGCCAGTTCCTGATTGAAAGCGCGGTGCTCTCCCTCATCGGCGGCGCCTTAGGAGTTCTCGTCGGCATCGTCATCGCCAAAAGCGTCACCCTGGCCATCGGCATGCCCAGCCAGGTCAAGCTGTGGAGCGTTCTCATCGGGCTGTTGATGGCGCTCAGTGTCGGCATCTTCTTCGGGGTCTACCCGGCGCGCAAGGCCGCGCGACTGGACCCCATCTCCGCCCTGCGCTTTGAGTTATAAACACGGAGCTATGACCATGGCCGATCGCATCCACTCTTCTGGAAAATTCCGCGAGATCTTCCGCCTCGCCGGTGAGACCCTGGTGCGCAGCAAGATGCGTTCCGGCCTCACCATCCTCGGCATTGTCATCGGCGTCAGTGTGGTCATCACCGTCAGCAGCGTGGTGCGCGGGCTCAACAGCAATGTCGAACAGATGGTGCAGCAGATCGGCTCCAACGTCGTCTTCGCCTTCCACTTCAACGTCTTCAGCCTGGGCCGTCCCACCGCTGAAATGTTGAACCGCAAGGAGCTCACCTGGGAGGACGCCGAGGCCATGAAGGATCTGCCGCATGTGCAGACGGCCTCGCCCTCTTTGCGCCTCTTTCAGCCGGAGTTCGGCGTGGGCACCTATACAGTGAAGTACCAGGGCCGCACCACCAAGAACACGATTCTTCAGGGCAATACCGCGGATACAAAAATGGTGAACGATTTCACCATGTACCGCGGCCGCTTCTTCACGCAGTCCGAGGACGACCAGCGCTCCCCCGTGGTGGTGCTCGGCTATGACACGGCCAAGGAACTCTTCGGCGATTCGAATCCCCTCGACAAGGAGGTCAACATCGCCGGAGAACTGTTTACCGTCATCGGCGTGCTGGACAAAGCCAAGTCCGCCTTCGGCAGCGGCTCCAACCCCGAGGACAATATCGTTACCTTCCCCTACTTCACCTTCCACAAGCTGCACCCGGAGATGAAGCAGAACTGGATCAGCGTGAAAGCCACCAGCCAGCCCGACGTGGCCAAGGCCATGGACGAGATGCGCGAGTTACTGCGCCGCCGCCGCAAACTCAAACCCGATCAGCCGGATAATTTTGAGATCTTCACCGCGGATTCGATGATGGATTTGTGGAACCAGGTGACGGGCGGAGTCTTCGTCTTCATGTTCGCCGTCAGCAGCGTCGCCCTGCTCGTCGGCGGCGTCGGAGTGATGAACATCATGCTCGTCTCGGTCACCGAGCGCACCCGGGAGATAGGTGTCCGCAAGGCCGTAGGAGCCCGCCGCCACGACGTACTCCTCCAGTTCACCATTGAGGCCGTCGTCCTCACCGCCGTCGGCGGAATCATCGGCATCTTCTTCGGTGCAATCTTTACCTGGCTTATTGCCGCCACCGTCAGCGCGCTGCCGGCCACCATGAGCTGGCAATGGACGCTCTTCGCCTTCTGCTCCTCGGCCTTTATCGGCCTCGTCTTCGGCATCTATCCCGCGTGGAAGGCCGCCAACCTCGATCCCATCGAAGCCCTGCGCTACGAGTAGCGGCAATGATATTCTGGTGCGGATTTCATGCCGTTCTCAGGAGAGATGCCGATGCAGGTTGCAGAAACACAAGCAGTATTGGTGACTTTTCCATTTGAAGGTTCCGATTTGTCCAGCATTTTCGCCTTGGAGGATCGGCTGATTGAAGTTATCGAACACGCGGCAGTTGGAGAGTTTGACGGCAATGAGGTTGGTGGGGGAACTTGCACCCTGTACATGTACGGCCCCAACGCTGATCAGCTTTTCGAGTCCATCTTCCCTGTCTTAGCACAGCAGGACTTTCCTTCAGGCTCATACGCCATCAAGCGCCTGGGCAACCCTGGAGCTCCAGAGCAGCGGATTGAACTGCCCACGAAAGCTGTTTGATAAGGCGAACTAAATACTTGGTAATACACTTAAGGGCACAGCCTATGCAGCCGTGCCCTTAACTTTGAAACTTCTGAAACCTTGAAACTTTGCTCTTAGTCGTGCACTCCATCCATGAACGCGCGTAGTTTGCGTGAGCGCGACGGATGACGCAGCTTGCGCAGGGCCTTCGCTTCAATCTGGCGGATGCGTTCGCGAGTGACGGCAAACGACTGGCCTACTTCTTCCAGCGTGTGCTCGCTGCCGTCTTCCAAACCAAAGCGCATATTGATGACCTTTTCCTCGCGCGGTGTCAGCGTGCGCAGCACCTGGCTGGTCTGGTCCTTCAGGTTCACGTTGATCACGGCCTCGGCCGGGCTGACCACGGCGCGATCTTCGATGAAGTCGCCCAGGTGCGAATCCTCTTCCTCGCCAATCGGAGTCTCCAGCGAGATCGGTTCCTGCGCAATCTTCAACACCTTGCGCACCTTCGCCACCGGAATATCCATGCGGCGCGCGATCTCTTCGCTGGTTGGCTCGCGGCCAAGCTCCTGCACCAACTGGCGGCTGGTGCGGATCAGCTTGTTGATCGTTTCGATCATGTGCACCGGGATGCGGATCGTCCTTGCCTGGTCGGCGATGGCCCTGGTAATGGCCTGACGAATCCACCACGTCGCGTAGGTCGAAAACTTGTAGCCCCTGCGGTATTCGAACTTGTCCACGGCCTTCATCAGGCCGATGTTGCCTTCCTGAATCAGATCCAGGAACTGCAGGCCGCGGTTCGTGTACTTCTTCGCAATGCTGACCACCAGTCGCAGGTTCGCCTCAATCAGCTCGCGCTTGGCGTGCTCGGCATCCATGTCTCCCTGAATGATCTCGCGCTGCGTCCGCTTCAGCTCGCTGAAGACCGCTCCGGCCTCCACCTCAATGCGCTCCATGTCGGTGCGCACCGCGCGGATCTGCTTGCGGATTTCCTTCTTCTGCTCCTCGACCTTGGTGAATTCGCAGCGCTTTTCCAGGTTCAACACCTGGCGGTCCAGGGCCTTCATGTTCTCGACCGTCTTGTTCACACGGTCAATCAGGCGCTTGCGCTCCTGGTTGGTAAAGCGCAGTGCGCGGATGGCACGGCTGACTTCGACCTGCTCGCGTCCCAGCGCCCAGTAGGCCTTGCGATGGTCGCGAATCTTCTTCTTGTCCTTGCCGGGCTGTCCAATGTCGGCCAGCTTCGTGACCAGCACCACGGCCTTCTTGTAGTGCTTGGCAAGTTCGTCCACCTTGCCGGTGATCTCCTTCAACCGGCCCTGCAGAACCTCGTCGGTGATCTCTTCTTCGTCGAAGACCACGACTTCCTTCACGGAGCGCACCTGGCGCTTCACGTCGTCGCCAATTGCCAGCACTTCGCGGATGACGATGGCCGAGCGCGACAGAGCCTTCAGCACGCGCAACTGCCCGCGCTCAATGCGCTTGGCGATTTCCACTTCGCCCTCGCG
>Ga0181519_10003119_pt1 | contig 13712 bp, 16 predicted proteins | sample PEATcosm2014_Bin_26_FD_121102 | JGI IMG/M metagenome (GOLD analysis project Ga0181519, IMG submission 121102) | Peatland microbial communities from MTU Mesocosm Facility, Houghton, MI, USA - PEATcosm2014_Bin02_10_metaG | ecosystem: Environmental > Terrestrial > Soil > Wetlands > Peat | place...
CGCCCTTGCGACAGCTCGTGGGACTCCCGGCGCGACGCTGAGGGCAGCGGGCGTCGCGTTCGTGTCGCGATCGGCGCCGACCTTAGCAAATGCCCAGGTCAGGGCGCAGAGTCGCCGTGAGGTGATCACACGACCTCGTGAGTAGCCGAGGTACGGGAGTCGCGACGGTGGCTCCAGGGCCTTGCCGAGGAAGTCTCTGGCACCGTCTCACCGGGACCTGCCGCGCGGCGAGCACCGCGGCGACTCAACCCGCCGCGCGCCAGTGTGTGTATGGTGTGTGTATGGCTCGTCTGAACGTGTACCTCCCGGACGATCTCGCGACCGCCGCACGCGAGAGGGGCCTCAACGTGTCGGCCCTCGCCCAAAGTGCGATCAGAGCAACGCTCGCTCGGGAGGCGACGGACGCGTGGCTGGCCCAGTTGCGACCTGTCCCGCCGCACCAGGCAACCCATGACAGCGCGATACGCGCCCTTGATGAGGCACGCGATGAGCCTGCTACTCGTCATGGCTGAAGCGGTCATTGATGCCTCGGCCCTCGTAGATCTCTTGTTGGGCGGACCGGTCGGCGACGCTGTGGCGAGGCGGATCGCGAGCCATCGTCTGCACGGTCCGGCCCACCTTGACTCAGAGGTCTTCTCTGCAATGGGGCGCCTGTATCGGGCAGGGGAGATCGACGGTGACACGGTCGGGACACTCATCGGCCAACTGGCGAATGCCCCGATTGAACGGCACCCACTCGCGCCCCTCCTTCGTGGTGCGTGGGAGAGACGAGGTTCGCTGCGCCTCGCCGACGCCTTGTACCTCGAGCTCGCGGCCGGCCTCCAGATGAGCCTCGTTACCACTGACGTGCGGCTCGCTCCAGTTGCGGTCGCCGACGTGGTCAGGGTGGCGTAAGGCGAGCAACCGCGCCGGACATCAGAAAACCCCCGCCGAGGAGATCCTCGATGGGGGTTTTGTGATGACGATGGTGATCTTTACGTGACCACCTCGCCGTGGAGGTGGCGGGAGTCGAACCCGCGTCCCCCGGCATCTTGCTGGGACTTCTCCGAGCGCATCCGGCGGAAGTGTCTCGGGTCCCGCAACGCCACCGGCGCCGGCACGGGACCCCAGCCGACTTAGATTTCCCTGACTGCTCGTCGGCGACGCCGTTCAGGTAAGCCCTGCAAGATGACGCCTGGAACCGGTCCGCAGGACTGGGACCGGGCAGACGTTGCTGCTAGTTAGGCAGCAAGCGCGAGCTGAGGCTCGGCGTTTGTGTTGTTTTCCGGCTCTTTAACGTGGCTCCGGAGACCACGGCTCGCTTCTCCCAACTCGACATCCGAAGTCGAAGCCTGTCACCCCCTTGGTGATGATTTGGTTTCCTTGCCCAGGATACCGCCTGCTAGGGGCTTCATCGGCGGCGCTCGTGCTCGCGGATCGTGCGCTGGGCCTCTCGCGTGGCGTCACGCTCGGCGATGGCGTGGCGCTTGTCGTAGAGACGCCGACCCCGGGCGAGGGCGATCTCCACCTTGGCGAGGCCGTCCTTGAAGTAGATGCTGAGCGGCACGAGGGTGAGGGCCTTCTGGGCCACGCGACCAGCGAGCTCGTCGATCTCGCGACGGTGCAGCAGCAGCTTGCGTGCCCTGACGGGGTCGAAGCGGCCGTAGCCGGAGGCGTACTCGTACGGCGCCAGGTGGGCGCCGACGAGCCACAGCTCGCCGTCGTCGATGCGCGCGTAGGCGTCCTGCAGCGACGCCTGGCCCAGCCGGAGCGACTTGACCTCGGCGCCCTTGAGGGCGATCCCGCACTCGTATGTCTCGAGGATGTCGTAGTCGTGGCGGGCGCGGCGGTTGCGGGCGACGTAGCGGATCACGGGCTCGTGGGGCTCGCCGAGGGCCGTGGCCCTGCCCGCGGAACGCTGGGCACCGGCGGGTTTTCTCGTGACCATCCCCGAGACGCTACCGTGCGGCCCAGTGAGCGACCTCAGCCCCCGTCCCCGCGTGCCGGCAGATACGGCCACGCCCGAGCCTGAGACCACGACCCTGCATCTCAGGGCCTCGCACCTCGACGAGATGATCGCCCACTGCCTTGGCGCCTATCCGGAGGAGGGCTGCGGGCTGCTCACGGGGGACCCCGGCACGAACACGGTCCGCAGAGTCGATCCGACGCGCAACGCGGCCGCGTCGGCGCAGGTGTACACCGTCGACCCGCGTGACTACCTGCGCATCGACCGGGCGGCCGCAGCCGAGGGCCTCGAAGTCATAGGGGTCTTCCACTCCCACACCCACACCGATCCCTATCCGTCGCCGACCGACATCGCGCAGGCGCCGGATCCCTCGTGGCACTACGTGCTCGTCTCCCTCCGCCACGAGGTCGCCTCGGTCCGCTCCTATCTGATCGTCTCCGGGCTGCCCGTCGAGGAGTCTGTCGAGGTCCATTAGTATCTGACCGAAACAGTCAACATTCCGGAGGCGCCAGTGCCCGAAGTGAACTTGCCGAACCTGCTCCGCCAGCACGCGGGCGGCCAGAGGTCCGTCAGGGTCGAGGGAGCGACCATCGGGGAGGTTCTCGAGGCCTTGCAGCGGCAGTACCCGGGCATGTCGGGCCAGCTCGTCACCGCCGACGGCCAGCTGCACAAGTTCGTGAACGTCTATCTGAACGACGACGACGTCCGCTACATGGACAAGCTCGACACCAAGGTGCAAGGCGACGACAACATCTCGATCCTGCCCGCCGTCGCGGGCGGGGGTGCCTAGGCCCGGGAAGGGGCCGAGCCGGCCGTGCCCGTCCTCCAGAGCGTCCTCGACCTGATCGGCAACACGCCGCTCGTCGACGTCTCCGCCCTGAGCCCGAACCCGGCCGTGCGCATCTTCGCAAAGCTCGAGGGCCAGAACCCCGGTGGCTCGGTCAAGGACCGGATCGCGCTCTCGATGATCGAAGACGCCGAGCGACGGAGCCTGTTGGCCCCGGGCGCCACGCTCATCGAGCCGTCGTCCGGCAACACCGGCATCGGCATGGCCATCGTGTGCCGGATCAAGGGGTACCGGCTGAAGGTCGTGCTGCCGGGCAACGTCTCGGTCGAGCGGCGCCAGCTGCTCGAGCTCTGGGGCGCGGAGGTCATCGGCTCTCCGGCCAAGGAGGGGTCCAACGGCGCGGTGCGCCTGGCCCGGGAGCTCGCGTCGGACCATCCGGAGTGGACGTTTCTCTACCAGTACGGGAACCGGGCCAATCCGAAAGCCCACTACGAGGGCACGGGCCCGGAGATCTGGCGTGACTGCCCGGAGATCACCCACTTCGTCGCCGGCCTCGGCACGACCGGGACGCTGCTCGGCGTGGGGCGCTTCTTGAAGGAGGCCAACCCGAAGGTGCAGCTCTGGGCTGTCGAGCCTCCGTCGGGGGAGACCGTGGAGGGACTTCGTAATCTCGACGACGGCTACATCCCGCCGATATTCGTCGAGCTCGGGGGGGCCGACCTGCTCGACCGCAAGAGCGTCGTCGGCCCGCGGGACTCGATCGAGTGGACGAGACGACTCGCGGACCTTGGGATCTTCGCGGGCATCTCCTCCGGGGCCGCTCTCGCGGGTGCCGTCAAGTGCGCGAAGACGATCGAGACGGGAACGATCGTCTTCATCTGCGCCGACGGAGGATGGAAGTACCTGTCGACAGGGGCTTGGACCGACGATCTGGACGTGGTGGTCGAGCGGGCCAAGACGATCATCTACTTCTGATCGCCCGCCGGCCGCGGTCGGCTACCCTGCCGAGGTGACCGACTCCCTGCCTGATGCGCCTGTGGCCGCACGCCACGACGGGCGAGCCCTTGACGAGCTGCGCCCGTGCGTGTTCGTCCGGGACTTCACCGAATTCGCCGCCGGCTCGGTGCTGGCCGTCTACGGACGCACCAAGGTCCTGTGCACGGCCTCCATCGACGAGGACGTGCCGAGGTGGATGCGCGGGACCGGGCGGGGATGGGTGACAGCGGAGTACTCGTTGTTGCCCGGCTCCTCGCCCGAGCGCGTGAGCCGGGAGGCGGCGAGGGGTCGCCAGTCCGGTCGCACCCATGAGATCCAGCGACTCATCGGCCGCGCCCTGCGCAGCATCATCGACCTTCAGGTGCTCGGCGAGCGGCAGATCCTCGTCGACTGCGACGTGCTCCAGGCCGACGGTGGGACGAGGACAGCCTCGATATCGGGTGCCTACGTGGCGCTGCACGACGCCTGCACGCGGCTTTGTCTCGCCGAGGTGATCCGGGCCCACCCGATCCGAGAGGCGTGCGCGGCGGTCTCGGTCGGGGTCGTCGGCCAGGCCTGCATGCTCGACCTCGACTACGCCGAGGACTCCACGGCCGAGGTGGACATGAACGTCGTCATGACCTCTTCGGGCCGCTTCGTCGAAGTGCAGGGGACGGCCGAAGGCCCGCCGTTCGCCCGCAGCGAGCTCGACGAGATGCTCGCCCTTGCCGAGGCCGGGATAGTCGAGATCCTGCAGATCCAAGAAGAGGTGTTGGCCAAAGCACCGTCGGACCGCCGGGCCTGAGGCCGGCCGGACAGGGGGACTCCTCGGGCATGCGACTCGTGATGGCAACGGCCAATCCCGACAAGGCCCTCGAGCTCGGCGCCATCTTGGGAGACCAGCTCGGTGGGCTGGTGGAACTGCTCGCCCGTCCCGAGGGCGTCGACCCGGTCGAGGAGACGGGAGAGACCCTCGAGGACAATGCAAGGCTCAAGGCTGTCGCGCTCGTAGGGGCGACCGGGCTTGCCTCCGTTGCCGACGACACAGGGCTCGAGGTCGACGCCCTCGGGGGAGAGCCGGGCACGCGGACGGCTCGCTATGCCGGCGAGACGGCGACGTACGCGCAGAACGTCGCCAAGCTGCTCGAGGCCCTCGAGGGGGAGACCGACAGGCGGGCGCGTTTTCGCACGGTCGTCGTCTGCCGTTTTCCCGACGGTGCCGAGATCGTCGGCGAGGGAACCGTCGAGGGGGAGATCTCGACAGGTCCCCGGGGGGAAGGCGGTTTCGGCTACGACCCGGTGTTCGAGCCCCGGGGCGGCGGCGGTCGCACCTTCGCCGAGATGAGCCCCCACGAGAAACACAACCTTTCCCACCGGGGTCTGGCTCTGCGCTCCCTCGCCGCGCAGCTGAAGAGGAGTCCGGAGCTCGCCACAACCGACTAGCGGGGCGATGCCTGAAGGACTGTTGGCCCCGAGGCGGTGAGCTGTACGCTGGCCCGATGGCGGTTCTGGCGGGCAAGGGCGACAACCTCGATGCCGTGGTCGAGCAGGTGCTGTCGACCCGCGACCGGGTCGTCGTCGAGCACGGGGGCGTGCCGGCGGCCGTCGTCGTCTCGGCGCGTGAGATGGCGGGGCTGGAGTACTCGATCGACCTGTTGTCGGAGCCGAGGATGGTGCGCCGCATCCTGGAGGGCGAGGCCGCGCTCCAGAGCGGCAACCTCTACATGGGAGAGGAGCTGGCCGCGCTCGACCCCGACGCGCGTTTCGTGCTGCGCTCGGTCACCGGAGGGCTCAATCTGGCGCCGAGCATGCGCGTCAGTGACGACGAGTGGGGCCTGGTCGCAAGCGTGCCTTCGCGAAAGGCACTCGACGAGCTGCAGTTCCACGTCGCCGACGCCGCCCGGAACCTGATATTCGGGCGGCTGCTCGCCGACCCGGGCGCATGTGGGGTCGAGCTGCACGGCTTCCTCGCCCGGCGATTGGCGGCGAGAGTCGAGACGGCCCTCGTCATCTACCGCCTCGACAGCGTGAAGCGCCTCGTCCGCCTGGTCGAGGTCCTCAACGTGGGCGGCCTCATCGGCGGGCGGGACCATCACCACTGGTAGCGGCTCGGTCGCGAGCGGCGCCGGCTGATCGACGCCGCCGACCCGACCGCCTTCGAGCGGCTGCCGACGACCGGCTCAGGGCGACCGGATCAGGACGACCGGCTCAGGACGAGCTCAGTGCGGCTCGAGCGCGTCGCCGATCGTCCCGAGAGGTGGCGCTCCGAGCTCGAGCAGGGCCTCGTGGAACCTCCGGAGCCCGAAGCGCGGGCCCCATCGGGCGATGGCCTCGTTGCGGAGGGCCTGAATCTCGAGCTTGCCCCAGGTATAGCGGCCGTAGGTGGGGTCGAAAGTGGCGCGGCGCGCCTCGGACTCGGCCCCGGGCTGTCCCAAGAAGGCGTCCTCCCGGAAGCGGACCGTCGCCTCTTCGACCGACATCGTGCCGCGGTGCACCCCGAGCGCGGCGGCGAGCCGCGTGACCCGCACGAGCGCCTCGATCCACACCCCGATCGCAAAGCGCGGATCTTCCTCTCGGAAGCCTTCCTCCACCAACAGCTCTTCCGCGTAGTGGGCCCATCCTTCGACGAAGGCCACCGAGGCGAGCGAGCGTCGCACGTCGCCGCGGGCGGTGAGCCGGATCATCCGTCCGTGGGCGAAATGGCCGGGTGTGACCTCATGGGCGGTGATCGCAGGCAATGTCGTCGCGCTGAAGAGGGACCGCCACTGGTCCTTCGTCTCCTCGGCCCAGGACGGGTCGGGCGGATTCACATAGAACCAGGCGGGTGCCTCGGCCTCGTAGGGTCCCGTCCAGGACATCATCGCCACGACGTAACGCCGCGAGGTCGGTGCCGCCCCGACGAGGCAGGTCCCTCCGAGCTCGGGCAGGAGCCCTCGCTCGGTCGTGAACGTGCTGAGCTCCTCGAGCAGGACGCGGGCTGCGGCGTAGATGCCTTCGTCGTCCGGGTGGTCCGCCAGCAGGTCCCGCACAACCTCGCTGGGATCAACGCCGGGGCGGAACCGGTCGCAGTCCTGGGACAGGCGCTCGGTGAGACGGTCTCGCTCGCCATCGGCGATCTCCTCGAGCCGGCCGAGGTCCACGGTCATCGCCTCGGGCTCACCGAGCAGCTGGGCGAGCTTGTGCGGCCCGAGGCTCGCGTCGGGCGCGCCTTCGACGGCGGCTTTCTCGAGGTGGGCGATCAACAAGTCGAGGGCCCTTCGGGCCGGCTCGAGCTCGGCCGGGTCGCAGTGGATCGCGTCCAGACAGGTTCCGAGGCCGCGGGCCGCGGGCAAGAGGGCGGCCGCCACGGGAGCCGGCACCGAGTCGAGGGACTTGAGCGCGGAGTCGACGGCGTCCGGCCAGAGGCTCACGTGGGCCCGTTTGGCTGCGGCACGCTCGGCTTCCGGGGCGTACTCGCGGTCGTAACAGGCGAGGTCGAGGTTCGCCAGGTGGACGAGCGGGTTCCACCTGTGGTTCTCCGTCGCGCCGAAGATGGCCCGCACTCCAGCCTCCGCCGCCGACAGGTGTGCCTCGTCGTGCAGGTTCGGCTCGCGTGGACCCCGACCGACCGGCTCGAGCAGTGCCGCCACTCCGGCTGGCGAAAGATCCTGGACCTGTCCGTCGAACTCGTGCAGTCCGGCGTACTCGCGGACCTCGGGCATGTGCAGCTTCCAAATCGCGCAGAGGCGGTCTGAGACCATGAACTGAGACCGTACCCGCAATTGGCTTCGGCCGACCGGTAGCGTGGCGGGCCTGATACATCCTTCGGGCATCATGTCGTCGTTGTCCTTGACCGGTCCGCCGCCTTCAGGAGCGGACGGCCGGCCCGCGTTGCCCGCGACCCGGGTCCGAAGGAGGAGCGATGCAGACCGAGAGCATGTCCATCAGCTGCGACGACTGTGTGCTCGACGGGACCTCGGCGTGCGAGGACTGCGTCGTGAGCTTCCTGTTGGCCCCGGCCGCCACGGGCGGGATCGTGGTCGACGTCGCCGAGGCGCGTGCGGTCCGCATGCTCCAGCGCGCCGGGCTCGTTCCGGAGCTGCGTTTCCGGCGCCGGGTTTCCTGAGCCACCCGGTCGGGACCGCACCGGTTCCCGGGCGGCCCGCCTGATGGGCTACCTGCTCGTCACCAACGACTTTCCTCCCAAGCTCGGGGGCATCCAGTCGTACCTGTACGAGCTGTTCCGCCGGCTGCCGCCCGACGAGCTCACGGTGCTCACGACCCCGCATCGGGGTGCCGAAGCGTTCGACGAAGCCCAGAAGTTCCGGATCGAGCGATGGTCGGCTCCGGTTCTCCTGCCCACATCCAGGCTGGCCCGGGCCGTCCGGCAGCTGGCTCACTCCTGCGGTGCCGGGATCGTCCTGCTCGATCCCGCCCTGCCTCTCGGCCTGATCGGGCGCCAGCTTCATGTCCCCTATGGCGTCGTGCTCCATGGTGCCGAGGTGACTGTGCCCGGGCGCCTGCCGGTCACCCGCCAGCTCCTGCGCTCGGTGCTCAGCGGGGCCTCGCTCGCGGTCGCCGCCGGTGGCTACCCCGGGGCGGAGGCGACCCGGGCCGCGGGCCCCCGCACTCCGCCGATGGTGGTCGTTCCCCCCGGGGTCGACCACGAACGCTTCCATCCCCTCGCGCCGGGCGAGAAGTTCGACGTGCGACACCGCCTCGGTCTGCCCACGGAGGGCAGGCTCGTCGTCAGCGTGAGCCGGCTCGTCCCCCGAAAAGGAATGGACGTGCTCATCGAGGCGGTCGGAGCGCTGAGCGCCGATCGGGCCGATCTGACTCTCGCCATCGGGGGCACCGGGCGCGACCGCAGGCGACTGGAGCTGAGAACAAGGCGCAGTGGCGCCCGGGTCGTGTTCCTGGGCCGCGTCCCGGACTCCGACCTGCCCCTGCTCAACGGCTCGGCGGACGTGTGGGCCATGTGCTGTCGCGACCGGTGGTTCGGGCTCGAGCAGGAGGGATTCGGGATCGTGTTCCTCGAGGCCGCGGCCACGGGCGTGGCTCAGATCGCAGGGCGCAGCGGCGGCTCGGACGAGGCCGTCGTCGACGGCCAGACCGGCCTCGTGGTCGACCGCCCGCAGGACAGCGCGGCCGTGGCGGCTGAGCTCGCGAGGCTGCTCGACGATCCCGAGCTTCGGCAACGCCTCGGCAACCAGGCGCGCCGTCGGGCGGTGAGCGAATTCGACTACGACAAGTTGGCTCGCAGACTGCACGAGGCCCTCGTCCAGGTGAGCGGGTGACGATGCCGGCCCGTGAGGGCTTGCCGGTGGGATCGTGCGCCCCGAGCGCCCGGCGGTGCTGGCCGAGCGGCCGAGTAGGTGCGAGGCTGGAGTGGACTCGGAAAGAGAGGAGGACGTGTGGCCGATCAGACCATTGAGCGGATGGTCGTCGACGGCTCCCCCGCACGGTGCTTCGAGGTCGTGGCCGACATCGAGAGGTATCCGGAATGGGTTGCCGATCTGAAGGAGGTCCACGTCCACGAGCGCGACGCCGAGGGACGACCCTCCCTCGTCTCGTTCCGTGCCGGTGCGTTCGGGCGCAGCACCAGCTACACCCTCGTCTACGACTACTCAGAGGCGCCGACCGAGCTCCGCTGGGTGCAGCGGGACGGCGATCTGACCAGCCGTCTCGACGGCATCTACCGTTTTGCGCCCGCACCCGAGGGGGGGACCGAGGTCACCTACCAGCTCGCTGTCGAGTTGCGGGTTCCCCTGCCCGGCTTCATTAAGCGAAGGGCCGAGGGCAACATCATCCACGCCGCCATCAGGGACTTGAAGGCTCGGGTCGAGTCGACACTGTGAGCCTGGCGGGGCCCGCCGCCGGCGGGGACTGACCGGTGAAGGTCGGGATCACGCTCCCGACGTTCGAGCCGGGCGCCGCCAGGGCCCTCGCCGTCGCCCGCGAGGCAGAAGAGGCAGGCATCGACGGTATCTTCGCCTTCGACCACCTCTGGCCCGGCGACGACAAGTCGCGGCCGGCGCTTTCCATGTACCCCCTCCTCGCCGCTGCCGCCGCTGCGACCGAGCGCGTCCGCATCGGGTCTCTTGTCGCCCGCCTCGGCCTGCTGCCGGATGCCGTCGTGGTTGAATCCCTCGTCTCGCTGGACGAGCTGGCGGGCGGTCGCCTCGTGGCGGCGCTCGGCATCGGGGACTCGAAGAGCCGCACGGAGAACGAGGCCTTCGGGATCCCGTTCCCGAGCCTCGAGGCCCGCCGGGCGTCCCTGGCCGCCACTTTGGACGAGCTCGCCGGCGAGGGCATCGAGACCTGGGTCGGAGCCAGTTCCCCGGCGACGCTGGAGATCGCCCGCGCGGCGGGAGCGGCTGTGAACCTGTGGGGTGCCGAGCTGGACCGGTTGCGGGCCGAGGTGGCCCTCGGGCCTACGACGTGGGCGGGACCGCTGCCCACGTCGGCTCGGGACGCGTCCGGCCGGTTGGCGGATCTGCGCGAGACCGGCGTCACCTGGGCGATCTGGGGCTGGCCCCGCTCGGTCACTCTCGTCCGGGATGCACTGGACATGGCAGGAGCACGACCATGACGGGAGCGCGCACGAGACTGCGGCGCCAAGCAGATCGTCGACACCGATCCGGGCAGGTTTCGTGGGGCAAGTCCTGATTGGTATCGTCGGGCGATGGAGCTTCGCAGAATACAAGGCCTTCCTCCGTACGTCTTCGCCCAGATCGACCAGCTGAAGCTGCAGGCGCGGCGAGCCGGCGTCGATGTCATCGACCTCGGCTTCGGCAACCCTGACATCGCCTCGCCGGACGTCGCCGTCGAGAAGCTGGCCGAGGCGGTCCACAACCCCCGCAACCACCGCTACTCGGCGAGCCGCGGGATCCCCAAGCTCCGCCAAGCGATATCGGACCTCTACCTGAGGCGGTTCGGCGTGGAGCTGGACGCCGATCGCGAGGTGGTGACGACGATCGGGGCCAAGGAGGGGCTTTCCCACCTCATGTGGGTCGTGGTCGGACCCGGCGACACGGCCCTCGTCCCGTCTCCGTCCTACCCCATTCACCTTTACGCACCCCTCTTCGCCGGCGCGGACGTCCGCATGGTGCGGCTGGAGGGTCTCGGCAACGACGAGGCCGACGCCGGGGAGGCGTTCTTCGCGAACCTGGTCGAAGCCTGGGAATCAGCGTGGCCAAAGCCCCGGGTGGCGATCCTCTCATTCCCGCACAATCCGACGACAGCGTGCATCGACCTCGCCACGATGACGAGGCTGGTCGAGTTCGCCCACGAGCACGACGTGCTCTTGGTGCACGACTTCGCCTATTCCGATACGGCCTTCGACGGCTTCCGACCACCGTCGATCCTCGAGGTCCCAGGCGCATCGGAGGTTGCCGTCGAGCTCTACACCTTGACGAAGTCGTTCTCGATGGCGGGCTGGCGGGTGGCGTTCCTCGTCGGGAACGCCGAGATCGTGCAGGGCCTGACCAAGTTGAAGAGCTACCTCGACTATGGGACGTTCCAACCGATCCAGATCGCCGCCATCGTCGCCATGAACGAGGCACCGGATTATCCCAAGCTCGTGAACGAGATCTACCAGGGCCGCCGCGACGCTCTTTGCGAAGGGCTCGCCCGCGTGGGCTGGGAGGTGCCCAAGCCGAAGGGGACGATGTTCGTGTGGGCGAGGATCCCTGAGCCGTACCGGGAGCTGGGCTCGATCGAGTTCTCGAAGTTCCTGGTATCTGAAGCGCAGGTGGCGGTCTCGCCAGGTGTCGGCTTCGGGCCCGGGGGAGAGGGTTACGTGCGCTTCGCCCTCATCGAGAACGAGCAGCGGATCGCCCAGGCGGTCAGGAACCTCCGGGGAGTCCTGAAGCTCTAGCTGGGATCAGATCAGAACGGTGGCTCACGCACTCCCCTCAGGACACTGACTTAGATTCGGTCATGACCGCCCTTCCTGTCTGCCCACTGGGCAGCTCCAGGTCAAGCTGATGGTCAACCAAGCGCTTCCGCTCCCGAGCGCTGAGCTCGGGAAGGAACCCGTGCCATGACTGTGTTCCGTCCCTGCGGGTCGCCGGCTCGGTCCGAGTCTCGATGACTTCAACGTACTTAACAAGGTGCACCCAAGCATCGAGCCGCTCGGTCTCATCGACCAAAATCTCTACAGGACCGTCGTAGAGGCCACGGTGCTCTCTCATCGCTGAGACTCCTCCGTGCCGAACCACGCCCTCTTCCCAATGGTGCCAGAGCCAGGCTAAGACAGGTCCACGGCCCCGCCACACGCCAATGTAGCTTTGAGTTGACATCACGACGGAGGCCTGTGTGCTTGCAACGTGCCCGGCGCACTGGTGCTGGTCGGACAGCTCTTCTCAGGTCCATCCGGCTCGTTGCTGCCTACAATCGCCATTGGCGGTATCAGCTGCAGCGACACCCCCGGTTGTTGGGTGTGGCGGACATGGGCTTCTCAAAGTCAATGTCATAAATGTGAGTCGCTCGATGGTTTACATAAATGGTGAGCGTGTCCAGAACGGGGGCGACCACGAAATGCCCGGACCAGTTGGCACCTGAAACCAGGACCGCGAGCAACGAAGAAGGGTTTAGGGCCTTCTTCATCGAACACGAAAGTCGGCTGCGGCGGGCCTTGGTTGCCGCCTACGGTGGCGAGAGAGGTCGGGAGGCTACCGCCGAGGCTTTGGCATTTGCGTGGGAGCACTGGGATCGGGTTGCAAAGATGGACAAGCCTTTGGCGTACCTTTTCCGGGTAGGCCAGAGCCGGACCAGGAAACACAGAACGCCCGTGATCTTTGCTTACGCAACGAACGACGTCGAGGTCTTCGAGCCTGGTCTGGCCCCCGCAGTGAAGGCGCTTTCAATCAACCAGAGGACTGCAGTAGTGCTGGTTTGTGGGTTCGGATGGACTCTCAGAGAAGTTGCTGAACTGACTGGGACGAAGATTCCGACGGTTCAGAAGCACGTTGACCGAGGCCTCGCCAACCTGCGTCATGCGCTGGAAGAGAGAACGAATGAACGATGAACAACTGAACCGTCAGCTTCGAGCGATGGTCGATGGCGCTGCAGCGCCGCTTTCTCAGACCGAAGTGGTGCTCTGGGCGAGTGGCTCGGCAAGGAAGTCCCGCCGGGATTGGCACCTGACTGAGCACCGCCTCATCGTCGTCGCAGTGGCGGCTGTCATCGCCGTGGTGTTTTTCGTGCCACTACCGAGTCTGAGCCTGTTCAACCGTTTGAGTCACACCGGCCTTTCCAGTGAGCAATCATCTGCGGCCACCATTCCGGCAGGCTGGGTCCCCGTAACCCTTGGCGATGCACGAATATCGGTACCGGAATCGTGGTGGGTGCTTTACAACTCACCTGATTGTCCTCGGGGCAAAGAACCGGGAGAGGTACTGGTCAACCCAACGCCAACGGCGTGCTCGAAAGCGCTTCCGGGAGACGTACCGAAGAACATCATCGAGCTCTATCCATTCCACGGGAAGCATTACGAACACAGGCAGTTCATAAACGGAATCACGGTGTACTGGTCAGGAGGGAGCGTCGACGACGTTCCGTCGCTCGGTATCTCGATAGCGTTCATCGGACCTCTTGGCCAACGAGTCCTCGACACTCTGACGCGCCTGCCGAATCTGACAACGGTGACGACGCCCTCAGGGTGGGTGCCCGTTGCTTTTGGCGACGCCCAGGTGTCGGTGCCACCGAACTGGGCGGTAATGACCCACGCCTGGTGCGGGGGCCGGTTGCCACCCATCATCCAACTCGGCAGTGTGATCTTCAGCCTCGGGTGTTCATCGGCTCCGGCGCCTCCGACGGTGACGATTACACCGCTTGCCTCCGTTCCGGCCCGTTACCGCCATGAACGGCAAATCATCCTCAACGGGATCGCGGTCCTGAAGGCACCGAGAGCAGGCACCGCGATCTCCGCCTTCTTCGTGCCGTCGCTGCATGTCACGGTCTCGGCAACGAGTGCACAGGGCGAGCGTGTGCTCGAAACGCTCACCGCCTCGCCACGCTCCG
>Ga0181519_10003120_pt1 | contig 13711 bp, 17 predicted proteins | sample PEATcosm2014_Bin_26_FD_121102 | JGI IMG/M metagenome (GOLD analysis project Ga0181519, IMG submission 121102) | Peatland microbial communities from MTU Mesocosm Facility, Houghton, MI, USA - PEATcosm2014_Bin02_10_metaG | ecosystem: Environmental > Terrestrial > Soil > Wetlands > Peat | place...
CCGACCTACGCGCAGTCGGAACTGAGTACGGTCGCGTCGGCCGGCATTCCGTGGTTCCTCGCGAACTGGGTCGACCCGAAGGTGATCGCGATCCTCGTGTCGCCGATGATGGCCGCCGTCATTACGGGCGAGACGATGAAAGGCGATTGGCTCACCGAAACCGCGATGTTCCTGACTGCGGAAGCGGTCGGCGACACGTCGGCGTACGGAGACTATAGCCAGTCCGGCAGCACGAACGTTAACGTGAACTTCCCGCAGCGGCAGAATTTCCTGTTTCAGTCGTTCCTGCAGTACGGGCAGCGCGAAGTCGGGCGGTTCGGGCTCGCCAAGCTCGATTGGGTGAGTCAGCAGCAGTCGGCCAATGCGCTGGCGCTGATGAAGGCACTAAATTTCATGTACTTCTATGGGGTGACGAACCTGCAGAACTACGGGCTGATCAACGACCCGTACCTGCCGCCGTCGCTCACGCCGACGTACTCGTGGCTGACGAGCTCGTCCGCGACCGCGAACACGATCTACCAGGACGTGGTGCGGATGTTCGTGCAACTGCAGCAGCAGTCGCAGGGAGTGGTGCGGCTCGATGACAAGATGGTCCTAGCGCTGTCGCCGCAGAACGCCGTCGCGCTGGAGTACATCACCACGTACAACACGAATTCGGTCAAGATGCTGCTGAAGCAGAATTTCCCGAATCTGCGCATCGAGACCGCGCCGGAGTATGGCCCCCCGTACAATACCGCCGGTCAGTTGGTGCAGTTGATCGTCGAGGAGATCGAGGGGCACCGCACCGTGGAGTGCGCGTTCTCGTCGAAGCTCATGGCGCACAACATGGTCGTCGACACGAGTTCGTGGCGTCAGAAGCGTTCGTCCGGCGGCTACGGCGCGATCTGGTACCGCCGGTTCCTGCAAGTGTCGATGCTCGGCTGAGCCGTGCGCCACTCACCGTGCGCGGGGGAGTAACACCGGGGAGGCTCGAAGGCTCCGGGACGCCGTTCAATTGGCCGGCGGCTATCGGATACGGCCGCCAGCCGTTCGCGAACATCGTGAGCGGCGCCGGCCAACTCACCGCCGGGCCGAACGGTGTACAGCTTGGAATATTCGGGTGGGCCGACCCTGATACCGGCGAGGTGACGAACACCCCGACCGGACAGCAGGGCATCACGACCGACGCGGGCGCGCAGATCACGACGCAGGGTGGCGAGTCGATCGTTACGTTCGGCGACACGGCTGTCGGCTTGCTCGGCTTCGTGCTGCCGATCACGCGCATGTGGGATTGGAACCGCTGCACCCCGACGCCGCCAGGCGCGCTCGTGCGAGGCTTCATCCTGCGGGCGGGCTTGCCGTGTGTGCTGGCCGCGGCCGGTGATTTCCTGACGGTGTTCCCGTTCGGAGCGCAGGCCGGGCAGCAAGTGTTCGCCGATCCAGCCACCGGCTATGCGTACAGCGGCAACCCGGGCGGCCTCGTGGGCACGCCGTGGGTCGCCATGGAGACGGCCTGCCGTTGCAACGCCGTCGTCCGTATTTCCAGTTTCGTCGAGCCGATCAACTAACGAGGTACACACATGGCCGAGCCACAGAAGTCCGATCCGTCCAAGTCAGCCGATGTCGTGATGGTGGGGTGCAAGCTCCCGCACGGCATCATTCTGGAATTGCTGGAGCCGTCATCCGGGACGAACTCGGATGGCAAGGTGGTGCAGTTGCTCCAGCCGCCGCCGGCCGGGCAGCGCGTCACGCTGAAGGGCGCGAACTCGCTGCGCGAGGACAAGCGCGCCGCGCAGGGGCAGTTCCCCTATGCCGTGACGCCGGTCCCTCGCACGTTTTGGGAGGAGTGGTTCCGCCGGAACAAGACGCTTGAATTCGTCGTCAAGGGCTTCGTGTTCGCGGAGCGGTCGGAAGCCGACGCGAAGGCGAAGGGCCGCGAGGGCGCGAGCCTGTTGACCGGCCTCGAAGCGCTCGCGACCAAGGACGATCCGCGCGTGAAGCAGATCGGCCGCATCGGCGGGCCGAACGTCGAGACGGACGAGGATGCGTTGACCCGCGCGATGGCCGCTGCAGGCTGAGGGACGAATGGGCATCACCGCCTGCGCTGCTACGCCTCCGACGCCCGGGATCGTCACTTTCGATCCCGTGGCGTTTCAGGCGGCGTTCCCAGCGTTTGCGACGGTGCCCTCGGCCGCGCTCGACCTCAATTTTCAGTACGCGACGCAGTTCCTCAACAACTCGTGTTGCTCGGTCGTCTGCGACGCGCCGACTCGCGCATCGCTGCTGAATCTGATCGTCGCGCACATTACGGCCCTGTTGAACGGGGTGAACGGCCAGCCGCCGCAGGGTGTCGTCGGACGGATCTCGAACGCCACCGAGGGCTCGGTGTCAGTCGCCAGCGAAATGGTGGCGAAGTCGGAATCCGCGTCCTACTGGCAGCAGACGCCATGGGGCGCGATGTATTGGCGCATGACGGCGCAGTATCGGTCGGCCAGGTATTTCCCACCCTGCGATGCGGGAGGCGCATTCCCGTGGAATGCGTGGCCGCAGTGACAGCCGTCAACCTCAAGATCTCGGGCGGCTCGAAGCTGAAGCGCTACCTCGAAGCGCTCGAAGAGGCCACGGGCGCCGCGACTGGCGTGCGCGTGGGTTTCCTAGAGAACGCGACGTATCCCGCGACCGCGAAGCGCGAAGGGCTGCACGTCGCACAGGTCGCCTTCTGGAACGAGTTCGGGACGAAGTTCGCCCCGGCGCGGCCGTTCTTTCGCGGCATGATCCGCGCCGAGCAGGACCACTGGGGCGATGACCTCGGGAAGCACCTCAAGGACAACGACTTCAATTCCGAGCAGGCGCTCAGGCTCATGGGCGTCGAGATCAAGGACGCGCTGACGAACAAGATCGCGACGTGGCCGGCGGACAATGCGCCGAGCACGGTCGCGCGCAAGGGCTTCGACCACGGCCTCGTGCACACGGGAGTGATGCAGCGAGCGACGGACTTCGAGGTCATCAAGTGAATCTGCACGCCACCGTCCGCGCCGCGATCCAGTCCATTAACCCGGACATCACGGCGGCATACCTGCAGTCGACCGGGTACACGGTGAATGCGGCCGGTCAGCAGCAACCGAGCTATGCGGCGCCGGTGAACGTGCGGTGCCAGGTACAGCCGCCGAGCGGCCGTGACCTGCGGCACATGGAATTCCTCAATATTCAGGGCACGACGCGGACGGTGTTCCTGTACTCGAACCCGCAGGCGATCGATCGAGTGGATGCGCGCGGCGGCGACCTGTTGCAGTTCCCGCAGTTCTCCGGGGCGCCGGTAGATAACTGGCTCGTGACCGCGACGCCGGAAACGTGGGACGTGGGCACGAATCAGGCCGCGGCCAGCCAGTTACCGACGCCGCCGCCATCGGTGTCGGGGTGGACGAAACTCTACGTCGTGCTGCAGACGGATCGGCCGGGCGGCGAGACGATCACGACGCAGGATGATGAGCCGATCACGACGCAGCAGGACGAGAACATCGTCACGGATGTGGCGGCATGAGCCTGTCGATCGCACCGACGCTGCAACAGGTGTACGCGCCGCTCGTGGCGTTCATCATTGCACTCACGGGCCTGCCGGCCACATCGGTGGTGCAGGGCATTCCGAACCGTGTCCCGATGCCAAAGCCGGGTTTCGTCACGGTGCAGGCGTTGTTCCGCAATCGCCTCATGACGAATGTGGATCTGTGGGACGAGGTGACAGAGCCCCCGATCCAGGCGGCGATACAGGATGCGGTCGAGCTTCGGGTGCAGATCGATTGCTATGGTCCGACCGCGTGCGATTGGGCAAATATGCTTTCCGCGACGCTCCGAGACGAGTACGGGTGCACGCAACTGGCGGCTCTCGCGACGACGTTCACGCTTCAGCCGCTCTATGCGGACGACGCGCGTATGATTCCGCTCGTCGATGGTGAAGAACAGTACGAGGAACGCTGGAGCCTTGACGCGCGATTCCAGATCAACCCCGTGACCACGATCCCGCAACAGTATGCGGACGTGGTTGACCTGACGATGATCGACGTTCCGATTCCCGGACCCGCATAGGCACATAGGACGCTCACGCATGAATCCCTCTATTCCGGCATCGCAGTTCGTCGACGTTATCCCGTCAGTGCTGGAGGCCGGTGCGGCCGATCTGGCAATGAATACGGTCATGCTCGACAACACGGGCGACACGTCGCAGCCGATCGGCACGCTCGGGCAGTTCGGCAATGCGGCGGCGGTGGCGGCGTGGTATGGCGCATCGTCGGTGCAGGCCGCGCTCGCAAATATCTACTTCGCTGGATACAACGGCGGGACGCGCATCCCGTCGGCGCTCTATTTCGCGCAGTACAACACTTCGGCGGTAGCTGCGTATCTGCGGGGCGGCACGCTCTCGGGGCTCACGCTCGCGCAGTTGCAGGCGTTCTCCGGCACGATCACCGTTGCGGTCAACGGCCGCACGGTCACGTCGGCCGCGATCAACCTTGCGAGCGCGACGAGCTTCACGAATGCGGCGGCGCTCATCACGACGGGCTTGCAGACGGCCGGTGGAATTTTCACCGGCACCGGCACGATTTCGAACGGCAGCGGCGGTTCGGGAACGGTGCTCAACATCAGCGCCGTCACCTCGGGCGCGCTCCACGTTGGTGACGTGGTGACGGGTGTCGGAGTCACGTCCGGGACGACCATTATTTCATTCGGAAGCGGGACGGGCGGCGTCGGTTCGTACAATGTGAGCGTGGCGTCCGACGTGACGGTCGGTGAAACGATCGAAGTCACGAGTGCCGCGGTGTGCACGTACGACTCGCTCCGCGTCGCGTTCGTCATCACCTCGCCGACGGTCGGGGTGAATAGCACGATCGCCGCGGCGACCGATACGTCGCTCTCGCCGCACCTCAACCTTACGGCGGCCACCGGCGCGGTTACGTCTCAGGGCGCCGCAGCCGCGACGCCGGCCGGGCTAATGAATACCGTCACGGGCCTGTCGACGGATTGGGCTACGTTCATGACGATCGACGATCCGGACGCAGGCGCGGCCGGTGGTCCGATTAAGCAGGCGTTCTCGACGTGGAACGCCGGCCAGAACGACGCCTACCTGTACGTGGCATTCGACTCCGATCCGACGCCGAGCACCGGCACCGACGCGGCGTGCTTCGCCACCCAGGTCGAAGCACTCAACGGCACGTTTGCGCTGTGGAGCTCGACGCAGGGCGCGTCGGATGCGGCATTCGTCTGCGGCACGATTGCCTCGATCAACTTCACGCAGCCCGGCGGCCGGATCACGCTCGCGTATCGGTCGAGCCCGGCGCTCGCGCCCGATGTGTCCAACCTGAGCGAATACCTGTACCTCACCGGCAACGGGTACAACTGCTATGCGAACGTCGCGACGCGCACCGCGCAGTTCCAGTGGCTACAGCCCGGCTCCGTCTCGGGCGCGTGGGATTGGGCCGATTCCTATGTGAATCAGATCTACTGGAATGCGCGCTTTCAGAACGATTTCGCGGAGCTTCTGACGCAGGTCAACTCGATCCCGTACACGCAGGCCGGATACAATTTGATCCGGGAGTGCCTTGCGCCGGACATTCAGGAGATGGGCGCATTCGGCGCGTGGCGCTCGGGTGTCGCTCTGTCGGGATCGGAAGCCGTAGCCGTCAACACCGCGGCCGGTCTCACGATCTCGAATATCCTTACGTCTCAGGGCTGGTACCTGCAGATCGTGGACCCGGGCGCGACCGTCCGCGCGGAGCGTGGCTCGCCGAACGTCACCTACTGGTACACCGACGGCGACGCGGTGCAACAGATCCGTATGGGCAGCATCGACATCGAGTAAGGGACCATGACCGCAACACTCACCTCCGCGAATTCCAAGTTCACCCTGTCGGTGCCCGCCGTGTTTCCGGTGCCGGTGCCGATACAGGGCTACGCGACGGATGATGCGTTCGACACGGAGAACGTCGCGCCGAATGAAATACAGATGGGGGTCGATGGCTTGCTGTCGGGCGGCTATACGCCGTATCCGGTCAAGCTCAAATTCGTCTTGATGGCGAATTCACCCTCGAATCTGTTTTTGGATCAGTGGCGGCAGGCGATGGATCAGGCGACCGACGCCTACCCCGCGAATGCCACCATCGTCGCGCCGAGCCTCGGGAAGATCTTCACGTTCACGAACGGCTTTCTGACGGGCGACATGCCGACGCCGGGCGCGAAAAAGATTTTCGGGCCTCAGACGTATGAGATCACGTTCAACTCGGTATCTGCCGCACCTGTCTAACGGGACGCATGAATGTCACGACGCAAAATTACAGTCATCATTCAGGACGAAGGTCGCGACAAGGGAAAGACCTTTATCCTGACGGAGATGCCCGCCACGCTCGGCGAACGATGGGCGACTCAGGCACTCGCGTTGCTCGTGAAGGCCGGCGTGCCCGTCGGCGAGGAACAGCGCGGGGATGGCATGGCCGGACTGGCTGGCGTTCCTTCGAGCGGGCTTGGGGCCGCCCAGGCATTGCAGGACCCATCGCTCGACGCATGGTGGGACTGCGTGCAATACCAGCACGCGCCGAATCAGCCGCCGATGGCGATCGACCGTGGCGAGGCATGCCCGATCGAGGAGATTGCGACGATCACGGAACTGCGCACGAAGGTGCTCGGGTTGCACACGGGTTTTTTTTCGACCGAGAGCGGATCGACTTTGGCGTCAGATTCGCCGGCAACAATCCCCACGGGCTCAAGACCTACGCGAATATCCCGGCCGCGATCGGTGCGGTAATTTCGTCGGGGCTCGCTACTCTCGCCGAACTGGATAGCGTCTATGGCGTGAAAGACCTCTACGACTTGCTGGAGGTCGTCATGGTCGACGCATTCAACCGTAGCGTGCTGGAGGAATCAGCCCGTGGCCGGTAATGTCATCGACTCCCTAGTGGTCACGCTCGGCCTCAACAGCAAGGGCTTTGCGGACGGCATCAAGGGATCGAGCGAACAGCTAGCGGGCTTCACGCGGCGCCTCGCCGGAATGTTCGTGGCAGTGCGCGGAATCGAAGATGTCGTCGGGTACTTCAAGGACCTGCACCATACGCTGGCGCTCGTCGGCTTCACGTCCCGGAATCTCGGCGTCACGGGAACGGAGCTAAAGAAGCTCGGCGAGGTGTCGGAACTGTTCGGCGGCCAGATGCACGACGCCGCGGATTCCGTCGAAGGGCTGCAGTCCGCGATTTTCAATCTCAAGTATCACGGCCAAGTGGCCGACTCGCTGGCGATGCTGCAGCGGTTCGGCATTGCATACCTCAATGCGGCCGGGCACGCGCGAGACTTCCGGGACATCGCGCGAGACGCGGCGAAGGTGATCGACCGCCAGCGTGCGCAGGGAGCGGATCAGGGAGAACTGACGCAACTTGCGCAGTCGTTCGGATTCCCCGGAGGCATTGCCGCAGCGGTGGCGCAGGGCAGCGCCGGGCTGGAGGATGCGCTACGCAAGGCGCAGTTAGATCAGCGCTCGCTGACGGATAAGACGATTCAGGGGCAAGTGCGCCTCGATCAGTCATTGACGCGCATGCAGGAACGCATCGATGCGAACTCGTCGGTATTGCTAAATAGACTTACACCGGCGGTAAACAAGGCAAATGAGCTTTTGGAACGAATAATTACGTGGCTGGAAAAAAAGGGGCTGCAACTTATTGAAGTTCTCGCGAAGTGGATTGCGGAGCCGCATCCGCACTTAGAAGCGGCGTTTGGCGGGCTGGGACAACTTGTCGAATTACTCGGTCCAACTGGGACACTGGTAACGGCCCTCGGCGCACTGACGCTGGCGCTGAGTCCCGGTGGCCTATTGGTCGGTAGTATCATTGCACTCGGCGTGTGGATCGGAACGCTCATCGACAAGATTCCGGGCTTCGAGGAGGGAGTCGAAAAGGCGGCGGCGAAATTCTACGACTGGCTCGGGATCGAGACCGGCAACGAAGAAAACAACGCCGGCAACCGGCAGGTGGTGCGCGGCCATATCGTGCGCTCGGTGCCCACGCCGAACGTGCCGCGACCGTCCGCGGCGCCTGCACCCCCGCCAGGTACGCCGGTCTCGGCCGTCGGTGGCGGGACGAATGTGCAGATTGACTCGATCACCGTCAATACGCAGGCGACCGACGCAAACAGCATCGCGGGCGACATGGCGGGAGCGGTGCGCCGAAAGATGCTGATTGCGAGCGCGGACGCGGGGCTTAGCTGATGATCCCGGGCATTCCGCAACTGCCAGCCGGTGCGGCGACGCCAGTGATTGCCGGGATTGCATCCGAGGCAATCTCCTCGATGCTGTGGCAGGCAGCGCAGTCGCCGCCCGCGTGGGGCGTGTTTGACTCGGGCGGCAATCAGGTCCTATTCCCGGATTCGGTGCTCGAATTCAGCCGGCGACAGGAATACGAAATTTCGAACTACCCGGTGCAGGCCGGCGAGTTCAGGTCATATAACAAAGTGCTGCGGCCGTTCGAAATTCAGATGCGATTTTCTAAGGGCGGAACGGTCAACGACCGCGCGAACTTTTTGAACTCGATCGACGCACTGATCCAGTCGATATCGCTGTACACGGTGGTGACGCCCGAAGTCGTCTATCCGAACATGAATGCCGAGCGGCAGGAAATCATGCGCCGCGGCGCGAAGGGCGCCTACTTTCTGACGGAGGTCGACGTTTACTTTATCCAGATCATAGAGGTGACGGCGCAGTACACGAGCACGGCGACGCAGCTTACGAATGCTCAGCCAGCATCGGCGCAGCCCGTCTCGAACGTCGGAACGGTGCAGCCGCAGGCCCCAACGTCGCAACAGGCGCAGACGGGCGGCCTAGCGCTACAGACGGCCGCAGCGGGGCCGGTCGGATCGAACTAATGCAGATCGTTCCCCTATCCGCCGTGCCGTCTCAGAACTTCGCTGCGACCCTCGGGGGCCAGGCTGTCGAGGTGTCGCTATACGTGCTCGGCGCCGGGCTCGCGCAGGCGATGTACATGGACCTGATCGCGGACGGTGAGCCGATCTATACCGCCCGGATCGTGCGGGCCTACTCCGGCCTCCCGGACAACGCCCCGCCGTTCATGCTGGTCGGGGCGCGGTATCTCGGGTTCGAAGGCGATTTTCTGTTTCTCGACACGCAAGCCACGGCAACGAACCCGGCCGAGGACCCTGAGCCCGCCGGGCTCGGAGCCCGGTGGCAGTTGATGTATTTCTCGCTGGCGGACCTGCAGGCGGCGGGGCTCGTTGCGATCCCGACGCCGCCGCCGGTCATTGTCTCGCTCGGCATCACAACCCTCGGAGGGGTGCAGATCACCACGGAGAGCGGCGCACCGATCGTCACCGGCGGTGGCTATGGCTAGCCTCGTCAACCGGCTGTTGCGGGCCTCGCTCATCCTGCCGCAAGGGAACTTTCCCGGCACGAGTTCGAACACGCTCGTGCTTGAGAATTTCCGGATGTCGGCACGCCTCACGGGCGCTGGCAACTTCACGAGCGAGTGCATGCTGCATGTGTGGGGCATGAAACAGGCCGACATGAACGCGGTCACGGTGCTGTTCGGGCAGGACGGCAATCCGATCAACATGAACCCGCGGGCGTTGCTCGTGCTCGAAGCGAAGGACAGCGGGACATACCTGCAGGTGTTCGAGGGGCAGTTTTACGAAGCGCAGCCGGATTACAGGAATGTGCCAGACGTGGCGCTAGTCGTCAGCGCAAAGACGGGGGCCGGTCAGCAGTACCTTGCGGCGAAGCCTACGAGCATTCAGGGCAACGCTGACGTGGCGGGGCTCGCACAGACACTCGCGACGCAGATGGGGTTCGCGTTCGAGAACAACGGCGTGAACGGGACGATATCGGGGCCGTACATGGGCGGCACGCTCATGGATCAGTTCCGGCAACTCGCGAACGATGCAAACTTCGATTTCTATTTCGGGCCGAACGGCACGCTGAGCATTTGCCCGAAGAATCAACCGCGGCAAGGGAAGCGCGCCGTGGTGATCTCGCCGACATCGGGATTGCGTGGCTACGTCACGCTTAACCGGATGGGTATAGAAGTCGATTGCCTGTGGAACGCCGCGATCGAGAACGGGAGCCCGATTGAGATTCAGAACTCGGAGGTGCCAGGCACCAACGGTCTTTGGTTCCCGTACAAGTTCACGCACGAGCTTGAATCGGTGAAGCCGGGCGGCCTTTGGTTTTCGCACCTCGAATGCATGCGGGCGCCTTTGTCGAGTGCAGGAACGTGAGCACGCCCGGCAATCAGGTCGCGAGTCCGTACACGGAGCCGACATCCTCGGCTACGGACTTTCAGATGCTTCAATTTCTGATGACTCAGCGGCTCAGGACTGTGCAAACGGCCATGCCCGTCAAAGTCGTCGCTGTGCATGGCGGTGGCGTTGGTCCGGTGGGCACGGTCGACGTGCTACCACTCGTCGACCAGGTGGACGGCGCAGGGAACGCCACGCCGCACGAGACGATTTACAACCGGCCCTACAATCGGTGGCAGGGCGGCGATAACGCGGTCATCCTTGATCCGGTCGTCGGCGATATCGGTCTCATGGTGTTCGCGTCACGCGATATTTCGGCTGTGATTCAGAGCAAGGAACACGGGCCGCCGCCATCGTGGCGCACGTTCTCCTACGCAGACGGAACCTATGTCGCGTGCATGCTCGGATCGGCGCCGACGAGCTATGTGCAGTTTCTGCCGAATGGAACGATCAAACTGGTCTCGACGGTGGCGGTAGACATTCAGGCGCCGGCCGTCAACATCACGACAACGGGCAACGTCAACATCAACGGCGCCATCATAAGCACAGCCGGCGAAGTGACAGACAAGCTAGGCAAGGTGCTCGGCACGCACGTCCACACGGGCGTGACGACTGGTAGCAGCGACACGGGGCCGCCGTTGTGAGTGCGCCGTTTTCAACGCTCTACCTCGATCCCGGCTCATGGGATCTGGTCGCCGATGCGAATGGAAACATTGCACTTGCGACGCCGCCCTACGCTGTCACTCAGGACGTGGCATCCGCGTGCCGAGTCTTTCTCGGCGAGGAGTATTACGACACCTCGGTAGGTGTTCCGTATCTAGGCCAGAATCCACCGACCAATGAGTCGGGCGCGATCCTCGGGCAGAGCCCGCCACTCAACGTGATGCAGAGCGCAATTGCGTCGCAGGCGTTGACGGTGCCGGATGTTGAATCGGCCACATGCGTGGTGTCCGCATTTCAGGGACGCACGGCGGTGGGGCAAGTACAATTCGAGACCGGCAGCGGCCAGGTATTACAGGTGGCACTGTGACGACCAATGTTCCTAACATTCAGTGGACGCCTACCGGGCTCGTGGTGCCGAGCGAGGCGGCGGTACTGGCTGGCGTGCTCGCGGACTTCAATGCCGCGTTCGGCGGCAACCTCAACATTACGAACTTGAGCACGCCGCAGGGGCAGCTTGCGTCGTCGATCGCCGCGGCAATCTCGAACTGTTATGCGCAGTTCACGAATCTGGTCAACGGGGTCAATCCCGATCTGAATTCGGGATTCATGCAGGATGCCATCGCCCGGATCTATTTCTGTAACCGGAACGAAGCGGTGCAGACGATCGTGATGTGCCAGTGCACGGGAGGTGGGGCAGGCGTGCCGGTCCCGATTCCGTCCGGCTCGCTCGCGATCGACACGAGCGGCAACGTGTACGCGGCACAGCTTCCCGGGACGCTGCCGGCGGCTGGCGGCACGATCACGCTGCCATTCGCCAACGTCGTCGCCGGCCCGATCCCGTGCGCCGCGAACACGCTTACGCAGATTTATCAGGCCATCGATGGATGGGATTCGATCACGAATGCGTCTGCCGGCGTCGTTGGATCAGCGGTGGAATCGGCGCAGGCGTTCGAGTATCGGCGCGAGCAGACGGTAGCAGCGAACGGGAAAGGCTCGGGGCCGGCTGTCTATGGTGCGGTGTTTGATGTGCCAGGCGTGATCGATGCTTACTACATCGAGAACGACACGAACGCGCCGGTGAACGTTGGCTCGACGAGCTTTGTGCTCGGAGCGAACACGATATTTGTCGGTGTGATCGGCGGGACCGCGGCGGCGATTGCGCAGGCCATCTATACGAAGAAAAGCCCCGGCTGCAACATGGCCGGCAACACGACGGTGCTTGTCCCTGATCCGAGCGGCTACGCGCCCCCGGTGCCGACCTATCAAATTACGTTCAACAACAACGGCCAGAACCCTGCCAACACGTTTTTTGCGATCTCGATTCCGAACCTGCCGAATCTTCCATCCGATATCGTTTCGCTGATTCAGCAGGCAATCGTGAATCAGTTCACCGGCGCCAGCGGATCGCCGCGCGCACGGATTGGATCATTGCTCGCCGCGGCCAACTATGCCGGCTCGGTGCAGACGGCCGCGGGCGCAGGAATCGTTATCCCGGTGCTCGCGATCAACGTTGGCACGGCGTTCGCCGGCACGGCGACGACTGTCAATGCGAGCAATCAGATTGCAGTCGCGACGGTAGTGGAAGGTCAACTATCGTTCGGCACGCAACTGACGGGCACGTACATTCCGGCTGGAACGTACATCGTCGAGCAACTGAGCGGAACGGCGGGCGGCGTCGGGACGTATCTCATGAGTCAAGAGGCGACCGGCTCCAGCGGGGGCACGGAGGTCATTAGCGGGGCGCCAGGTCCTAGCGCGCAGTATGGAATCGATCAGGCTCCGGAGATCGCCGAGGCGAATGTCACCGTCACGCTTGTATGAATGCAATCGTCACTCAGCAGGGAATCGGGATCACGACGCTCGGAGGCGTACAGTTAATCACTGACGCGCCGGTGGCGCCGATTTTCACTGAGTTCGACATCGATACGACGGTAATCAGCCAGTACGCGAACAGCCCGACGATCCTTGCGCTCATTGAGAATTTCGCCGCCTACTTCGACCCCGTGCCGAATATGACCTCGTTCTATAACGTGATGTGGAACATTCTTACGGCCGAAGGCTTCGGGCTCGACATTTGGGGGCGCATCCTCGGTGTGAGCCGCTACCTGCGTCTACCGAATCCGCCGACGGGGTACTTCGGATTTTATGACGGTGGGTATGATGACACTCAGCCTTTCAACGTGGCGCCCTTCTACGGCGGCACCGGATCAACGGAGACGTACGAACTGAGCGACGAGGCTTATCTGCCGCTGTTGATGGCGAAGGCGTTTGCCAACATTTGCCAGACGACAATCCCGGTGATGAATCAGCTTCTGCAGTTGCTATTCCCGGGCGCCGGGAATTCGTACGTCGTCGACCTTGGGAACATGCAGATGCAATATGTGTTCGACTGGCAACTGTCGCCGACGCAGTACGCCATCGTTTTGAATTCAGGTGTGCTGCCGCACCCGACGGGTGTGTCGGTCGCCATCGTGACTCCGTGAGGTTTGCCCATGCCAGCCGCTAGCCCTGTGATTCTGGTCCTGCCGTTCGCGAGCGACGCGCCGAATTGCTCGCCCGAGTCACCGACGCCGGGCGGCAAGACGTTTCCCTTCCCGGTCGATTCACAGATATCGGTCGAGAACGGCGCGGCATCGCTGCAAGACGGGTTCCCGCCCAACACGATGCGGCAGGTAGCTGCCGGCGGAATCTGGCCGTTCGGGCAGGACATGAATGGCATTCTCTACGCGATCAGCAGCAATATCGTCGCGCTGACTGGCGGGCAGTTTTACACCTACAGCGCCGCGTGGGC
>Ga0181519_10003122_pt1 | contig 13710 bp, 9 predicted proteins | sample PEATcosm2014_Bin_26_FD_121102 | JGI IMG/M metagenome (GOLD analysis project Ga0181519, IMG submission 121102) | Peatland microbial communities from MTU Mesocosm Facility, Houghton, MI, USA - PEATcosm2014_Bin02_10_metaG | ecosystem: Environmental > Terrestrial > Soil > Wetlands > Peat | place...
CGATGAGGCGGACACACATGCGCGTCTGTCATTGCGAGCCGCAGGCGAAGCAATCCAGTTGCCTCTGCCGAAATTTTCGTCATGGCCGCGCCTGTCCCGGCGACATCGGGCCGCTGAGCAGAATTTCGATGAGGCGGACACGCATGCGCGTCTGTCATTGCGAGCCGCAGGCGAAGCAATCCAGTTGCCTCTGCCGATGAAGCAGCCTGCCGTTTACATCATGGCCAGCCGACGCAACGGCACGCTCTATACAGGTGTGACCTCGAACCTCATCCAACGCGCCCATCAGCACCGGGACGGATCGATTCCCGGCTTCACCGCGCGATATGGCTGCAAGTTGCTGGTCTGGCATGAACTGCATGAGACGATGTAAAGCGCCATTCTGCGCGAGAAGCAGATCAAGGGCGGCTCGCGAGCGACGAAACTCGCCTTGATCGAAGCACTCAATCCCAACTGGCATGATCTCTTCGAGGAGATCGTGTGATGGCGGCACGATCTCTGGATTGCTTCGCTGCGCTCGCAATGACGACTGCGCTCGCAATGACGACTGAGCTCACGATGACGGCTGAGCTCACGATGACGGCTGAGCTCACGATGACGGCTGAGCTCATGATGACGACTGAGCTCATGATGACGACTGAGCTCATGATGACGACTGAGCTCATGATGACGGCTGAACTCGCGATGACGGCTGCGCTCGCAATGACGACTGAGCTCACGATGACGGCTGAGCTCACGATGACGGCTGAGCTCATGATGACGGCTGAACTCGCGATGACGGCTGAGCTCATGATGACGGCTGAGCTCGCGATGACGGCTGAGCTCATGATGACGGCTGAGCTCGCGATGACGGATGAACTCGGTATGAGGACTGAACTCGCCGTGACGGCTGAGCGGGCGTGGCCTGGTCACATGGACTCTGCTTGGGAGCGATTGCTTCCAGCATGCTCGGCGTCGGCTCGACATGGCTCCTCGGGACAAGCCCGGGGATGACGGGAATGGAAAGGTAGATTGTTGAATTTCCCAATGAAAACCTTCGACTCCCATGTCGGCTTTGCGGCCGGAAAGCGGCGCGAGCGCCTCTGGCCAAAGCGAGAGTTGCTGACATGACCCGCGGCCTCCACGAGGAAATCAGCTTCGAGGACGAGATCTGCACGAGTCTCGCCGCCAATGGCTGGCTCTATGCGGCCGGCGACGCCCGGCTCTACGACCGCGGCCGCGCCCTCTTCCCGGCCGATCTCGTCGCCTGGGTCGAGGAAACCCAGCCGCAAGCCTGGGCGGCGCTGCAGAAGACGCAAGGGGCGGCCGCCGAAACCGCGCTCTTCGACCGGGTGCGCAAATCGCTGGACGATCGCGGCACGCTCGACGTCTTGCGCGCCGGTGTCGAGATGATCGGGCTGCGCGCGCCCTTGGCGCTCGCCCAGTTCAAGCCGGCGATCCGGATGAACCCGGACATCGTCGCCCGCTATGCGGCCAATCGCCTGCGCGTGGTGCGCCAATTGCGCTATTCGCTCAGCAATGAGAATTGCATCGATCTCGTGCTGTTCCTGAACGGGCTGCCGGTGGCGACGGCGGAGCTGAAGAGCGACTTCACCCAGAGCGTCGACGACGCGGTCGACCAATACCGCTTCGACCGGCTGCCGCGCCCGAAGGGCGGTGCGCCCGAAAAGCTGCTGTGCTTCCCGTCCGGGGCACTCGTCCATTTCGCGGTGTCGAACCGCGAAGTGCGGATGACGACCAAGCTGGACGGGCCGGAGACCAGTTTCCTGCCCTTCAACAAGGGCGACGATGGCGGCGCCGGCAATCCGACTCCCCCCTTCGGCCACCCGACTTTCTATCTCTGGGAAGACATCTGGCGGCGCGATCTGTGGCTGGAAATCCTCGGCCGCTACCTCGTCACCCAGAAGGACGAGAAGAAGCGGATCAGCCGCATCCTCTTCCCGCGCTATCACCAGCTCGACGTGACGCGCAAGCTGCAGGCGGCGGTGCTGGCGGAGGCGGCCGGCGGACGGTTCCTGATTCAGCACTCGGCCGGGTCGGGCAAGACCAACTCGATCGCCTGGTCGGCGCATTTCCTTTCCGAGCTGCACGATGCCGATGACGAAAAGCTGTTTTCGACGGTGGTCGTCGTCTCCGACCGGCGCGTGATCGACGCCCAGCTCCAGGACGCCATTTTCGATTTCGAGCGCGTCCAGGGCGTGGTCGAGACGATCAAGAATGAAGGCGGTGCGAAGGGCGGGCAACTGGCCGTGGCGCTGGCCGCCGGCAAGAAGATCATCGTCTGCACCATCCAATCCTTTCCGACGGCGCTCAAAGCCGTGCGCGACCTGGCGGCGACGGAGGGCAAGCGCTTCGCCGTGATCGCCGACGAGGCGCATTCGAGCCAGACCGGCGATGCGGCGGCCAAGCTGAAGGAAGTGCTGTCGCCCGAGGAACTGGCCGAGCTGACGGATGGCGGCGAGATCGATACCGAAGATCTGCTGGCTTCCCAGATGAGTGCGCGCGCCAGCGATACCGGCGTGACCTATGTCGCCTTCACGGCGACCCCCAAGGCCAAGACGCTGCAGCTTTTCGGGCGCCCCGGCCCGGACGGCAAGCCCGTGCCCTTTCATGTCTATTCGATGCGGCAGGCGATCGAGGAAGGCTTCATCCTCGATGTGCTGAAAAACTACACGCCCTATAAGCTCGCCTTCCGGCTGGCCAATGGCGGTGAGGAACTGAACGAAACCGAGGTCGAGCGCAGTGCCGCCACGCGCGGCATCATGCAATGGGTGCGCCTCCATGCCTATAACATCAGCCGGAAAGTACAGATCGTCGTCGAGCATTTCCGCGAAAATGTGCAGCCGCTGCTGGACGGCAAGGCCAAGGCGATGGTCGTGCTGGCGAGCCGCAAGGAGGCCGTGCGCTGGAAACTGGCGATCGACGCCTATATCCGCGAGCAGGGCTACAGGCTCGGCACCTTGGTGGCATTTTCCGGAGAGGTGACCGATCCCGACTCCGGTGAGGAGCCGTTTGCCGAGACCAGCGCCGCGCTCAATCCGGGCCTCAAGGGGCGCGACATCCGCGACGCCTTCAAGGGGGCGGAATTCCACCTGCTGCTGGTCGCCAACAAATTTCAGACCGGGTTCGACCAGCCGCTGCTGTGCGGCATGTATGTCGATCGCAGGCTGGCCGGCATTCAGGCCGTGCAGACGCTGTCTCGGCTCAACCGCTCGCATCCGGGCAAGGACACGACCTATGTCCTCGACTTCGTCAACAGCGCCGAGGAGGTGCTGGCGGCCTTCAAGACCTATTACGAAACCGCCGAATTGCAGGGCGTCACCGATCCCAACCTGATCTACGACATGCGGGCGAAGCTCGACGCCGCCGGCCATTACGACAGTTTCGAAGTCGATCGCGTCGCCCGGGTGCTGACCAACCCGAAATCCAGTCAGGGCGAGTTGGTCGCTGCCCTCGGACCGGTCGCCGACCGTTTGCTCAAGCGCTTCGGCGCCGCCAAGGCGGCGTGGCTGGCGGCCAAAGACCGCGGCGAAGACAAGGAAGAAAAAGCCGCCAAGGACGAGATGGACGCGCTGGTGCTGTTCAAGAGCGACATGGCGAGTTTCGTGCGGGTCTATACATTCTTATCGCAGATCTTCGATTATGCGAACAGCGATATCGAGAAGCGCTTCCTGTTCTTCAAGCATTTGGTCAAGCTCTTGGAGTTCGGGCGCGAACGCGAGACAGTGGATCTTTCCCAGCTCAAGCTGACGCATCACACGCTGAAGGATCTCGGACCCCGCCGCTTCGCGCTGGCCGAGGGCGAGGCGCCAAAGATCGCCCCGGTCGGGGATGTCGGGTCCGGCGCCGTGCAGGATAAGCAGCGGGCGCTCCTGGCCGAAATCATCGCCAGGGTGAACGACCTGTTCACCGGCGACGTGACCGAGGGCGACCAGCTCGTCTATGTGAACGGCGCCATCAAGGGCAAGCTCCTGGAATCCGACGCGCTGGCGATGCAGGCCGCGAACAACACGAAAGCGCAATTCGCCAACTCGCCGACGCTCGACGGCGCCATTCTGGACGCCATCATGGATACGCACCAAGCCTATGAGAGCATGAGCCGGCAAGCCTTGGACTCGGAGCGTATTCGAGCGGAGGTGAAAGCCATTCTGTTGGGGCCGGGAGAGCTATGGGAGCTGCTGCGCAGCCAAGTCAATTCGCCGAGCGGACCGAATCGTCCCTGATGAATGCCGAGGCGATGCAGGTGGCTGACGGCGTGGGCGAAATTTGCACCGTCGCTCGAACAAGCGCTCGACCGCGACCAGATGAACGACGGGTAGGCCCGGGTATCGGCGGCGCTGATCACGCTGCATCCGCCGGGGCGCCGGGGGAGCCGCCCCCTAGCGCGTCTTCCGCAGGAAATCACCCAGTAATTCCAACACCCTGTCCGGCCGCTCCTGCTGTACCCAATGGCCGGCGCCGTCGATCAGGTGGCAGCCCAGCATCTTCGCACACGCCACGCGCTGCATGCGCTCGAAGGCGCCGGGGCTTTGAAAGGTTCCCCAATCCGCAGCACCGGCGATGAAGCAGGACGGCACGGCGATGCTCAGCCGCGCGAAGATCTGCAGCAGGGCCGCATGCCGCGCCGTGCGATGACAGCGGTACCAGTTGAGCCCGCCCTGAAAGCCGGTGCGGCCGAATTCCGCGGCATAGATCGCGAGATCCGCCGCCGGCAGCCATCGGCACGCGGCGACCGCTTGCGCCGACGGCATTTCGGCCGCGACCGTTTCGGCCATGTTCTTGTCCAAATCCATCACATAATAGGTCGGCAGCTTCGCCAGCTCCTCGGCCGTCCAGGCGTTCAGCGGATGCGGGCGGTTGCCCGGCCAATCCGCGCTCTTGACGTGGAAATAGCCGCGCAGGAAATCGGCGATGCCGTCCGCCGCGCCCACCATGTCGGCATTGGCGGCCCGGGTCGAATAATAGGCGTGGTAGTGCTTGCGCGGGCGGGCAAGCGCGGCCAGTTCCGCGTCGATGCTGCGGCGCGGCGGCGTCTGCACCGGGCCCAAGGGCAATTCCGGCGGCCCGGCGAAGGGCGCGCTCATCAGTACCGCCGAGCGGAAGACATCCGGCCGGATCAGCGCGCACCACGCCGCGACCGCCGAGCCGTAATCATGGCCGATCACCGCGGCGACGGAGCGATATCCGAGTGCCGCGACCAGGCCCATCGCGTCGCGCACCAGGTTCAGCAGGCTGAATGAGTCGAGGTCGCCGTCATAGTCCCGGTCCCAGCCGGTCGTGCGGCCATAGCCGCGCTGATCGGGGGCGACGACATGGTAGCCCAGATCCGCCAGCTTCGGCATGATGTGCCGCCAGCTATAGGCAAGTTCCGGGAAGCCGTGCAGCAGCAGCAGGCAGGGCCTTCCCAGCACATCGTACCCGGCCTCCAGCACATGGAGATCCAGGCCGTTCACCCCGGAAACGAAACGCGACCGGATGCCCGCGGGCAGCAGGCCCGGCGCCAATGGTTCCATGCCGAATGCGCCCCCAATCTTAAGGGCGCATTCCATAACGCATCGATTGCATCCGTGGCCAGCCCGCAGGCGATCGAACCGGCGACTTCGCCTGAAATCCCTCAATGCGGACGGGCATCCGGCCTGCCGACGCGCGCCAATCGCCGGCGCATCTTCATCGACCGCCCGGATCGCCTAAAGCGACCCGACATAGGCGGCGATCGCCGCGGCCTCGTCCGGCTTCAGATTCTTCGAATTGTCGTGCATCGTCTCGTTCGCCCGGGCGTTCGAGGCGAAGGCGGCCAGTTGGCGTTCGATATAGCCGGATTGCTGGGCCGCGAGCCGCGGGATGGCGCCCGCGCCTTCGGCCTTGTCGCCGTGGCAGGCGGCGCAGGCCGGCACGTCGCGGGCCGGAACGCCTTCCGCGAAGATCTTGGCGCCGGCCGCCATCAGGGCCGGGTCGCCCGCCTCGCCCGGGGCCGGCGGCATCGCCGAATATGACGCGGCGAGGCCGGCGATGGTCTCGTCGGTCAGCTTGGCCGCCATCCCCCACATATAGGTGTGGGCATGCGGGTCGGCCCGGCTCTTGTCGCGGAAGGCCTTGAGCTGGGCCACGATATACTCGGCCTGCTGGCCGGCCAGGCGCGGGAAGGTGGTCGAGACGCCGCGGCCGTCGCTGCCATGGCAGGAGGCACAGACGGTCTGGGTGCCCTCGACGGTTTGCGGATTGACCGTCGCCTTGCCGCCGATCGTGCATCCGGCGACGCTGAGCAGGGCGACGATCCCGGCGATGGTGACGGATGCGGCGACCGCCGGTTTCAATGGATTGGTCATGTCGGTCTCCAGCGATCGATCAGAAGGCGAACCAGGCGAAGGCGAACAGCGTGTTGTTGTCATGGGCATTGCGCCCGGCGCCGTCGAAATTCGCCGTACCGCCATCGAACTCGTTGTAATAGATATACTGCAAGCCGAGCTTGAGATTGAGCCAGGGCCAGAAGCTCGGGCCGCCGTGACTATATGGCAGATAGTCGAGCTCGCTGATCCAGCCATTGCTGTTCGGGCTGTTGCTGGCCGAAGCCGCGCCGAACATCAGCGGGTCGGCGTTGCCCTTGACGTTGAAGTAACCGATCGTGCCGCCATAGGTCTGATCGTAATAATAGGTCGCCTTGACGTGGAAGCTCTGCAGATGGTCGCGGCCATTGCTGCTGTTGCCGATCAGTTGGCTGGCCGAGAGCGACTGGTTCTCGGTGATGAAATCGGATTGCAGCGAGACGGAATTGACATCCTCCAGATACTGATACTGGGTGTCGAAACCGATATCGACGGTGTGATCGGTGCCGAAGCCGGTGACGCCGCCGGGATTGAGCGTCGCGGCCAGGCCGAACGTGCCGAATTCGAGCGAATGCGGGCCCCATTTGGGCTCGACCGCGACGCGCCAATAGGGGGCGAGGCCCTTGATCGCCGTGTCATGGCCGACGCCGAGCGCGCTGTCGATGCCCTTGGTCATGGTCGAATAGGCGCCGAATTCGGCATAGACGAGGTTGCCCCACAGGCCGTAGGCCGTGGTGCCGACCACCTGCTGGGCCAGGCCGCCCTCGATCAGGGTCGCGGCCTGCGGCGTCGGCGCGACGCCGGAGGTGACGAAGGGATAGCCCCAGGCCGGCGTCGAATTCCAGACATCCGAGACGGTCGGGTTGTTGTTGAGGGTGACGCCGAGGATGGCGTCCTCATCGAGCACTCTCGCCTTCGCGGCATAGCGGATATCGGTGTTGTCCCAGCTCAAGGTCCGGGCGACGTTGTTGTAGGTGATCTGGCCGAAGGCGCCGAGATTGGGCGTGATGGCACCGCCATAGAACAGGCTGGCCTCGTCCCAGCTGAAATTGTTGTTCGGCCCGTAATGCGGCGCGGCCCCGCCGGGCTGGCCGGTCTGGGTGTGGGTGTCGGAGGCGATCGTCATGACCGCGAGCGGCGGCAGATCCGATTGCCCGCCGCCGAACGTGTAGCCGTTCAGCTTGAACAGCCGCCCATAGGGCGTGAGTTCCGGAAAGCCGTTGTGGCAGGCGGCGCATTCCTGGCCCGTCTGGCGGGCATAGAGCGGCAGTGCCTGCGCCGCCGGGCTGCCGAGCAGCAGTGCGACCGGCGCGGCGAGCGGCGCCATTCGGGTGAATGATGATCCGCGGATACTGGGAATATGCATGACCGGCCCCCTTACGAGCACAACATCCGCCGGTCTTGGATGAGTCGTCGTTTCTTGGCCGGCTCCGCGACGTTACAGCAGCCGCGCGGTCGGCCCTTGATTCAGGTCAAAATCGCCTCCCGCACTGCAAACCGCCCCGGTATGCGGCATTGGCCCTGGTGTCCGCCTCAATCGCCGAATTTCGACAATTGGTCGATCGGCCGGAAACTGCCATCGGCCTGGATGACCGTGAGGTAGACCCGGTTCGAACCGCGATTGTCGTGCGCGCCGTAGCGCAAGGTGAAGCCGCCGAGATCGAACGGGCCGGCGCGCTTCACCGCGTCGAGCAGTGCCGCCCGCGTGACCTCGCCCTCGATCTTTGCGAGCGCCGCCACCAGCAGGCGGCCGACCATATAGCCTTCGAGCGAGACGAAGCCCGGCGGGGCGTCGGGCCGCGTGTGCTTGAGCGCGGCCTGGTATCGGCGCACCAGTTTGATGCTGGTGTCGCCGGGAAAGGGCACGACCTGCGTCACGACCACGCCGGCCCCGGCGGAGCCCAATTCGCGGGTCAGCGCGTCGCTGCCGACGAAGGAAATATTGACGAAGGTTGCGTCGAGCTTCGCCCGCCGCGCCTGGCGGATGAATTCCGCGCAGGGCTTATAGGCACCGATCATGATCACGGCCTGCGGATCGCTGTCCTTGATGACATGGAGCGCGCCCGCGACCTCGACCGTGTTGCGCTCATAGCTCGCTTCGGCGATCGGCGCCATCCGGCGCCGGTCGAGCGCGTGCCGCACGCCGGCCAGCCCGGCCTGGCCGAACGCGTCGTTCTGATAGAGGACCGCGATCCGGCTCGCCCCCAGATCCGCGGTCAGATGCGCCACCATCGCCTCGGTTTCCTGGGCATAGGAGGCACGGATATTGACGACGTTCGGCTTGTCGGCCTGGCGCAGGAACTCGGCGCCGGTGAAGGCGCCGACGAAAGGGATCCCGGCTTCGCTCGCGAGCGGCTCGACCGCCGCCGAAGTCGGCGTGCCGACCGAGCCGGCAAGGGCGAAGATCTGGCCCCCGGCGATCAGCTGCTTCGCCGCCGCCACGGCCTTTTCGGGCTCGTAGCCGTCATTGACCGAGACGAGCTGCAACTTGCGGCCCTTGACGCCGCCGGCGATGTTGGCTTCGTCGAAGGCCGCCTGGAGCCCGGCCTGCATGCCGAGGCCGAGCGCGGCCGCCGGGCCTTCCAGGGCGGCGATCTGACCGAAGACGATCCGGTCGGCGGTCACGCCGATCTCGGCCCGCGCACTGCCGGCGGCGCAGGCGGCAATCACGAAAGCAGCGGCTGCGGCGCGGATTTGAAACCGGCGATACCGGAATCTATTCATTGACGACATTATCCAGCCCCCGATTGTGTCAATAATTCCGCCGATCCTCGTCGATCCGGCTAATTGATCGATTCCCGCACTCGTCGGACAGCCTTCTCGGTCATATCCTACCGCATACTCGTGTCGCTCATTACCGATCCTATTTTGATCTCGTAAAGGAAGTGACTGGCGCTTTCTCGGCATCTGGGTGTCGTAACCTCTGCTTCATTATAAACAGACTGATCACAAATCACCGACACTATGCCTTAAACTTTCTTGATGAATTCCGACGAACGGGCCGGCATGAGGATCTCTCGATACAGCAGGATTTCGGGACCGAGGACGTTCCAGATGCGGAACGCCGCCGTACCGTCCGGGCGGCGGCGCGCCATCCTGCGAACGACGCCGCGGCTGATGGAAGCGCTCCTCGTGGCGATCGTCCTGTTGTCGGCGGTTGCGCTGTTCGGCTCGGAGAACGGCATCGGCCTGTATCGGCAGGCCGTCGACCGGATCGGACGCGATGCCGAGCCGACGGTGGTGACGGCCGAAAAACTGACCGTGGCGCTGGCCGAAATGGATACGGAGATCGCCGACAGCGCGCTCGGCAACGAGGCGAGCTGGGCGCAATACGTCGCCGACACCAACGAGATCTCGGCGCTGCTGATCCGGCTGAGCCGGGATGTCCGCTACAGCGAGGCGGAAACGGCGGGGCTGGTCGATCTGGTGGCGCAGCTACGCGCCTATTACCAGAAGGTCGGCGGCTCGAGCGCCAATTCTGCGGAGATCGTCGGCAGCAACGAACAATTGTCCATGACGACGACCTTATGGGCGTCGCGGCTGCTGCGCGGCGATCTCATTCCCAAGGCGCAGATCATCAAATCCCAGGCCGGCGCCGATCTTGCCTCGGCCTACGCCGATTACCGGCAGGGTGCCCTGACCTCGCTCGGCCTGGCGCTGGCGCCGCTGCTGCTGCTGCTGGGCGCGCTGCTCCTCGTCCAGTTCATGCTGATCCGGCGGACCCACCGGCTGATCAGCGTTCCGCTGGCCCTGGTGACCGTCTTGCTGACGGCCTACATCGGCTGGTTCGGCTACACCATGGTGGCCGACCGCGCCGCCCTCGCCGCCGCCAAGGAAGACTTTTTCGACGATCTGAAGATCATCTCGGACACGAAGATCGCCGCCCAGCTCATGAAGGCCGATGAGTCGATGTGGCTGCTCGAATACCGGCATGTACCGTTCGAGCAACGTCACCTGCGCGAGCACTACACCCGCGCCTTTCTGAATTCCGCCGTGCAGTTGCTCGACTGCGCCAACGTCGCCGGAACGCAGACCGTCCCGGACCGCAACACGCGACCGGGGGCAGAATATACCGCCGTCGAAGCGCTCTCGGAGACCTTGGCGCGTTGTGCCCCGGTGGCGGCAAAGGGCAGTACGGCCGACCTCGCCGCTGCCCCCGCGGGTTTCGCCGGGCCGCTGGCCGACGCCTTGCAGCGCGGCACCGAGACGGGCCGGAACGGCCGCGCCGCATCCGCGGAAGACCTGGCGGCGCGCCAAGCCGCCTCGGCGGCGATCGTGGCCTTTCTCGATTTCCTGAGAATCGACCAGCAGATCCGCACGCTGATGCTGAACGGCGAGCGGGCCAAGGCCGTACAGCTGTCGACCGGCCGCGACGCAGGCGAGAGCAACGGCGCGTTCTCCGCGCTCGCCGCATCGCTCGACCGTCTCATCGGCCTCGACCAGGCCGGGTTCGAGCAGGGCATCGATGCCGCGGCCCGGCATATCGCGCTGATGTCCGGCGGGCTGAACGTCGTGCTGATCGCGACGCTGCTCGGCACGGCGCTCGGATTGTGGCCGCGCTATCGGGAGTATATTTGATGGCAAGGCTGGGCTCGATCCGCACCGCCTGGCTCGGCCTCGCGGCGCTGCTGGCCGGCGCTGCCCCGGGCCGGGCCGCCGCCGACATCACCTTCGGCCTCGCCGCGCCGCTCACCGGGCCGGAGACGCGGATCGGCGCGGAAATGAAGCAGGGCATGGCGGCGGCGATCGCCGAGGTCAATGCCCAGGGCGGCGTGCTGCACCAGAAGCTGGTGCTGGCGGCCGAGGATGACGGCTGCGACGCCAAGCTGGCGGTGGCCGCGGCGACCCGGCTGGTCGAGCGCGGCATCCGTTTCGTGTTCGGCGATTTCTGCTCGGCGGCGACCCTGCCGGCTTCCTACGTCTATGCCGAAAGCGGAACTTTGCAGATCACCGCCGCCGCCGATACGAGCATCACCCAGCAAGGCTATGACGGGCTGTTCCGCCTCGCCGGCAGCGACGACCAGCAGGGGCGCGTGCTCGCCGATTTCGTGGCCGAGCGTTTCGCCGGCAAGCCGGTGGCGCTGCTGACCGGCCGGTCCGCCTATGGCGGCGCGCTGGCCGTCGGCTTCCGGGCGGAGCATGCGGCGCAGGGCCAGACCACCATCACGATCGACCAGCCGATCGGCCCGGGCACGCGGGATTTCGCCGACATCATCCGGCGGATGAAGGAGAGCGGCACGGAGATCGTGGTCTTCGCCGGCGACCCTCTGGACCTGGCGCGCCTGGTCCGGCAATCGGCCGAAGCCGGGCTCAAACTCCCTTATGTGTCGGGCAGCGCCGTCGGCGATCCGCAATTCTGGGAGGCCGCCGGCGCCGGCGGCGAGGGCACGCTGTTCGCCTGCCCGGCCGATGCGGCGAGCCTGCCGAGCGCCCGTGACGCGGTCGAGCAGTTGCAGGCACATGGCATCGCGCCCGAGGGCTTGACGCTCTACGGCTATGTCGCCGTGCAGCTTTTCGCCGGCGCCATCGACCGGGCGCAGAGCGTCGAGCCGGAGGCGGTCGCCGCGGAGCTGCAGAAAGGCAACCTCGCGACCGCGCTCGGCGAGATCTCGTTCAGCGAAAGCGGCGACAATGCCGCGCCCGATTGGCACCTGTGCCGGTGGACCGGCGGCCACACGCAATATGTGAATTGACGGCACCGGGCACCCCGGCCCCGAACATGTGAATCGCGCGGGCGCCCGGCCTATGCTAGGCGTGCTCCTCATCGCCCTATCGGTAGAGGAACCCGCCCATGATCTTCCGCAACCTCGGCAAATCCGGCCTGCGCGTGTCGCTGATCGGGCTCGGCTGCAACAATTTCGGCATGAGGCTCGATGTCGAGGGCACGCGAAAGGTCGTGCACAAGGCGCTCGATGCCGGCATCACTTTGTTCGACACCGCCGATGTCTACGGCCGGCCCTGGGGCGCTTCGGAGACCCTGCTGGGCGAGGTGCTGGGCGAACGGCGCAAGGACATCATCCTCGCCACCAAATACGCCAATCCGATGGGTGCGAGCGATCTGCTGAAGGGCGCGTCGCGCCGCTACATCATGAACGCGGTCGAGGCCAGCCTGAAGCGGCTGCGAACCGATTACATCGATCTCTATCAGCAGCACACGACCGATCCGCTGACGCCGATCGAGGAGACCATGCGGGCGCTCGAAGACCTCGTGCGGTCGGGCAAGGTGCGCTACGTCGGCTGCTCGAATTTCAAGGCCTGGCAGGTGGTCGAGGCGCAATGGACGGCGAAGAGCGTCGGCGCGCCGGGCTTCGTGTCGTATCAGGACGAATACAGCCTCCTGGTGCGCGACATCGAGAAGGAGCTGGTGCCGGCCGGCACCGCGCATGGCATGAGCCTCCTGCCCTTCTTCCCGCTGGCCAGCGGCCTGCTCACCGGCAAGTACCGGCGCAACCAGCCGATCCCCGAGGGCACGCGCCTGGCATTGGTGCAGCGCCTGGCCGACCGCTACATGACCGACGGCAATTGGCCGGTGGTCGAAAAGCTGCAGGATTTCTGCGAAACGCGCGGCCATTCGATGCTGGAACTGGCCTTCAGCTGGCTGGCGTCGCACCCGCATGTGTCGAGCGTCATCGCCGGCGCCACGACACCGGAGCAGATCGAACAGAACGTCAAGGCCGCCGAATGGGCCTTGAGCGCGGAGGATCTGGCCGAGATCGACGCGATTACGCTGTAACCGGGCAAAGGGCCGCGGATCGGGGTGGCGAGCCGGAGGTGAGAGAGAAGCACGCCCATCCCGACCGGACCCGTGCGGGAGCAACCATCGCGAGGCGGCGGAAAGAGAATATCGGGGCGCCGGCAACGCGAACCATGGCGGTGCCGAAAGAGAAATACCGGTCCCGGCAGGTCTTTTCCGGCTTTCCGGAAATTCAGATAATTTCGGTTTGTGAAAGGGTCCGAAGCACGGAACGGTGCTCTCCCGACCTCGGACGGTTGTCAAAGCGTATGGAGACGACACTATTTTGTTGCGCGCTCGCGTTGCAAAACCTAGCCTAAGCATTGTAAGCAGGGGCCGAGGGCGCGCGACAGAATGAGCGGAGAACAGGGCCGGCCCGGCGGCTGGCGCTTCACGGACGGTGTGCGGCAATTCCGCCTGTTCCCGGAGCAGCGCCGCCTGTTCAGCGACGACAAGGATGTCGACCTGACCGCCCGCGCCTTCGATCTGCTGGTGCTGTTCGTGGGCAAGGCCGGCACGGTGGTCGGCCGCAAGGCGATCGTCGCCGCGGTCTGGAACAATTACGAGATCTCGGACAGCGCGATTTCCGCCCATGTCTCGATGATCCGCAGCGCCATCGGCCGGGGCGGCGTCACCACGCTCAACGGCCAGGGC
>Ga0181519_10003124_pt1 | contig 13698 bp, 13 predicted proteins | sample PEATcosm2014_Bin_26_FD_121102 | JGI IMG/M metagenome (GOLD analysis project Ga0181519, IMG submission 121102) | Peatland microbial communities from MTU Mesocosm Facility, Houghton, MI, USA - PEATcosm2014_Bin02_10_metaG | ecosystem: Environmental > Terrestrial > Soil > Wetlands > Peat | place...
GATCCTACCACCCTCTTGTCTGCAGCATGTGCGCTTCGTCGAGCCCAGACACGGCCAGTCCCTTCATCGCGCCCACCAGGTCTTCGCTAACTTCGAGCAGCACTTTGGGATCGTTATAGTGGGTCGCGGCTTTCACGATGGCTCGCGCCCGCTTCTCGGCTTCGGCCGGATCGGCAAACTCGGTCGAGTTCTTCATGAAAATGCCTGAGCCGACAAACACCGCCTCCGCGCCCAGCTGCATGACCAGAGACGCATCCGCCGGGGTGGCAATTCCTCCCGCCGAGAAATTCGGCACCGGCAGTTTGCCGTCGCGCGCCACCATGCGCACGAGTTCATAGGGCGCGCCATGCTCTTTCGCTTTGGCGTATAGCTCTTCTTCCCCAAGCACGGTGAGAATCTTCATCTCCTGCACGATCTGGCGGATGTGTTTCACGGCATGGACGACGTCTCCTGTGCCAGCTTCGCCCTTGGTGCGGATCATGGCCGCGCCCTCGGCAATCCGCCGCAGCGCCTCACCGAGGTTGCGCGCGCCGCAGACGAAGGGAACGGTGAACGACTGCTTGTCCACGTGATGGGCTTCGTCGGCGGGCGTCAACACTTCCGACTCGTCAATGTAGTCGACGCCCAGTTCCTGCAGAATTTGGGCTTCGGCAAAATGTCCGATGCGGCACTTGGCCATCACCGGAATCGAGACCGTGGCCATGATCTCGCGAATCTTTTTCGGAGAAGCCATGCGCGCCACACCGCCCTCCGCGCGAATCTGCGCCGGCACGCGTTCCAAAGCCATCACGGCGACCGCGCCCGCCCGCTCGGCGATTTCGGCTTGCTTGGCGTCGGTGACGTCCATGATGACGCCGCCCTTTAGCATTTCGGCGAGGCCGGTCTTGAGGCGGAGGCTGGTGTTGTGTCCATTGTTCTGTGACATGTTGGCTCCCAAGGCAGCTGCGGGCTTCGAGCTATGAGCTTCGAGCCATCCCCTATATTGATGTTGTTGGGTGGGTTTCCGCTGCTACCAGCATTTTACAGGCGGATCGGGGTTTGCGGAACCCCGTGCGCGTGAACCGTGAACGAAGACGGCGGCGTTTGCCGGGGCGGGCCGACAGGAGTGCCCGCCCTCCATGAGCTAGCGCTCCACGAATCTGGCAAACATCTTATGCGGATCGATCGCAATGAATAGTCCTCGCCCGCGCGCGAGCACCTCACCGTTATGGTTCAGGATCTCAGCGACATTGATGTGCCGCCTTCCGGAAACTTTCTCTTCCCGGGATTCCACCCGCAGCGGCTTGTTCAGCGGGACGGGCTTCAGATAGTTGACGGTAATCTCCGAGGTCAGCGCGATCACCTGGCGCAGTTTGTTCACCTTGCCCATGGCCTCGTCGAGAATAGTGGCGATGATGCCGCCGTGGCAATGCCCCGGAGGCCCGGTGTAGCGCTTGCCGAGTCGAAAGCGGCACACGAAGCAATTGCGCTCCTTGTCGTAGGTGAAGCGCAGGAACATGCCATCCGGATTGTTCTTTCCGCAAGCAAAACAATAGTTCTTCTGGAGTTGAACGTAGTGGGTGCCGTGTCCAGCGCCGGATTTCTTCTTCGCCATCGCATGATTTTATCGCGAGTTTGCGCGCTCGCTCTCTCACGCCGATCCTCGCGGACTGGATCGCGAAGCGTGCCAACAATTGGGTATGATGGCATCCCGAAGCTGCGAATCAAGGAGGCGCCGATGCCCACGGCAAAGAATGCCCGGTCGCTCTACAGCGTTCACCCCGGAGTAGCCATGATGCAGAAATGGATCCGGGAATTGCCGGAGAAGAGCGGCCGCTCGCTCGAAGAATGGATTGAGTTAACCCGGAAGGTCGGCCCGCGGACGGAAATAGATCGCCGCGAGTGGCTAAAGAAAGAATACAAGCTCGGCACTAACGCCGCCTCATGGATCGCCGAGCGGGCCGATGGCAAGGGCACCGAAGATGACACTCCCGAGGGTTATCTGAAGGCAGCGGAGCAATATGTGGAAGCGATGTTCCCTGGGCCCCGCGCCGCTTTGCGCCCCTTGTACGACCAGCTCTTGAAACTCGCGCTCGGGCTCGGCAAGGATGCCAAGGCTTCTCCGGGAAAGACGGCGGTGTCACTCTATCGCAATCACGTGTTCGCGAATCTGAAGCCTTCCACCAATACCCGCATCGATGTCGGTCTGTCGCTGGGAAATATGAAGACCCCGAAGCGGCTGATCGACACCGGCGGCTATGAGAAGAAGGATCGCATTACGAGGCGGATTGAAGTGAGGTCGAAGGCGGATATCGACGATGAGGTTAAGAGGTGGCTGAAGACGGCATATGAGATGGATGAATAGTTGGTGGTCGCCCTCCTCCCTTCGAGACCCTCTGCCAGTGGTCATCTCAATATGACCATGTATGCTACAATGTGTCCATGAAGAAGATTGGGGCGGGAGAGTTCAAAGCGCGCTGCCTTGCGCTAATGGAGGACGTGCGCTCTACGCGGCAGCCGCTGCTCATTACCAAGCGAGGTAAGCCGGTCGCCAAGCTCGTGCCGGTGGAAGAACCGAAAGACGATTTCATCGGGCGACTGAAGGGGATGTTTGAGCAAGTCGGCGATATCGAATCTCCGATTGAGCCTGGCACGTGGGAGTCGTCCGGGTGATCGTCCTCGACACGCACGTTTTGTATTGGGCTGTCGACGATTCCAAGCATCTTTCGTCGACGGCAGCCTCCGCAATTCGGAGGGCTCGACGGGGAGGGGGGATCGCGGTGTCTGCGATCACTTTGTGGGAACTCTCATGGCTATTTGCGTCGGGGAGAATCCGCTCTTACGGCACCATCGAGACTTCCCTGCGCAAGATGACCGAAGGGGTGACAATTCTCCCGATTACGCCGGAGATCGCGGCGCTGGCGGCGCAATTCCCAGCAGATTATCCCAGTGATCCATCGGATCGCCTGATCGGCGCTACAGCTCGGGCCGAAGGCATGACCCTGGTGACGCGCGATGAGCGGATACGGCGGAGCGCGCTGGTGAAGACTGTGTGGTGAAACTCTAGCCCGTCCTGTAATAAGATGAGAGTCGAATAGCTGGTGAAGGCCATGAAATCGAAAGATCAGTTCCTACGAGCGCAGCGCTAGACGAAGCACCGCATACTCGGCCATCGATGGCCGGGATACGGCGATCACAAGGTGCCCGCCCCACACAATCTAGTGGACTGTCGCGGAGAATTTGTTAACGCGAGCACGGGGAGAATTCCGGGACGCGTGACCCCAGAATTGTGAATCGAACAGGGGTCCTTCGACTCCGCAAACGCTTCGCTGCGCGAAGCGATTGCTCCGCTCAGGATGACCTCGTTTGATAACGCCAGAGCCTCTCAGGATTACAAGAATTCCGGTTGCGCTGTTGGTAACGCCGTCTCCGCGACAGTCCACTAGTCGTAATACTCCAACCCCAGATGCGTGATCAATTCTTCACCCTTCAGGTGACGCAGCGTGTTCTTCAGCTTCATCAGCTGAATGAACAAGTCGTGTTCCGGATACAATCCCGGCGCGGTCATCGGCGACTTGAAGTAGAAGCTCAGCCACTCCTGGATTCCGATTCGCTTCAACTCGGGCGTGCGTTGCGCGAGGTCGAGGAACAGGACCAGGTCGAGCACAATCGGCGCGGCCAGAATTGAGTCACGACAGAGAAAGTCGACCTTGATCTGCATCGGATAACCCAGCCAACCGAAGATGTCGATGTTGTCCCATCCTTCTTTGTTGTCGCCGCGCGGCGGGTAATAGTTGATGCGCACCTTGTGGAAGATATTTCCGTACAGCTCCGGATAGAGGGCGGGCTGCAGAATATGTTCCAGCGCGCCCAGCTTCGATTCCTCCTTGGTTTTGAATGACCCGGGATCGTCGAGCACTTCGCCGTCGCGATTGCCGAGGATGTTGGTTGAATACCATCCGCTCAGGCCTAGAAGGCGCGCCTTGAAGGCCGGGGCCAGCACGGTCTTCATCAGGGTCTGGCCAGTCTTGAAATCCTTGCCGCAGATCGGGACTTCGCGCTCATGCGCCAGTTCGAGCATCGCCGGAATATCGACGGTCAGGTTAGGCGCGCCGTTGGCGAATGGAACGCCCTCCATCAGCGAGGCGTAGGCGTAGACCATGGAGGGCGCGATGTTCTCGTCGTTCTCCTTCATACCTTTTTCGAGCGCCTTCAGGCTCTGGTGGGCGGCGCTCGGCTCGATGAAGGTTTCGGTCGACGCGCACCAGATCGTGATCAGGCGAGCCGCGCCGCTCGACTTGCGGAAGTCGCGGATATCCTGCCGCAACTGTTCGGCCAGGTCGAGCTTGTTCTTCCCTTTCTTCACGTTCGGCCCGTCGATCTTCTTCACGTAGTTGTGATCGAAGACCGCTTTCATCGGGCTGATCGCGCTGAGCCGTCCCTTGACCTTGTCGAGCAGGTCGCGCTCCAGCACGCCCGCCTTGCGCGCGGCCGCGTACATGTTGTCTTCAAAGATGTCCCAGCCAGTGAATACCAGGTCGTTCAATCCGGCGAGCGGCACAAATTCCTTTATCTTCGGCGAACGCCCGTCGGTGCGCTTGCCGAGCCGGACTGTTCCCATCTGTGTAAGCGAGCCGATGGGAGACGCGATGCCCTTGCGCACGGCCTCGACGCCGGCGACGAACGTGGTTGCGACCGCTCCCATGCCGGGGATCATCACGCCCAGTTTGCCCCTGGCGGGCTCAATGGCGAAATTGTGAGATTGTTTTTCCGATTCGCTCTTTAACTTCGCATCGGACTTTGCTTGGGACTTGACTTCGACGCGCGCTACTTTCTTTCCTTGCTTCGGGGATGGAGCCATTTCAGTTCTTTCCTTATGAGTTCGATGGGATGCAGGCAAACGGATATGTTCTCTCATTCGCACCGCCATTGCAAACTAGCACGGGCCGGATTGCCCAAATCGCGCTCTCAGTGGCGTCAGCGGCAGCCCGAACTGCGAGCGCGTCAAATGTGACATCCCGGCAGCAATGCCGAATTCTGCTGCGGTTCTCAGGAAAGCGATAAAATAAAGGCGTGCGCACCGCCTCACTGATCGCCATTTTCGCCTTGTTGACCTCTTCCCTGCTCGCGCAGGATTCCCCGCCGAAGCCCGCCGATCCCGATCCCGAGGCGCGGGAGAGTTCCAGTCGCGACACCAGAACCGACACGACTCCGCCCAAAGACGACGCCAAGAATCATCCCTATAGCAGTTCGGCTGTCTCCGATCTTGAGGCACCGGCGCCCGACTCTTCCGATGTGCAGGAGTTCCATCCGTGGAACCCGATGAAGGCGAACAAGGATATCGAGGTTGGCGACTTTTATTTCCGGCGCAAGAACTATAAGGCTGCGCTCGAGCGCTACAAAGAAGCGCTGTATTACAAGAACAACGACGCTATCGCTACCTATCACATCGCCGTGTGCCAGGAAAAATTGGGAGACAAGGCAGAGGCGCGCAAATACTTCGAAGAGTATCTGAAGATCCTTCCCGGAGGACCGTTGGCCAAGGATGCGCACGCTTCGCTGGCCAAGTTGGACAAGGGGCGGTAAGTGTAAACCGCCGGCTGCGAGCCTCGAGTTACGAGCCGCGGGCTAGCCACATAAATCGTGCCGTGATTGGCGCCCTGACTCCTTCATCTCCGGTTCAGCGATAAACACCAGGATAATGCCGCGGAATGCGGAAAACACGAGGCTTGAGGCTCGTTGCCAGGGACTCGATCAAGACCCGTGTTTCTGGACTCATAGCTCGAAGTTTGATCGCGGCCCGGAACTCGCGACTCGCTGCACTCTTCTACTTCTCCACGCGCGAAAACTTGCCGGTAGACGCATCGACCGCCACCCGTAGCGTCGCGGTTTCCCGATCGGTTCCGTAGATCACGTGCCATAGCAGTTCGTTCGTCTGGCGGTTCCAATCGAGTATAAAAAGCACGGGCGTATCGGGACTCTTTTCCAGCAGTTTGTCTCCCCCATGTTCCTGAGCGACGGCAAAAGCCTTGTCGGTATCCACCTTCAGAAACTGAACGTTGAAAATCTGGGTGGAGGAATTTGTCGGGCTGTAAGTGTCCTCGACGCTGTGCGAAACGTCGCCGTTCGACCACGTGTAAGAACGCGTCGCGTGTTGTGCCGCCGAGGCGAATCCGGAACGCCACTCGCCCGCCTTACCGTCCTTGCTTTTCGATGCGGACGACTCGACCCGGAACGGTTGCGCGTCCACCGCCCAACCGCGCGCCGCGATATAGCACTTGAAAAAAGCGCCGCTGCCCGTCATCGTTTCAGGAGCTTTGGGCTGAGGTTTCTCCGCCGTGGCCGGCGTCGATGGAGTCGAGGAGCAGCCGAGCATCCCGGACAGCGCCAGAATTGCAACCAATAGTTTTTTCATAAGTTCTTTCGACCAATCCATTGGAGCCTCTTCGAGAATCGCGATCATTGTACTCAACCGATCACATAACGAACCAGCGACCACCGTCCTTCCGGTAGAATTGTCCCAGTCGTTTTTCGGTCCAAACAGCATGGATTCCAATCTCGCTCAGTTGCGCAAGGAACTCGAAGGGGCCATCGCCGGCATGTCGGAGACCTCGATGGCGCAGGCGCCCGAGGGCAAATGGAGTGCCGCGCAGATCCTCGAGCATCTTTTTCTAACTTACAGGAACACCAATCGCGGCCTGGCGAAGTGCGCGGAAAAGGACTCTCCGTTGGCTACCTCGGCCGCCCTGAAGCATCGCCTTGGCAAACTGCTGGTCGTGAATCTCGGCTACATGCCGGGAGGGAGAAAAGCTCCCGAACGCGCCATGCCGCGTGGTACGACTCCCGCGGCCGAGTTGCGGGAGACGATCTTTGCTGAAATCGAGCAGATGGATTCAGGCTTGAAGGATTGTGAACGTCGCTTCGGAGCGGGAACGGAGATCATGGATCATCCGTTCATCGGGCCGCTCACGGCCAACCAGTGGAGAAAATTTCACCTCGTTCATGGACGGCATCACGCACGGCAGATCCGCGAGCGTGGAAAATCGTGAGATCTCCGCCCTCATGGAGCGCCGCCGGCTAGCAGGCTACTGTCTTCTTACTTTTTGTCCTTGTCGTTGTCGCTTTCCTTTTCTTTCACCCCAGCCTTGCGCGCCTGTTCCTGAAGGTCGCTGAGTTCCTGCTGGGCGGCGCTAAGCGCCTTCTGCTTTGATTCCATATCGGACTTGTACTGCGCGTCATCCTTGCTCCACTGGGCGGAGTTGCGCAATTGCGCGCCGGCATCGCCATAAAACGCCGCCGCGCGCAGGCGATATTCCCGCTGGTCGAGTTCGAGTTCGTGGGCCAGCGCATCGACCTTGGATTTTTCTTCATCCATCTTCTGTTTGATCTCGGCCTGGTGGTCGGCCTGGGTCGTCTTGGAATCGGCGGGCGCGCTTTGCGGCGTCTTCGGGTCGCCGCTCGCCGCCGGGGCCGACGGCTCCGGTCCAACCACGCTCAACTCCTCGTTCACGGGCAGATTGTCGTTGTCATAGTGGTGACTGGTATCGGCCCTGTTCTTATCTTTCCGGGCCTGCCGCGCGACGTCGCCCAGAGACGGTGACACGGGAGAGGACTGAGCCGAGGCTACCGTCGTCGCCAGAAACATTCCCAGGAGTATAAGAGTGGCCGTGGTTGCAGTTGATGTACGTTTCATTAAGATCATCCTTTCGCGAGCCGCTTATGCAGCTCACAACCGCTGAATTTCAGGATCCGGAGGCCGCAGCCTGTGCGCCCCCCAGAAAACTTCCTATCGTACGGTCGAGCTGCGCCGCTTCGCTGGCGATGTTGTCCGCCAGTTGCCGCGCCTGTTCGGGATCGCTGCTGCCCGCCAGTTGCTGGGCATAACCCGCGATCGTCGCCAGGGAATTTCGCAATCCCAATCCCAGTTCGGCGGAAAATTCCTGGTGCATTCTTTGATCGTGCCGGATGCGCTCGATGTCGGTCTTGTCGGTCAGAACCAGCGCCGTGCCCAACAGGCTGGCATCCTCGGCCAGCACAGCGGACGCCGTGATCTCGAGCACGTGGTTCTCCCCGTCGCGCGTCAGATAATTCATCTGCAGTCCACGAATCGTGCCTTTGCCCGACAACGCGGGAGCCAGTGCCTGTTCCACGGTCGATCCCGTTATCAGTTCGCTCGTCGGCCGCAACGTCGCCGTCCCGAACAGGTCAGCAACTCGCAGCCCGATGGGCGAGGCGAAACCAAGCAGCTTGCGCGCCGCCGAGTTTGCCTGCCGCACCAGTCCAGCCGTATTGAAAAATACGACGCCGCTCGAAAGATTCGCCAGCACGGTCGAACTCAGCGTGTCAGAGGTCTTCGCCTTCCTGCGTTCCGAAAGTTGCTGCGTCGTGAGCTCGTGTTTCTGCTGTTTGAGTTGCTGGATCACCGCGTGATACGCATGCACCGGCAATCCCTCGGCTGCCAGCGGCGAATGATTGAGCAACTCCGGTTCCCCGGTAAGATTCTTCTTCAGTAGCCGGATCACAAATAACCCGAGCATAAATGCCGTGATGGCGCAAAGCATCAGCAGGCTCATGCGCAGCACGACGGGATTCATCAGAACCCTCACAGCGCGCTCCAGTACCAGTGCATCAGGCGATCTCCGAACAGAAACGACGCCAGCGCCATGCTGCCCAGAAATACGCCGAACGGCACCTCGTAATAGCGAAGCACCATGCGCGCGGACTGCCAGGCCCGACGTCGCGCTTCGATCGTCGAGCGGCCACGGGCTGCAATGCGGCGGCGGCGCTTGATCCACACGGCGAGAATGGTGCTCAATCCAAACAACGATCCGGCCAATGACGCGGCAAAAATCGTCAACACCGTGAGCTTGGTGCCGAGGAACGCGCCGATCATCGCCATCAACTTGACGTCGCCGAATCCCATCCCCTCGACTCCGCGGGCGCGCAGGTAAATGGCGGCCGCGCCGTAGAGGAATGACGCGCCGACAGCCGCGCCCAACAAGGAATCTGACAGCGACCACAATCGCCAAGAGATCTCGCTGCGGATCCCGGCGGACACCAGCCCTGGCATGATGCGCGATGCCAGGTCATTCACCGGAACCACCAGGCTCAGCCCGATGCCGATGGCCAAGCCGGGCAGCGTCATCGCGTCTGGTAGAAGTTTCGTTTCCGCGTCCGTGAAGATCAGCCCCAGCAGAAGGAAGCCCAGCACCATGCACTTCACCGTCGCGAGCGTCAATCCAAAGTGGAGATAGCAGGCCACAAAAAGCACCGCGGTCAGCAATTCAACGACGAGGTAGCGAGGCGAGATCGGCTGCTTGCAGGAGCGGCATTTCCCCCGCAAGATCAGCCAGCTCAGGACGGGAACGTTGTGGTAGAGAGGGATGGGATTCCCGCAATGCGGACACGCCGAACGCGGCGCGACTACCGACATGTCGCGCGGCAGCCGGTAGATACACACGTTCAGGAAGCTGCCAAAACACAGCCCCAACGCGAAGATCGCGACTTCAAAAAAGAGTTCCACGTCGGCTAAGTGCCCATTCTGTCTGGACTTGGATGATTATAAGGCCGCGTGGCAGGAGCCTTCTAAGTACCAAAGTGACTGTACTGATGCCATTTGTAAGTGGCTGTGACCATAGAGAATGCTGGGATTCAGGAATTACTTGGCCGGTCAAAACCAACGTCACATCGAAGATGCAGTGAACCGTTGACGGATCTCCTCGGATTATTTATTCCAGAAGTGGACGAGCAATTTGAAAGGCGCGAGAAACACTCAGCCTTGCAAAACAAAAACTACGACTCGCGAATTGCCTCCTCTTGGAAAAGGCGCAACGAAGCTGGTCGCCGGGACTGAGTGTTTCACGGGCAAGTCAAATCTGCTTCGATCCGCTGGAATTTGAAACGTCACTCGCGCGCTGAAGGCTGTTTCGCCAGCCATTGATCGAACATCTGCTCGAAAGCGTCCTCCACCGCCCGGGCCAGACCGGCCGCATCCAGTAAAGGGCTATTGATCACTCGCTGGCGTTGTTTGGATCGTAATTCTCTTCTGAGTGGCACGTCACGGGCGAGCGCACAAACGATCGCAACATAGTCTGCTTTATTCTTGACCACCCATTCCGGTCTCCCAATCGCCCGCAGAAAACTGCTGGCGATTGTTCCGCCTGCCCAGTCTCCCTCGATGGTCACGAGCGGCACGGCCATCCATAGTGCGTCGCAAGCGGTGGTTCCGCTGCTGAACGGGACAGTGTCAAGGGCAATGTCGAGCCGATTATAAAGAAGCATGTGCCGTTCGTGTCCGGGGATGGATAGCTCGAATACGATGCGCTCCGGGGCGATGCCATTGCGGGCAAGCGATGCACAGATTCGCCGGTGCGCGTCGGAGTCATCCGCCTTGCGGTCCTCCAGCAAGAGCTTCGATTCGGGCAATGCGTTCATGACCTTGCCCCACAGCTCGAGTGATGCCTCGCCGATTTTGATATAGCGGTTGAATGATCCCAGCCAGATCGTGCCGTTGGAATCCGGTTTCCAATTGCTTTCCAGCGTCGCGTCCCCCCGGTAGCAGATGGCCACGCGCGGCAGCCTCCATATACCTTCGCTGAAGTGGTTTTCGAACTCGGGGTGAATGTGATCGTCGGCGAGATACCAATCCATCTCGGTCAGTCCGGTGGTACTCCAGTAGCCGAGGTAGGTGAGTTGAACCGGCGCCGCACGATGGGCGAATATTCCCAGCCTGCAGTCGCGAGTGTGCCCGGTTGTATCCATTAGTAAATCGATGTCACACGAACGCATGAAGTCCGCGGCCCTTGCGTCTGACAATCGCGCGACGGGATGAACCGCGTCGGCCAGCGCCTGAATGCGAAGCGCTCGATCTCCCGGCCGTAACACGGTTGGAAACAGCGTGAGGTGGCAACGCTGGCGGTCAAGCGTCTGCAGCAGCGGTTCGAGGAACTCGGCCACCGCGTGTTCGCCAATCTCTGCCGAAACGATTCCGATTTTCAGCCTTCGGCCCTCCCGCGGGCTGCGCACAAACTTGCGGTTGCGGGCCTCATTGCGTGCGCGTTCATCGAGCGCAAATTGTTCCCACTTTCGCGCCAGGGCCACTTCCTGCTCGGGAGAAATATCTCGCACCGTCGCGTGGATATAGAGCAGATTGCTGTACGCCGCCACCAGGGTTGGTTTCAGTTCCAGCGCCTTCTCGTAACTGGCAATAGCGTCAGCCAGGCGATCCAGATCCTGATAGGCGGTTCCGAGGTTGTAATATGCCTCCGCATAATCAGGCCGGATCGAAAGCGCTCGCTTATAGCTTTCGACCGCCTCCCCGAAGTGTCCTTGCTCCTGCAACGCCGCGCCCAGATTGCAATGCGCTCCTGCAAATGCCGGGTCGATCCGGATCGCGTTCCGGTGACTGGCGAGCGCCTCGTCGAACCGCCCGAGTTTGCGAAATGCGGTGCCCAGATTGTCATGCGCGACCGCCAGTTTCGGATTCGATTCGATAGCCTTCTGAAAGCTGACTGCGGCCTCAGTCAACTGGCCGGTTTCCAGAAACACATTTCCCAGGTTGTAATGCGCCTCGGCGTAGTCCGGTTTCAATGAAAGCGCTTGCTGCAAGCTCGCCTTCGCCGCCTCGTAATCGCCCAGATCCCTTCGCACATTGCCCAGGTTGCTGTGGGCCTCCGCATATTGCGGCGCCCTGGCGATTGCCTTCCCGTAGCTCGCAACCGCTTCGGGGAATTTCCATTGCCTGTGCAGGACGAATCCCAGATTGTTGTGCCCCTCCGCCATCGCGGGTTGTAAGTCGAGTGCCCTGCGATAGGAAGCTTCCGCCTCGCCGTAGCGTTCGAGTCTCGCCAGCAAGCCGCCCAGATTGAAATGGGTGTCCGCATCGTTGGGTTGCAGAGCGAGCGCCTTCTGGTAGGCTCCGATCGCATCTTGCAGCTTCCCTTGTCCCTGCAGGGCGTTCCCCAGATTGTTGTAGAAGCTGGCATTGGAAGGAGTTTCCGCAATCGCAGCTTGAATGAAGCGAACGGCATCGTCAGCGCGGCCAGCCTGAGTCGCAATCACTCCCAGCAGGTTCAAGGCGTCCGCATGCTTCGGCTGAACTGCGAGTATCTGGCTGTAGACGCCAGCCGCTGCGGAAAGCCGCCCCGCACGATGATGTGCCAGCCCGGCCTGCAGCAGCCTGGCAATCGATGCTGCGTCGGATGTGCCCTCCCGCGGCGCCACGTTCATGCAACATTGCTTGTACTTGCGGCCGCTACCGCACGGGCAGGGATCGTTCCGGCCGATGTTCGAGGAATTCACTTCGGCTCCTGCGGACTATCCTCGCATAAAGGGAAACCGCCGGGAACGTGGCGTAACCAGCTACGCAACCTGAGTGACTTCAAACCGATACGGAAGAAAAACGGAGAACACAGTTCCGGTTGCGAGGCCATCCACGCGGCTGCGGACGCGAATCGATCCACCATGTTTGCGCACGATGCCGTTCGATACCCACAGGCCTAACCCCGTGCCGATGTCTTTCTTTGTGGTGAAGAAAGGCTCGAAGATACGCTGCAGATTCTCGCGCGGGATTCCAGACCCATTGTCGGCCACAGTGATTCGGACCCCTGTGCGCCCATCCCCCCAACTGCGCCCCGGCGCGATACGGACGGCCAACAAGGCCGGGCCCGGCGATCCGCCGTTGGTCGATCCACCATGGCCCGAGCCGGCGTTCGCCGGTCCCCCCTTGGACAAACCAATGCTCGACGAACCCACCGAAGCACCAGCGACCGCCGAACCGATGGCCGACAAACTGGAATTTGCCGCACCACCTTCCAGCGACTCATGTCCCTGGGAACCGCGGTCGGCCATGGCATCGCTCGCGTTCACCACCAGATTTGCAAACAGCTGGCGAAGTTCGCCCGCAAAGCCAAATATCGATCCGGCATCGCGATAGCGCCGCTTGACCTGCACACGCCGGCCCTCGAGTTTGCGCGAGTAGAGCTGCAGAATCTCCTCCATAATAGCGGCCGCATCGACCGAGGCGGGAGCATCCGTGTCGCGCACAAATCCCAAAGTCTGTTGCGCGAGCGTAGCGACCTGCGCCACTTCCTTTTCAGCCATGGTCAAATACTGCGCTGCGTTCTTGGAGTCGTGGCGCGCCAGGTACAGCAGGTTGACCACCGCTTCCAGTGGATTATTGATCTCGTGCGCGATCGAAGCCGCGAGCCGTCCCGCGGTCGCCAGCTTCTCGCTGCGGCGAACCGCCTCCTCGGATTGCTTCACCACCGACATGTCGCGCGCGATGGCCGAGGCTCCCACGATCTGCCCATGCGCATCGCGCAGCGATGCCACCGACAGCAGAACCGGGACACGCGTGCCATCCTTCCTCACTCGCTCGGTCTGATAAGGATTGACGTGGCCGCCCGCGCTGAAAATCTGTCGATTCCGCGCGGCCTCCGCCTGGCGATCCGGTGGCGCCAGCCGTGCCGCCGGCATGCCCACAGCTTCCGCGCTGCTGTAACCGAAAAGTCGTTCCGCCGCGCGGTTCCAACTCGTGATCACACTTTCGGAATTGATGCTGAAGATGGCATCCGAAGAATCTTCGACGATCGCGGCCATCTCTTTCATGGTGCGGTCGGCGCGCGAATCGGCGAGGGTCTTCTGTCGGGCCATGCTGCCGGCGAATACAGAAATGACGAGGAAAACTACCAGCCGCTCCTGATCTTCGCTTCGGGCTAC
>Ga0181519_10003126_pt1 | contig 13687 bp, 13 predicted proteins | sample PEATcosm2014_Bin_26_FD_121102 | JGI IMG/M metagenome (GOLD analysis project Ga0181519, IMG submission 121102) | Peatland microbial communities from MTU Mesocosm Facility, Houghton, MI, USA - PEATcosm2014_Bin02_10_metaG | ecosystem: Environmental > Terrestrial > Soil > Wetlands > Peat | place...
GAGCAGCAGCGAGACAGCCGCCACGGTCGGAATCGTCAGCCCGATACTCGCCAGCGCCGAGCCGAGTGCCAGATTCAGACTCGTCTGAAGCTTGTTCAGTCGAGCGGCGCGCAAGGCTGCCAGACCTTCCGGCAACAACACCAGCGCTGCAATCACAATCCCCACGACCGCTTTCGGCGCACCGGCCACGGCAACGGCATGCTCGACGGCGGGAGAGAGCTTTTTCGCGAGTCCCACAACGGCCACCAGCGCCACCACCAGCAGGCCCAGGCTCAGCATGGCCGTGCCGCGCGACGGCGGCGGCACGTGGACTTCTTCGCTGGGTGCGGTCGAGAGGAAGTAGTCGCGATGGCTCACCGTCTGCACGAAAACGAACACCAAATACAGCACGAGTGAAATCACGCCTTCGAAGGCCAGTTGCGACGCCGTGAGCCCCGGCCCCAGTACCGAGCTGGTGTAATTCGGCAGGACCAGCGTGAGTACCGACAGGGCGCACAGCACCGCGAGCGCGGTACTCGCACCTTCGACATGGAAGCCTTGCGTGTGGTGACGCACGCCGCCGAAAAGCAGGCACAGGCCGACGATCCCCGTCGAGACGATCATGATGGCGGCGAACACCGTATCACGCGCCAATCCCGCTTTGTCCGGGCCGCTCGAGAGCATGATCGAGACGATCAGGGCCACTTCGATGATGGTCACGGCCACGGCGAGCACGAGCGTGCCAAACGGTTCACCGACCTTGTGGGCGACAATTTCGGCGTGATGCACGGCGGAGAACACCGCGCCGGCCAGTGCGATCCCACATAGCGTGAGCGCTACGCCATAGGGCAGGAAACCGGCTACAGCGAACGCGATAACGGCCGCAATCGGCATGTAGGTGGTCCAGTGGCCTAGCATGGCGGTCTTTGAGGAGGACATCGTCGGAGACTCCAGAATTCGGGGAAACGGATACGGCTTGAGACGCGGCAGATCAAGCAACGGCGGGAACATTGCCCCGGTGAGAACGTCGGGGCGGCGACTCATGGTCGCAGAAAAGTGACACCCCGACAACACTCGGGCGTTGCCTCGTCATGCGCGGGGCCGCGCGATGGCGCTCCCCCGAGAAGCGCATGGACAAACGATCTTCTGCGAATGGGCCTTTGACTCCGAGTCTGATTCTCTGGGGAAATTCCATAGGATGAATGCCAAAATTGGAAGTCACCGCACTGACGTTGACACGCGACAGGTGGCCAGCGTAATGTGCTGTTCATTGGTCTTACCACTGAACGACGCTAAGGCCCGCGATCGTTCACCGCTACCCCGACACCATGTCCTTCGATCCCATCGTGCAGGTTTCCGTCTCGGAGCAAGTCGCGCAGCGTCTGCTTACGATGATTCGCACCGGCTTGCTCAAGCCCGGTCAGCAGTTGCCGCCGGAACGCGATCTCGCGAGCATGCTGGGTGTTGGCCGCCCGGCTGTGCGCGAAGCGATCCGAGGGCTTGCGTTGCTGGGCCTGCTGCGTGTCCGGCAGGGTGAGGGAACGTTCGTCGGATCGCTCGAGATGCGCGAACTGCTCGAACCGCTCGAGATGGTTATCGAACTCAATGCCGGCACGCTCGAAGCGCTGTTCGATGCACGGCTGGTCATCGAGCCGGGGGTGGCGGCGCTGGCGGCCACACATCTCAGCGATGCGGACCTCGCCCGCCTGCACGCGCTCATCGACGACGAACAAGCGCTCCTTGGCAATCCGGAAACGTTCTCTGCGGCGGATATGGCGTTTCACGAGACGATCATCGATGCCTGCGAGAACCCATTCCTGCAAAGCATTGCGAACAGCCTGTATCTGCTCGGCAAGAAGAGTCGCCGCGTGACGTCGCAGGTCGACGGGGTGCTGGAGCGCAGCCTTCAGGACCATCGCCATATTCTCGAAGCGCTCGAGGCTCGCGACCCCGAGCGGGCGGCGCAAGCGATGCGGCATCACCTTTGCCGAGTGCGTGACGCTTATGCGGCGTCTGCCAGCCCGGCGGAGGTCGCGCTTTAGGGGGCGGCGCACGTTTCGCGATCCTCCCCATCAACGCGTTCAGCGGCTACCCAAACCCTCCTGATCGCATCCAACAGGCCCACGAGGAGACACCCATGACAGGCCGGCTGGCGGGTAAGACCGCCGTCATTACCGCGGCTGCGCAAGGCATCGGCCGCGCAAGCGTCGAAGCGTATTTGCGCGAAGGCGCACGCGTGATCGCGACCGATCGGAATGCCGAGACGCTCGCGCAGCTCGACGATCACCCGCATCTGCTGCGCCGCCCGCTCGACGTCACCGATGGCGCAGCGGTCACGGCGCTTGCCGATGAACTCGGTGCGATCGACGTATTGTTCAACTGTGCAGGCTTCGTGCATCACGGCTCGATTCTCGAGTGCGACGAAGCCGCGTGGGACTTCTCGTTCGATCTAAACGTCAAGAGCATGTACCGGACTACGCGGGCCTTCCTGCCCGCCATGCTGGCTGCCGGCGGCGGGGCGATCATCAACATGTCGTCGGCCGCGTCGAGCGTGAAGGGGGTGGCCAATCGCTGCGTGTACGGCACGAGCAAGGCCGCTGTCATCGGATTGACGAAGTCGATCGCCGCCGACTTCGTGGCGCGCGGCATTCGCTGCAATGCCATCTGCCCGGGCACGGTCGAATCGCCGTCGCTGCGTCAGCGCATTGCAACGCAAGCCGACGCAGCCGGCACGAGTCTCGCGCGGGTGCGCGAGCAGTTCGTATCGCGTCAGCCGATGGGACGCGTCGGCACACCCGAAGAGGTTGCGGCATTGGCTATCTATCTCGGGTCTGACGAATCCGCTTTCACCACCGGTGCCATCCACCTGATCGATGGCGGCTGGGCCAACTGATTTCGCTAGGAGAATTGCTTTGAAACTGCTGCGTTACGGCCCGAAGGGCCAGGAAAAGCCGGGCCTGCTCGATGCACACGGTAATGTGCGCGACCTCTCGAATGTGCTCGCCGACATTACGCCGCAGACGCTGAGCCCGCAGGGGCTCGCCGCGTTGCGTGCGCTCGATGTGAATGCGCTGCCGGTGGTGGCCTCGCCGGGGCGTCTGGGCGTGCCGTTCTCGGGGGTGGGCAAGTTCCTGGCCGTTGGCCTGAACTACAGCGACCACGCGGCCGAGTCGGGGCTGGCCGTGCCGGCCGAACCGGTGCTCTTCACCAAGTGGGACAACAGCCTGAACGGGCCGAACGATCCTGTGGTGCTCCCCAAGAATGCCGTCAAAGGTGACTGGGAGGTCGAGCTGGGTTTCGTGATCGGCACCACGGCGCGTTACGTGCCGCTCGAAAGGGCGCTTGATTATGTGGCGGGCTATTGCGTTGTGAACGATGTGTCCGAGCGCGAGTACCAGATCGAGCGCGGCGGCACGTGGGACAAGGGTAAGGGCTTCGACACGTTCGGGCCGGTCGGCCCATGGCTCGTGACGACCGACGAGATCCGCGATCCGCAGCAACTCGGTCTGTGGCTGGACCTGAACGGGGTGCGCCGTCAGACGGGCAACACATCGAAGATGATCTTCGGCGTTGCGTATCTCGTGCACTACATCAGCCAGTTCACCACGCTCAAACCGGGCGACCTGGTGACGACCGGTACCCCGCCGGGTGTGGGCCTCGGCCAGAAGCCCCCGGTGTTCCTCAAGCCGGGCGACGTCATGCGCCTGGGTGTCGACGGTCTGGGCGAGCAGACGCAGGAAGTCTACGCCTACGATACGAAGTGGCTGGACTGAACGCGTGCCAGATTCCTTTCACATCCATCCTGTACGGTGACGGATATCCGGCGGCGCTGGCCGCTGACATTGCTGTGATTTCCGTCATCGACAGTATCGGGAGCGATTCATCATGCAAGACCTGAAAGGCAAGTTCGTTCTGATCACCGGCGCGAGCACCGGCATTGGCGCTGCCGCCGCCAAAGCCTTCGCGGCACAGGGGGCGAACGTGGCCGTGCACTACAACCGTTCGGCGGACAAGGCCGAGGCGGTTGCCGAGGCGGTGCGGGCGTATGGCGTGAAGGCGATGACCGTGGCTGCCGACGTGGCCGATACCGGCGCCATCGACGCGGCCGTGGCACACGTGCTCGATGGCTTCGGACGCATCGACGTGCTCATCAATAACGCCGGCAGCCTTGTCAAACGCACGCCGTTCACCGAAGTCTCCGACGCCTATTTCGACGAGGTGCTCAACGTCAACGCGCGTTCGGTCGTGGCGTTCTCGCGCGCCGTGGTGCCCGCAATGCGCAGGCAGGGGGGCGGTGCGATCGTCAACGTGACGTCGATTGCGGCGCGTCATGGCGGTGGCCCCGGCGCGCTGATCTACGCGGCAGCCAAGGGGTTCGTGAGCACGCTCACGCGTGGCATGGCCAAGGAACTGATGCCGGACCGCATTCGCGTGAATGCCGTGTCGCCGGGCGTCATCATGACGCCGTTCCACGAGCAATTCAGCACCGAAGCGCAGATCGAGGCGTTCCGTCAGAGCATTCCGATGGGACGTCTCGGCGATCCGGACGAGTGCTCGGGCGCGTTTCTCTATCTCGCCTCGGAGACGTTGGCGAGCTATGTGACCGGTCAGATCATCGAGGTCAACGGCGGTCAGTTGATGCTCTGACGTTGTTTGGCGCGAGCCGGGAGGGCAGGCACGCGCAATTGCCATCTCCTGTCAGAACCCGGCAGGTCGCTCGCGTGAGGGCGGCCAGTCCGGGCCTATTCCATATCTGCCTCGGAAAATTCTGCATCGGCATGGCCGCATGACGCAAAGTCGCGTCGTGAGCGGACTTGTGTGGACTTGCCGGTTCGCTTCGCCGGCAATTGCTGGCACACTTGCTTCATTCGCCGGTCTATGTCCGCGGCATTGGCGCGCGGCCGCAACTATCGAGGAGCAAATGGAACGCTGTCCGTGGAGCGAAGGCTTCGAGCAATATCGTCGGTATCACGACGAAGAGTGGGGCGTGCCGCTGCGTGATTCGCGCGCGTTGTTCGAGTTGCTGATGCTCGAAGGGGCGCAGGCGGGATTGTCCTGGGCCACCATTCTCAAAAAGCGCGATAACTACCGCAAGGCCTTCGACAACTTCGATCCTGAGCGAATCGCGGCGTATGGCCCGGAGGACGAGGCGCGGTTGATGGCGGACGCCGGGATCGTGCGCAATCGCCTCAAGGTCAACGGTGTCATCAAGGGCGCCCGGGCCTATCTGGCGATGGAGGCGGCGGGCACGCGCTTTAGCGATTTTGTCTGGCAGTTCGTTGGTGGCGAGACGTTGCAGAACCGCTGGACGGCGCTGGGCGAGGTGCCGGCGAGCACCGCAGTCTCCGACGCGATGAGCAAGGCGTTGAAGAAGGCTGGATTTACCTTTGTGGGCTCGACCATCTGCTATTCGTTCATGCAGGCCGCGGGTATGGTGAACGATCATCTCGTGGCGTGTCCGCGCCACAAGGCGCTAAAGACGCTGAAAACGGAAAGGGCGTACGCGTTGCCGGGCGGTAAAAATGGCACTGCGCCGGGCCGGAAACGCCGTGCGGACGCGTCGTCGGCTACAATCGCGCCTGACGAATCAGGATCTGCCTAATGTTCAGCTACCGCCACGCCTTTCACGCCGGCAACCACGCCGACGTGCTCAAACACTTTATCGCCGTTGAATGCATCGATTACATGCGCCAGAAAGACACGGCGTTCTGGTACATCGATACGCATGCAGGCGCAGGCGGTTACGCGCTCGACGGCAAGTGGGCCGACAAGACGGGCGAGTTCGAGACCGGCATCGGCCGTCTCTGGACGCGCGACGATCTGCCGCCGCCGCTCGCGGACTACGTCGCGCTGGTGCGCGAATTCAATCCGGACGGCAAGCTGCGCTACTACCCCGGCTCGCCGTACTTTGCGCTGCAACTGCTGGGCGACCGCGACCGGCTGCGCTTGTTCGAGGCACACCCGACCGAGCAGGACGTGCTGCGTGAGAACTTCGAGGCGCAGGGCCGGGCCGTTGCGCGTCGCACGATGATCTTTGGGGCTGACGGCTTTGCGGGGCTCAAAACGATTTTGCCGCCGGCGCCGCGCCGGGGTTTCACGCTGATCGACCCGTCATACGAAGACAAACGCGATTACACGCGCACGACGCAAACCGTGCAGGAAGGTCTCGACCGTTTCCCGACGGGGATGTATGCCGTGTGGTACCCGCTGGTGCAGCGTCGCGAGGCGTCGCAATTGCCGGAGCGCATGAAGCGGCTGACGATCAACGGACAACCGATCAAGAGCTGGGTGCATGCCGCCCTGACCGTGTGCAGTCCGGTGCCGGGCGGCATGGGCTTGCACGGAAGCGGCATGTTCATCGTGAACCCGCCGTATATGTTGCAGGACACCCTCAAGACGACCCTGCCGTATCTGGTCAAGACGCTCGGCCAGGACAAGGGGGCGCAATTCCTGCTGGAAGGTCGGCAAAGCTGACGAGGTATGGCATGGCGTCGCGTCGCGACGCCCCTCAGTTCGCGGCGCTCATTTACCTGAGACAGGGGCGTCGTACGGCAGCGACAGAAGCTCTTCCGGCGACAGATAGCGCCATTCGCCCAGCGCGAGATTGCCCATTTCCAGCCCGCCGATCGCGGTTCTGACCAGCCCCTCCACCCGATTGCCCGCGGCCGCGACCATCCGTTTGACCTGATGGTATTTGCCTTGCGTGATCGTTAGCGCGATCTCGTTCGGCGAGGGACTCACGACGTCCGTCGCGGCGAGGGGTTCGGTTTCATCGCGCAACAGAACGCCGTCGCGCAACGCCTGCAACATCGCCTCGGTGACCGGGTGCTTGGTCGTTGCCACATAGCGTTTGGGCACGTGGCGACGTGGCGACATCATGGCGTGCAGGAACGGCCCGTCGTCAGAGAGCAGCAACATGCCGGTCGTGTCCTGATCGAGGCGACCGGCCGGCTGTACGCCGCGAACGGCCAGCGGCAAGGGCAGCAGCGAATGCACGCCTTCGTGGTGCGTCGGGCTCGTGGAGCACTCAAAGCCCTCAGGCTTGTTGAGCAAGACGTAGACGTGTTCGCGGTACTCCCACGGCTCGCCGTCCACCGTAAATTTCAGGCCCAAGGGGTCCACCGATTCGCGCGGATCGTCGTGCACCACGCCGTCGATGGCGAAAGCGCCGGTTTGAATGAGCTTGCGGCACATCTTGCGACTGCCGAAGCCCTGCGATTGCAGTAAACGATCGAGCTCGATGATGCGTTCTCCGTCAGGCATCGTGAATCAGGCCGCTATTGTAGCGGCCCGGCGTCCTGAGCCATAGCGTCGATGCCTGCCGGTGACGCGTTTGCCGCTCACTCGTCCTGCATGGCGCCACTGAATCGCCGGTAAATCAAGCGGGCGGCCCAATCGAGCAGGAAGCCAAGCACGCCGATCACGAGAATGACGGCGGTCAGTTCCGAGTACGCCAGACGATCGCGCGTGTCGAGAATCAGGTAGCCCAGTCCCGCGTTCACGCCCAGCATTTCGGCCGGTACCAGCACGATCCAGAGAATGCCGATGGCGAGCCGAACCCCTGTGAGCACGTGCGCTGCGATGCCGGGGACATAGACATGCCAGAGCATTTCCCAGCGTGTGGCGGCAAGACTCTCGCCCAATTGCACCCAGCGCCGGTCGATGTGGGTGACGCCCGCCGCCGTACTCATGACCAGTGGCCACAGCGCGGCAAAGGCGAGCAGGAAGTACACCGCCGGGTCGCCGACGCCGAGCGACATCACGGCAATCGGCATCCATGACAGCGGCGAGACCATGCGCAGGAATTGCAACGACGGTGTGAGGGCCTTGTCCAGCCAGCGAACACGTCCGATCAGAAAGCCCAGGGGCACGCCGAGCGCGATGGCCCATGCCATGCCGACACCGATGCGTCGCAGGCTGGCCAGAACGTGCAGGCCCAACTGTTCGTCGCGTATCAGATCGGGCAGGGCGCTCAGCGCGGATGCCGGTGAGAATTGCGCGGCGAGCGAACCGGGCGTGGTGAAGATCGCGATGCCGAGCCACCAGATCGCGACGATGCCGGCCAGTCCCGCCAGCCCGAGCCATGCCTTGCGGTCGGGTCGTCCCCCCGATCGGTTCGCCGGCGTGTCACGCGGCGATGAGTGTGGTGCGCTTGCGTTCCCGGCGGCGCGATCGGACACGAGATCAGACAACGATCACCTCCTGCCGCGTGAAGCCGTCCGGCAGACCGAACGCCTTCATGCCGCCCACCGCCGCGATGCTCTTCTTGACGAACCGATCGTCAACGAGATCGCGCGCCACAAACGCCGGATCGAGCTTCGAGAGGAATTGCGCATTGCCTTCGACCTGCGTCTTTTGCATGTGACGCACGAGTGCCTCGGTGTAGCTCGGATACGGGTATGGCTGGAAGTCGATGCGTTTCTCGTGCCAGTCGGCGTGAACGATGGCCTTGTCGGCGAGATAGCGACCTTGCTCCGATGCCGCCGGTGCCAACACCCGTTGCAAGACCTGGAAGGGGTGCGGGGTGTAGCGATTCTCGCCTTCCTTGGACAGCAGGCGTGCCGCATCTTCCGGATGGGCGCGCGTCCAGGCCTGCGCCTTGACGATGGCGTCGACGACCTTTTGTGACCATTCCGGACGCGACGTCAGATCGCGCTCGTGCATCGTCACGACGCAGCACGCATGGTTCTTCCATACGTCGCCCGTAAAGCGAAGCACTTTGCCGACTTTCAGCGTCTCGGCAGCCGCGTTGAACGGCTCGGCCACGATGTAGCCGGCGATCTGCTTGGCCGCGAGTGCCGGCGGCATATCTGACGGCGCCATCACGATCAGGTTGACTTCATTGGCCGCAGGCGCGCCGGACTTCTTCAGAACGGGCGTGAGGCCGTTGGCGGCGAGCAAGCCTTGCAGCACAACGTTGTGAATCGAATACCAGAACGGCACGGCCACCGTCTTGCCGCCAAGATCGCTGACTTTGTTGATGTCGTTCGTCACGGTGATCGCGCTGCCGTTGACGTGATTCCACGCCACCACCTTCGCTTGCGCCTGACTGCCGTAGCGGGCCCAGACCGTCATCGGAGAGAGCAGGTGCACGACGTTGACCTGTCCCGAGAGGAAGGCTTCGATCAACTGTGCCCAACTGCGCAGCAGGGTCGGCTTTTCTGCCTTGACGCCCGCCTGCTCGAAGTAGCCATTGTTGTGAGCGACCAGCAGTGGGGTGGCATCGGTGATCGGCAGATAGCCGATGCGCAACGGCGCGTCCGGCTCGGCGGCGGCACGTGCAGCCGCCGAGGCCAGCAACGGTGCGGCGCCGGCCACGGTCATCATCGAAGCGAGCTTGAGCCATTCACGGCGGGAAATTTGGCACATGGTCTGGGAATCCCCGTAGATAGGACGGTGTGGTCTATTGTGTTTGACGCGTCGTCGCGTCGCGAGACATGGCTTGCTGCAACGCTTGCAGTATTTCGATGCGCAGCGTGCCCAAGGCTTGCACATGCGTTTCACGCGGCGATGGCAGGTCCACTCGCCATTGCGCCAACGTACGGCCCCGATTGCCGAGCAGCACGATGCGATCGGAGACGAGCAACGCTTCGTCGATATCGTGTGTCACGAGCACGGTGGCGGCGCCAGTGTCGCGAACGACGGCGACAAGCAGGCGTTGCATGTCGGCGCGTGTGACCTCGTCGAGTGCGCCGAACGGCTCATCGAGCAACAGCGCACGCGGTTGACGCGCGAGACAACGGGCCAGTGCGACGCGTTGCGCCATGCCGCCGGAGAGCTGGCGAGGATGCAGTTGATGCGCGTGAGAAAGGCCCACTTCGGCGAGCGCGGCATCGATCCGGGCGCGTCGGGTTTCGCGCGAGAGCTTGGGTTGTCGCGCGAACGTCAGGCCAAAGGCAACGTTATGCTCAACGGACAGCCAGGGCAGCAGGCACGGGTCTTGAAACGCCAGCGCCACGTCGGGTCGAGGGCCGGACAGTGGCGTGCCATCCACCTCGACAGTGCCGTCGCTCGGGGGCAGCAGGCCCGCCGCAATGCGTAGCAGTGTCGACTTGCCGGAGCCGCTCGGTCCCAGAACGGAAACCAGCTCACCCGGTGCGACGCAAAGGTCGACGCCCCGCAGGATCGCGCTGTCGCCGTACGACAATCCGATGTTGCGCAGTGTCAGAAAGGACGACACGCGCGAGTCGTCCTCGCGCGCTGCGGCGCTGAGCGGGTCGGTGTGCGCGCGTTGCGCCGCCGTGGGGTGGGTCATGAAGCCGTTCCGGTCTTGAGCTGCTGCGCGCGTTGCGCCGCGAGTTGGTTCTTCAACTGCACGAGGCTGGGTGTGATGATGGGAACAAAGGCGGCCTCGCGCTGACGTCTGGCGATGCCCGACAATCCGCGCAGATAGCCGCGCCCGCCGCCGGTCTGGACTTCCAGCGTCGCAGCGTCATGAACGACGTTCGCGAGGGCAATGCGCAGTTCGAACAGGCGAGCCGGCGTTTCGACGAAATCACCCTGTGCGACACCTGCCTTCAGACGAGCCTTGAGGGTATCAAGTTGCGCTGTCAGCGCGCCCGCCTCATCCGCCACGGCGGCGCGGGCGCCCGGTCCACCCTCATGGGTGCCCGCGAGACTGCGCCGGGCAAGCCCCAGCGACATGCCGCATTGCAGCCCGAGGAATGCCGGACGCACACGTGCGAGCCACGCCGGCGCGTTGTCGGTGATGCGCTCGTCATCGGTGAGCCGCGTGTCTGCCATCTGCAACGCCGCCGTATTGGTGCCGCGCAAGCCGATCAAATCGAGATCGTCGCTGCGCGTGACACCCGGCGCGTCGTGCGCAATGGCGAAGATCGACGGCGGGCCGCCTGCATCGTGATCGACAGCCGCCGCAGCGACGAATCCCTGCTTGCGCAGGTTGGTGATCCACGGCAACGCGCCAGTCACTCGCCATGCGGGCTTACCGTTCGGGCCACGCTCGCCCGGCGCATCCGCCGCACGAATTTGCAACGGTTCGATGGCGCAGAGGTACTTCATGGCGTTCGACAATCCGGTCGCGCCCGCGAGTTCGCCGCAAAGCAGCTTAGGCAGAAGGCGCTCGCGCAGCCCCCGATTCGGGCTTTGCAGCAAGTATTCGATGAACGTGCGTTGTCCCCACAGAACGAAGGCCGCCGCCAACGAGTGTTCGGCAACGTCGGCGACACTGTCGATCGCGTCGCCAATCGTGCCGCCAGCCCCGCCCAACTCAGCCGGCACGCCAATGCGCAGCAAGCCGGCGGTGGCCAGTTGCGGCACGACGTCGCCACTGAGCGTGGCATCCGTGTCGAGCGTCTCGGCGTGGGTGTCGAGCCACGCCGCGAGCGCCGGGGCGCGTGCGGCGAGTCCGTGCAGGCTGGCGTGGGTGCTCATGCGGCTTGTTCCTTCGGCTCCCAGCGGTATGCCGCCAGTTGCGGATTCAGTTCGTTTTGCGAAAGATTGTTCGCGAAGTTGCACAGCGTGGCCAACGATACGCCAAGTACCACCTCGAGCGCGGCAGCGTCGTCGAACCCGGCTGACTTGAAGGCGGCGAATTCGGCATCCGACACGGCGCCGCGCGTGGCGATCACGGCGCGCGTGAATACGGCCACCGCGTCGAGCCTGGCATCGGAGAGCTTACGCTGGTCACGAATCTCATTGACGAGCGCCTCGGGCAGTTGCGCCTTCTTGAGGGCGACTGCGGTGTGGCCCGCGACACAGAAACCGCAACCATGAATGCCGGCGGCCGTGATCTGCACGACTTCGCGCTCGGCAAGCGTCAGGCTGGCGCGGCCATTGATCGCGCCCACGCTCAGGTAAGTTTCGAGCGCCGTCGGGGCATTGGCGAGCGACGCCACCAGGTTCGGCAGGAATCCGTTCGCCGCAAGCGATTTCTCAAGGAACGGACGGCTCGCCTCCGGGGCGGTCTCAAGGGTATGCAATGGCAGTCGGCTCATATCGGGCTCCTCACAGTCGAGCATCCATTGTGCGCAAGCCCGGCCGAAGGCTCAATGCGCGCCCGTCTGGAAATTCTGCGGATTTGTCTCGGCCTGTCGCGGAAATGTCTTAAGGCGTGCCGTGTCGTCGACGCATAGGGACGGCAACGCCGCGACAGACTAGGCACAGACGAAGCACAAACGAGGCGGGCGGGTCAGTGTAGCGGGTAAGGCGCGGCGTTTGCAGGCGTGGTGTGGGTGGTCTGTGTGGTGTTGGGAGGGGCGTCGTCCGGCGAGCCGATGCTGTTGGCCCGACGCCGCCACGCACCCGGCTGAATGCCAGTCACCCGTTTGAAGGCTTGTGCAAAGGCAGATTCCGATTGATAGCCGACTTGCTCCGCGGCTTCCGGTAAGGACACGCCCGCGCGGAGCAACGCCGCCGCAGTCTTCATTCGCACCAGGGTGACGAATTGCGCAGGCGGCTGACCGCCGATCTCGGCGAACTGCTTGCAAAAACGCGCTCGCGACATGTGCACGAACGCTGCCATCGCGTCCGTGGTCCAGCGCTCGCCCGGAGATTCGATGATCGCCGCCGCCAACCGCCCGAAAGCGTCGCGCCGCATCAGACGCCACATGCCCGGCGCGACATCTTCAGCGTGCACCGCCTCGCGCAACGCGTAATAGAAAAGCAGATCGGTCAGGCGAGCCAACAACGGCGAAGGGGCATCGCCCGGGCGACGCGCCTCCGCCTGGATCAGCGAGAAGATCTGCGTCATGCCCTCTAGCCGACCATTGGCGCGACGCGCCACGATCGGATTCGGCAACATGCCCAATACCAATGCGTCGAGGTCGGTGCGGAATTCGAAGAAGCCGCAAGCCAGCGCGACGGACGGCGCGTTGGCGCGTAAGGTTGCCGGTAGCGGCGTCATCTCGCCGGCACGCGCGCTCAGGTCGGCAGGCGGTCGCTCGTTCGGCGACAGGCAGTGAGGCAAGTCGCAAAGCAAGAAGACCGCATCGCCCTCAGCCAACCGGAGGGTCCGCGCCAATTGGCCGCCGACCGCTCCCATGTGCAAATAACACCCACCCGCCAACACCACATGGAAACTCGCACGCTGATGCCCCGCCGTCGACGCCTGATAAACGCCGCAGTACTCACCCACGTGAAAGAGCGTGCTCTTCAACTCAAGCCCAGCCAACAACCAATCCGCAACCCGATCAGGATGGCCAGGATTCTCCAACGAAAATCTCTGTTGATCCTCTTGATCCTCTTGATCCTCTTGACCCTCTTGACCCTCTCGCCACTCACCCATGTTTCGCGCGCCCCGCGTCTCATCCTGCATGACCGCCCACCCGTATATGCCATACCCCCAGCAAAGCAATCATCGTCCCCACGCACATGACGTTGGGCAACTATTTTTTTGTGGAATGCTTATTACGGACGGGGGAGGGGGGGAGGCAGGAGGCAGGAGGCAGGAGGCAGAAGGCAGAAGGCAGAAGGCAGGAGGCAGGAGGCAGGAGGCAGGAGGCAGGAGGCAGGAGGCAGGAGGCAGGAGGCAGGAGGCAGGAGGCAGGGCAAGGACGCTCGCATCGCCGCGCTTTACCCCCTGAAACCGAACCCTCGATAAGCCCAACATCAGCAGCCGCGCATATCCCCCATACGACGCCTGCGGCGCCGAGAGGACTCGGTCACGTTCCGCGACCCCGGCATCGCTTGCAAGCGATGCCTTTCGAGTCCCCACGCAATGTGCGCAGGCACATTGCTTTCTGGGCAAGCA
>Ga0181519_10003130_pt1 | contig 13680 bp, 16 predicted proteins | sample PEATcosm2014_Bin_26_FD_121102 | JGI IMG/M metagenome (GOLD analysis project Ga0181519, IMG submission 121102) | Peatland microbial communities from MTU Mesocosm Facility, Houghton, MI, USA - PEATcosm2014_Bin02_10_metaG | ecosystem: Environmental > Terrestrial > Soil > Wetlands > Peat | place...
CGGCGTCCCCATGTGCTGGACGTCGGGCTCCTCCCTAAAGTCAGGAGTATGTGCGTGTCAGGAAAGCGCGCGAAGATATGTCAGGGCAATGTGCGAAGCGACACAAAGGCTAAATGAGAAGTTGAATTTCTGGAAATAGCTATACCCGTATTGGTGACACATAGAAAGCATACGTGGGTAGAGGTGAGAGTTGCTGACGCAGAGCTCCGAAAACATACTGGTACACCGGAACGACTTCCTCTAGAGCATTGCGATGATCGTGAGGGGACATACCGGTGCGCTGCTGGTCGACCCGGGAATACACGGCAACGAGCTGGCCGCGCTTGCGGATGAGCTCATTGAACATGGCGACGCCGTGTCGGTCGGGTTCTCGACCCATCCGCATTGGGACCACCTGCTTTGGCACCCCGGCTCGGTTCGGCGACCCGCTACGGCATAGCCAGTGTGCGGCCACCGTCCAGGCCCGGCTGAAAATCGGACGCCGCATGGCCGAGGGGAGCGCTCAGCACGTGTCGCTGGATCTGTTCGGCGCGATCACCGCCTTACTACTAGGGACGGAGTACATCCCTTGGGACGGTCCGCGAGTCCGCATCGTCGAGCACTAGGCTCATGCTCCTGGCCAAGCAGCTATCCTGATCGAGAACGACCGGGTACTCGTTGCCGGCAACATACTCTCCTACGTCTTGGTCCCACTACTCCATCTACACGGCGGACTCAAGCCGGTGCAGGACCATCTCGACGCGTTGCGCCGCTTGGCGGACATGAGCTCTCCAAGTTACGTAACAGGTTCGACCAAACACTCGATAATTGGGGAGTTTATCACTTGTAATGATGGTTTTCGAATTAGCCTAATTCATTTTTAAATAACAAAATCCAATCGATGGGCGATACTGGATTTGAACCAGTGACTTCTACCGTGTGAAGGTAGCACTCTCCCACTGAGTTAATCGCCCCGGAACGAACTTGACAAGAAGCTAGCATCCGCGAATGCCGCTGTCAAGGACCGCGAATCGCCGGGAATACTCGAAATGGGCTCCCAAAGTGTCGACATTATCATACAACGCCAAATTCCTTATGTATTACGAATGTACAAGTAATTATTATGAAAAGAATTAAATGTTTATTTTAGATCTTGCAAATATGGCATGTTTATTGCGATAATAGAGAGCGGTACCTAATGATGGAATACCTTCCTACAGCTCCGAGCAAAACTAGTCCACGAGTATTAGGCCTAGCATCGCAAGAGATACGCACAGAACTCCTCAGGAAGGGAATCCATCTCCTCATCGCATTCGTTCCCGGGATAGCGTCCTTGAACCTGGGCTTGGCGATGGGGCTCCTATCGGGAGGGGTGCTTTTCTACGCAGCCTGCGAGCGCCTGCGCATGCAAGGCTACTATTTCCCGATAATCTCGCCCATCACCGCTCTCGCCGACAGGAGACGCGACGGGAAGCGCTTCGTGCTCGGTCCCGTGACGCTCGGTATCGGCGCTCTTTTGGCCCTCATCCTCTATCCGAACCCTGCGGCCTCGATCGCGATCTACGCCCTCGCCTTCGGCGATGGCCTCTCGAGTCTCGTCGGCAAGGCTTATGGCAGCGTCCGCCTTCCCTTCACCGGGGGCAAATCGCTGGAAGGCAGCCTCGCCTGCCTTTTGGCCGTATTTGTCGCCTCCATCGCCATCACCGGCGACGCGAAGCGCTCCCTCATCGTAGCCGTATCGGCCGCGCTCATCGAAGCGGCGCCGACGAAGGACTTCGACAATATCGTGTTGCCCGTGGCCGTCGGAGTCATAGCGACCCTTCTCTTCTGAACACCGTCACCCGCCAGGCCGCATTTGCGCCTTCGCTATTGCCAGAGGTAGTAGGAATGGAGGCGCGATACGAAGAGCCAGGAGCCAGCGACGAGAAGGACGAAGCCCGCTATCATCCCAAACGGGTTCCATTCCGTCATGAGGAGGCGGTGCCCTACGAGGAAGATCGCTACTCCCAGCGCGACCGCGCGATAGGCAGCCTCTCCGGTCGAATGCGCGGCGTAAAGGAAATCAGCCACAGTGACCAGGGCTACGACGATCACGAGGATGGAATTGATCCCCAAATAGCCCGCCCGGAGCTCGAGCGTAGGGGCGAACGCTCCGGTGTCGACGGGCATGGCCGTCGCCAGGCCGAAGGAGATCGCCACTATGACGGCCTCGGAGGCTCCGAGCTTCTCGTTGCGAAAGCCAGCGGCGTAGAGGCCCGACGCGAAAAGCGAGAGATAGCCGGCATAGCGCGCGCAAAGCAGGGCCTTGGTCGCGGCGGTCTGCCAGTACACCGAGCCTCCGCCCGCCGCCAGATCGAACACCGAGAGCCGCAAGACTTCGAGCCCCACCGTAAGTACCCAAAAGGAGAAGAAATAGATCTCCGAGGAAACGGTCTTGCGGAAGGAGTAGAGTATGAAGCCGAGGACGAGGGCCGAGTAGAGGGCGCAGAGTCCTATCCCGGCCGCAGCCAGGTAATGAGAGGGAAACACCGTCGTCCCGATGCGAAAGCTCCCGAATGCATTCGCCTTCACGAGAAAGGCCGGCGTCCTCGAACCCTGCGACAATCGCAGGTATAAAAGGAAGAAAAGGACGAGACAGGCGCAGGATCCGAGGAATAAGGCCCAATATGTCCTGCGTCGCGCCGCTATCGTCACCGTATCAGGATACTACGAGATCCCCGCATTTAAAAGACCGGCCCGATGGACTTGCCTTTCCTCCTCAATTCCTTTTCCCCGGAATCGGCCGGCCTCTCCCAACCTGACGCTTCGCCACGAGGCGCTGGCCGACAAGGTCCAATAGCGAGCGGCTCCCGGGACCGCAGGGGCGGCAATTCCGATAAAGTCGCCATCCCCCGCGGCCGATATTGTGGAAAGGAGAGCGCCATGAAGAAACGTAGCCTGTTCGCGGCGGCCTTTTTCCTCGCAGCCTTCGCCCCGGCCTTCGCGGGCGATGTCGCTACGTTCGTGAACCTCGGCTTCTCCCCCGATTCGGCCTACTTCATGTTCGGCCAGTACGGAATGGACCAGACCGCGGGCAAGCCCTACGCCGAGACCTACCTCGTCGACGACAGGCGCAACGACTTCGTAGACAAGGGAATCGCGCGCAAGACCTTCGATGCGGCCCTGGAGCCCGGCCAGGACGCGTCCGGGGCCCTCTTCGCCCTGGTGGGCGACGAGCAGGCCCTCGTGAAGAAGTACAAGATCGACCACGTGAGGCCGGGGCGCCTGCTCTACGTCCTCATGGACGGCCAGGAGCCACCGGCGAGCCTCTCGTTCCGGGACTTCAAGACGGGCGCGGCCCTCGAAGTCTCGCTCAACCAGAGCTCCTCCGAGGTCAAAGGGACCACATCCTCTTCCTTCGGAATCGCCGTGTCCTACACCGCGAAGGACGGCGCCCTGAAGCGAGTCGTGGGAGGCAATCCCGATATCAAGCGGCAGGGCGTAAGGCAATACGTGATCCGCAGGATCATCGCCGCGCCAGACGAGAGGACTTTGGTCTTCATCGTCGAGAAGCGGATGGTCGACAAAGGCGATCCGGCCGTCCGCTACATGGTCGAGGCGCTCAAGCTGCCCTGACCGCTGAATTACCTTCGTTGGTAGGCCCCGAACCCAGGACCCGCGCAAGCGGGTTCCGGGGGAGGGGCTAGTTTTTCCCGCTCTTCCTCCCCTTTTTCCTTCCCATTTTCCCGCCCTCGGCCTTCGGCGGCGGGGCAACGGTCGGCGCCGCTCCTTCGACCGCTCCCGGGTAGATCCGCGGTATCCACTTCTGGCTGTCGATGGGCGGCCTGGCGTAATTGCCGGCCTTCTGCCGGGGCGGCAGCTCGATGGGCTCCGGCGTGAGGTCCTCGTAGGGGACGCTCTTGAGCAGGTGCGCGATGACATTGAGCCTGGCGCAAAACTTGTCGTCGGCGTCCACTACGTGCCAGGGACTGTCGGGAGTGTCCGAGAACTCGAGCATCTCGTCCTTGGCGCGCGAGTAGTCCACCCATTTCGACCTGGCCGTCATGTCCATGGGGGAGAGCTTCCAGCGCTTGGCCGGGTCCTCGAGCCTATCCCTGAAGCGGGTCTCCTGGACCTCGTCGCTGACGCTGAACCAGTACTTCAGGAGGATTATGCCAGAGCGGATGAGCATGCGCTCGAACTCGGGCACGGAGCGCGCGAACTCCCGGTATTCGGCCTCGGTGCAGAAGCCCATGACCCTCTCGACGCCTGCGCGGTTGTACCAGCTGCGGTCGAAGAAGACCATCTCGCCGCCGGAGGGAAGCTCGGCGACATAGCGCTGGAAATACCACTGCGTCCTCTCCTTCTCCGTGGGCACGCCCAGGGCGGCTATCCTGGCGGATCGCGGGTTTAGTCCTCCCGTGATGGCCTTGATCACGCCGCCCTTGCCCGCCGCGTCGCGGCCTTCGAAGAGGGCCACGACCTTGAGGCCCTTCGCCTTCACCCATTGCTGCAGCTTGACGAGCTCGACCGTGAGCCTGTCGAGCTCGTCGAGGTAGTCCTTCTTCCTGATCGCCGACGATTCGCCCATGCTTCCCCCCCGCTACATGCTCGCCTCGGCCGCCTCCGATCCTATCAGCTCCAGCACCTTCGCCGCCACCTGCTCGGGGCTGTCGATGCCGGGGGCCCCCGAGCCGGAGGGGCCTGCGAAGGAGGGTCGAGCTCCTATGGCGTTCTCGCCGAAGCGGGTCGCCGTCATCTTCGGCTGCATGACACAGACGATGATCCCGTCCTTGGCCAGCTCCGCCCGCGCGGTGAAGGACAGCGCGTTCAGGGCGTACTTGGTGGACGCGTAGGCGCCAAGCGATGGAAAGGCGTTCTTGGACACCATGGAGCCGATGTTGACGATCATCCCGCCGCCGGCCGCGCGCATGTGGGGAATCACGAGCTGCATGGCCCGCAAGGGGGCGTAGACGTTGAGCTCCATCATGGTCCTGTAGGATTCGAGATCCACGCTCTCGACGGGTCCGTACATGCCCTGTCCTGCGTTGTTCACCAGGACGTCCACGCGCCCGTGCTCGCGCATCGCCGCCGAGACTACGGCCCCGATGTCCTGGGCCTTCCGCATATCCGCTCGCAGAGCCAGGGCGCCCGGCAGCTTCGCCGCGAGGGCCCTGAGCCTGTCTTCGGAGCGCGCCGCGAGGACGAGCTTCGCGCCCTTGGAGGCGAGGGCCTCCGCGAGCGCCTTGCCGATGCCCTCCGAGGCTCCCGTAACGATAACGACCTTGTCTTGGATGTTCATGGTATCGAAGATACTCACGGGGGCCCGGATTCGGTAGGCGGTCGGAGGCCTTTGAAAAGCCCCGGAGCGCGGCAGTATATTGGATCGATGAGCGCCGAACCGGCCACGCCGGACCAACGCGACCGCAGCCTCGACGCCTTCCGAGGGCTCGCCGTCGTCACCATGGTCATCGCGAATTTCCTGGCCGACAAGGCGGTCGTTCCCGGCTATTTGAAGCACGCCCCGGACATCGGGCTCACGGTCATCGACCTCATCGCGCCGCTCTTCGTGGTCGCGATGGCGGTGCCCTTCAGGGATTCCTACGAGAGGAAGCTCAGGCGCGCCGGCAGGAGCGCCGCGGCCTGGGAGACGGCGGGTCGATACTTGGCCCTGATCGGAATCGGGGCTATCCTCTCCGCCGGTCAATCCTTCGCCCTCCCCGCCGGAGGTACGATCGACTGGGGAGTCCTCCAAGCCCTCGGGGTTGCAGGGCTAGGCCTCCTGTGCGTAGTCGGCCTCCCTCCCCTCGCTCGGCTGGCCATCGGCGGCGCGTTCATGGCGGCCTACCAGCTCCTTATACCCTCGACCGCCGGGCTCATCCTCTCGCGCAGCCACGGCGGGATGCTGGGCTCCGTCTCGTGGGCCTCCATGATCCTCGTCGGGGAAGCGGTGACGGAGCTCGCGCGGCGACGCCCCCGTGGCTTCCTCCTGTCCGCGGGCGCGCTCATCGGCCTGTCGGGCTTCCTCCTCTCCTTCGTCGCGCCGATCTCGAAGAATCGGGTTTCGGCCAGCTACGTGCTGATCAGTCTCGGCCTCTCCCTCTTCGTCATTGCCCTCTTCAGGCTGGCATTCGGCGCCAGGACCGCCCGGCCGGGGCCCTTGGAGATATGGGGCCGCAGGCCCCTCGCCCTCTATCTGGCCCACCAATTGGCGCTGGCGCTTTTTGTGCTCCCCGACTCCGCCTGGTGGCACGAGGCCTCGCCACCCTGGCTCCTCCTGGCCCAACTGGCGGTCCTCCTCGCGGGACTGACCGTCCTGGCCTACGCCATGGACCGAAGATCGGTCCGATTCAGGCTCTGAGCCCCATGTCGATCTGGACCGCTCTCGTCCTCGTGACCCTCTGCGCGATCCTGTGGGACATAGGGATTGTCCTCCAAAAGCTGGCCGTCGACGAACTCCCGCGGATCCGTTTCGGCCGCTCCCTGCCGGCGGCCCTGGCCACGCTCCTGCGGTCGGGCCCTTGGCTCGCGGGGCTCGCGGCCTCGGCCCTCGGCTGGGGCCTCTTCGCCTTCGCCCTGGTCTTCATCCCCGTGTCGATAGCGCGCGCCATCCAAGGCTCGGGATTTGTCGTTCTCGCCGCCTTCTCGCTCATCTTCCTGCGCCACCGACTCTCGACCCGGGAATGGATCGGCGTAGCTCTGGTGGCGGCGGGGATCCTGGCCTTGGGAATATCGGAGAATCCCCCGGAAGGAGCGCGGCAGGCCCTGCTCTCCGCGCTCCTGGGGCCTGAGATCGCGGCCAGCCTCCTCGTCTGCTCCCTCGCCTATATCCTGCCGAGCGCTCTGAAGGTCCGCGTGCCCTGGGCCGTCTCCTTCGCCGTCATGGCCGGTATCCTTCTGGGGCTCGGCGACGTCTCGACGAAGATCCTGATCGAGCTCCTGCAGCGGGGCGGTTCGGGCTTCGCGGTCGCCGGCGCGGGCGCAGGCCTGATCGCCGCCTACGTGGCCGGCTTCCTTATCCTCTCGCGCTCCTATCAGCACGGCCGCGCGATCCTCGTCACCGCGGTATCGGACCTCTGCTCTCGTCTGGTCGCGATCTGCGTGGGCATCGGCGCGCTCGGCGAGACGCCGGCGGAGGATCCCTTCCTGCGCGCCCTCGCCGTCGCCGGCTTCGTCGGAATAATCGCGGGTGCGGTCCTGCTCGCCCGCTTTTCGGGAGAGGAGATCGCCGACGGATTCGCGAGGTCCCGGGCATCTTCCCGCTCAGGAAAGCCCCAAGTCCTTGGTCAATCGAAAAAAGCCGAAGGCGCCCCGGCGCCCGAGATCGATGCCGATCCTTGAGTCGAGACGATAGCCCAGGCGGGCGTAGAAGGCGAGAGCGCCTTCGGCGCCTTCCTCTACGTCGAGGACCATGCGACGCGCCCCTCCCCGGAAGGCTCGCTCCTCCCCGGCCAGGAGGAGCTCCCTCCCCGCCCCCCGCCCGCGATGCTCGGGCAGGACGGCGATATGCGAAAGATAGAAGTCGCGGTCCCGAAGATCGTCCAGCGCCTTTCCCGCCCGCGCGAGCCGGGGGAGCCGGGCGATGACAGCGGGGCCGTACCAAGCGAGAAGGAGAGCCGCTGTCCGCAGCCGCTCGGCGCGCGTCGTCGCGACGGGAGAGCCGACGAGGGCGCCGCGGACCTCCGCGGGCTCGAGCCCGGCGGCGATGACCAGCGTCTTCTCGGAAGAGTAGGGATTGGAGGGAGCCGCCTGGAGACGGCGAAGGAGCGAGGCCGCGCCGTCGCCGAAAAGCGCGGGAAGGAGCCCGCAATCCGATTGGAGGATGAGCTCGGATACGACGCCGCTTTCCGCCGGCCATGGACGACGAAGCTCGTGCATCCTCGTCCTCATACCTCCACGATATCGCGAATCGCTGTCCGCCGCCAAGGACGATCGGCCCCGAGTCCGGTTTGACTCGAGCGATGACCGGAAGTAAATTCGTCTCCGGTATCGATCGTCGCCCTGGCGCGGCGGCCTGCCGCGAGAGGATGGCAAGATGGCTAGCAAGGCTGAATACATTCCCGGCGTCTGCAATATCGGACCGGCCGAGATCGGGATGCGCAGACGGGGCGGCTGGCTCGGTCTGGTAGCGACTATCGTCCTCTGGGCCGCGTTCTGGCTCTTCCGGGTCGCCGCCCCGTGGAGACTGTTTCTCTTCCTCCCCGCGGCGATGGGGGCGACCGGCTTCCTCCAGGCGGCGATGCACTTCTGCGCGGGCTTCGGGATGAAGGGAGTGTTCAACTTCGGATCCCAGCTGGGGAAGACCGACAGCGTGGAGCAGGCCGATTTCAGGGCGAAGGATCGGAGGAAGGCCCGGTTGATCGGCCTGTACTCGATCCTGATCGGAATCGCCGTAGCGATCGCCGGGCTGTTCGCGGTTTTCCCGGGCTAATATAGCCACTCGAGGAATTCGCTAAACTTTACGCTTTCCGCTCATCTCGTCTACCGACAGTCTCAGTACCGTCGTCGCAGCCAAGGTCGAGGGCGAATAGCCGCCTTCGCCGCCCCAGCCGTAATGCCGCATGACGCGGTCGAGCCCAGCGCGGCGCTCGGCCTCGACGGTCAGCTCGCTCAGGATGCCGTAGCCGACAAGGCTCGAGTAGCTCATGCCCCAGTTGCAGGGCGCGGGACCGGTCCGGAGGGCATGCCCGCAATCCAGCTCGAAGCAGACCCGGGGATTCGAGCGCATCATCTCGAGCTTACGGCCCTCGCGGGCGCAGTGGAAGTAGAAAGCGGGAAGCCGGCCCTCCCATTCGTAGCCGAAGTTCATGGTCACGATATAGGGAGTGTCGCCCGAGGCAAAGGCCAGGCGGCAGGCGTCCGCGTCCTCGATTATCGCGATCAAGCCCTCGCGGTCGCCGACCGCCCTGTCCGCGCGTCTCATATCCGGTCCGCCTTCCGCTTCGCTTCCGGCTATTCCAGCACGTAGACCGGCAGGGGCGGGAAGCCGTTGAAATTGACCGAGGAATAGCTCTGAGTATAGGCGCCCGCAGTGAAGATATAGACGCGGTCCCCGATCCTCGCGCTCTTCGGCATCTGATAGGTCCACTTCTCGTAGAGGATGTCCATGGAATCGCAGGTGGGACCGGCGATTATGGTATCGATCGCATCCCCCGAGCCCTCGAAGCAGATAGGGTACTTAATGGCTTCGTCGAGGGTTTCGATCAGCCCTCCGAACTTGCCGATGTCCAGGAAGACCCAAGTATAGCGCTCATGGACCGATTTCTTGGCGATGTTGACGATCTCGGCCACGATGATCCCGGCATCGCCGGCCAGGGAGCGCCCCGGCTCGATGACGATCTCCTCGGGCCAGCCTTCCTTGAAGCTGTTGTCCATGAAGCGCTTGATGTTCTCGGCGTAGGACACGATCGAGTCCGTCGGCTCCAGGTAATTGGCCGGGAAGCCCCCGCCCATGTTCACCATCTTGAGGCCGACGTGTATCTCCTCGCGTATCGACCTGAAGAGCTGGCCTACCGTCGTGAGCGCCGAGGACCACTGGCCCACATCCCGTTGTTGGGAGCCGGGATGGAAGGAAATGCCGTAGGGCTCGAGCCCGAAGCGGACCGCGGTCTTGACGAGCTGGCGCGCGAGGTCGGGGTGGCAGCCGAACTTCTTCGACAGCGGCCAGTCGGCTCCGAGGCCGTCAGTCAGGAGGCGAAAGCAGACTCTGGATCCGGGAGCGGCGTCCGAAATGGTGTTCAGATCCGTGATGGAATCCGTAGTGTAGAGGCGGACTCCCCGCTCGTAGAAGTACGCGATATCCTTCTTCTTCTTGATCGTGTTCCCGTAGCTCATGCGCTCAGGCGCGATGCCCAGCCGGATCAGTTGATCGAGTTCGTAGCGGCTGGCGACATCGAAGCAGGAGCCCAGATCGCGGAGCAGCTCCAGGACCCGGTCGTCGGGATTGGCCTTCACGGCGTAGTAGATCTTGGCGAAGGGCAGGTTCTCCCTGAGTTCCTCGTACCTGGCCCGGATCACGTCGAGGTCGAGGATGAGGCAAGGCGTCTCCTTGCCCGCGGCGAAGGCCTTGATCCTTTCGAATTTTTCCGTCGAGATGAAGTTCTCGAGAGGGAAGCTGTATCGCGGGATCGCCGCGCCGGTCCTGGGCATTCGCCGCTCCTTCCCCGGACCGATGCCGCCCCTGGGGCCCGTCGAGTCCGGTAGAGCCCATTCTACAGGATAGAGCCCGGCGCGCCTATTCTTCCGGCGGCGCGGAGTCCCGCGCGAAGCGCTCGATGAAATGGCTCTCCGCCAGGCCGATGAATTTCCTCTTCGATTCCAAAAGCTTCGCGTCGCGATAGCAGAGTCCGAGGATAATCGTCTCGGATAGGGGGATCGACTCGCCCCCCCCCCGCTACCCCGGTCTCCTCGTACTCGAGGTTCGGCTCGCTCGAGATTGCGCTCGACCTCGACTTTGAGGTACTCGCCGGCCTTCGTCAGGGCGGTCCTGTGGCTCCTGCGGTCGAAAAGCGGCGTGCCGATCTCCTCCTCGAACTCCTGGATCTGCCTGCTCAAGGGGGGCTGGGAGATATGGAGGGAGTCCGCGGCCTTGACGAAGCTCAGGTTCTTCGCGACCGCGAGGAAGTACCGCAGGTGCCTGAGCTCCATCTCGTCAGGTTATGGCAAACGACGCAGGGGCGCAAGCGTTCCCGAGCGGTCAGGCCCGCATTCAGTAGAGCCCCGGGACGATCCTCCTCGGGACGCGGCGAACGTACTCCTTCCAGAGCTCTCCGTACTTGGCCTCGCATCGGCGCTCGTCGGCGCGCTCCCGGGGAAAGAGCAGGACCACGTAATAGAGGGGATAGAGCCATGCGGCCCAGACGGAGGGCCAGCCCAAGGCCAGCGTGAGGCCGGTGGCCATCAGGATCTCGCCGAGGTAGTTGATATGCCGCGACACCCCCCAGAACCCGCTGCACAGGAGGGCGTACTTTCCGTCGGAGACGGTCCTCGGCTTGAGGATGCCGAGGAGGGCGCGCTCGGGGCTGGTCTTGAAGATGTACTTCTGCAAATTGGCGCCCCGCGACAGTATCCAGCCCGCGAAGAAGACGCACCTGCAGGCAATGAGGAGCCAGGGCGCCGCATGGGGATCGGGCAGCTCGGCCGTAGCCCATAGGCCAACCGCGTAGAAATAGGGATAGAAGGCGAGACAGCCCCAGCCGAGCTTGAAGCCCACGCGCTCGGCGAAGATGTCGTAGGTGTAGAGGTGGACTCGCTCGAAGACCAGGTAGTCGATCACGAACCAGATGAAGAGGAAGCAATATAGCGCGATGCCCGGCGACGCGGCCGAGCCGAAGGCCATCAGGTGATGGGCGAAGGAGGCCAGGAGATTCAGGCAGAGCATGACCGCGCCCGCGAGGTAGAGGAACATCTTGGCGTCCACTCGGCCCCCGAAGAAGCGCGGATTCTCCAGGCGGCCAAAGTAGAGGTCGGCGAGAAAGGGCCGTCCCCCGGCCCTGGCGGGCAGGAGCATGGCGAAGCTGAAAAGGAGGCCGATCGCGCAGGCCCCCGCGAGGGCCGACCATCGGTGGTTGTAGAGCCAGTCCCAGGGTAGGAGGCGCGAGCGCCCCGCGAGCGCCCACAGCGCGACCGCTGCGACCAGGACGAGGGGTCCGTTGAGCCGGTACCGCAGCGGCTCGCCGCTGCGCGGATCCCGAACGTATCCTTCGACCGCGCGGGCAGGGAGGACAAGGTGTAGCGCCATGAGCAGCGCGTAGATCAGCCAGGGAGCGAAGAATCCCGCTATGAGTTCCGTCATGACGCCGCCTTTCCCTTTCCTTTCCGACTCAGTCCGCTCGTCGATCCCGCCATGACGCCGATGGCCGCGCGTCTGGGCAGGAGCCGGACCAGGAGCCAGGCGGCCAGCCCGTTCACGAAGCCGGGAACCGCCACCGGCCCCCTCCCCAGGGCGCGCAGGGCCTTCCGGGCCACGATCTCGGGATCGAGGGTGCCGGGCGCATCCCCGGCGGAGGCCTGCGCGAAGCCGGGCGTGCGGATAGCTCCGGCACAGCAGACGATCACATCGATCCCCCGGCCCCTGAGCTCGCTCCACAGGCCCTCGGCCAGCACCCGGTTGAAGGCCTTGCTGGCGGCGTAGGCGGCGATGCCCGGGGATCCTTGATTGCCCGCCAGGGAAGACATGAGTATCGCCGCGCCGCGCCCGCGCGCGACCATGGCCGGCAGGAGCGTCCGCAGCAGCGTCGTCGGCCCGCGCACGTTGACGTCTATCACCCGGGCGAGGTCGGCGGGATCCGCGTCGGCGAAATCGCCGACCGGCGCATAAGCGGCATTGTATACGACTATCCCGATCTCGAGCCCCGAAACCGCGCCCAGCAGCCTCTCGGCGATGCCCGGCGCGCCGAGATCGCCCTCGAGGCATCGCGCCTCGACGCCGAATCGCCCGCGGCAATCTTCGGCGACCCCTTCCAGCAAGTCCATCCGCCTGGCCACGAGCAGTACGTTCATGCCGCGGCTCGCCAGGGCCACGGCGAAGGCCGCTCCGAGTCCTTCCGACGCGCCGGCGACGAGGGCCCACGCGCCATAGCGATCAGCCAACCGATTCCCCATCATTCCTCTAGGACCGGTGCCATCCATACTCCATCTCCTCGACGACCGTCGCCTTCGCCTTCTCCCCGAGCAGCTTCTCGACGACGAAGAGCGCCATGTCGATGCCGGCGGAGATGCCGCCCGAGGTGATGATGCGCTTCGAGGACTCGACGAAGCGCTCGTCCAAGACTATCTCTGTAGTGGGCGAGAGCAGGGACAGGTGCTCGAAGGCCCCGTGGTGCGTCGTCGCGCGCTTGCCCGCGAGGAGGCCAGCCTTGGCGAGGAGGAGGGCGCCGGTGCACACGGAAAGGAGGAGCTCTACCTTCACTGAGCGCTCGGCGATCCACGCGATCAGCCTCTCGTCCTTCAACAGCGGCCGGACGCCCATCCCTCCGGGCACGACCAGGATGTCGGGATCGGGACAGGTGTCGATGGTGTAGCGCGGGGTCGCCAGGAGTCGGCCACGCGCTACGACGGGCCCGGTGGTCAAGCCCACCTCGTAGGCGTAGAAAGGCTGTGGCCGGATCATGTCCCCCGCGACGCTGAAGACCTCGTGCGGACCGGCGAAGTCGAGGACCTCGACGTCGTCGAAGATCAGGATGGCTACGTTGCGCGGATTCACGATAGCGGGATTCATGGCCGGCTCCGCCTCCCCCGCTACTTGAGATCGGCCAGGAGCTTCGAGGCGTCGCCGCTGCCCATCGAGGCGGCCTTCTGAAGATCGGCCCGGGCCTCGTCCTTCCTCCCCGTGTCCTTGTAGAGCTGGCCGCGGAAGTACCACGCGTCCTTGTTCGCGTCCTTGCTGGCGCCGTAGAGCGAGACGTACTCGTCGAGGAGCTGCTCGGCCTTCTTCAGGTCGCGGCCCGCGATCCCGGGGAGCACCTGCCAGAAGCGCCCGAGGGCGAGGATCGGACCGCCGGTGTCGAAGGTCTTGTCGGTCGCGTAGGCCGTCTCGAAGCCCTTCTGCGTCTTGCCCTTGAGCCCCTCGGTGAGGGCGGTGACGATGCTGACTCCGTCGGAGTAGGTCCCCACCGAGAGCCCGTAGTAATACCAGCCCTCGATGCCGACGGGATTGAGCTTGGTCGCGATATCGCCGAACTTCATCCCATCCTTGCCCGCGCTCTTCGCGATATCCTTCCA
>Ga0181519_10003132_pt1 | contig 13679 bp, 9 predicted proteins | sample PEATcosm2014_Bin_26_FD_121102 | JGI IMG/M metagenome (GOLD analysis project Ga0181519, IMG submission 121102) | Peatland microbial communities from MTU Mesocosm Facility, Houghton, MI, USA - PEATcosm2014_Bin02_10_metaG | ecosystem: Environmental > Terrestrial > Soil > Wetlands > Peat | place...
CGGTAGTCTCAGTCCTCAACAGATGATAGAGATTTACCGGCTGATGTATCTCTCCCGCCGCATCGACGACCGCGAAATTCTACTCAAAAAAAATCAGAAGATTTTCTTTCAGATCTCAGGAGCAGGGCATGAGGCGCTGCAAGTTGGCGCGGCGTTGGCCTTGCGATCTGGCGTTGACTGGTTTTTTCCGTATTACCGTGATCGGGCGCTCTGCCTGGCATTGGGTGTGACGCCAACGGATATGCTGTTACAAGCTGTGGGCGCTGCCAGCGATCCATCGACCGGTGGACGCCAGATGCCTACTCACTGGGGCAGCGGGCCGCTTAACATCGTCACGACCTCATCGGCAACCACCACCCAGTTGCTGCACGCGGTGGGATGCGCGGAGGCTGGCCGTTATTTCAGCCGGCACCCGGAGGCTGCTGCAAAAGCAGAAGGCGACTATCGGGCATATCGCGATGTGGTTTTCCATGGCGATGAGGTCGTGTTTACCTCGCTGGGCGAGGGATCGACTTCACAGGGTGAGTTCTGGGAAGCGCTGAATACCGCCTCGAATCAGAAGCTGCCGGTGATTTTCTGCGTTGAAGACAACGGCTACGCGATCAGCGTTCCGGTGGAAGTAAACACTCCCGGCGGCAATATCTCCAAGCTGGTTGCCAATTTTCCCAACTTCTATTTTGCAGAGATCGACGGTACTGATCCTGAGGCCAGCCTGCACGCATTCCAGGCGGCTGCAGCCCACTGTCGCGCAGGGCTGGGACCGGCCTTCATCCACGGACATTGTGTCCGACTATATTCCCATTCGAACTCCGATGACGATAAGAACTACCGCTCGGCCACCGAGAGAGATGCGGACGCACTGCGCGATCCTCTGACAAAAATGCAGATGCGCTTATTGCGCGAAGGCGTTCTGAGCGTGGGCGAGATTACCGTTCTTGAGCACAAGCTGGACCAGGAGATTGCCGAGGCTGCGGAAGTGGCTGTAGCTGCTCCATTGCCGACGGTGGAAAGCATCACCAAGCACGTCTACTCGGAAGATCTTGACCCGACAAGTTCCAGCTTCGCAACAGAACATGCGGAAGCTCCTGGCCGCGCTGGCGGCGGCAAGGCCGGCGGTGAAAAGGGAAGCGAGCCGCGTACGATGGCTGACCTGATCAATGCCTGCCTGCACGACGAAATGCGCCGCGATCCACGCATCGTGGTTTACGGAGAAGACGTCGCCGATGTCAGCCGGACTGCCGCGCTGTCCGAAGTCAAAGGCAAGGGCGGGGTTTTCAAGCTGACCGCCGGGTTGCAGACTGAGTTTGGCTCGGAGCGGGTTTTCAACTCGCCGCTGGCAGAGGCCAACATAGTGGGCCGCGCGGTGGGCTACGCCAGCCGTGGAATGAAGCCGGTGGTTGAAATTCAATTTTTTGATTACATATGGCCGGCTATGCATCAGATTCGTAATGAATTAGCTCTGACGCGCTGGCGTTCGAACGGCCTTTGGGCCTCGCCGCTCGTTGTGCGGGTTCCGATTGGCGGCTACTTGACGGGCGGCTCAATCTACCATTCGCAGTCGGGAGAGAGCATTTTTACGCACATCCCAGGGCTGCGTGTGGTCTTTCCGTCGAATGCATTGGATGCCAATGGGCTGCTGCGGACCGCGATCCGCTGCGACGATCCTGTTTTGTTTCTTGAGCATAAGCGCCTTTATCGGGAGACTTATGGGCGCGCGCCTTATCCGGGGCCGGATTTCGCGATCCCGTTTGGCAAGGCGAAGATTGTCCGGCCGGGCAAGGATCTCACTCTCATTACTTACGGGGCAGTAGTGCCGCGCGCGCTGCAAGCCGCGGAACGGGCGCAGAGAGAGCACGGGATTGATGTGGAACTGATCGACTTAAGGACCCTTAACCCATATGACTGGGAGGCCATTGCCAACTCAGTGCACAAAACCAGTCGGGTGATCATGGCCCACGAAGACATGCTGAGCTGGGGCTACGGAGCCGAGATCGCCGCCCGAATTGGCGACGAGCTGTTCGAGTACCTGGATGCGCCTGTGAAGCGCATTGGATCGATGGACACGTTTGTGGCGTATCAGCCGGTGCTGGAAGATGCTATCCTGCCGCAGCCTGAGAATATCTTTAAGGCGATTGTGGAGTTGAGGAAATACTGAGCAGAGTACTCAGATGTTCTACGTTCAGTGTTCAGCGAATGAGCCGTCTGGAGTTCGCTGAGCATAGGGCAGTATCCGGCGAGAGGTTCACTGTACAGAATATCTGTTATCAGACGTTATTAGCAGAAAAAGTGACATGTCTGATGATGCTGATGCGGCTATACGTCTGTTGCCCAATTGACGGAAGATCGAAGTTCATCCAATTGCGCAAAGGCTTTGTCATTTGTTACCAGAACCGCATCCTTGGCAACAGCATGAGCAGCAATTTGCATGTCCACATTCTCCAGGACTCTTCCGGAAGCCTCGAGTTTTGCGCGGAGCGCTCCATGAACCTGCGCCTCCTCGCGCCCCCAAGGCAAAACTATGATCGATGACAAAAACCATTCCATTTGGGTGCGAAGCGCGGTCGCCTCGGGTCTTTTGCCAAGACCATAATGGATTTCCGCTTCCGTGATTACCGAGATGCAAACGCTCTCATCGTCCCTGAGATTCAGCATCGTTGCGCGGGCTGCCTGCGACTGACCCTTGGTGATATGTGGTGGCTCAGCCTGAAATATCGTCCGATGACTTTTCTGGTTGTCAGTGTGCAGCGCGAGAGGATTGGCTCCCGCGCTGCTAAACATCGGCTCGATGATCCCGCTAGGTTATCCCTCAGCATGGTTGCATCCCTGCAGAACCTGCCTCCGTTTCACCCGGCAAGTTCATTTTAGCTCCGCTGTTCTCAACTTCCAGTTTGCTCGTGAGACTACCGAACAGGGAAACCTCTCACCATGTGGGCAGTTGCTGCAAACCTGCCTTCATTTTTGAGGTTTGGGTTGCGAGGACTGTTGTTGTGGCCGCAGGCGGCTTGCAGGCGGGACGATACTGTTCATCCGCAGGTACTCGACCATCTGACCGTAGTGATCCTTCGGATGGAAGGAGGCGACAATGGCGATTGCGAGACGAGTTGAGAGAAATGGGGTTACGGGGTTGGGCAGCGGCGTGACCTCGTTTTCGGCGGTGATCCCGGAAATGGCCCGATGGCCGAGCGCGAACGAATCTTTAAGATAACGCACAATTTCGGCCTTGGTTTTCAACGCCGCGGGGCCGTTGGCATTTTCTTCGAAGGAGTTAGTGTCTATCGTCTCGCCCATGAGCGGGCCAAAATAAAGGTGATTGGCGAAGGCGATGTGCTTCACCTGTTCAGCGAAAGTGCGCACGCCTTTAAACTCGCCATTCGTAGGCGCGAAGGAATACTTGTCTTCGGGCATAGCTTCAGCAGCGGAAACGACTTCCTGCTCGACAACACCATAGAGCATGTTGAGGACAGAAGTGACGGTGGGCGGTTGTTGCTGGGCCGTTGAGACGACCATCAGACGCTCCTTGCTTTATGAAGTAAACGCCAAAATCTTATGCTTCTGTGGCCAGAGAAGTAATCCGCAAGTTTTTACTGGCCGCTCGCTGCAGCAGCTGCTGCTCCACCAATCATATTATTAGCGACAGGCGGGCCGTGTCTCAATACAAGCGGAAGTTGACCTCGATATTGATCGGCACTGGGACGGGTTTGCCGTGATACATGGCCGGCTTGAATTTATATTTGCGCACGGCCTCTATGGCTTTTTCATCCAAGCCCATGCCCAGAGACTGAGATACTTTGACATTTTGCGGATTGCCCTGAGCGTCGACGATCAGGTAAACAACTACGACACCCTGAAATTTTGCTCTGCGTGCCTCATCCGAGAACTCGGCCTCCGGCTCGAAGATCGCGACCGGAGAGGAGACCTCGCCGCCGACGTGGTAGAGTCCGCCACCAAAATTGCCGCCGCTGCCGTCTCCATAGCCGCCCCCGTGGCCATTGCCCATGCCCATGCCGGTACCATTGCCACTTGAAGCCAGCTTGACATTGGGCGAATTGGACATGCCGAAGTTGGGCAAAGTGGGATTGTCAGGAATCTTGATATCCTGCTGGACATCGATTGTCGGCGTCGGCGGCTGGATGATCTTTGGAATATCAATCGTCGGCGGAGCCTTGGGAGGAATTTTGCCCTTGATTGCTTCGACCTTGTCAGGACTGCCGCCGCCGCCGCCGGGCGCGTCCGGGGCCTTGGGGGCTTTGAAATCGGTCTTGACATCGATGGGCGTGACAATTTCGTTTTTCTTCTGCTGCTGGATGATGGTTTTTACGCCCAAGAAGATGAACAGCGCGAGAATGGCTCCGTTGACGACGGATGCGATGCCGACAGCCCAAGGATTGGCCTTGACCTTCATGCGATCCGGAACTGGGATCGGGGTCGAGGTCAGCACCAGCGGCGGCAGCTTGGGCGGAAAAAAGAGGTCGCGGACGTTCTCGTAAAGATCGGCGAATGTGGACTTCTCTTCAAGAGCTACACCGAATAAAGAGTCAAGTTCGACCCCCTCAGTGCCGTGCGCTGAGGCTTGAGATTCGGTTATCGGTTGAGTCTGAAGATCGTTGGCCATAGTTGCTGCTGGTTCTACGGAGCACTCCTGCGTAATATCTTGACGTTTTACGACGGCAGAAAGTGGCATCTCTACTGTGGAAGCCGCTTGCCCAGTTCCCTGCCGCGTTACGGGAGAATCGTCATCCCATCGCACCATCTTATTATGCTTGAGCGTGCCGGTTTGTGTCTCGTCTGCCACAGTCGGGTTTATCTGCTGCTCAGGCTCACCGTCGAGTACGGCAACCTCACGACTCGCGGATTTGGGCGAAGAAAGCGCACTCATGCAAGAGTAGACGAAATCAGGGCGCGGATGTTACCCGAAAAATCTTCGCCGGTCCATTTACACTTAACAATGGACCGGAACGAACCAAACTGGAATTGGGAGAAACGATGTCTTTAGCGCCGGAGTTGAAGGCGACCCTTACTTTGCCGCAAACCGCCTTCCCGATGAAGGCCAATCTGCCTGTAAATGAGCCGCTTCGGCTGAAGCGCTGGGCCGAACTGCGCCTCTATGAGGAGCTGCGCAAGGCGGGGATCGGAAAACCTGTTTATCTGCTGCACGATGGCCCGCCGTACGCCAACGGCCCGCTGCACCTGGGCCATGCGCTGAACAAAGGGTTGAAAGATTTTGTCGTTAAGTCGAAGACAATGGCCGGCTTCGACTCGCCGTATGTGCCGGGATTCGATTGCCACGGGCTGCCGATTGAGATCAAGGTAGACGAGCAACTGGGCCGCAAGAAGCTGGAGATGCCCGCTCCGGCGGTGCTGGAGGCCTGCCGCGCCTACGCCCAGAAATACGTAGACCTGCAAACCGAGCAGTTTGAGCGTATTGGCTGCTTTGGGCGCTGGGACAAGCCCTACAAAACGATGGCGCGGGATTACGAGGCGCGGACGCTGGAGATTTTCTACGGATTTCTCGAAAAAGGGTTTGTCTACCGGGGATTGAAGCCGGTTTACTGGTGCATCCACGACCGCACGGCGCTGGCCGAGGCCGAGGTGGAGTACGAGATGCACAAAAGCCCGTCGGTGTATGTGCGCTATAAGCTGACCAGCGATCCTTCTTTACTCCGACCCGAACTTGCGGGTGAAAAAGAGATCTACACCATCATCTGGACGACTACGCCGTGGACGCTGCCTGCGTCTGTGGCCGTTGCCTTCCATCCTGAACGAAAGTACGTCGCGCTGCGAAATACTGACGGCGTCGTTTACATCGTGATGGAGGTCCTGGCCAAAGCAACAATGGCCGCTTGCGGTCTGGAAAATGCTGAGATAATCGCACGATTCAAGGGCGAAAAGTTGGAGCACTCGACCTATCAGCACCCGTTTTTGGATCGCACGATTCAGGGCGTGTTGGCCTCTTACGTCACAGCTGATCAAGGCACCGGCGCGGTTCACACTGCCCCTGCGCATGGCGCGGACGATTTTTATACCGGAACTCGCTACGGATTGGATCAGACCTGCCGCGTGGATGCGGCAGGACATATTTCGGTTGATCCGGCGGCTTGGCCTCACTCTGCACCGCCTGCGTTTGATGGAAAGAAGGTCTGGGCGGCAAATCCGATCATTATCGCGATGCTCGAAGAGCGCGGGGCGCTGCTCGCTGGCCGCGAAATTGAGCACTCGTATCCGCATTGCTGGCGCTGCCACAAGCCGGTGATCTTCCGCGCGACTGAGCAGTGGTTTATTGGCCTGGAGACGCAGGTGAAGCGCGCCGATGGCTCGGAGACGACGTACCGTAAGCATGCAATCGAAGAAATCGATAAGGTGGTCTGGGATCCGACCTGGGGCAAGGAGCGGATCACCAACATGATCGCCACGCGGCCGGATTGGTGCATCAGCCGCCAACGAATTTGGGGCGTGCCGATTGCGGTTTTTCTCTGCACTGGCTGCAACAAGCCGATTGTGGATGCTGCGTTGAACCGCGCGGTGATCGATCTCTTCGAGCGCGAAGGCATCGAGGCCTGGCACTCCGAGGCGGCGGAGACGTTGCTCGCGGCACACGCGGGGTTGGGTAAGTGCGCGCATTGCGGCAGCGAGGAGTTTCGCAAGGAGACCGACATTCTGGATGTCTGGTTTGACTCCGGGGTAAGCTGGTTTGCGGTCTGCGAATCGGATGCGGAGTTGAGCACGGCGTACAAGAAATTCCAGAAGAGCGATGGGGTGGACGTTCTATACCTCGAAGGAGGCGACCAGCATCGCGGATGGTTCCACTCCTCGTTGCTGACGAGCGTTGCTCTGCGTGGGCGCGCGCCGTACTCGCATGTCTCGACGGCTGGATGGACTCTGGATGAGCAGGGCCGGGCGATGTCCAAGTCGCTGGGCAATGGCGTCGATCCGGTGGATATTGCCAACCGGATGGGTGGCGAGATTGTGCGGCTGTGGGTTGCGTCGATTGATTTCCGCGAAGACATGGCCGCCAGCGAAAACCTGATGGCGCGCTGCGCGGAAATCTACAAGAAGTTGCGCAATACCTTCCGGTTTTTGCTGGGGAATCTGAGCGGCTTCAACCCCGCCACGGACGCGATCAAGGAAGCGGAGCTGTTACCGCTGGATCGGTACATGCTGGCGCGGACCCGGGAGCTGACGGAGAAGATTCGCGACTGGTACGCGGCCTTCGAGTTTCATCGCGTCTATCATGCGGTGAACGAGTTCGCGATTGTGGATCTGAGTTCGTTCTACCTGGATGTGCTGAAGGATCGCATGTACACCTTCGCGCCGACCAGCAAAGAGCGGCGCTCGGCGCAAACGACGCTTTGGAAGATTACCGAGGCGCTGGTGCGGCTGGTTGCGCCGATTCTGAGCTTTACCGCGGATGAGGTCTGGGAGTATCTGCCAGTTGTCGAGGGGCGCGAGAAGAGCGTGCATCTGGCGCAGTTCCCTGCACCGGCGGAGGTTTTTTCGGAAGACCTGGCCAGCTTGATTGAAGAATGGGAAAAGCTGTTTGAGATTCGAGCTGCGGCGCTCCGCAAGCTGGAACAAGAACGCCAAGCTAAGAACATCGGCAAGGGGCTTGAAGCTGATTTGTTAATTGAGGCATCCGGCGAGGCACTGTCGCTCCTACAGCGTTACTCCCAGTCAGATCTGAAGGAACTCTTTAACGTTTCAGCAGTGGGTGTCAGCGAGTACGAATACACAGATATTGTTCCGCAGGCATGCGAGGCGGAAGTAATACTTCCCTCACTGGGCGGACACATTGAGATTCGTGCCGTTCCAGCCGCCGGCCATAAATGCGCCCGCTGCTGGAATTTCATGCCGGAGGTCAGCAACTACGGCATTTGGGAGAATGTTTGCACACGCTGCCAGTCGGCGCTGCACGAGATGCAGATTGCGCCGCCGCAGGCTGGGGATTCAGCGGAGGCCGCGCAATGAGCTTTCCGCGTCCTCGGCGGTTGCCGTGGCTGCTGCTGATCTCCGCCGTGATCTTCGCCGCCGACCGGCTGAGCAAAATCTGGGTCGGCAAGCATATTTTGCTGGGCGGGGCGATTCCGGTAATTCCACGTGTGCTGCGCATTACGCATTGGGTGAATGACGGCGCGGCATTTTCGATGTTTGCCGACTCTGGCAGGCCGGACTTAGTGCGCTGGGGGTTGGTGGGGTTTACCGTTCTGGCTTCGGTTGCGGTGCTCGTTGCGCTGGTCCGGCTGGGCAGCCAAGTCAGCCTGATTACCGTGGCGCTGGCGCTGATTCTTGGCGGCGCGGCGGGTAATTTGCATGACCGGATTGCCTATGGCTCAGTGGTTGATTTCATTGAGGTTCACATCTTCAGCTATCACTGGCCGGATTTCAATGTGGCCGATTCTTCGGTGGTAACCGGGGCTTGCCTGCTGCTGCTCGATTCCCTGCTCTCAAAGAAAAAGACAGCAGAGTGAGTTGCGCTCGGTGGTGATTTATATCACAGTAAATGGGTGCGCTAAACCCGTAAGGTGATGAAAGATATGGATCTGCTCTGGCTGAGGGTCGCGGCTGTTCTTTATGCGGGTGCAAGTATCGCCGTCTTCCCTGCCGCGCTGCGCAATTCTGTGCGCTGGCGCAGTTGGTGTGTGCATCTGGCCGGGCTGGGTTTCTTCTTTCATTTCGTCTCTGCCGTAGAGATGCTGGTCAAGGCGCATCGCTGGGTTCCGGTGGGCGAGCGCGAGGCGGAGTCTCTGCTGGGTCTGGCAGTAATTGTTCTGTTTTTCCTGGTCTGGTGGATTTACGGAGCCATCTCCTTTGGCATCTTTGCGCTGCCGGCAGTTTTCCTCATGGTCTTTGTGCCTGCGTTGGGTGTTGAACGCTATATATTTCCATCCCAAGGTGTGCGGATGGGCTGGTTGATTGTGCACATTTCAACGCTGCTGGCGGCTTATGCTGCGCTGGGATTCAGCATTCTGGCCTCTGGATTTTATCTGCTGCAAGAGCGACGCCTAAAAAGCAAGCCGCGCGCTGGAGAAGACACCTGGTGGGCGCCGTTGGAGTGGTTGCCGCCTCTCGACACACTGGAACGGATCGCGCATACGACGTTGCTGGTCGGCTTTCCCTGCATGACAGTCGGCTTGCTGATCGGCTCCCTGCTGGCGCAGGAAACATCGCTGGGAGCGGCTTATTTTCGCGACCCAAAGGTGATTGCCTCCTTTGTCATGTGGGCGGTTTACTGCCTGTTGCTGCTGATAAGGCGCTCGGCCGGACTGCGCGGACGCAGGGCTGCGTATCTATCGAGTGCGGTCTTTGTAGTGATGCTGGCGGTGTGGGCGGCCAACGTCGTGAGCCAGGTTCACAGGTACGGTGCGCAATGACTCTGGCGCTGATTGGCGTAAATCACAAGACGGCTCCGATTGAGCTGCGGGAGCGGATCGCGATTGCGCGGGGAGATCTGGGCGAGGCGACGCGGGCGCTGGCCTCGGCGCCAGGGGTGACGGAGTGCATGATCGTCTCCACCTGCAACCGTGTGGAGATGCTGGCCTCGGTTGATTCGCCGGATGCTGATCTGGCCGCGTTTCTGCACCGGCATTTTGCGCTCGACCCGGCGTTGCTGGCCCCCCATGTCTACGAACATCGCGACCGCGATGCGGTGCGGCATCTCTTCCGCGTGGCTGCCAGCCTGGACTCGATGGTGGTGGGCGAATCGCAGATTCTGGGCCAGCTCAAAGAGGCCTTTGCCGTGGCGCGGGAGAGCGGGACGGTGGCCGGGCAGCTCGAGCATCTTCTGCAAGCGGCTTTTGCCGCGGCGAAAAAAGTCCGGTCAGAGACGGAGATTGGCTCGCATTCGGTCTCCATTGCCTCTGTGGCGGTTGATCTGGCCAAGCGTATCTTTGGATCGCTGAATGGGCGGACGGTCTTTCTGGTTGGCGCGGGCAAGATGAGCGAGCTGGCCGCGCGGCATCTGGTGGCGCAGGGGGCGGGCGCAATTCTGGTCACTAACCGCACCCAAGAACGCGCGCGGCGGATGGCAGAGAACTTTCAGGGGCAGGTGATTCCCCGCGTGGTGCCGTTCGATCAGATTCATGAGGCGGCAAGCCAAGCGGACATCGTGATTACCTCGACCGGCGCGCCACATCCGATCTTCAGCAAGGCCGATGGACAAGCCTTCTTGCATAAACGGCGCAACCGGCCGATGTTCTTCATCGATATTGCAGTGCCGCGCGATGTGGACCCGGCAATGGGCAAGCTGGAAGGCATCTTTGTATACGATATAGACGACTTGCAGGCCGTGGCGGCTTCGCACCTGGCGCAGCGTAGCCGCGAGGCGCAGGATGCCGAGACGCTGATCGCCGGCGAGGTGGAGCGCTTCCATCAGCGGCAGCGAGCGGTGAATGCGGCTCCGGCGATTGTGGCGCTACAACGGCAAGCGGAAGAGATTCGGCAAGCGGAGCTGCGGCGGGTACAGGCACGGCTGGGGACGCTGAGCGCCGAACAGGTTGCCGCGGTCGAGGCTCTGACGCGCGGTTTGGTGAATAAATTTCTTCACCCGCCGATGCAGGCTTTGAAGCAGGCCGCGCGGACGGAAGATCAGATCAAGCTGGACGCGCTCTGCGAAACCTGGGCGCTGCCGACAGGGACGGAACCTGAACCAGGCGCGGGCATCGAATCAATGGAAGACCGGAACACGGGAGCATCTGCGCAGACGAAAGAGAAAAAGCCAGAGCTAAAAGCTACAGGCGCGACAGTGGGGGGACGATGAATCTACGCATAGGAAGCCGGGGCTCGCAACTGGCGCTGTGGCAGTCCAATCACATTGCAGCGCTGCTGCGCGGGCAGGGGCACACTGTCGAGATTGAGATCATCAAGACGACCGGCGACCGGCTGCAAGAGGTAACGTTTGCGCAGGTTGGCTCCAAGGGCATGTTTACTAAGGAGATTGAAGAGGCGCTGGCGGATGGACACGTAGATTTAGCGGTACATTCCCTGAAAGATTTGCCGACCGAGCTGGCGGAACTTTTTGTTCTGGCGGCGACGCCACCGCGAGTTGATCCGCGCGACGCGTTTGTTTCGGTTCACTACCCCAATCTGGCTGCCTTGCCGCCAGGGGCGCGCGTGGGAACCAGCAGCCAACGGCGGCGGGCGCAGTTGAAGGCGCTGCGGCCCGATCTGCATCCTGTGGAGTTTCGCGGTAACGTGGACACGCGTCTACGTAAGCTCGGCGAGGGCCAAGTGCAGGCGATTCTGCTGGCCTCAGCTGGGTTGGACCGGCTGGAGAAGACCGAGTGGGTGCGCGAAAGGCTGGAGCCAAAGGATTTTTGTCCTGCCGCCGGGCAGGGATCTTTGGGGATTGAGACGCGGAACGGAGATGAAGCGACGATTGCCGCCCTAGCGTTTCTCGATGACACCGCAACTCGCTTTGCCGTGACCGCCGAGCGGGCGGCGCTGGCCGCGCTGGGTGGCGGCTGCCAGGTGCCGATTGGGATCCATTGCCGTCCTTTGGCAGGGGACTACGAAAGTAAAAACGAGATCTTTGCCGTGGTTGCCGCGCCAGAGACGGGCGAGGCAGTGCGTGTGCATTTGACCCAGGCAGGCTGCACAGCAGAGGAATTGGGCCGGCGGGCGGTTGAGAAACTGCTGGAATGCGGGGCGGGGGCGCTGCTGGCGGCGAATGCCGGAGCAGGTCATTGAGTTCGCTGTCCCTGACCGGCCGGCGCATTCTGGTCACCCGCGCCGCGCATCAGGCAAGCAAGCTCAGCGAGGGATTGCGTGAGCTGGGGGCGACTCCGGTGGAGGTTCCGGTTCTGGAGATTCAGCCGCCAGAGAGCTTCACACTGCTGGACGCCGCCATTCGCCAGCTCCACAGCTACGACTGGTTGATTTTCACCAGCGCCAATACAGTTCGCGCCCTGGCTGCACGGGCCGAGGCTTTGGAGATTCCCGTACAGCAGCCGTTTTCTCTGAAGGTTGCCGCTGTTGGAGAGGCGACTGCCAATGCAGCGATGCAGAAAGGGTTTCTGGTTGCACATGTGCCGGAGACATATGTTGCCGAAAGCCTGCTAGAAGAGCTGAAGGGGCAGGTCAGCGGGAAGCGCATCCTGCTGGCTCGGGCGGCCATTGCGCGGGATTTGATTCCCGAGGCTTTGCTCGCTGCCGGAGCTGTAGTTGATGTTGTTGACGCCTATAGAAATGTGCTTCCGGAAGCAGCCGTCGCGCAACTTCAGCAGGCGATAACCGCCGGAATCGATGCAGCGACCTTTACCAGTTCATCGAGCGTGACTCATCTGGAAGAGGCGGCTCGGCGGGCGGCGATTCCCTTCCCGTTTACTGACGTTCGCGCGATTTCGATTGGTCCCATTACCAGCCAGACATTGCGTAATGCAGGCTGGGAGCCGGCGGCAGAGGCCAACCCATCGGACATTCCGGGGTTGATCGCGGCGCTCACAGCATTGATGAAGAGCAACGGCTGACCGGTTCTGGTTTCCGCTACGAATTACTTCGTTGACTTGCCCTGGCGCTCTTGCGCTTGAATCTGCTTTGCGGTTTGCTCTACTTCACGGAAGACGCGCAGCAGATTGCCGCCGAGAATCTTGCGGCAGTCTTCTGCGGTATAGCCGCGGGCCATCAAAGCCTCGGTGATCTTGGGCAGGTCCGCAGCCGAGTCCATCCCCTCCGGCAATTGCCCAAAGACGCCGTCAAAATCAGAGCCAAGTCCGACGTGGTCTACACCCGCGACCTTGGCGATGTGATCGATGTGGTCGATAAGCATGGAGAGCGGCGGACGCGGAATCCGGTCGTAGATCTGACGATTGAGCTTTTCGATCTCCTGAAAAGGAGCTTCTTTGCCTTCGGCTTTGTATTTGGCCAGTAGCGCGGCAACGGCCTTGTCCGCCTCGGGCTGCGCGGCTTTCAGCGCGTCCCAGTAAGCCTGCGATATAAAGCCGGAGAAGAAGTTGACCTGAACAACGCCGCCCTTTGAATTAGGTCCGCCGGATTTGGCCACGGCGCGCAGCATATCGTCGGTCATATTGCGCGGAGCGTTGCACAAGGCGCGCGCGCCGGAGTGCGAAGCGATGACCGGGGCGCGCGAGACAGCAACTGCGCGATAGAAAGTGCTGTCGGCGACGTGCGAAATATCCACCATCATTCCTAGCCGGTTCATCTCATGCACAACATCCACGCCGAAGTCGGTCAAGCCGTCTTTGGTGTGCGGGACGGTGCTGTCGTTGATGTCCCCGGAGCTGTCGGCCCAGTTGTTGGAGTTAGACCAGGTGAGGGTCATGTAGCGGACGCCGAGAGCATAGTACTGGCGCAGTAGCGGAATCGAGTCCTCGATGGAGTGGCCGCCTTCAATGCCCATCAGCGCGGCGAATTTGTGGCTGCGATGCGCCCACTCGATGCCTGCGGGTGTGGCGACGAACTCAATCTCTGTGGGATGTTTTGCAACCTGCTGCTTGACCGAATCAATCAGCTCCAGCGTGCGGTGCGCGTATTGACCTTTGAACTGCACCGGCTCGACCCAGATGGAAAAGAACTCCGCACCCAGATTGCCCTTGTGGATGGAGTCCAGATTCAGGTTGCCGCCGTTGAGCGGGTCGGAAAGATCGAAATGCTCGTCGAGAAAACGTTGCGGTGTGTCGGCGTGGGTATCGATCACCAGAGCGGAACGGTGAACAGCGGAGACGGAAACA
>Ga0181519_10003133_pt1 | contig 13675 bp, 12 predicted proteins | sample PEATcosm2014_Bin_26_FD_121102 | JGI IMG/M metagenome (GOLD analysis project Ga0181519, IMG submission 121102) | Peatland microbial communities from MTU Mesocosm Facility, Houghton, MI, USA - PEATcosm2014_Bin02_10_metaG | ecosystem: Environmental > Terrestrial > Soil > Wetlands > Peat | place...
CGATAGCCGCTCAGATCAAAGAAACCGCGGTCGGCCTGGCCGCGCAGATAAACCGACGAAATGACGTCTTGCAGGTAGTACTGTGACGTATCGACGGTCCTGATCTTGTAGTCGTTGAGATAGAACGGGTCGGACATCGCGGTGACGTCCCATCCCCACTTCCATTTGTCGTTGAGATAGAACTCGCCCTTGGATTCCAACGAACCGCGCCAGCGACGGTCGCCGGAACCGTATGGGTAAGACGGGAACAGGCCGGCGTCCTGCTGGTCGATGCCAGTGACGCGGATGTTGTATTGTCCGGTCTCGAGCCGCTGGCGCCATTCGGCGTCGAAGAACGGGCCCTGCGAAGAGAAATAGGCGGGATTCAGGGTCAGATCGTAACTGGGCGCGAGATCGAGAAAATACGGCACGCTGAAGCCGGTGCCGAGATAACTGCTGTGGGTGAAAGTTGGGGCGAGCAGGCCGCTCTGGCGCGTCACGGTCGGATCGGGCGCGGAGAAATAGGGGACGTAGGCGATCGGCACGCCGGCGACTTCGAGCCACGCATCCTCGTAGTAGACGACGTGCGTCTGCTGGTTCTCGATGATCTTCGCCGCCCGGACCTGCCACAGCGGCGGCCGCTCGGGATGCAACTTGCAGGGTTCGCAGGCGGTGTAGACGCCACTGTTGAACACGGTCACTGCGCCCGCCGAGCGCTCGACGCGCGGCGAGGTGAAGCGGCTGCGGTCGAGGCTGACCGACTCGACCCCTTCGGCGAAGCCGGCGGCGAAATCGTCGGTGAGGTCGAACCGCTTCGCGTAGGTGATGTTGCCTTTTTCGTCGGTCAGCTTGGCGCGGCCCTCGGCGTATAGGCGTTTCGTGGTGCGATTGTAGACGACGCGATCCGCCTGAAGAACGCGGTGTTTGTAATAGAGCTCGACGCCGCCGACGGCGGAGACCGTGTTGTGATCTTTGTCGTAGACGAGCTCATTGGCTTCAACCACGAGCTTGTCGGGGTTGCGCGCCGCCGCCCCCTGAGTCGCCGCCGATTGGGCCAGCGCCGACCCGGCGACGAAGATGAGGGCGAGCCCCAGCGCCAGACGCGCCAGCGCGCCGCCGAAGCGGCGTCCGCCGGCGTCGGGCGAGCTGACGGAGCGGCCCATCAACCGTCCTCCTGGTGCAAAAGCACGTAGACCCCAAACAAGCAGCCGACAACGGCCGGCGACCACCCGGCGACGGTCGCGCTGAAGAAGCCCGCCGCGCCCAAATCGTTGACCAATTTCGTCGCAACATAAAGCACGAAGCCGGCCGCAACGCCACCGGAAACCATCTTTTGCACGCCGCCCATTCGGAAAAATCTTAATGAAAAGCAAGCGGCGACAAGGACCATCGCCGCCAGCATCAGCGGCAGAGCAAGAAGCTCCTGATATCTAAGGTCATACACCGCTGGATCAAGGCCGGCGCGGCGCATCTGTTCCGCCAGTTCAGGGAGAGCCCAGAACGAAACGGTTTCGGGTGCGGCGAAGGCCTGGGAGATGTCGGATTGGCTGAGCGTGGTGGCGAGTAGATAGACGCCCGTCGACAGCGTATCGAAGCCGGGCGTGACCACCTCGGCGTCGCCCAGGCGCCAATAACCGTCTTCCAGCGTCGCGGTGTCGGCGTCGATGCGCTCGACGAAGGCGCCGTCGGATCCAAAACTGAACACCTGGACGTGGACGAGGGCGCCTGCCGCAGCGTCGCGTCCGTCGGCGTGCAGGACTGATTCGCCGTCGACGCTCTTCTGGCGGATCCAGATCCCGGCGGTCGAGCTCTCCTGGGCGCCGAACAGCTTGGCCTCGATTCGGTCGGCTTGGCGCTTCATTGCCGTCGACGCGGGATTGTACAACGAACTGACGCAGATCCCGATCGCCGCCGCAACGAAGACGGGCGGCGCGAGGAACTGCCATACCGACACGCCTGCGGACCGCGCCACCACGAGCTCAAGCTTGCGCGACAGGTTGAGGAACGAGATCATCGCTCCAAACAGCACCGCGAAGGGCAGCGCCTGTTCGGCGACGATCGGAGTGTGCAACAGCGACAGCCAGGCCATCAGCGGCGCAACCGCTCCGGGCGTGTCGCCAGCGCGGCGCAGCATTTCCACGACGTCGATCGCGTAAATCAGCGCGAACACGCCGGCGAAGACGGCGGCGATCGTTTTGAAGAAGCGTCGGGCGAAATAGCGCCCGAGCGTGCCGGCGATCATGTTCGCCTCGCTGCGAATCGCCGCCGGGCGCCGACGAGCGCCCGCTTCACCGGTCCGCGGTAAATTGAATCGAGGCAGAGGGCGCTGGCGCCGATCGGCAGCGCCCACGCGAAAATCGCCGCGCGCGGTTCGCTCACGACGAGCGAGGTTACGGCGACGCCCAGCATCCGCAGGGCGACGAAAATCAGCACTGCGGCGGCAATCGCGACGCCGCGGCCCTGGCGGGTCGTTCGCGCTTCGCCGAGCGCGGCGAAGCCGATCAGTCCGCCGGCGAAGGCGTAAAGCGGGCTGGAGAAGCGATCGGTCAACTCGCCGCGCAATCGTCCCGCCAGCTTGCGCGCCTGCTCGTCATTCGTCTCATAGGTCAGCAGCTCCGCGGTCGAGCGTTCGCGCGGTCGCTTGACGATGTCGCCCTTGCGCATGAACTGCGACAGATCGATCGCATAGTCGTCGAAAGTGACGATCGCCGAATCGCCGGAACGCTCGGGGCGCTGGTAGGTCCCTTTGGACAGCACGAGATAGGTTTCATCGTCCCGCGTGACCGTCTTGCCGACTTCGGCAATGTAGGTGGTGACGTGGGCGGGATCGCGCCGGTCCTGCATGAACACGCCGTGCAGCGAGCCGTCCTGACCGCGATCGCGGAAGTGGAAGATGAAACCCGGAGTCAGCTCGTTGAAGGCGCCCGGCTGGGCGAAATTGGCGATGAAATCGGCGCGAATGAGCGCCGACAGCGTCTCTATCGCGCTGAAGCTCCACGGCATCACCTCGACGTAGAGCGCCGCCACCAGCACGAACACCATCGCAAAAAGGATGAGGAACGGCCGCAGCAGGCGCGCAGGCGAAATCCCCGCGGCGCTCATCACCACCAGCTCGCTGTCGCCATTGAGCTTGTTCAGACAATAGAGGACGCCGGCGAACAGCGCGACCGGCGCGATGATCGCCACCAGCGACGGCGTCGTCAGTCCGGTGATGCTGAGAAAGACGAGGAGCGACTGCCCCTTGTTGGTGAGCAGATCGACCTGCCGCAGCGCCTGGGTGACCCAGACGATGCCAGTCAACGCCGTCAACCCCGCCAGAAACGCGTAGGCGGCGGTGCGGAAAACGTATCGTTCGACTCGCAGCATCCAGCCATCGAATTCCGTCGACCGATCGGCGAATGTCGCGGCTCGGCCGTTCGTTCGGCAGCGCTACCGCGGCGCGCCCCGTCTGGCAAGGCGCGGGGGCCGGCGGCGGCGAGCGGCCGGCGCGGCCTTGTTGACGGCGGCGCGAAACCCCACGATGAGTCCCTTCGGCCCAGCCGCCGAATGCGAGGAGCAGCATGTCCGAATTCGTCAAGATCGCCTTTGGCGCGCTCGCCGCGCCTAAGAGCGGAACCTACGTGGTCTTCGTCGGCGCCGATCTCAAGCCCTCGCCGAAGGTTGCGGCGTTGATCGGCGCGGCGGGGGCGCGCCTCGATCCGGCGGCCAAGGCGGTCCGCTTTCGCGGCAAAGCCTCGACGGCGATCGACCTCGTCGAAGCGCCGGGGCTGGACGGCGTGCGGCTTCTGGTCGTCGGCGTCGCGCCGGGCAAGGACGCCAAGCCGATCGATTTCGTCAATCTCGGCGGCTACGTATTCGGCAAGCTCGGGGCGGCGAAAAAGACCGCTGTCGCGTTCGTGGCCCCCGAGGGCGAGTGGGAGCCCGGTCAGGCGGCCGATTTCGCCCTGGGCCTGCGGCTGCGCGCCTACCGCTTCGACCGCTACAAGACCAAGAAGGACGACGGTGACGAAGTCGACGACTCGGCCTCGGCGGTGACGATAGAATGCGACTCGGCCGCCGCCGTGCGCGCCGCCGCCGCCCCGCGGATGGCGGCCGCCGAGGGCGTCGAACTCGCTCGCACCCTGGTCAACGAGCCGCCCAACGTCCTCTATCCCGAATCTTTCGCCGAGCGCGCGGCGGGGCTGAAAGCGCATGGCGTCGAAGTCGAGATTCTCGACGAGAAGACGATGGGCAAGCTCGGCATGAACGCGCTGCTCGGCGTTGGCCAGGGCTCGAAACGCGGCAGCCGTCTCGTCATCATGCGCTGGCGCGGCGCGCACGCGCGAAGGGCAAGACCGGTCGCCTTCGTCGGCAAGGGCGTCTGTTTCGATTCGGGGGGCATCTCGATCAAGCCCGCCGCCGGGATGGAGGATATGAAAGGCGACATGGCCGGCGCCGCCTGCGTCGTCGGGCTGATGCGGGCGCTCTCTGCGCGCAAGGCCAAGATCGACGCGGTCGGCGTAATTGGCCTGGTCGAGAACATGCCGGGCGGCGGCGCTATCCGGCCGGGTGACATTTTGACCTCGATGTCCGGCCAGACGATCGAGATCATCAACACCGACGCGGAGGGGCGTCTGGTGCTCGCCGATGCGCTGACTTACGCGCGCGAGAAGTTCAAGCCGCGCTTCATGATCGATCTCGCGACTCTGACCGGGGCGATCCTGGTTGCGCTCGGCCAGGAACACGCCGGGCTGTTCTCCAACGACGACGAGCTGGCCGCTCGCCTCAACGCCGCCGGCGCCGCGACCGGCGAGTCGGTCTGGCGCATGCCGCTCGGGTCGGCCTATGACAAGCTGATCGATTCCAAATTCGCCGACATCAAGAACACCGGCGGCCGCAACGCGGGCTCGATCACCGCCGCGCAATTCCTCAAGCGCTTCGTCGGCGACACGCCCTGGGCGCATCTCGACATCGCCGGCACCGGGATGAATTCGCCGGCGAGCGACATCAATCACTCGTGGGGTTCGGGTTGGGGCGTCAGGCTGCTGGATCGACTCGTCGCGGAGTATTACGAGAACTGAGGATCACGGAGGCGGAGCGATGCGGGCGAGATTGGCAAGCGCGTTGATCGCGGTTGGGCTTGCTCTCCTCTCGACGCCGGCCGGCGCGGCGGAGATCAACTGTGACGCGTTCATCGACAAGCTGCGCGCCGCCGCCAGTGACGTCGGCGTCGATTTCAGCCATGCGCTGGTGGTGTCGCGAGCGCGCAGCGACGTCGACGTCTTCGACATCACCACCAAGTCCGAGGTCGATGGCGACATGAGCTGCCGTTCCGGGCGGCTGTTGCGTTTCGAGGCGCGAATGTCCGAACCGGCGAACAGCCGTTCGGACAGCCAGTTCGAGGCGTTCCAGGCGGCGGCGCTGCGTGCGGCGATCGGCTGGGAAACGGGCAAGGCGCGAGCCACGGTGCGCGAGATGGCTTCCGAGGCGCGCGAATATCTGAAAGCGTCACGCGAACGCGGCGACATCTACATCGCGGGCAAGACCGAAGCGCACGAGCCCGGCGCCGTCAGCCTCGGTCTGATCGTCACCGACACGGACACCGCCTTCATCATCATCGGCGCAGAACAAGAATAGGAGAGGGCAGGTGAGCGAGTTTCGATTTCTCCACCTCGAGCGGCGGCGAATCGACCAGGCCTTGCCCGACATTCTCGAGGATGCGCTGGCCGCCGGTTGGCGGGTCGTCATTCAGGCGGCGTCGGAGGAACGGGTCGAGGCGCTCAATGAGCGGTTGTGGACCTACGCCGACGAAAGCTTCTTGCCGCACGGTTCGGCGCGCGACGGCGAGGCGCGCGCTCAGCCAATTTACTTGACCGCTGGCGACGACAATCCCAACGGCGCGCGGCTGCGGGTGCTGCTCTCCGGCGTTCCCGCCGCCGCTTTCGTCGAAGCGGGCTACGAGCGCGTCGCGCTGCTGTTTGACGGGCGCGACGAGGAAGCGGTCGCCGAGGCGCGGCGGGAATGGACCGAGGTCAAGGCCGCCGGCGCCGCCCCGACCTATTGGCGCGAAGGCGAGGACGGAGGCTGGGCGCGCGCGCGATAGGGAGCGCGGGCGAGACGGCGCAAAAGTTGCGCTTTGGCGGGCGCGTCGACCCAAGCGCGACGCGCGATCGGCGGGGTTCGATGCACTTCTCGGTTCGCCACCAGACTTTCTATCGCTACTCCGCGCCGGTTCGACTTGCCGAACACGTCTTGCGATTCAATCCGCGGCCGGAGGCGGGCCGGCTGCTGACGCGGACGCTGGCGATCGATCCGACGCCGGTCAAGCGCGAGGATGCGTTCGATTCCTTCGGCAATCTCGTCACCCGCGTTGCGTTCGACGGACTTTCGGACCGCTTCGCCGTTGACAGCCGCTTCACGCTGGAAGTCGCCAGCTCGACGGCGGCGAGCGCCGCGGCTCTTCCGCTCCCGCCTTGGCCAGTCGACGCCGACGGGCCGAACGCGGTTTATTGCGAATCCGGCGACGTCGACGACAGCGTGCGCGGCTTCGCGGCGGGAATCGCGTCGGAATGCGGCGGCGACGCGCTGGCGTTTCTCGATCGCCTCAACGAAACGCTGTTCGCTCGCATTCGACACGACATCCGCCCCGAGGGCGCGGCTCGACCGGCCGCGGCGACGCTGGCGCTCGGCCACGGCGCTTGCCGCGACGTGACCGACCTGTTCCTCGCCGCCTGCCGCAGCCTCGGCGCGCCCGCCCGGTTCGTCAGCGGCTACTAGGCGAAAGCGGATACGCCCGACGGTCGCCGCCACCTTCACGCTTGGCCGGAAGCGTTCGCGCCCGGTCTCGGTTGGCTCGCCTACGATCCGACCCACGGAATCAGGGCGACCGACGGCCATGTCGGCCTTTGCGCCGCGCCCGGCAAGTCCGCGACGATGCCGGTCGAAGGGGGCTTCTTTGGCGCAGCGGCGACTTCGACGCTCGAATACCAGGTCGAGATCGAAACCGAGCCGGCGCGACCGCTGACAAAACCGGAGCGACGCTGGTAGGCGCAAAGGTCCGTTCAGCCTCAGCTAAGCGGCTTGCCGCTCGAGTGACGCTCCGCGCGGAGGAGTTTCGGGGGACGACATGAAATTGCGCATTCTTTCCGGCGTGACGACCGCGCGCCGCCATCAGCGTTTGGCGCACCGCGACAGCGCGGGTCCGCTACGATCGTTCGTTGGCGATGAACTGGCGGAAGCGCTCCGACTTGGAATTGCTGAACAGCTCCGCTGGCGGCCCTTCGTCCTCGACCAGGCCCTGGTGCAGGAAAATGATGCGGTCGGAGACGTCGCGAGCGAAGCCCATTTCATGGGTGACGATCAGCATGGTGCGCCCCTCGTCGGCGAGCGAGCGCATCACTCGAAGGACTTCGCCGACGAGCTCGGGGTCGAGCGCCGACGTCGGCTCGTCGAACAGCATGACCTTCGGCCGCATCGCCAGCGCGCGCGCGATTGCGGCGCGCTGCTGCTGACCGCCGGAGAGGTGGGTGGGATAGAAGTTCGCCTTGTCGCCGATGCCGACCTTGTCGAGCAGCGCGCGCGCTTCCTCCACGCATTCGGCGCGCGGCCGCTTCTGCACATGGATCGGCGCCTCGATCAGGTTCTCGAGGATCGTCATGTGCGACCACAGGTTGAAGTTCTGGAACACCATGCCGAGCTCGGAGCGGATGCGGTCGACCTGACGCCGGTCGGCGGGCAAGGCGCGGCCGTCGCGCGTCTTGCGCATCAGGATCGTCTCGCCCGCCACCGTCACGACGCCTTCGTCGGGCGTTTCGAGCAAGTTGATGCAGCGCAGCAGCGTGCTCTTGCCGGAACCAGAGGAGCCGAGGATGGAGATCACGTCGCCTTCGCGCGCCAACAGCGACACGCCCTTGAGCACTTCGAGCGAGCCGAAGCGCTTGTGCAGGCCCGAGACGGTCAGCGCGTAGCTTTCGCTTTCAGGCATTCCGGTTCCCTCAGACGGATCGCGCGCGCAGGTGCGGGGAGAGCCATTGTTCGATGAATATGAAGGCGCGAGCGATCAGGTAGTTGACGACAAAATAGATCGCTCCGGCGATCAGCAGCGGCGTGTAGGTGACGAGCGTGTCGTTGCGGATCTTGAGCGCGACGCTCATGACGTCCCACAATGTCACCAGCGAGACCAGCGCCGTCGCTTTGACCATTGAGATCACTTCGGTCGAATAGGCGGGCAGCGCCTGACGCAAGGCGATCGGAAAGATCACCCGGCGGAACAACAGGAAGCCCGACATGCCGCAGGCGCGCGCCGCCTCGACCTGACCGTGTGGCACGCCGGCGAGCGCGCCGCGGAAGATCTCACTCTGATAGGCGGCCGTGCAGAGCGCACAAGACAGGGTCGCGCAGTTGAAGGCGTCGCGCAGGAACGGCCAGAAGATGCTCGCCCGCACCACCGGGAATGACGAGAGGCCATAATAGACGACGAACAGCTGCACCAACAGCGGCGCCCCGCGGAAGACAAAGATGTAGGCGCGCGCGATCCATTCGATCGGCTTGACGCCGCTGCCGCGCATCCAGGTGACGCCGGCGGCGATGAAGGCGCCGAAGAAGACGGACAACGCCCACACCGACAGCGTCACCTGCAGCGCGGCGATCAGGCGCAGGAATGTGGTCCAGATGAAGGCCAGGTCCATGGTCAGTGCGCTTCGCGCCGCATGCCGCGCGTCGCGCGCGCTTCGGCGAATTCAAACACGCGGTCGGAGATCGACGTGATCGCGAGATAGAGCGCGCCGCCGGCGACGTAGAAAGTGAAGGGCTGGTGGGTCGAGCCGGCGGCGATCTGGCTCGTGCGCATCAATTCGGACAGGCCGGTCACCGAGATCAACGACGAATCCTTCAGCGCCACCTGCCACAGGTTGCCGAGTCCGGGGAGGGCGAAGCGCAGCACCTGCGGTCCGATGATGCGGCGAAACGACAGCCAGCGGCTCATGCCGACGGCCCGCGCCGCCTCCAGCTCGCCCTTGGCGATGGCGAGAAAAGCGCCGCGGAAGACCTCGGCTTGGTAGGACCCGGAAATGACGCCGACGGCGAGCGCGCCCGCCGCGAAGCCGGGCACGCCGAGAAACCCTTGGCCGTCGAGAAGATGGTAGAGGCCGGTCAGGGCCGCCGAACTGCCGAAATAGACGAAGTAGACGACAAGAAGCTCCGGCAGCCCGCGAAAGATCGCCGCATAGCCTTCGCCAAACGCGGCGGCGATGCGGACGCCGGAAAGCTTAGACCAGGCGACGAGCGAGCCGAGGGCCGCCCCGATCGCGAGACCCGCGATCGAGACGAACACAGTCATGACGGCGCCGTACAGAAGCGCCGGGCCCCAGCCGCGTTCGCCAAAGCCAAGCGCCGTCATCCAGGTCACGGGCCGCTTACGTCCCTATCAAGGCGTCGTGTCGATCTTGAACCACTTCAAAGAATACTTCTTGATTGAGCCGTCGGCAAAGGCCGCCTTGATCGCCTTGTCGAACTTCGCGGTGAGGTCGGCGTCGGCCTTGCGGAGGCCCATGCCGACGCCGATGCCGAAGTCGCCGCCAGTCAGCATCGGGCCGAACTCGGTGAAGTCCTTCGCGTCGTCCTTGCCGAGCATCGCTACGATCTCGGTCTGGTCGTCGAGCACCGCGTCGATGCGCCCCGCCTTCAAGTCGAGATCGCGCTCGTCAGTCTTCTCGTATTCCTTGATCGTCGCGACGTCCTTGAGGTGGTTGCCGGCGAAAGTGGCGTGGGTGGTCGAGACCTGCACGCCGAGCGTCTTGCCCTTCAGCGCTTCCCTCAGCGCCTTGAGCGTGTCGGCGCCGGCGGCCTTGTCCTTGTCGAAGTTGATCAGTTTGCCGGCGCCGGCGAGCTTGGCGAGTGGGCTCGATTTGGCGGTGGCGAGGGCGGCCGGGACGTCGGCGTAGGGGAGCGAGAAGTCGATCTGCTTCTTGCGCTCGTCGGTGATCGACATGCCGTCCATGATGACGTCGAACTTGCCAGCCTGCAGGCCAGGGATCATGCCGTCCCAATCCTGGGCGATGATCTTGCACTCGACTTTCATCCGGGCGCAGACGTCCATCGCGACGTCTGGTTCAAAACCGACGATCTTGCCGCTCGGATCGGTCAGGTTGTAGGGCTCGTAGGCGCCCTCCATGCCGATGACGACCGTCTTCCAGTCCTTGGCGCTCGCCGCGCCGGCGAGAACGAGGAGAGAGCACGTCAACGCCGCGCCCAATACGCTTCCACGAGTCATAGCTACCCCTCCATCCGCGAAAGCCGGCGTTCGCGCCGACCTTAAATCAAACTAATAGAGGGCGTGAGACGATTGTAAATCACGAATTGGCGGATCATGTCGGACCGGGCCGACCTGGGACATTGTGACGCGGGCCGGTAACCCATTGAAGGGAGCCGCCGATCGGCGAAGTTCAGGCGCGCTGACGGCCGCGCAGGCGAGCGCCTGTCAGCCCGCCGCCTCGACCTGCGAGGCCAAGTCGAGCCAAATTTCCTCGGCGGCGGTCAGCGCGCGTTCGAGTTCGCCCCGCTTCGCGGCGAGGTCGGCGATCTTGGCCGCCTCGCCTGTGGAACCCGCGACGGCCAACGCTTCGTCGACCCTCCGCAGCAGGTCCTCGAACCGGCGCATCTTCTCTTCGACGGCCGCGATCTCCTTGCGCAACGGCGCGAGGTCGCGGCGCGGGCGCGCTGGCTCGCGGCCGGGAGCGGACTTCGCCGCCGTTTCGCGGCGGCCGCTGTCTGGCGCGCGCTGGGCGAGCACCAGGCGGCTGTAATCGGCGACGTCGCCGTCGAAGATCTTGACGGCTCCGTCGGCGACCAGCCACAGCCGATCGACGCAGGCCTCCAGCAGGCGCCGGTCGTGCGAGACGATGACGCAGGCGCCTTCATACTCGTTGATCGCCTCGATCAGCTCGCCGCGGCTGTCAATGTCCAGATGATTGGTCGGCTCGTCGAGGATCAGCAATTGCGGGCCGTCAAAAGCGGCCAGGCCCATCAGCAGCCGCGCCTTCTCGCCGCCGGAAAGGGCGGCGATTTTTGTGTCGGCGCGGTCGCCGGGAAAGCCGATCTGCGCCGCGCGGCCGCGGATCTTGGCTTCCGCCGCGCCATGCATGCGCTCCGCGACCGCGCCATAGGGGGTCGAGTCGAGGTCGAGCTCGTCGACCTGATGCTGGGCGAAGAAGCCGACGTCGAGCTTGTTGGCGCGCACGAGCTTCCCGGCCATCGGCGCCAATCGTCCGGCGAGCAGCTTGGCGAAGGTCGATTTGCCGTTGCCGTTGGCGCCGAGCAGCCCGACGCGGTCGTCGTCGGCGAGCGTCAGGCTGAGCTTCGACAATACGATCCTGTCGTCATAGCCGACGCCGACCCGTTCCATCGCGACGATCGGCGGACTGAGCTTCTTGGCGATCGGCGGCCAGCGGAACGGCGCGACGGTTTCGTCGACCGACGCGGCGATTGGCTCCATCTTAGCCAGCATTTTCAAACGCGACTGCGCCTGGGTCGCCTTGGTCGCCGAAGCCCGGAAGCGGTCGACGAAACTCTGCAAATGCTTGCGGCGCTCCTCCTGCTTCTTGAGCGCTTTGGCCTGCAGCGCTTGGCTCTCGCGCCGCTGGCGCTCGAAGCTCGTGTAGCCGCCGCTCCATAGGCTGAGCTTGCCGCGCTCGAGCAGCACGATGTGGTCGACGACGTCGTCGAGCAGGTCCCGGTCGTGGCTGATGACGAGCGTCGTCGCCGGGCAGGTCTTGAGATAGTCGGCGAGCCACAGCGTTCCCTCCAGGTCGAGGTAATTGGTCGGCTCGTCGAGCAACAGCAGGTCCGGGGCGGAGAACAGCACTGCGGCGAGGGCGACGCGCATGCGCCAGCCGCCGGAGAATTCGGACAGCGGCCGCCCCTGCGCCCGCTCGTCGAAGCCGAGGCCGGCGAGGATGCGCGCGGCGCGCGCCGGCGCTGCATGCGCGTTAATGTCGACCAGCCGGGTCTGGATTTCGGCGATGCGCAGCGGGTCGTCGGCGCGTTCGGCCTCTTCGAGCAGGGCGCGACGTTCGGCGTCGGCGTCGAGCACGAAGTCGACCAGCGCCTGCGCCCCCCCCGGCGCCTCCTGCTCGACCCGGCCGATGCGGGCGCGGCGGGGCAGGCCGATCGCGCCGCTCTCGGGGCTCAGCTCGCCGCAGATCAGCCGAAACAGCGTGGTTTTGCCGGCGCCGTTGCGGCCGATCAGGCCGACGTGCGCGCCGGTCGGCAACGCCACGCTCGCCCCGTCGATCAGCAGGCGTTCGCCGAGCCGATAGGTGAGCTCGTTGAGATGCAGCATGGACGGCTTTTCCCCTGCGCCGCCATCGCTGGCAAGGGGCGGGTTGGCTCCGGACAGGACCGCCGGGCTCAGGCGGCGCGCATTGCTTTCGCCGCCGCGGCGGTTATATATGCCCCGCCTTTTCAACCCCTCGTTGAGGCGCCGCCTTGCGTCGCGCCCCGGAGTCCTAGCCTTTGTTCACGACGTCAGCCTTCGCCCAGGCAGCTGGGTCGGCCCCCGCGAGTTCGACCGACATGCTGATGCAGTTCGCGCCGTTCATCGCGATCTTCGCCATCATGTATTTCCTGATCCTGAGGCCGCAGCAGCGGCGCGCCAAGGATCAGAAGGCGCTGGTGCAGGGCGCGCGCCGCGGAGACACCGTCGTCACCAGCGGCGGTCTGATCGGCAAGGTCACCAAGTCCACCGACGAAAGCGAAGTGGAGCTCGAGATTGCGCCCAACGTTCGGGTGCGGCTCGCGCGCTCGGGCATCGCCGACGTGCGGGCGAAGGGCGAGCCGGTCAAAAGCGAATCGGCGAAAGATGCGCCGGCCAAGAAGGACGTCTGAACGTCTGACGCGCGCCGCCAGCGGCGCGGAGGAAACCTGATCCAATGTTTCGTCTCGCACCCTGGAAGGTCGCCTCGATCCTGGCGCTGGTGTTCTGCGCGGCGTTGCTCATCGTGCCGAGCTTCCTTCCGGAAAGCGCCGTCACGGCGATCGAAAGCCGTCTGCCGAGCTTCGTGCCGTTCCGCCCGATCGTCCTCGGCCTCGACCTGCAGGGCGGCGCGCATATCCTGATGGAGGTCGACAGCGCCTCGGTGATCAAGACCCAGGTCGACTCGCTGCGCGACGACGTGCGCGCCAAGATGCGCGAGGGCAAGATTTCGATCAGCGGCGGCATTTCCGAGCAACCGCGCGGGGTGGTGGTGCGGATCGCCGATTCCGCCGAGCGCGCTCGCGCGCTCGGCCTCTTGCGCTCGCTCGATTCGCGCGTCGGCGGCGCGCTGACCGGCGCGACCGGACACGTTCTCGACATTTCCGACAACGGCGACGGAGCAATCCAGCTTCAGCTCACCGAGGCGGCGACGACCGACAAGGTCCGCCACGCCGTTAGCCAGTCGATCGAGGTGCTCAACCGCCGCCTCAACGGCGCCGGCACCAAGGAGACCAACGTCCAGCAGCAGGGAGCCGACCGCATCCTGATCGAGGTGCCGGGCCTGCAGGACACCACCAAGGTCAAGGACCTGCTCGGCGCGACCGCCAAGCTCGAATTCCGCCTCGTCGCCGATCCGGGCGACCCGCCGAGCGAGAGCGAGGTCCTGCCGCAAGTGCAGGGCGGCACGATCGCGGTGCAGAAGCGGGTGATGGTGGCGGGCGAGGACCTCACCGACGCCCAGCCGAG
>Ga0181519_10003135_pt1 | contig 13671 bp, 10 predicted proteins | sample PEATcosm2014_Bin_26_FD_121102 | JGI IMG/M metagenome (GOLD analysis project Ga0181519, IMG submission 121102) | Peatland microbial communities from MTU Mesocosm Facility, Houghton, MI, USA - PEATcosm2014_Bin02_10_metaG | ecosystem: Environmental > Terrestrial > Soil > Wetlands > Peat | place...
CAGGCCTGGTTCAACGAGCCCGTCCGCACCACGCTGCAGGAAAGCCTGCAGGTCGCCCAGGGCTATCTGGAGGAGCACCGCAACAACATCCGCGCCGATGCGCTGGGCATGGCCAACGATCTGGTGCGGGCGACCGGCTTCCTCGGCCGCGACCCGAACGCATTCGCCCGCCTGCTGAGCCTGCAGACCACGCTGCGCGGGCTGACCGAGGCGGTGATCTTCGAGCCGGAGACCGGCCAGGTCATGGCCTCGGTGGGGCCGCCCGCCGAGCCGCCGCCGGACTGGGCGACCGAGATCGCCCGCAACGGCGAGGTCGCCGTGCTGGGCAGCGACGATTCCACCCGGGTGCGCGCGGTCGTGCGCATGGATCTGACCCCCGCGCTCATGCTGCTGATCGGCCGGCCGGTCGATCCGGCCATCCTCGACCACATGAAGCGCACCGAGGCGGCGGTGGCCGAGTACCAGCAGCTCGACCAGAACCGCTCCGGATTGCAGGTGACCTTCGCGCTGATTTTCGCCCTGATCGCCCTGTTGGTGCTGTGTGCCGCGGCGCTGATCGGGCTGGTGATCGCCAACCAGATCGCCCGACCCATCGGCCGGCTGATCACCGCCGCCGAGCGGGTGCGCGGCGGCGACCTGACCGTGCAGGTGCCGGAAGTGACGAGCGGCGACGAGGTGGCCGGGCTGTCGCGCGCCTTCAACCGGATGACCGGGCAACTGGCGGCGCAACGCACCGAGCTGATGGACGCCTACAGCCAGATCGACAGCCGCCGCCGCTTCACCGAGGCGGTGCTGTCCGGGGTTTCCGCGGGGGTGATCGGGCTCGACGCCGAGGGCCGCATCGAGCTGCCCAACCGCGCCGCCTCCGAGCTGCTGGGGTGCGATCTGCTGGCGGCGATCGGCCGCGACCTGGCCGAACTGGCGCCCGAGTTCGGCCCGCTGCTGGCCGAGGCGCGCGAGACGCCGGACCGGCCGCGCACCGGCGAGGTGCAGGTGGGTCCGCCGGCGCACCGGCGCACCCTGCTGGTGCGCATCTCCACCGACCGCGACGGCGAATTCCCCCCCGCGGATGCGGGGCAGCACGCCCGCGGGTTCGTCGCCACCTTCGACGACATCACCGAGCTGCAGCAGGCCCAGCGCAAGGCGGCCTGGGCCGACGTGGCGCGGCGCATAGCCCACGAGATCAAGAACCCGCTGACCCCGATCCAGCTTTCCGCCGAGCGGCTGAAGCGCCGCTTCGCCCGCGAGATCACATCCGACCCCGAGACGTTCACCCAGTGCGCCGACACCATCGTCCGCCATGTCGGCGACATCGGCCGCATGGTGGACGAATTCTCCGCCTTCGCCCGCATGCCGAACCCGGTGATCAAGCCGGCGGACATCGGCCGGGTGGTGCGCGAGGCGATGGTGCTGCCGCGCAACGCGCACCCCGACATCGAGTGGAGCACCGACATTCCGGAGCACGGCCCGGTGGCGCCTTGCGACCGCCGCCTGCTCGGCCAGGCGCTGACCAACCTGTTGCAGAATGCCGCCGACGCGGTGGCCATGCGCCCGCACGCGGCAGGCGAGGGGATGGGAAGGATCGGCGTCGACGTCATGGTGGCCGGCGACGCGGTGTCGATCCGGGTGACCGACGATGGCGTCGGACTGCCCGACCAGGACCTCGGCCGGCTCACCGAACCCTACGTCACCCACAAGCCGAAGGGCACCGGCCTGGGGCTTGCCATCGTCAAGAAGATCATGGAGGACCACGGGGGTAGGGTGACCCTGGAGGATCGTCCGGACGGACGCGGCGCGATCGCCACCCTGACGCTGCCGCTGACCAACGATACGCGAGATGTCGATGCCGCATGAAATCCTGATCGTCGATGACGAACCCGACATCCGGATGCTGGTGGAAGGGATACTGCGCGACGAGGGCTATGACACCCGCCAGGCCGGCGACGCCGAGGCCGCCATCGCCGCCTTCAGGGCCCGCCGGCCCGGTCTGGTGGTGCTCGACGTCTGGCTGCAGGGCTCCCGGATGGACGGCATCGGCATCCTGCAGACCCTGCACGGCGAGGAGCCGCAGGTGCCGGTGGTGATGATCTCGGGTCACGGCAACATCGAGACGGCGGTGCAGGCGATTCAGTACGGCGCCTACGACTTCATCGAGAAGCCGTTCCAGTCCGACCGCCTGCTGCTGGTGGTCCGCCGCGCGCTGGAGGCGGCGGCGCTGGCGCGCGAGAACGCCGAACTGCGGCTGCGCGCGGGGCCGGAGACCGAGCTGACCGGCGACAGCAACGCGATTTCGGCGTTGCGGGCGTCGGTCGAGAAGGTCGCGCCGACCGGCTCGCGGGTGCTGATCACCGGACCCGCCGGAGTCGGCAAGGAGGTGGTGTCGCGGATGATCCACGCCCGCTCGCGCCGGGCCAGCGGACCCTTCGTGGCGCTGAACTGCGCCATCCTCAACCCCGCTCGCTTCGAGGAGGAGTTGTTCGGCGTCGAGGCCGGCGCCGATGCGCTGACCCATCCGCGCCGCGCCGGCGTGCTGGAGCAGGCGCATGGCGGCACGCTGGTGCTCGACGAGGTCTCCGACATGCCGCTGGAGACCCAGGGCAAGATCGTCCGCGCGCTGCAGGACCAGACGTTCGAGCGGATCGGCGGCTCGCAGCGGGTCAAGGTCGATGTCCGCGTGCTGTCCACCTCGAACAAGGACCTGCAGGCCGAGATCGCGGCCGGCCGCTTCCGCGAGGATCTGTTCTATCGTCTGGCGGTGGTGCCGCTCCGGGTGCCGGCGCTGAAGGAGCGGCGCGAGGACATCCCGGTGCTGGCGCGCTATTTCCTGCACCGCTCCGCCGAGACCGGCAGCATGCCGTCGCGCGAGCTGTCCACCGACGCGGTGGCGGCGTTGCAGGCCTATGACTGGCCGGGCAACGTGCGGCAGTTGCGCAATCTGGTGGACTGGCTGCTGATCATGGCGCCGGGTGGGGTGGCCGATCCGATCCGCGCCGAGATGCTGCCGCCGGAGATCGGTTCGGTGGCGCCGTCGCTGTTCAACGCCGGCCCGGAGGCGGACGTGATGGCGCTGCCGCTGCGCGACGCGCGCGACCTGTTCGAGACGCAGTACCTGGAGGCGCAATTGCTGCGCTTCGGCGGCAACATCTCGCGCACCGCGCAGTTCGTCGGCATGGAACGCAGCGCACTGCACCGCAAGCTCAAGCAGTTGGGCGTGGGGTCGGACGAACGCGGCGGGTGAGGCGGAGCGCAACGCGCTCCGCCAGCCCCGGTCAGTCGGCGACGGCCGCCGTCTCGGGCTCCTCGCGCACGTGGGAACTGTGGATCGCGCGGTGCTTCACGAACATGATGGCGAAGAACGACATGGCGCACAGCACCATGAGATACATCACCACGTATTTCGGCGACCCGCCGCCGAGCGCGACCAGCGCCGAGGCGACGAACGGCGTCGGTCCGGCCACCAGCATGCCGCTCGATTCGCGGCAGACCACGATGCCCGAGTAGCGGTAACGCGTGTGGAACAGGTTGGCGAGGAAGGCGCCCTGCGACCCGGCGAAGCAGGCGAAGCCCACCCCGTAGCCCAGGCACATCGCCAGGATGATGATCGTCGGGTCCTTGGTGCCCAGCATGGCAAACAGCGGGAAGGCGAAGAAGAAGCTGAACAGGGCGCCGAACATGTAGACCTTGGCATAGCCGATGCGGTCGGAAATGGCGCCCGCCAGCGTCGTCGTCACGATGCCCACGCCGGCGGCGGCGATCACCGCGATCAGCGTGAAGGTGCGCGACAGGCCCAGCGTCATGGTCATGTAGCTGAGCGTGAAGGTGTTCAGCAGATAGGCGTTGCAGTTGTGGCCGTTGACCGAAATGAAGCCGCACAGGCACTCCCACGGGCTGTTGCGCAGCAGGTCCATGATCGGGAGTTGCTGCTCCAGCCGCCGCGCCCGGGCACGCTCCATCGCCGCCACGTATTCCGGCGTCTCGTCCAGCCGGTTGCGGATCCAGATCGCGACGACGAACAGGACCGCGGAGGAGAGGAAGGGAACCCGCCAGGTCCAGCCCAGCAGGATGTCCTCCGGCGCATACGTGGCGGCCAGGAAACACAGCGACGCCAGCGTCGTGCCGACGGCGGTGGCGGATTGCAGCATGCCGGTGAGCATGCCCTTGTGACGCTCGGGCACGTATTCGGCGACCAGCGTGACCGCGCCGGCATATTCGGCGCCGGCGCCGAAGCCCTGCATGATGCGCAGCGCGACGAGCAGGAGCGGCGCCACGATGCCGACCTGCTGGTAGGTGGGCAGCAGGCCGATGGCGGCGGTGGCGCCGCCCATCAGCGAGACCGTGAAGATCAGCGCCGGCTTGCGGCCGAAACGGTCGCCGATATGCGAAATGATGACGCCGCCGAGCGGACGGAAGAAGAAGCCGACGGCGAAGGTGGCGAACGCCGCCATCGTGCCGCCGACCGAGGACATCTGCGGGAAGAACAGCTTGTTGATGACCAGTCCCGCGGCGGCCCCATAGAGGGCGAAGTCGAACCATTCGATCACCGTGCCGATCGTGGCGGCGGCGACCGCGCGGACAATGCCGGAATGCTGCACCGACGCCATCGGCGCCGAGGCGGCCGATCCGGTTTGCTCGTTGCTCATTGAAGCCTCTCCACTCCCTTTGGTTTTGTTTCCAGGACGTAAGTCGTCGGCCGGCCCGCGGCCGGGATCACTGTTGCTGCGCGCGATGGACGACGTGCCGTTCCAGCGCCGCCGGGTCCCAGGCAATGCCCAGGCCGGGCGCTTCGGAAGGAACGGCGCGGCCGTTCTCGATTTTCATCGGCGCCGTGGTCACCATGTCGAGTTGCGGGATGTATTCCAGCCAGCGGCTGTTCGGCACCGCGCAGCACAGCGCCACGTGCAGCTCCATCAGGAAGTGCGGACAGACCGGCATGTTGAACGCCTCGGCCATGTGCGCGACCTTCAGCCAAGGCGTGATGCCGCCGATGCGCCCGACATCGACCTGCACGATCGAGCACGCGCCGGCCTGCATGTAATCCTTGAACTGCGCGATGCTGTACATCGACTCGCCGACCGCGATCGGCATCGACGTCGACGCCGCCAGCCGCCGGTGGGCGGCGACATCGTCGGCGTGGATCGGCTCCTCGAACCAGGCGACATCGAGCGCCTCGTAATGGCGGGCGCGGCGGATCGCCTCGTCGAGCCGGAAACCCTGGTTGGCGTCGATCATGATGTCCCAGTCCGAGCCGACCTGCTCGCGCACCGCGGCGATCCGGCGGATGTCCTCGGCGAGGTGGGGTCGGCCGACCTTGATCTTGGTGCCGCCGAAGCCGCGCGCCTTGGCGGCGAGCGCCTCGGCGACCAGGGCGCTCTGCTCCATGTGGAGCCAGCCGCCCTCGGTGTAGTAGAGGTCGATGGCGGTCTTCGCCCCGCCGGCCAGGCGGTGCAGGGGCAGGCCAACGCGGCGGGCGCGCAGGTCCCACAGCGCGGTGTCGATGGCGGCGATCGCGATCGAGGTCAGCGCGCCGACGGTGGTGGCGTGGACGCGATAGAACAGATCCTGCCAGATCCGCTCGATGTCTTCGGCCTCGCGCCCGATCAGCAGCGGGGCGAGATGGTCGTCCAGCAGCTTGCACACGGCGGAGCCGCCGGTGCCGATGGTGTAGCTGTATCCGGTGCCGATGGCGCCGTCCGCGTCGGTGATGCGGACCATCGGGGTTTCCTGCAAATCGAAGCTCTGGACAGCGTCGGTGCGCCGCACCTTGGGCTTAAGGTCCACTTGCAGAACTTCAACCGCGGTGATCTTGGCCACTTCTCTCTCCCTTGATGGACACACAAACCGGGCTGGCGCTCCGACACATGGTGAATTCGCGGCGGGGCGCCCGACCCCATTGGCCATAATCGCAGTCTAGATGTGCGCTTCCTTTCCGTGCCCGGTGGGACGCGCGGCGGCCGGCGGCCGCGGCGGGATGCGTTCCAGCCGGCGGTCGTGGCCCACCGCGATCACGCAGAGCGCGGAAACGATCGTCGCCGAGGCCAGCACGAGCAGCGCGACATTGTCGCTGCCGGTCGAATCCTTCACCAGCCCGAACACCCAGGGTCCGACGAACCCACCCAGATTGCCCACGGCATTGATCATGGCGATGCCGCCGGCCGCCGCAGCGCCGGTCAGCAGCGCGGTGGGGACCGCCCAGAAGCACGGTCCGATGGATTGCTGGCCCATCGCCGCGAAGCACAGCGCGATCATCAGCACGACCGGATGGCCGGCGCCGATGACGATGCAGGCCGCCAGCCCAGCCGAGCACAGCAGGCAGGCGCCGACCACGTGCCAGGTCCGCTCGCCGGTCTGGTCGGAATGCCAGCCCCAGCAGACCATCGCCCCGGCGGCAAATACGAAGGGCACCGCGCTGACCAGTCCGACCCAGGCGGTCGCCACGCCGAGCCCCTTGACGATCAGCGGCAGGAAGAACATCAGCCCGTAGCCCGCGATGTTGTTGCCGACATAGACCAGCGCCAGCAGCCACATCTTCGGATTGGCGAAGGCCTCGCCGAGGGAGAACTTGCGGATCGCCTCGCGCTGCGCGCGCTCGGAGGCCAGGCGCTCGACCAGCCAGGCTTTCTGGTCCGGCCTGAGCCACGTTGCCTCGGCCGGCTTGTCGGTCAGCAACGTCCATGTGACGAAGCACATGGTGATCGCCGGCAGCGCCTCGAGCAGGAACAGCCACTGCCAGCCCCGCAGCCCCAGCACGCCATCCAGCAACAGCAACAGGCCTGAGATCGGCGGCCCGATGATCAGCGAGATCATGCTGGCGGTTATGAAGATCGCCTGCATGCGGGACCGATAGTAGGAGGGGAACCACCAGGTCAGATAGAGCACCACCCCTGGGAAGAACCCGGCTTCGGCCAGCCCGAGAAGCAGGCGGATGGCATAGAAGCTCCAGTCGCTCCAGACGAAGGCGGTCAGCCCGGAGATGATGCCCCAGGTGATCATGATGCGGGCGATCCACCGCCGCGCCCCGACCTTGTCGAGGATCAGGTTGCTCGGGATCTCGGCGAGGAAATAGCCGACGAAGAACAGGCCCGCGCCGAAGCCGAACACCGCGCCCGAGAACCCAAGCTGCTGGTTCATCGTCGAGGCCGCCATGCCGACGTTCACGCGGTCGAGGTAGGCACAGAAATATCCCAGCATGAGCAGCGGCATCAGCCGCCAGAAAACCCGCTTGATGGTTTCCCGCTCGATCGGCTCGACTCCGCGCCCGTTCGGCGCATTGGCGTCCATGGTGGGTGCCTCCTCGCCCCGCGCCGGTCACCGCCGGGCGAAAGCTGCCGTCCCGCGTCAGCTTCCGCGCCTTTGCCGGACCGATGCCGGTTCGTGACGCTAGCGCACTTGTATCCAAGATGCTAGGGTCCAAATTCAGCAACCGTCGTGGCGTGGGCGCCTCGCGGCGGCCAGCAAGGAGCTGATGAATCCGATGCGCATAGAAGCCGTAACCGTCGAGGCGTGCCGGTTGCCGCCCGCCGTCCCCTGGGAGGACGCGACCAACAAGGTCCAGGGGCTGGAGCTGATCTTCGTCGAGTTGCGCGCCGACAACGGCCTGACCGGCACCGGCATCAGCTACACCGTCGATGTCGGCGGCACCGCGATCAAGGCACTGGTCGAGGACTACCTGGCCGGGCTGGTCGTCGGCATGGACCCGCTTGATTACGAACGGATCTGGCAGCGGATGTACCGCCAGTCCCGCCGCCTCGGCCTGGGCGTCAACAGCATGGCCATGGCGGCGATCGACATCGCGGTCTGGGACCTGATCGGCAAGCACTACGGCCAGCCGCTTTACCGGCTGCTCGGCGGGGCGCGCGACCGCATCGAGGCCTATATCAGCGAGATCAATCTGGCCGCCGGCGACACCGTGGCGGACCTGGTGCGCCGGGTCGACGATTACCTCGCCCGCGGCTACCGCACGGTGAAGATGAAGATCGGCCACGACGACCTGGAGGAGGACATCGAGCGCATCCGCCGCGTCCAGGAGCGGCTCGGCAGGGGCGGCAAGCTGCTGGTGGACCTGAACCAGAAATGGGACGCCGCCGAGGCGCGAGCCAACGGGGCGCGCCTGGACGGGCTGGGCCTGGGCTGGATCGAGGAGCCGATCCTGTGCCACGACATCGCCGGCCACCGCGCCCTGCGCCAGACCCTGCGGACGCCGATCGCGCTCGGCGAGAGCCTGTACAGCCGGCAGCAGTTCCTGGCCTATTTGCAGGCCGAGGCGGTGGACGTGGTGCAGGCCGACGTCGCCTTCGTCGGCGGCATCACCGAGTGGCTGAAAATCGCCCATCTGGCCCAGGCCTTCGGCAAACCGGCGGCACCGCACTTCATGATGGAGTTGTCGCTGCACCTGCTCTGCGGCGTGCAGAACGGCTTCATGCTGGAGGACGTGGTCGGCGGCAGCCTGACCGAGCTCGGGCTGCTGGCGGAACCGATCCAGGTGGAGCGGGGCATCGGCACGCCGTCGCAGCGGCCCGGTCACGGCATCGTCCTCGACTGGGCGGCGGTCCGCAACCACAGGCTGACGCCCGAGGAGGTGCGCCGCGGCTTCAGCGGCGGCAGCAAGGAGTGAGCGCGGGCACCGCGGGGGAACAGGCGCAAGGCATCGTGCCGGAACGGCGCGGCCTGAGCGACGTGATCTACGGCGCGCTGCGCAAGCGCATCGTCTCCCTGGCCTACCACCCCGGGACGATGATCTTCGAGAACGTCGTCGCCGCCGAGTTCGGGGTCAGCCGGACCCCGGTGCGGCAGGCGTTCTTCCGGCTGGCGCGCGAAGAGCTGCTGCTGGTTCTGCCCCAGCGCGGCGCCCGGGTGTCCCAACTGTCGATCGCCAAGGTGAAGGAGGCGCAAGCCGTCCGCGAGGCGCTCGAGATCGCCGCCTTCGCCGACGTGGCGCGGCAGTGGGACGAGGACGCGCCGGTGTTCAGGCGGGCCGCCGCCGACATGCTGGCCTGCATCGCCGCACAGAAGGCCGCCGTCGCGCGCGGCGACTACATCACCTTCGTCGCGCTCGACGAGGACTACCACAACCTGGTGCTGCGCCTGGACGGCAACGCGACGCTGATGGCCATCGTCAATGACGTGCGCGCGCATCTGACCCGCCTGCGCTACCTCGAGCTGCAGGAGGCGCATCACGAGGCCGAGGCGATCGTCTACCACGAGCAGATCCTTGAAGCCCTGCGTGCCGGGGACGTGCGCGCCACCGCGGAAACGCTGCGCGCGCACCTCAAGCGGCTGGAGGGGTTCCGCGAGCAGCTGTTCCGCAAGTACGAGGGCGTCTTCGTGTGATGCTCGCCGCGGTTGCCGGTTTCGCGGGCCTGGGTTAGTGACGGGGCGAGCCGCCGGAAATGGCGGCGTCGATGGGATGGGTAGTGGGTTGATCGGGCGGCGTGCTGTTCTGTTGGCGGGAGCCGGGCTGGTCGCGCGCCCGGCGGGCGCAGCGTTGCCGGTGCCGCCGGCCGATGCGCTCGCCTTCCGCCTGATCCGTCACGGCAGCGAGATCGGCCGCCACACGCTGACCTTCATCCCCGGGGTCGATGGCGTGACGGTTCACGTCGCCGTCGATGCGCTGGTGACGTTCCTTTCCCTCCCGATCGCCCGCTATCGGCATCGCGTCGTCGAAACCTGGCAAGGCGGGGTTTTGCTCGGCCTGGACGGGGAGACCGACAAGAACGGCCGGCATGAATGGATGAACGCGCGCCGCACCGACGAGGGCCTGGTGGTGCTGGGCAGCAAGACCGAGCGCTATATCGCCCCGGAGCGAGCGGTCGGCACGACGTACTGGAACCGGCGCATGCTCGAAGGGCCGATGATCAGCCTGGAGGACGGCGTCCTGCTGCGTCCCGAGGTCGCGCGGCGTGGGGTGGAAACCATCCCTCTCGCATCCGGTGCCAGGATCGCGGCGGAGCATTACAACCTGAGCGGCGCGTTTGACATCGATGTCTGGTACGACCGCACCGATACCTGGGCGGGCCTGGCCTTCACCGTCGCGGACGGCTCCACCGTTCACTACGAGCGACTGTGACGCCGCGGTGACACCCGACGGATTCCTGATGGCCTGGGGCAGCGTGCTGATCCTGCCGCTGGCGGTCGTCGAAGGGCCGGTGGTGTCGGTGGTGACGGGTTTCCTGTCGGCGCGGGGATACTTCGTCTGGTACTGGGCCCTGTGCCTGCTGGTGTGCGGCGACCTGATCGGCGACGTCTTCTATTACTGGGTTGGACGGTCCGGCAGCGCGACGCTCGCGCGCCTCGGCCGGCGCGCCGGCATGGGGGTGACGGCGGCGCTGCAACAGGACCTCCGGCACAACGCCGTCAAGATGCTGTTCATCGGCAAATGGACGCACAGCATCGGCTTTTTGGTGCTCATCGGCAGCGGCATGCTGCGCCTGCCGCTACCGCGATTCATCCTGGTGAACCTGATTGCCACGCTGCCGAAGAGCGCGGCGCTGCTTGCGCTGGGCTACTTCGCCGCCGCCGCCTGGCCGGCGTTCGAAGCCCACTCGGTGGTGGCGACGATCACGCTGGGCGCGGTGGGGGTGGCGGCGATCGGGCTGACCCTGTGGCGCGCCGGACGGCTCAGGACCGGCCGATGAGGATCGCCATGTTCACGGACTACTTCTATCCGGAACTGGGCGGGATCCAGGATTCGGTCGCCACCGTCAGCCGGGCGCTGGGCCGGCGCGGGCATCGGGTCGATATCCATGCGCCACGCTACGCCAGCGCGGAGTACCGCCGGATCGGCGTGACGGTGGGGGAGCGCAACCTGGGGGCCAATGTCGAGGTGTGCCGGCGCCTGTCGGTGCCGGTGCCGAGTTCCACCCGGCAGGGCCGCATGGCGCCGCCCTCGCCGTTCGGCCTGGCGGCGCTGGCGAACGGCGCCCGGCCCGATTTGATCCACGTGCATTCGTTTTTCGGCATCGGCCTCGAGGCCGTGCTGGACGGCGCCTGCCTGCGGATCCCCGTGGTCGGCACCAACCACACGACGATTGCCGGCTTCGCGCCCTATATCCCGGTGCCCGCCAACTGGGCGGCGGCCTACGTCACCTGGTTCTACAACCGGTGCGACCATGTCACCGCGCCGTCGCGTTCGGTGTTCGACGAACTCGGCGAGACCGCGCTCAACCGGCCGCACCAGGTGGTTTCCAACCCGATCGACATCGACCTGTTCACGCCGGCGCAGGCCAACGAGCGCGATGCCCTGCGCGCGCGGTTCGGGCTGCCCGGACCGACGATCGCCTGTGCCGGGCGGATCGCGCCGGAGAAGAACATCGGCGTGCTGCTGCGCGCCATCGCGGCGCTGCGCGATCTCGGGATCACCGCCGGCCTGGCGATCGCCGGACACGGCTCGCACGAGGCGGTCCTGCGCACGCAGGCCAGGGAATTGGGAATCGGCGCGCAGGTGAAATTCCTGGGCACGCTCGCGCAGGACGAATTGGCACGGGTATTTCAGATCAGTGACATTTTCACCATCATGAGCACCAGCGAAACCCAGAGCATGGTTATGTTGCAGGCCATGGCTTGCGGTCTTCCCGTGGTTGCCGCCCGCACCAGGGCCTTGCCCGAGTTCGTCGGTTCCTCCAATGGTGTGCTGGTCGATCCGCACGATTCGGCTGAACTGGCGCGGGTGCTCGCCGATCTACTGGCATCGCCGGAGCGGCGGCAAAACTTCGGTTCGGCCGGCCGGCGATACGCCGAGAGATATGGCGTGGAAGCGGTGACCGACGAGTGGGAAGCGTTGTATCGTTCGGTGCTCAATGGGAGGCCGGTGGGTTGAGTGAAGAGGTAGCGGTCAGCTTTGTCGTGCCGGCCTACAACGAGGAAAAAGTCCTGGCCCGGACGCTGACCGCGATTCTTGCCGAGGTGCGGCGCAGCGGCTGTCCGGCCGAGGTTATCGTCGTCAACAACGCCAGCACCGACGCCACCGCCGAAGTGGCCGCGTCCTTTCCCGAGGTGATCGTCGTCGACGAGCCGGAAAAAGGACTGGTGCAGGCGCGGCGGGCCGGTTTCGTGCGCGCCACCGGCAAGCTGATCGCCAATGTGGATGCCGACACGATCGTCACCGAGGGCTGGCTTGCCCGCGTGCTGCGGGAGTTCCAGCGCCGTCCCGGCCTGGTCGCGCTGAGCGGCCCGTATATCTATTACGACCTGCCCCGGCGCACGCGCGCCGCGGTGAAGGCGTTCTATTGCATGGGCTTCGGGTTCTACATGCTGAACCGCTTCGTACTGCGGTCCGGCTCGATGCTGCAAGGCGGCAACTTCGTGGTGCGCCGCACCGCGCTCGAGAAGATCGGCGGCTTCAATCCGAAATTCTCGTTCTATGGCGAGGACACCGACTTGGCGCGACGGCTGAACCGGGTCGGGGCGGTGAAGTTCACGTTCCGGCTGCCGGCGCTGTCGTCGGGGCGGCGGCTGGCCGCCGAGGGGGTCATCAAGATCGGCCTGCGCTATTCGATGAACTACGTGTGGGCGACCTACATGCACCGGCCCTTCACCGACGAGTGGAAAGACGTGCGGCACTGAGGATACGCAGCGAATTCCAGGGGCTTTCCGCTCCCCGGCCTTCCTTGTCTTCAAACCTTCATCTATCCTCCCTTCCGACTCGGGCAGGCCCCAGGGAGGGACCGCATGAGCGATCCCGCTGGTCTGCGCAAAGCCCGTGGGGCCTTCTTCACCCCCACCGCCATCACCGCCTATCTCGCGGCCTGGGCGATCCGCGCGCCGACCGATAAGGTATTCGAACCGTCCTGCGGCGAGGCGTCCTTTCTGCTCGCCGCCGGCGAGCGTCTCACTGCCCTGGGGGCGCCGCCGGACCGCCTCGCCCGGCAGTTGCACGGCGTCGAGATCCACCCCGCCTCCGCCCGCCAGGCCGCCCGGTTGCTCGCCGGGCGCGGGTTGGGCGCTTCCGTCGCGGTGGCCGACTTTTTCGACCGCGCGCCGGCGGCGGAATTCGACGCCGTCATCGGCAACCCGCCCTATGTCCGCTATCAAAATTTTTCCGGCGAGGCGCGCGCCCGGGCGCAGCGCGCGGCGCTGGCGGCCGGCGTGCGGCTGACGGGGCTGTCCAGCTCCTGGGCCGCCTTCACCATCCACGCCAGCCGGTTCCTCCGACCGGATGGGCGGCTCGCCCTCGTGCTGCCCGGCGAGTTGCTGACGGTGAACTATGCCGCGGAGGTGCGGCGGTTCCTGCTGCGACGCTTCGCCCGGCTGCGCCTGGTGCTGTTCGACACCAGAATTTTTCCCGGCGTGCTGGAGGAGGTCGTGCTGCTGCTGGCGGAAGGGCAGGGCGGGGCGCCGTGTTTCGAGCTTTTCCAGGCCGGCAGCCCCGAGGCGCTGCCCGCCCAGGACGCCCCGGCCTGGACCGAGCACCGGCCCGAGGACGGGAAAAAGTGGACCCCAGCGCTGATCGCCGCCGATGCTTTTGCGCTCTATCGCCGGCTTGCCGCGGGACCCGGTTTCGCGGGCCTGCTGGACTGGGGCGAGACCTGGCTGGGCGCGGTCACCGGCAACAACGCCTTCTTCGCGCTCGATCGCGCGCGGGTGGCTCGGCTCGGGCTGGCCCAGGACGATCTGCGGCCGATCTCGCCGCCCGGCTCGCGCCACCTGCACGGCCTGGCCTTCGACCGTGGGGCATGG